>TARA_B110000211_G_scaffold56907_1_pt1 | contig 25541 bp, 22 predicted proteins | sample TARA_B110000211 | Tara Oceans TARA_B110000211 (sample SAMEA4397516) | marine metagenome | biome: Polar Biome; feature: [DCM] deep chlorophyll maximum layer (ENVO:01000326); material: water (ENVO:00002006), including particulate matter (ENVO:01000060) such as... | depth 30 m
GCAGCATAAAACGAGAAAATCGGACAACTACCTTGAAAAACTCCGCCTTCGACATAATCAAGAGAGTCAATTGGCGCTAAAAACCTTTGTCCAATCACTTCGGTCACCTCTTTAATACACTTCATTCAAATGTATTAATAATTAATAGGCAGATCACTAATGAGAAAGGAATTAGCACTGATTTCATCCAAAGAAGCATCAAATAGATTAAATGTTCCTGAGCTGGCACTTGGGCAGTTAGCCATGGACCGTAAATTGACTATTCATGATAGCTTCCAATTCTGTGAAAAAGAAATCAAAAAGTTGTCTGTCACTGACTTAAGCCGTTACCGTTAATAATAGGGAAATGGCGTACCTCAAAGGTCATAGTAAAATAACTATAAATCAACCTCCTAAGGACATGACTATGAGCACAACCTTTCTTGCCACGCACCTTTTACGCAGTCACTCTATTAAGCGCTGGCCACTGATGTTTTCGGTGCGTGAAGAAACGTTAGCAGGCCACCTTGCTGATACCTGTATGCTCGGGCATTTACTTGCCGCGGTCGCTGTAGATATATGCGGCAGGCAAGACATTGATCCCGATAAGGTTGCTTCGTATTGCCTTTTCCACGAAATATCAGAGTCTTTACTAGGTGATATTAATTCTAAAGCAAAGCACATCAATCAAGAGACTCATCAGGCCATAAAAACAGTAGAAAATCACTTTGAAGCACTTTCTATTGAAATGCTGCCTGATGCTTTAAAAGCCCGTTATACACCTTTAATTAGCCAGAATAAAAATGAGATAAACGCAAAAGTCGCCAAGATCGCTGACTCATTTGCTGCTTTGATAAAGTGCCAATGGGAAATAAGCCGAGGTAACCAAGTCGAATTTTTAGAGGCTAGGGATAGTATTCAAGAACAAATTGATGTTTACGCAGAAAAGTATGATTTTGTGAGGACATTCATCGAGCTATTTTTGAACGAGGATATTACACGGATTTCTGTTGATAAGTTAATGCCAAGAGACTGGGTAAAAAACACCGACGCAGGAAAGATGAGAGATTAAAAAGTGTAAAGTGTTTAAAGTCGCTTGGTGTTAACAGTTTAAAGTGGATTTAAAGTGGATTGGTCATCACTTAATCTGACGTTTTTGATGACCGAGTGTATTCAAGACTGACAGTCCCTTGTGTTCGTTACACGGGCCTTGTGATAAAGGGTTTCTTCATTTCAAAGGCCAGCACACCTAATTATCTCGACGAAGGCTCATTCCATGTCATGTTTTCTTAAAGGAACCTATTAATAAAAGTTTACCTTCAGACATGATTTGTGAGTACCGAAATATAAATGATCTTCATCAAATTCTATTTTAGAGACGCCACCTTCAAACATCTTATTTAAATTTTCAACTAATAAGCCATCACTACCTTCGAACAACAATGGGATACCCGGTTTAATTAGTAGGCTGAGACCATAAGAGCTTACGTCACTATCTATCTCAAATTTTTCTGGGAATCCACCTCGAAACCATATTTCATCGCCAGCCTTTGACTTAAATTCACATTGGTTCCCATCTACTTTGAATTGGCCATTTGAGTACTTAAGTTCAGATATTTCGCAATCTACATTATTAACACCTAACGCTTCGTGAAGACGGCGGCTTTTAATCGTAGCTTGCTGACCAAATAAGTCTTTTAATTCTTTTTTCTTTTTTGAAAAAAGAGCATAGTTTACGTTCGAACTAGCATCAATCGCCAAACAAAAAGAAGTCTTGCAAACATCGCTACACATTCCTATATCATTTGGTTGCGTTGATGGAGTTGATTGTTCGGACCTGTCCCCATCAGCAGTATCACCTTCTTCGATATACTCTGTGCCCTTAACCTCATATTGGTGAATACTTCTAATACCTTGAGGGCCACTAGCGCCATTTAAAGTATAATCGCAGCTGTTAATGGTGTTAAAAGTAATTGCAGTGCCAGGGGATAGTTCATAGCTAATAAAAGAAACTTGCTTATCTGCAGGAAAAGATGATGAGACTGGTACTGTAGTTCTTTCGATAATTACTTTTACTCTATCGTGGCCAAGCCCGGGTAAGTCTTTATTATGAACCTGAAAAAAACGAACGGAATCCAATGGACGGCAGTATGATTCATTTTCACCAAAACCTTTTACATACTGGCGGTGAAAAGTACCAACGGACCGTTCACTATTAAAAGCATGGATATTTGGTTTTGCCGTGTCTCGAACTCCACCATTATTAATAGTCGTGTGTGTAGAGCAGGATATGCTCGTACATGAAATAAGAAAAACCGCAGTGAGTTTTATTATAGAGATAAATTTAATTTTCATAACTCTTCCTTGTATAATTGTCGTAGTTGGTTTTTCAAAAGTTGTTGGATTATGATGGCTTGATGAACTGGAACTTGGGCTGCTAAATACTCTTTTTGCCAAAAATAGCCTTTTGAAAATGCTCCTTTTTCTAAGGTTGCTGGCTGTTCCTCCAAGCCCAACTTTATTGCAGTGAATGACGGCAAAATGAATGTTTCATCAAAAGTAAAATCTTTAATTAGATCTGTATCTGCTGTGAATCTTATGACGTTTTCAGTGATATAAAGTTTAAACACCCCATTTCCATCCCGCAAGTCAGTAATATTGTTTTCAGTTTGGAATTCACGAGCAGTGCACACACGGTCTGTATAGAACACTAAATTTATATTCTCGTAATTAACGCATTCCAGCTTAACGGAACATTGGCTCTTCTTTCGTGTGCCTTCATATCTATATACAATAGCTTTGTTTCCCTCAACGCTTTGACTAAAGGTTGTTCTCTGTCTATTAACGTCTAGAGGGAGGCAGTCTAATGTAAAGTTCATTAATCTATTTGCTGTTTTAGCAAGGTCATCTAATCCATTAATAGTCAATTCGAAGGCTGTACTAACTGCTACTGTTGGGTTATTAGCTAGATGTAATAAACACCAATTAGCCTGCTGTGCAGCTTTGTGCATAGAATCTCTGTAGTAGTGATAGGCTTCTGCTTCTATGTTAGTTAACCTTAATTGAGAGTGATTCGTTCGCCATCGCTCATCTATGGTTATATCAAGCCTTTTCCTGCTATTGATTGACTCAATTAAGCTTTCTCTAAATGAAAGAGCTTCATCTCCTGTATAAACTATGTTCTTAGTTGGCTTCGCATATTCACTAGCTACCTCAACTCTATCTACCATTACTTCTGGCGCTACAAAATTTTCTGGCATCTCAGGGCGATTACCAATGAAATTGGAGTATGTGAATCTTAACGAAGCATTAGCAAAAACTGTCGTATTACCAGCAAGGAGTAATAATGAATTATCTTTTGAAAAATCGAGAGACTTTGTAAATATTGGCACACTAAAGGATGATAACCCATTAGTATAAAGACGCTCACAAGCAGCAAATTTTACAGCATTGATACGCCTATACTCTTTGGCTGCTCGAGTTAATACGTATTTTTGATGCTTAATGAGTGCATTTTTTGGCAAGTCACCATTGTCAGCTATAAATGTGTACCCAGTATCAGTGATAACAATATTTCTGCCGCCAATTGTACCTACGATCTGTGGCTCGAAATCACCTCTTTCTGGCATAACACGGCGACTTATCTCGGTAGGTAATCCCTCTATTGAACTTTGGCCAATCAAATGAGGAGGTATAGGGAGTTGGTCTAATTCCAAAGGTTGAGCAAAGGAACTAGACACACACAAAAAACAAAATAAAATCTGAAGTATTTTCATAAATTTCGATTTATATTTTAATCATCCGCTTAGCGAAGAGGTTTCTGATTGTCAGAGCACGAATAGGTGAACGCATTTACTAGTTATGCGCGTTATAGCTTTGAAGAAAGCACGGCCTCATGGCATTTGAAACCGTGACCACTAACTCAAAGCTATCGATGCTCGCTACACTTAATGCCTTTGTCTTTCATGCAAAAATTATAAAACTTTTGCCTCGTGGCTTCGCTATTCGCTTTACCTACGCACATCTCGAACTCGGGTTTCTGATCGTTATTAAGCATATTGCAACAAGATGCATTTCTATTTTCATGGGCAATGCATCGATAAAAGGCAGCTCGCTTAAACGATGGCTCTACGTCTGGGTTCACAGTTAAAACCTGGTATGACTTACTTGCTACCTCCTTACCACCATAACCAAAGAAGCAAGAACCATTTTGTGCTATGAGTTTTCCAGGGTGGTATCCCCCTTTATATTCCACACGACAAACATATTGGCGCTCATTCCCGCTAAACCCTCTAATTGCACCGGCTGGTATATTGGACTTATTGGCTGGAACCCACCGAACATTGTCAATATTCTGTTTTCCATGCTTTGTTAGACATAGAACATGATGCTTGTACGAATTACCTCCAGGTAGACTAAAACTACCAATATTTTTCTCTTTACCCGCATAGGAATATGTCATTCCCTCTTTTAAATGTTTTCCGGCTTTACCAATGTGCCAACTCTCAGTAGAGTGATAGATGACACCAAGACCTAGCTCTGAATCGCCATCAGCGCTTAAGGAAGGTCCGAAAGCTGTCTTAGTATGTTTTGCTTGTGAAACATGTAGCGGCCGACCATCACTTTCATAACCAGCCTCAAAAGCAGAATCACAGTAAGAATGCCGAGCGCTTTCCTTCCATTCAAGGTATACCTCCGCATATGCGAGATTAGGCGCTAACGAGAACAAAAATATTACGTATAAGATTGATAAAGATTTGTAAGACATGTACCTTTCCTTTAGGTAATTAAACCCTCAACTTGGCTATGGCGTATTCAGTAATCAGCGCAAGGAAAGGGGGCACGATTACTTCAAGAGTGCATTATAATTTTTATATAGTAGGCAGAGAGAACGTTACTCAAACTGCATCTGTTCACTAATTGAACAATGTTAGAGTAATTAGTTTTTAAAGAGATGTAAAATTTAATGCAACGTTTTCTAGATTTTGTGTGACATGTTCCTCAAAAGGCCACGCACCACATAAATAATGTCGCTTACCGTCGGCTTCTTTGAAAGGTACTAGCCATTGGTTTTCACTGATATGGCAACACACTACATTATCGTCAATAGTTGATACAGTCAGATGACCACGTTCAGAGGAAATGCCAGGGCAAATTTCATTGACTGTGCCGCCGCTGGCACTTGGTATACTTGCTGATAAATCATGAGCGACACTTATCATATCGCCAAAGCCAGTCTTGCCGTTAATAGCGATACCGTGCGTTTCTAAGCTCCAATCGACCTCATAAAACGACGCCAAACGAGCGGTATACATCACAGTACCGAGGGTGGTGTACACCACCCATACCAAAAACGCTGTGGCCAAAACGGCTTTTAAGTTCATATCCCTTCTACATCCTTTTAGTTATATTAACTAGCCATTTCTGATGGCCGGACCGCAGTACCTCTAACTGGTCGTGGCGCCTTTTCAGCAATAGCTTCCAGTGTGCTGTTCATTTTCTCTTCGGTAAGTACGCGTTGAACAATACCTATGATTATCTCATGGTCATCACTGCTTACCCCGTTGAGAAACGCTTTGTAAAAAGCTTGAAGTAATGTTTTGGATTTTCTATAGCCTACAACACGTGAGCACCACTTCACCAGTGTTCTTGTTGAAAATGGCTCTCCTACAGGGTCTTGCGCATTATCAAGCCTATCAACACCTAGGAGCGCGTCTCTTAATGCATTAGCCAGTTTCACCATTTCTGACGCCAAAGATAGTGGGATCTGGCTAAACTGATTGCGGATAATGTCTATTTCAACGTCAGCAGTCGGATAATGTAATCGCGTCCAGCTAATACGTGAGCGAATAGCGGAGTCTAGTTGTTGTGAAGTAATATAACGATTTGAGGCTCCGTCGCCTATCGTATTAGCGGCAACTATCACCCTTGTATCAGGGTGAGGGGTAACCACTGTCCCATTGCTTAATGTCCAAGGCTTATTATCAATGACAGCATGAAGTGAGGCAGAAAGTTCAGGCGATGCTTTATCGATCTCATCAAAAAATATTATCCCCCCATTTCGATAGCAATCTACAACAGCTTGCTCAACATACTCAGACACTGAACAACCATCTTTGACACGTAATTCCATTCCGCCTTCTATCTGTTCTGGTCGAAGCGCACAATGAATTTGTACTGTTGCAAGGCGCTGGCGAAGATAATGCGATAAATATCTCACCATTTCCGTCTTACCTGTGCCGGTTTCTCCTACAAGACCCAATGCACCATCAGCAGGCAGCGACAATTCCACCAGCAAGTCCTCCAGTACATCAGCTTGTGGGACATAAAAAGGGTTTAGGGGCACTGAAGGTGCGTTTGTACCAACCTTTACCTCGATATCGTTAACGTTAAAGTTTATCTTAGGAAATACTGTAGATATTGGTGTGAGCTCATAGGATATAGTCATTTAGTTCTCCTAATTATTGAAAACGGTTTGTTGAGTTAAGGCTTCAAAGGCGGCGGGTAATTGGTCTGCAGAATCTATAAATAAGCACTCGTTAGGCATAAACCCAGCATCTTCAAATGCATGACAGTGTGCGGTAGAAAGTGCAATGCAAAGTACATTCACGCCGACTTGTCGGGACAATTTCAACATCGATAAAATGTTGTTTCTATGAATGCCTTCGTCATCATTGGGTAAATCACCGTCAACGACCAGAATTAGGAATTTGCGCTCCATCTGAACACTATTACGCATTAACTGCTCAATTCCCTCTCGTAAAGCCTCGCTGGTGGGAGTGCTTCCAAATGGCTTTACCGTAAATTTTCCAGCCTGTGGACGCTTTTTAAATTCACACGCGCGATAGAAACAAACCTTTTTGTAACTTGAGAAATAATCAACCTGAACATTTATCTTTGGTAATTGATAAAGGGTGTTGGCTAATGCAAACACGGCAGTATTTGCTGCAAGCATTGGTGACTCATTAGCTTCACCGGCGCCTTGCATTGATTGAGAACAGTCCACAGCAATGTGAATATGAGCAACAGGTTGTCTGTGGATCGGTGCGTCTTTAAAAACAGCAGCTCGTCCAGCAATGGCATGTGAGAAGCGTTCTGGGGCCAATTGATTTCCACGCTGTTTATATTCGCCAGGCTTTGGAAGCATGGAGTAAAATGCTTTTTTGACCACTGGAGCCAACTTGGACATTAATCGCCGACTCTTTAAAACGTCAAAATATGAATTGCAAAGCGGAGGATTAGTCACATAATGTCGGTCGGTTAGAAAGCAATCCACACAACCAGACTGTGCTGCCTCGGTTGCCATGCTATTCATCGTCTTACGAGCTTTGTCGTGTAAATCGCTATCTTGATAAGGGGTATCAGGAGATAACCCCTGCTCTATTTGCTCTGGAATACTTAGCGGAGCTTTCTGTGACGACGGTATGCCTTTGCTAGACGGTTTCTCATGCGTTTCATCTCCCACCTGCGGTACTGCCCCATCGCTTTTATCTTGAGAAGATACAGATGATGTTTGATGTCCCCCACCATTGTTCGCCTGACCTTTGGAAACTTCTTGAGATCTGTTTCGGTCATTGGTCTCACCCTCTTTTTTCTGACTCTCAAGTAAACGTATTAATTGTTCAATAATCGGGCTTATATCTTCACATCTTACTACCGCATCTACGGCGTCAAGTATGCGGTTAAGTGAATTGATGAATTCTGAGCTGGTTGCTTCTTTTAAGGACTCTCTAGTTATATAAAGAGGCTTTTTCATGCACTTATCATGGTTAAAATGAAACCGACAGTACATCATCACGTAACCTTGGAATTTAATCATGAACGGCTGAGTGTGATAATCGGCCCCACCACGTTGAACTAAGACCTCACACATGCCTTGAAGGTTTCTGATTGTGCCCGGGTAAAGATCCTTTACAAGACGTTCCATTCGGACGTCTTCGATAGCATTAAACAAGGCTAACTCTAGCGGTGTGAATTGTTGATTTCTTAAATAAGTAAAGTCTGAAAACTTCAAATGGCCGGCTTCATGATCGATAAGCCCTTCAACCAGTTTAAGGTATATCGGATTCGTGAAATCCCCATTTCTGATGAAAATTTCATCTTTACTTGTAAACGCATTGTGCTTAATTTTTTCAACGATATGGACTTTTACATTATGGCGCCCAGCAATCATTGAGCTGATTTGTTTAAGGTAACGCAGGGCTTTATCTGTACTGCGTTTGTTACTTGCATCCGTATCAAGCACAGAGACTGTGTTTTCAATTTTGGACTTGGGTATGCTGTATTGCCCTACTATCACTCGACTACGACCTAAAAAGTAAAATTATGAAGATAGAGTACGTGCGTTTTTTATTAGCGCTACTTTTGTTAAGTCAGTGTTGTATTCATTAAACTCGTAGGGAATTAATAGGCACAAGCCCGTCTATTTGATGTGATCAGCAGACTTAAGCTAGTGTATTAAGGATTCATCACTTATTACCCAAAATGTGGATTACAATTCAATGAAGCACATAGAGCAGGTACCTGCAAAAATAAGAGAAATATATAAGATTGTTTCCGAGTTAGAGGATATGTTTGGACGTCACTTCACTCCAGACGGTCACATGGTAGGCAGTATTGGCGAAGTGCTTGCCGCGTATCATTATAATCTTGAACTTCTTCCTGCGTCAGCAGAGAGGCACGACGCCGTAACAAAAGACGGCATCAACGTACAAATCAAAGCGACACAAGCAAGAACCATTGGGCTGAGGTCTAAACCTGAGCATTTGATCGTTCTACATCTACGAAAGGATGGTACCAATGTGGAGGTATTCAACGGGCCGGGCAAGTTAGCATGGGAACAAGCAGGGAAGTTGCAAAAGAACGGTCAAAGGTCTATTGGTGTGGCTAAATTAAGTCAAATAATGGAAGCACTCAACGACAAAGTGAAACTGCCAAGAAAGCCATAGTAAAAAAATTTAATTGCGATGAACTCTGTTCTGAAAACGTAAGAAAAAATGCCCAAGCAAATCAATAACTCGGGCATTATTACTTCAATATGAAATCTAAGTTTTACGTCCTACAGTCAATGTACCTACACTCACATCTTCTATGACTACTTTGGAACCTGCTGGTATGAATTCATTACTATCTACTTTCCATGTTACTCCTGAATAGTTCAGCGTTACTGCTCGACTTGGACTTACATCTTCAGGAAGTTCAACAGTATTCCCTATCAAGTCGCTTTTTGCTTTAAAGGGGGGCTTATCTCGCTGAAGATATTTCATCGGTCGCCAAAGGATAACCATTAGAATCAAATCCAGTACAGAAGCCGCTATAAAGAGACTTAAAATAGTTGGTTCAAAAGCTCCTACATAAACTAAGGCGGCTGATATTAACAATGATAGGCCTAAGGTGAACAACAGAATGATTGAAAACCCGAGAAGCAGTTCTACAATCATTAGCAATAGACCAAGTGCTACAAGATAGCTTTCTATATTTTCCATGACATCAGTTAACCTTCTGACCTAACTTATTTGCGATTGTCATTGCTTGTGCAACGACATTACCAATTTCTGTTGATCCGTCGGGGAGTAAAACTACTGAGCTCTCTTTAGCAATTTGTTCTTTTGCCTTTATGGCGCCCTTAGCCAGATCTAGCTGGACTGCTTTTTGACCATCTTCAGTAGCGGCAGCCTTACCCACTGTTTCAATCGCTTCCGCATCGGCTTTAGCAACTTGAATTATCGCCTCGGCTTCCCCTTGGGCTTTTAAAATTTGCTCTTCTTTCTCGGCTTGGGCTGCTAATACGATAGATTGCTTCTCACCTTCTGCGCGGTTGATAGCAGCTTGCCTGTCACCTTCTGACTCTAAGATTTGTGCTCTCTTAAGCCTCTCAGCTTTCATTTGCTGTTCCATTGCATCAAGAACAGAGTTTGGCGGGTTAATATCCTTTAATTCGTAACGTAGCACCTGAACACCCCAGGGCGCTGCGGCATCGTTAAGTGCAGAGACAATATTAGTGTTTAATAAATCTCGCTCTTCAAAGGTCTTATCCAGCTCCATTTTACCCAGCTCTGAACGCATGGTGGTTTGAGCTAATTGCTTTACTGCGAAGGTATAATTTTCTACGCCATAGGTAGCTTTGTAAGGATCTACCACGCGAAAATAAAGTACACCGTCTACCGACAGCGTGATGTTATCTTTCGTAATGGCAGATTGTTCAGGAACGTCTTCGGCCTGCTCTTTTAAAGAGCGGTCTGCGGCAACCGTGTCGATAAATGGCACGATAAAGTTAAGCCCAGCTTCAAGAGTGGTATTGTACTTCCCAAAACGAGAGATAATATATGCCCTATTTTGAGGTACAAATTTAATCGATGACTTGAGTAAAATCACTACAAGGACAAGCAGCACTACTTGGTAAGAGAACACAAGCTTAAATAAATATTCCATAAATTTTCCTTCGTTTATTGTAGTTGGTGAACTTGCTCTTGATGCAAATTCACCATCACACTACCCCAGTTAAAAAATGCCGCTACTTTAGGTTGGAGGAATGAAAGTTTGCGATAAACGAAATGATGATTTACAGAGAAATTCATCGAAGTAATGTATTAAGTGGTATTTTTGATGTGAATGACGATCTTTTATGTCGGTTTTTTCTGGCCTCTTATCCTGTTATAAATCTCTTCTCGATAAACGGATACGTCTTTAGGCGCATCGATGCCTATCTTAATCTGTGTCCCCTCTACGTTTAATATTGTCATCTTTGTATTGTCGCCAATGTAGAGTGACCTTCCCAAATTTAAACTTAAAACCAACATTACTTAACTCCTTTTAATAAGTACGAGAAATAAGATTACACAAACGATGATGATTTGAAAACTGACCTTTGGAAGGTCATTCATCTCAGTTTGGAAATATTTAAGTCTCTCTCTTTGAGGACTAATGTATTACTGTCAAAAACCGACACAAATGATCGAAAACCCGCTTCAAACGAGCGCCATAAACTACCACTCAAATTAGCCTTAGATGCTTGCATTAATACATTCATCATCAACTGTATAAAAATGAGTGATCGTGATGACGGTAAAAAAACAACTTTCTTTGGTATTTTACGTGTGCGTAACTTGCATAATGCTTACGGCATGCGGAGGTGGTAGTGAGCAATCTGGTGATCAACTGTTAAATAGTGCCGGTGAGTTAACTGCAGCAGAAAAGGCAACACGAGACAGCAAAGTCTTTGCTGTTATCAGTAACGAGGATGTTATTTCAGACCCAGGAGAAACTATTGTTTTAGATGGGCAAGAAAGTTATGACGAACTCCCTACCGATAATATTACACTCGAATGGTCGTTGAGAAGCGCACCGGCTAATAGTCAGTTTGAATTCGACTTTGGAAACAATGGTAATATTACTTTCATTGCTGAAACGATTGGCGTTTATGTTATTGAGCTGACTGCTAGCGATGGGTTTAATTCGGACACAGATACAGTGAACGTCACAATCGTTGAACCGGTCCCTGTTGCAGTATTACCCGAAGCCTTTTCACTTCCTGTGGAAAGTACTGCGATGGTATCGGGCGATGAAAGCTATGACAGCATTGATGAAGAGTTACTGTTTCAATGGAGTGTACTTTCTCCTAATGGGGAAGAAATAGCATTTGAAACCGTAGAATCAAACGACGGTATTACGTTTGAGCTGACTCAAGTCGGTGAGTATGGAGTATCGCTGTCTGTTACTGATAAAGATGAACATGTCTCTGCCACTGTGCACACCAGTGTGATGTCAACTAACGAATCTCCCGTTGCAGAAGCCGGTGATGATCGTGAAGTGCCTTACAGAACTGATGTTGAACTTGATGCAAGTTTATCAACCGATATCGACAGTGAATCTCTTTCTTTCACTTGGGCAATTATTGACCAGCCCGCAGGCGCCGGCGCGTCTGTTACTTATGCATCTGACAATGCTCTTGCTACATTTTTCCCTACAATTCCAGGTGATTACGAACTAGAGCTAACTGTATCTGATGGTTACGCGACAACAACAGACACTCTTACTATTACAGCCATTAACACGCTACCTAACATTGAAGTGGAAGAGTCATTAACCATACAAAGTGGTGACAACGCCAACATTGTTGCACAAGCATCTGATGCAGAAACCAGTGCTTTAGTTTATTCGTGGCAAGTTTTATCACAACCAAATGGTGAGCCAATATCACTTAATGGTAATACGGCTACGCTTAACGTTGTGCTGCACACAGGTGGTGAATATACTTTTGAAGTGGCTGTCAGTGATGATTATGACACCGTCACCGAAACTGTTACCGTAACGGTCAATAATAACCTGCCGATTTCCATTATCGATATCGCTAACAATGACCTAGTGTCTGTTATCGGTGATATTGTTAGGTTTTCTGCAAGTGATAGTTACGACCCCGATGTAGGGGATATGATTGAACAATACGAGTGGGCCATTGAAAGTAAGCCGTCAGATAGTGTTTTATTACTTAATGACTCACAGTCCCCTGAAATTTCCATCACTCCTGATACCACAGGTCTCTATACGCTAAGTTTAACCACATTTGATGGCGGTAATTACTCTGAGAAAACCACAGTAGATATTGAAGTTATTTCGAATAATTCACTACCCCAAGCGCAAGCAAGTTACGTCATTGAAAACTATACTACGGTTATCTTAGACGCCACTGAGTCATCAGATGATGACAACCATGAATTTAGCGTGGCATGGTCAGTAATAGCAAAGCCTGACAATGCTCCCACCAGCATCCTTGATAGAAGTGCCAAAACTACCAAATTGTTTGTTCAGGAAAATGGTACTTACGCAGTGAGGTTGATTGTATCGGACGGTAGAAATAACAGTAATCCATACGATATGGTTATCGTTATAGATAAACCAAACGAACAACCGGTGGCTGATGCGGGCTCTCCTCAAAATGTAGGTGTGAATACTAAAGTTAAACTTGATGGTAGTGGAAGTTATGATCGGGATGAAGATCCTGTTTCATTTTCATGGTTCTTGACGTCTCCAGATGACAGCAGTGCAACGTTGGTTGACTCTGACACAGTTGCGCCGAATTTTACACCAGACGTTTTCGGTACCTATACGTTGACACTCACAGTTAATGACGGCGAACTTATATCAGAACCATCAACCGTTGATATTCAAGTAGGCAATAAGTTAGCACCTATCGCGGATGCCGGCCCCGACCAAAATGTCAAAACAGGCTCTAGGGTCTCCCTTACTGCCGCAGCGAGTGTTGACGCCGATAGCGAAATTACAGAGTATCAATGGGAAGTGATTACAGTGCCTGAAAATAGTACTGTAGTGCTGGATAACGACTTTGATATTGAAACAAGCTTTACGCCTGACTTGGAAGGAGCATACATTTTCGCCTTATCCGTTAAGGATGAAGAAACATGGAGTGAAAAAAGCTTTGTCACTGTCATTGCTTCAACCGGCAACTCAGCACCTACCGCAGATGCAGGTAACGATGTAACCGTTGTCCAAGGCGAGGTTAATATCGTCAATCTTATCGGTGGCAATAGCACAGATGCAGACGGTAACCCCCTATCCTACTCTTGGTCTTTAATCAGTCGACCAACACTGAGTGAAGCGCAAATCGTTAATCCGAAAAATGAGGACGCTACTCTTAGTCTTGACCGATATGGCTCTTACGTTGCTCAACTTATTGTGTTTGATGGAACAGTAAGCAGCCTCCCATCAACAAAACACATTGAATATGTCAGAAACACCACGAGCGTATATGCAGGCCCAGACCAGACAACGTTCTTACGACAACGAGTTATTCTTGATGGACGGAGCTCAGGCTACATTGCGTTTAGAGATCCTGAAACGTATGAATACGAATGGAAGTTTATCTACACACCATCCGAAGAAAATCCACCAATCTCAGAGTATATAAAAGCAGAAGATGAACTGGAAGAAGATGTACTCGGACTCTATGAGTTTTACCCCGATACTGTAGGTACCTATCTACTGAGACTTCGTTTTAGAAACACCGTCACAGGTACAGTCTCTGATATCGATACAATCACTATTAATGTGAAACCCTACAACACATTGCCAACCGCTGATGCCGGTGACGATATCACTGGCTCAATTGGAGACCTGATAGTGCTAGATGGAAGTACTTCATCAGATTCAGAGGGTGACACTTTGCAATACAACTGGTCTTTCCTGCAAAGACCTGAAAACAGTCTCTCACAAATCAATAATCCCACCAGCGTTTCTCCGTTTTTTGAAATTGATAGGATTGGTGACTACCTTGTCAGATTAGAGGTTTTCGACGGTTCAGCATCGTCAGATCCCGACGTAGTGAAGATTACTTCCGTAGAGCCAAGCGTAGGGCTAAGCATTCAAACCGAGGACGGTTTTAGACGTCTTACCCTGCCTTATGAGAAAAATGAGACGAGAGACATTTCTAGGGACTCTGATGAGTCTGAATTACTGCTGGAGACATTGAGAGTAACCACTGTTGAACAGCAAGTCACCATTACTGATGTGCGAGCATATGATGCTAATGGTTTAGTGACGGCGTATATGACGACTGCAGACAACACTTTAGTTCCCAAGAATGGAAGTGTGAATATCGAACTAAGGACAGAATACCCGCAGCCAGGAAGACAGGCTAACCTTCTGTTCGAGTTTACGATAAAAGAAACAAATGAAACCGTTTCTTTGAACTATCTGCTTAATGTGAATTAACTCACGATCATAAGGGTCGGAAAATAGTATCCGACCCTTATCCCAAAACAAAACTACTCATTCTCGCCTTGCCCAGTAACCGTAGACCATCTTCTGAGTCGAATCAAAAGTGTCATGCACGACACCATCAATCACCGCTACATAATGTTTAGCCTGCCTTGCTATCACTACACCTTTTAGATCGGCACATCGCGCTTTTCTGTTTTGAAAAATTGGAGCGGGGAGCCAGTGAAAACCGTGGCGCGCTAAAACACGGGTATAGTCGCTTTTCAATACACCGTTTCGTGCTGAACGCTTACCGGTTGAAGACTGGACTTGTATTGCCAATTCATCGTAACAAAGCAAGTAGTCGCGATTGAGCGCTATCGCCATCGCTCTTGCAGCACAATCACCAGCTTTTCCCTTAAAGTATTGACCTCTTCCACCGTCTGAATAAACCCAATTGCTCATCGCTGGGGCCTTATCGTAGTCGAATAAACATGACTACATTCAACCACAAAAGCATACGCGCGCTTTTTTTTAACCTCCGAAATAAGGAAGTTTGTCGGTTGCCATCGTATTTCCTATATTCTAATTTAGGCGTAGCGCGAGCAACCTAGCTCGCTCAATACTTTTATAATAATCGAAAGCATCACCTATTTGCCTCATAGTAGGTTTATTAACTCCGATTGCTTTCCATCTTGCTGAATGAACAGCGGAAGGATACCAGCTCGCAGTCTGACAACTCATTTCAATAGAGGCACCACATTTAGGGCATTTAATAAGATATGGGTTGCTACTGGTTTCCATCGTATATCCTAGTAGCTTAATGCTTTAAAATTAGAGTGCTTTTCAAAAAAAATACGAGCATCCGTAGTTAAATCGAAAGTATGAGCTTTACGGTCCTAGTTATATCGCCCCCAATAACACCTAAGAAATTGGATAAACCTATGCATAGTTCTTTTTTGTATTCACGGTCAAAGAAGTAAGGTGTTTTTGTGTACCTAACTCTTCCAGTGTTTTCATATCGTCACAGACATTAAGCGCGTTTTTGTAATACATCGTAAGCGGCTTTCGTATCCGTATGACAAGCTTTCTGTCTGTCATTGCGTAATCTCTAGCAATCAACGCTTGCTGCGCTTCGGTTAAAAACGGGTTTGGGTACAAGGTAAGGTTGATAAAGGTGTGCCAACCAAGATCATCATCTCTTAGGTTTTGTGATGGCCCAACAATGTCAGGCTCTTCAATAATACGACTTAATACAAAGTCCCTGTACTTGTTGTTTTTTTCGCTGTGCCCACGTACATGCCAGCGAACGCCATCAAACACTATGGTATGAGGGGTAATGATTCTTCCCTCCCCTTGTGGCGAGTCCATCGACATATAGTCGATATCAAGCCTTAGTCCCTCTCTACAGGCCTTGACTATCTTTCGTATGATAGCCGGTTGAATATGACGCTCAGGAAGCGCAATGATTTCGCTTGCCCCATGCTGAGACTGGAAAAACTCAAAGCATTCAGCCATTTCATGCTGTCCATGGATAAATGATAAATATTCACTAGGCGTCCCTTTGATAAAGCGTGGTTCGAAATGAGGTGCAGGTTTATACCCTTTAATTGACTGGTCCAGCACCAATACTCTCTCACCCGCCAATGCACGGTATTTTGCGATATCCCGTGATGCTTGTTGTCTACCAATGTTAAAGGCATTGCATAGATGATTGGTAGTGAGTCGCCCTTCCCACAATGCCACCAGCTCTATGATGCGAAAGCGAAGAATTTGATCCCATTTTATGTCGTTATTATTCATCGAAGCCTGCTTTAAAATGCTACATATATATGTATACAGTATATACATGTCGTAAAATGCTACTATACAATAGTTATACAGATAGAATTTAAAGCTGTCACCTCTTGCGGTAAAAATAATGGCGATAAGGAATAAAAGTCGATGAATTATCTGAAAAAAATCATTTTGGTAAACTCATGGCCAAATGGAAATGGGAAGTTCAAAATTATCGAGGTAGATGGCGGTACCCTGTTACAAGGTGGTAATGGTGCAGGCAAAACGAGCAGTCTGATACTGTCCCCCCTTTTTTATGGCGCCAAACCATACCAAGTGATGGCTGCATCAAAAAAACCAAAAGAAAAATTTGCCCCTCGTTATTTGCCAACAAATAGCAGCTATGTCGTATTTGAATATATCAAGAACGGCGAACCCAAACTTGTTATCGTATATACACGGGATATGGATAATCTACACTATCGTTTTGCTGATACTGAGTTTTACGATGAACTGTTTTTAGATGACGATGCGCATTTCATAAAGACGGAACAGCTACTAAAACACCTAACGCAGCGTCATGGCGTGACGTTGTCTAATCAATATACCCATAATGATTATTGTGAGATTATCCAGTCCCCAAAACGTGTTTTAAAGAGTAATACCAATGCAAATAGCATTAATGCTGCGAAGGTGCGTTACTCATTATGTCAAAACACGGACTCTATAGCTGGCAGTGAAAAAGTCGCATTATCGATAATCAGCTCAAAACCAAGCTTCGATTCCATCAAGGAGCTTATCGCACAAGAGGTTGCGGCGTTTGGTGAGGGTTTACAGGCGCAGCTCTCGAGAGAGAACTCGAACGTCAGCACGCTGCAAACCCAAGCCAACATCATTAGGCAAGCAAAGCAATTTCTAACGCATCATGACAGTGTACAAGCATTAACCGTGCTTTCAGGGAACATCCGACAGTTAGATAAAGAGCTTGGGAAATATAAGCACCAGGCAATTAAACGTTATCACATGCAGTGCGAGTTGATCACCCAGACAGAGACCAAGGAACAAGAAAGCAGTCAGCGCTTTGATGAAAAACAAACCGTGTTTAACACGGCCACGGATAAATATAACGAGGTAATAAGTAAACTTAAGGGTGAAAAGCTGGACAAGGAAAAACGTATAAATACGTTAAAAGAGAGATATGCGCAGTACCAGACTGCCGATATAGAATCTAAGCGACAACAAGCAGAATTATTACCAAGCATTGAAGAAGAGATAGATACATATGAACGTCAACTTTATGCACTTAAGAGTGCCAGCAAAAGCATTACGTCCTACTATGACAAATTAAAAGCGCAGGCGAAAGAAAGCTTCAATGAGTTGAAGCTGGCAGAGCAACGCAAAGTAGCAACTGCGAAAGATGAATATCACCAGCAATATGCAAAACTCGCGTCGCAACATCAAGACACTATAGCTCAGTTAGAAGCAGATAATAAAGACACGGTAAGTCACATAGATAGGCAGCGAGATACGTTAACAGGCAGCATCGCTGATGCCAAAAATGCTATTACACACCCACAGTCAGAAGAGTTAACGCGCCTAAGTCATCACCAACAACAACTAGCAGAAGCACTGAGCGATATAAAGGATACGCATACAGATACGCTTAAAGCGATAAATGCATTTTCGCGTGATAGAGAGGATGTTGAGCGCGATAGTGAAAAATGTGGTGTTGCGCTTCTTCAGCTACAAAATGATATGACGGCTACAATTAAGTATATCGAGGAAAATAAACGGGCTCACAATCATGTTGATACCATGTTGTACTTTCGTCTTCAACAAATTGCCCCCGATAAAGCACTTATCGCGTCAAAAGCGCTAAATAGAGCGTTACTCACCTCAAAAGTAAACAATGAACTTACAAAGCTTCACGATGACGACGCGTTATTGGGCTTTGACATTGATGTCAGCAATATCGCTTCTCAGCCAATAAAAGACAAAGATGAACTAGAGTTAGAACGCGCTCGTCTAGAACAAAAGCTTGTGCAACTTGAAGAGAAAAAAGCCGCAAAAAACCAGGAAAAGCACACACTGGATACGCAGGCTAAATCACTTTATGAAAGACTCAAGCAAGCGCAACGTCATTGCGCAGAGCTAGATAGAAAACGCGAACTAACCATTGCCGACATAGCGCGTACAGAAAAGGAGCTAGCAGCGGAGAATAAGCAGTGCATCGCACAAGCCAAAGCACGCCTATGTGAATTAGAAAGCACCTTAAAGACGTTAAACGAACAAAAGCAGAACGCGTTTAATAAGTTAACCAAACAAAAAGAAGAGGCTGAACACGATACTGCGCAGCGCAAATCGGAGATTAAACTTCAGCTTGACGAAATGATTTCAACGTCCGAAGCATTCATCTCAGCGCAAGAGGAAAATTTAACTAGTAAACTCCAGTCGCTAATGGAGAAAGAAAATCGCAAGTTGAGCGAAAGCGGCGCAAAAGTTGAGGCAATAAGAGAATGTGAGCAAGCGATAGAAAAATTGCGCCGCGAAAAAGCCAGCGCATTATCGGCAAAAGATGTGTACTCAGAGTATAAGCGATGGCTAGAAAACGATTATGCTGAGCTAGATAACCTTTACAGCGCCGCTCAAGAACTTAACGCACAATTGCAACAGCGCCAGACAACAATGGATAAGCAAAAAAAGGCATTTGAAGCATATAAGGATGAGTATAAGCAATTTGCGGCTAAGCTTAGGAAGGACATACAAGTCGCCAAAACAGAAGTTGAACACTTAGAGAAGCTGAAGCGAGGTATTTTGGCTGAGATAGTTGAGCTTGAGACTGATGAGACACCTCCACCTGCAGATAAGATCACAAGTTACGCCACATCACGATTTAAACAACAACAGGAGCAAGAAAAAGAAGGCAAGGTAAAAATGCGTGGGCTGTTAAACCGTTTACGAATAAATGCAGACCTTTATGCCATGTGTCGTGAATTGCTGGTGGAATACGGATTTGATGACTTAGAGAGCGACAAGAACTGGAAAGCGCTGACGGTGTCTTTAGATCATTTAATGAATGGCACGCTAAAAGAACACATTACAACGATAAGCCAACAATTTCGTATAAAAGCGCAAGAAATGCTTAGCCTCTATGAAAAATTCTCCGAGACAAAAAAACGTATTGAAGAGGTAGGACGAAACATCAGCCGTCAATTCAATTCATCCGGTACCCGTTTTGCCAATATCGAAAAGTTGGAAGTTAAAATTGATTCGGACCTGCATCGCCTTCCTTTTATGAAGTCGCTAGAAAAAGCAGCCAGTGCTTGCCGAGATGCGCAAATTCAACCCGATAGTACAGTGTTAACGGATGCGTTTTTTGACATTATTGCGCGGTCTGTGAAAGATATTTCTGAGCAGAAGGCAGTGTTTGTTATCGAAAAGCACATTGAAATTGTTGTCAAAGTGAAAAATAGTAACGCAGCACAGTGGCGCACCGCACAAAATGATAAGGAGCTCGAAGGCATTTCGTCAGAAGGCTTGAGCTTTCTTATTTTAATCTCGCTCTATGCGGCCATCAAAAATGTGATACAGCGCAATCAAAGCTGTTGGTTGTTGTGGACAGTCGATGAAATTAGCCGCATTCACCCAGACAATGCTCCAGAGCTAAAACGCATACTAGATAATGAGAAAATAGCACTCTTTGCGGCGACGCCAAAAGCAGATCCAAAAGTCATAGAAATTTTCAATCATTTCTATGAAGTTAAGCTGGACAGACTCCAAAAGTTTGTTGATAACAAAACGGTACCGGCAAGCGAACTGCTTTTTAGTACGGATACGATTCAGGAGGGCGAAGCATAATGGACAGCGTACACCTTATTCGAGCACTGACAAGCGGCAAGGTAATCTGTGAAGTTATTGAGCCTGAATGGGTAGAATACTTAAAGCACGAAAATAATAGAACACTGGTGGAAGAAGCACTTGAGTTTCAAGGCGCAGATTTAGTGAGCTCTGAAGAACAAGACTTTTGGTTTGCTGCATACCAAGATATCAGCAACACAGAAGATAAGAAACGACTAAGGAAGGACTTGCAACATATTGTCACCACTGCAGAGCCGATAATGACATTTATGGGAATGGTGATGAGGGCGTTGGGTGAAGATACCTACCCTGACATCCACCATAGCTTTTATTTTGGTACCGTGTTATCGGCAATCGAAGGCAGCGAAGTTTTACACAGTGAGCTGGTGAAACTTACCAGTAAACCCCTCTTCAAAAAGGCAAGTACAAAAAGTAAATTAAGCGACAAACTCGCTGCTGTTGTGACAGTCATGATGGATGAAGAATTAGTCATCACAGACGATGCAGGAAGCCATTATATTTTTACTGGCAAGCTGGCCTACCAGATGAGTGTCATTGAACGCATCATGCTCGCACAAGCGCCAGAGCACTTTAAAGAAATTAAAGACGATGAGCAGAATATGGAGTTATTCTGATGAAGACTGAAGATGTTAAAGCTCTGGGCGAGGCAATTGCGCAGAATGCTACGCTATTAGTCGCATTGGATGGTACTGACTTACAAGGAGTTGAATACACAAGTACAACTCGAAGTGTAGGCCTTTTAAAAAACGCACGAATCATTGAAGAAAGTGATGAAGAAGGCATCTTTTTCCCTGGGGATAATTTTGAATTGCTTTCAAAAGCAATCAATGCGCACCGACATATTGCTGAGACGCCACTCGACATTGTGCAGTGGTTTGACAGCTTTAAAATGGCCATTGCAGATTTCTACGATGCACTGGAAGGTAATGACAACGACGAGTCGCAGTATAGACGACAAGTTTTTAGATATGTAAGACAGATAGCATCTAAACTCAATGATGCTATTCGCAAAGCTGATTATGAGATAAGCACAGAATTTGGTAGCGCCAAAACCAATGAGGCTAAGTTACGCAGAACGCAATATTACTTAAACGCGACGAAGTACATTTTAGAGCGACTAGGGCGACTGAATTACTCATCCCTTAAAGCAGTATTACCCTACCCTCATACTGATATGGACATCGCACTTTTGGAACTTGATAGTAAACTCAACAAGCTGCGCAGCAGTTTACGAAGTGTTGTTTCAAAAATCCAAAAGCATAATATTCAGTTCAAAAAAATTGAAGGGAGAACGAGACGCATAGAAATAATGCTTGCCGTTATCGCGAATAACCAGGTTTCGCTTGATATAAACGACATTGACGTTGACCACCGTTTAGCTAAACACGGCAAGCTTTCTAACGGTCACATTGTGCCTAAAGCACAGCTAAATGTTTTCTCTAGTTTCACCTCGCAAGAAATCATATTTAACGATATCGCGAGTAAACTAAAGTTAGATCGTACTGATAGCTCAGAGGTTATGCAAAATGATGAACCTATTAAGCTAAAACATAATGATGATACTTCAACCGCAGAAACGGTATCTTTCGAACATATACTTGCCGAACAAAAGCGCAAGTACTGCGGTCATCTTAAGACCCATATAGGCCAGTCGGTATCGCTGTCGTCGTATTGGCGAGATACACCAGCATTGTCCAGTATTATTGATGTCAGAGCCTGGTTATATGAGATGGCCCACTGGCTTGGTGAGATTGACAATAGTCACGATGCGTTTGCATTTTCAATGAAAGTCATACAGACACCTGCTTGTAGGCACGCTGAAACGTACGTGGTCAGTGATATTGAAACGACACTAGAGAGCAAATAGTATGTTTTCGTTGACTCGACAACAAATATCGACACTGCAAACCATCATCGGAAAGAGCATACCCACTCGCAAAAAAGCAAAGTGGCTGGTGCATTTTGCACATGCTACAGGTATCGGCAGTGTTAGAAACAATGCCGTGGAATTGTCGATAACAGACATTGAGACACTCAAAGGTTACTTTATAACCCAGCGAATACCGCTAACGTTTGAAGACGGTGATTTTTCGACGAGGACAACGACAGCTAAAGTGCTGAGCAATGAAAAGATAGCGCAAAGTAGCGTCACCCATTGCCGGTATTTGGTATTGACCTTGAGCGACACCTTGCACATTGAAAAGTCTGTGTTGCCCGCTGGAAGGGCTACAGATGTAACCCTTGAAGAACTCTTATCGCTGTCCTTGTCACGACTTATCGTAGTAGAGAATCTAGAAACATTTCTTAATTTACGGTTATACAGCAATATTCAGCAGTTTGCAGATGAAAGAACACTGTTTGTATTTCGCGGTATGAAAGGGTGTTACTCCACAAAGTCGCTACTTTCATTAATGGAGCAATTTGAGGGGGAAAAAATAGGTTACTTCGATTTCGATCCACAAGGGCTCATACAGTGTGGGCATAAGGGGTTTGATGGCGTGGTTGTGCCTGAAGCGAGTGCGCTAACTAAATTGGTGATGGACGGTCATTTGTTGAGCGACAATGATAAATTCACAAAGCAACATCATTGCACATTTTCATTTAATCAAGAGAGTCTTAAGACGCACTATGAAATCGCGATTAAACATAAATTAGCGCTGTCACAGGAATATCTCTCTGCTATTGAGGCTCCCCTTGATATGATAGCGTTGAATTAGCTGCAAGTTACCTCATTATAAACGTAATAAAATCAAACAATAGGAAGAGCATGGAAGATTACGTTAAGCAAAAATTATCACTTAATCAGGGTGAAACAATCAAACTGACAGGTCACAAGATGAAAGGATCACTGCAAGAAACTGACCTGTATAACTACGACATTCTTGACAGTAATGGACAAAAAGCAGGCACCGTTGAGTACACACATCTGTACACACACATCTGTACAAACTTAATTGAATTAGTGTGATTACCAAGGAAAACTGACGGTATAAGTACCAAGCGACTTTGTCATAATATCACTTTTTCGTCAGTAAGGTTGCAGTACATACCCTGTGGTACTGAACAGGGTATGTTTTATGTTACTTAGAAGCCGTTTACTAACGTTTGAATTGCTTCAATAACGATTTCGGGCTGTACTTTATGGATAGAATGCTGGCGCTCTCCCGTAAATATTAATGTGCTATCAGTAGAACGAGAAGCAAGACTTTCTTGCAGACCCGCCCATATATAATGTTTTGTATTTTTATTCTGAATTTCAGAGGACGGTTGATTTCGAGCGATAACCACTAATGGCAAACCACCATAGTTCGGATTTAGTGTGTCTAATTGATTTAGACTCTGAGGGAAATAACTGGCTTCGTCTAAGCTGGTATACTGATGCTTGGTTGTACTTTTTTTGGCTCTCTCTTCTGGAGAAGTGTTGGATAGATATAATCTAGGCAGTCCGAAAGGGGCTGCCAACATGCCAAATTTCAACACGTACTTTTGAAATAAGCCCATTCTCGGCATTCTATTTATTTGGTCTTCATGGGCAGAGTCTACCAAAACCAATGCCGCTATATCTTCGGGGTAAGTAAGGGCATAAAGCTGCATATTTACCCCACCAAACGAATGACCAACTAGAACAATTGGCCCTGTTAAATTCTTTTGCTCTAATATTGAATGAAGTTCCTCGATAATGGCTTTACTGTCTCTTTTTTTCGGACTTTCCTCACTCCAACCTAGGCCAGCTCTGTCGTATGTGATGACTCTCGAAAACTTTGAGACTTTGTTTGCTACCTTGTTCCAAACAGACAAGTCATCGCCCATTCCAGAGTCGAAGATTACGTTTACCTTTCCACTTCCACTATCCTCGACGTAAAGGCTATAGCCTCCAACGTCAAGCATTTCACCAGACTTCTCAAAGGAGGATGAATCGACGTAACTTTTATATGATTGATATACAAACCCAACCAGCAGTAAAAGTATTAGACCGAACGAAAAAAATTTGAAAAAAACTCTCATCTGGAAATTCCCTTTATCTCAATGTTTAAGAAGTTCTATTTGTGTTCAGTTTGTTTGATTACTTCTAAAAACTCAAACAATTAATGCACATTGGGATTTCTCAATCCTTAACTGAGTCGTATTAAGTTGATTGCGAAGCCAAATGTTTCGAACACCATTGGCGCTTATATCAATACCGAATTCAGCCTTCATTCTCATTGATACCTTTTGTTGGCCCATATGCGGATTAGATAAAGACACATTGATAACGACTTCCTCAATGGCTCTGTCAGTACGATTTTTGTGATGAAGATCTGGCGCTTCTTGACGTTTTAGAGACTGGATTCCACCTTGTTTAAGCAGTTTTCGGTGGCGATAAATCGTATCGCGAGAGACGCCACTGAGTCGGGATGCTTCTGCTACATTTCCAAGCCTGTCAGCCAACGCTAATACCTCAAGCTTCTTCTGGATCTCATTGTCTTCCGAGGACAGTTTTTCAGGCTCAGTGACTTCTGTTACCTGTAGCTTTCGTCCGGCGAAGTAAACTTCGAATTGTTTGTTTTTAGCTGTACGAATTTCAATTTTTTGGTTTGCGATTGAATGCTTAAGCGGAGAATCGATAAAGTAGAGTTTTCCGCCGTAGCTAAACGTATGGTCGTTGCGTATTTTTCTGTAGACCTTGGTAATGCAGATATCATCAAGATTGGTGTAGAGTGGTAGAGGTGTATATTCGGTTCCCGATGTTCTTGATTTTACAATCAGTCTCTTACGCCAAAAATGAGGGATGAAGACGTGTTGGAGGTAACTATTCGCACCCGTCATATCACTAATATTGTTAAGTCGTAACTCCGGTATCAACCTGTCTTGCAGGGTTTCGAAGGCACGTTCAATTCTGCCTTTACCTTGAGGAGAACTGGCGAAGATAATTTCAATGCCCAACTCCTTACAGGCCCTTTGCATCTGGGAGAAGTTGCAGCGTTTAGGGCCACCGAATATTCCGGCACGATCAACGTATAGGGTTTTAAATACACCGTATTTCTCAACGACTGAGCGCATGACTTTCATACAGCCTTCAGTCGTTTCTGACGGAAAGAACTCAGCATGAATATCGCTATTGGCATCATCAACCATGGCAATTAAACAGTGCTTTTTATCCCCAAACCAGAGATGTGGACTGCCATCCATTTGCATCATTAGACCCGGTGCTTCCA
>TARA_B110000211_G_scaffold80665_1_pt1 | contig 25521 bp, 19 predicted proteins | sample TARA_B110000211 | Tara Oceans TARA_B110000211 (sample SAMEA4397516) | marine metagenome | biome: Polar Biome; feature: [DCM] deep chlorophyll maximum layer (ENVO:01000326); material: water (ENVO:00002006), including particulate matter (ENVO:01000060) such as... | depth 30 m
GCAGCTTCTTTCCAACGCCCTTTGTAGACCTTGTCGTTGAAATCTGGGATAAAATTACCTAACGGGCAACCGCTGTGACAAAACGGAATACCGCAGTCCATACAGCGAGCACCTTGCTCCTTCAATTTATTTTCCTCCAAGGGGATCGTAAATTCATTATAATCTTTTAAGCGATCTTCAACTTTTTTAGTGCTTTCATCAACACGCTTATATTCTAAAAATCCTATCGTTTTTCCCATACTATTATAATGCTATAAGGTTTTCATTTGCTAATCTTAAGAGCGCCTGTTTGTATTCCTCTGGCAGGACTTTTATAAACTTCGGTAAATGAAGTTGCCAATTTTCCAGAATTCGTTGCGCAAAAGGACTCAATGTAGCATTGTAATGATTTTCAATTACACTTTTTAATTCTGAAATATCATCCGATACGGCTACGGGCTCTAGATTCAATCCTTCTTTGTTACAATTGAGATTAAAGGTATCGTTCGCATCGTATATATAAGCAATACCTCCACTCATTCCAGCTCCGAAATTTCTTCCCACTTCACCAAGAATTACAGCCCTACCACCTGTCATGTATTCACAGCCGTGATCTCCAATCCCCTCAACTACTGCGACGGCACCAGAGTTTCGCACACAAAAACGTTCGCCCGCTTTTCCATTAATATAAACTTCGCCCGATGTAGCCCCGTATAAGGCAACATTTCCAATAATTACATTTTTTTCAGGAATAAGGGTTGAACTATCCGGAACTTTCACAACCAACTTTGCACCAGACAACCCTTTGCCGAGATAATCATTTGCGTTTCCATTAATAATTAAGGTAAGACCTTTTGTGGCAAAAGCACCAAAGCTCTGCCCGGCCGAACCTGTAAAATTAATTTTCAGCGTATTCTCTGGAAGTCCCTGTGCCCCATATATTTTAGAGATTTCATTACTTAAAATTGCTCCAAAAGCCCTATCTCTATTGGTTATTTTTGATTCTATGACTGTTTTTTCTTTTCGAAATAACGCCGGATGTGCCTGCCTAATAATCTTAAAATCCAAAGCTTTTTCTAAATCGTGATCTTGCGCTTCAGTATTGAAAACTTTCGTTCCTTCAGGAACACTCACTTGATGTAATATTGGAGATAAATCCAACCCATTAGACTTATAAAAATCGATTGTTTTATTCCGATTTAACTTTTGAACCTGCCCCACCATTTCATCTACTGTTCGGAATCCTAGTTGGGCCATAATTTCTCGTAATTCCTGTGCCACGAAGTACATAAAGTTTACCACGTGTTCTGGTTTCCCTTTAAATTTTTTACGCAACTCCGGATTTTGGGTTGCAATCCCAACAGGGCAGGTGTTTAGATGACAAACACGCATCATCACACAACCTGATGCAACCAAAGGCGCGGTTGCAAAACCAAATTCTTCAGCGCCAAGCAAACAAGCAACCGCAACATCTCGACCTGTTTTTAACTGCCCATCGCATTCCAAAACCACCCGGTTTCTTAAGTTATTCATAACTAAGGTTTGCTGTGCTTCGGCAAGTCCTAACTCCCATGGAAGTCCTGCATGTTTCATAGAGGTCAATGGAGTGGCCCCTGTTCCACCGTCATGACCGGAAATTAAAATCACATCTCCCTTTGCCTTAGCAACTCCCGCAGCCACAGTGCCCACACCTACTTCAGAAACCAATTTTACATTAATCCTGGCTTCCCGGTTTGCAGATTTTAAATCATAAATAAGCTGTGATAAATCTTCTATAGAATAAATGTCGTGATGTGGTGGTGGTGAAATCAATCCGACATAGGGAGTCGAATTTCTGGTTTTAGCAATATCCGGATTTACTTTTGGTCCAGGCAACTGGCCTCCTTCTCCCGGTTTTGCCCCTTGTGCCATTTTAATTTGAATTTCTGCGGCGTTTGTAAGGTAATTTGAAGTCACACCAAAACGACCAGATGCTACTTGCTTAATAGCCGAGTTTTTCCAATCTCCATTTGAGTCCTTGTAATAACGACCCTCGTCTTCTCCGCCCTCACCCGAATTACTTTTACCCCCAATACGATTCATGGCAATGGCCAAATTTTCGTGTGCTTCTTTACTAATCGATCCATAAGACATTGCCCCTGTTTTGAAGCGTTTTACAATTTTAGTCCATGGCTCAACTTCCTCTAATGGGATAGGATCAAAATTAGCAAACTCAAACAACCCTCGAATCGTCATAAGTTTCTTGGTTTGCTCATTTACCAAATCTGAATATTCTTTAAAAGTGCTGTGTTTATTACTTCTTACAGATTCCTGCAATTTAGCAACCGTAAGTGGATTAAAAGCATGCTTTTCTCCACTTCGTCTCCATTTATATTGCCCTCCAAAATCCAAACCTAAGTTACCGTCTACAGTGTCTGTATGATAGGCTCTTTGATGTCGTTTAGATATTTCTCTTTCGATTTCCCTTAGACCAATTCCTTGGATTCTTGTTACCGTATTTGGAAAGTATTCGTTGACCACTTTGGTATTTAAACCTATGCATTCAAAAAGTTGTGACCCTCGGTATGAGTTCAGCGTTGAAATACCAATTTTATTCATTACTTTAAGAATTCCAAATCCAACGGCTTTATTGTAATTGTTTATAGCTTCTAAATAATCAATTCCTTGAATTTCTTGCTCTTTGACTTGTTTAGCGACAATTTCGTTTACGATGTATGGATTCACAGCACTTGCACCAAATCCAAACAGCAAAGCAAAATGATGTACTTCTCGTGGCTCGGCCGACTCGATAATAAGACTTACTCTCGCACGTTTCCCAATTTTATATAATTCATGATTAACATAAGAACAAGCTAGCAATGCCGGAATTGGCGCCATTTTTTTGTTGACACCCCTATCCGAAAGGATTATGATATTTCCCCCTTCATCTATTGCTTTCGAAGCTTGCTTCACAAGATTGATAAGTGTTCGTTCCAGTTCATTTAACCCTTTATCCACTTCATATAACATAGATATTGTCGTCACTACAAAGTCTGGGTTTTGCGTGTAATTTTTAATCTTATCTAAATCGTGTTTTGAAATTACCGGGTTTTGAATCTTGAGTTTCCTGCACTGATCCTCATTGATTTTGAAAATATTTGTATCGCTTCCAAGTGTTAAACTAATGTCTGTAATTAATTCTTCTCGAATCCCATCTAAAGGTGGATTGGTTACTTGTGCAAACAACTGCTTGAAGTAGTTGTATATGAGCTGTGGTTTTTCAGAGAGTATCGCAATCGGACTGTCATTACCCATGGAGCCAATTGGTTCTTTCCCTAATTGCGACATTGGCTGAATGATAATCCCCAAATCCTCTTCAGTATAACCAAAAACAATTTGTCGTTTTTCTAACGGATCTTCTTTGTGCTTAATAGGTCCCTTTTTTGGAGGAATATCTGCCAAATGGACTAAATTTTTATCCAACCATTTTTTATAGGGATGCCTAGAAACTATTTCATCTTTTATTTCCTCGTCATTGATAATGCGTCCTTGGTTCATATCCACTAAGAACATTTTTCCAGGTTCCAATCGACCGTGACTTGCTACATTTTTAGGATCAATCTCAATAACGCCAGTCTCAGAAGACATAATCACAAAACCATCTTTAGTGACGGTATAGCGAGAGGGTCTTAATCCGTTTCTATCAAGAACGGCTCCAATATAGTTGCCATCCGTAAAAGGTATGGATGCAGGACCATCCCAAGGCTCCATGATACAGGAATTATATTCATAGAAGGCTTTTTTAGCTTCAGGCATATAGGGGTTTTTTTCCCAAGCTTCAGGTACAAGTATCATCATTACTTCGGGGAGAGAACGTCCCGTCATTAATAGCAGCTCCACCAACATATCCATTTGAGCTGAATCTGATTTTCCGGGTAAAATAATCGGAAATATATTTTTTATTTCATCATTGAACCAATCACTTTGCATGAGTTCCTGTCTGGATAATGTTCTTGTTACATTTCCACGCAGTGTATTTATTTCACCATTGTGACACATATAACGAAATGGCTGAGCCAAATCCCACGTTGGAAAAGTATTGGTAGAAAAACGCTGGTGTACCAGTGCTAACCTCGTTACAAATAAAGGGTCTGTTAAATCCTTATAGAACAACTTTATATCTTCAGGGATAAGCAACCCTTTATAGATGATGATTTTGGTTGAAAGACTCGGCAAATAAAAGAACGCCAATTCTGAAATTTTAGATTTATTAATTTCGTGTTCGGTTTTCTTCCTTGCAATAAAAAGTTTTAGATTAAACTGAAAATCGTCAAGAGCTGTTTTTGCTTTTCCAATAAAGATTTGTTTAATAAATGGTTGGGTAACCGCAGCGATTTTACCAAGGACTGATTCATCAACGGGCACATCCCTCCAACCAATTACTTCAAGGCCTTGCTCTGTAATATGTTTTTCAAATATTTCTATACAGTACTTTCTCTGATTTTCTCTTTTAGGTAAAAAAACATTACTAACTGCATAAGCTCGCTCTTTTGGCAAATTAAACTCACAGTTCTTTACAAAAAAGTCATGCGGAATATCGATTAAAATACCGGCTCCATCTCCAGTTTTTCCATCGGCATTAACTGCTCCTCTATGCTCCAACTTTTCTAAAATTTGAAGTGCCTTGTGAATTATATTATTCGACTTGACTCCTTTTAAACTGCAAATAAATCCGGCACCACAATTATCGTGTTCAAATTCTGGTAAATACAACCCTTGTTTCTTCAACATAAGCATCACATTTTAAGTATAAATTGAAAGTATATTTTAGACAATATAACAACAATGAATTCACATATCATAATGTGTAATTCACTTTTCCGAATATGAAAATAAGACGCTATTAAAAAAATGAATATCTCATTTTGACCCCCATTATTTTGTGATAATAATAAATTAAAAAACGTGAAATTCGAATTTTATTTGATTTAAATGAGGTAAAAAGGAATTATTGTTGAATTAAATTTAGCAAAAATCGACAATAAATAAAATATTCTCAAAATCTCCGTTATAGAAAAAACAATAAATTAAACTTTTTTTACATACCCCCTAATTTTATAGGGGTGTAATTATCAATTTGGCATATTTTATATTTTGCACCCTAATTTTTTGAGGGTTATATTTAAATAATATAGATTTACGCCATAATTAACTCAAAAAAAACTTTAAATATGAAGAAAATTACACTTTTAACTTTAGCACTAATTTATTCCTCATTTATGTTTTCTCAGGAAGAAGAAGAAAGCAAAAACAAGTTCTCATTTAACGGAAGCGTTGATACTTATTTTAAGAGAAATATTAGCGCTCCATCAAAGGCTTTAACAGACGCAAATGGAGACCCCTATTTTATAACTCCAGCAACTGCTTTTGCCAATAGAAATGGCTTTGGTCTTGGCATGGCAAATATAGTAGTAGGCTATGAAGGAGAGAAGGTTGGATTTGTTGCAGATCTAGGGTTTGGACCTCGCGCTGAAGATGCAGTGTTTTTATCTGTGGGCTCAAGCAATATTGTAAATCAGCTCTATATGTTCTGGAACGTTAGCGACAATGTAAAACTTACCATAGGAAATTTCAACACCTTTCTGGGCTATGAGGTTATTTCTCCTATTGGAAACTTTAACTATAGCACCTCATATATGTTCTCATATGGCCCTTTTTCACACACAGGAATTAAAGCCGATATATCATTAGGAGATCTTTCATTGATGTTTGCCGTTATGAACCCAACCGATTATACTGAAATCAATATAGACGACAGTTATACATTTGGAGGGCAAGTGGGATATAAAGGACAGTTCTTAAATGTACTTTATGGCGACCAATTAGACGGCATTGCAACATTTCAAATTGATTTTACGGGCGGACTTGATATAGATGACTCTTTATTTTTAGGTCTTAATGCAACATATAACGACACCAATAACACGTCTTTTTATGGTGTTGCATTATACCCACAATATAAAATCACAGAGGCCTTTACTCTTGGTGCAAGGGGAGAGTATTTTGCAGAAACCGATGGCGGAGTAGGTGCTATTGGCGCTTATGACCCTGAAGGTGACGCAGCGGTATTTGCGGCTACGCTTACCGGAAGTTACTCTGTAGGAAGCTTCACAATTAAGCCAGAACTGCGCTTAGATAGCACTAGTGAAGATTCCTTTGTAAATAACAATCTAGAACCTACGAAGTCTTTGTCTTCATTTCTAGTAGCTGCGATTTATCAATTTAACTAAAAAGAAAGTCCTAAAACACCGAAACAAGATTCGGAGTATTGAGCGCTTAACAACATTAACTTAAAACAAGATCCTTATTTAAAATATAAATCTAATAATCATGAAAAAAATTGAAGCAATAATCAGAAAATCAAAATACAGTGCAGTTCGCAACGCATTGCATGATGTGGGCATAAATTTTTTCTCCTACTGGGACGTAACTGGACTAGGCAATGAAAAAGAAGGCCACGTCTATCGCGGTGTTTCGTATAGCACAAGTGACATTCAGCGTAGGTATATTTCAATCGTTGTGAATGACGATTTTGAAGAACCCACCATTAAAGCAATTCTAGATTCGGCAGTAACTGGCGACGTTGGTGATGGAAAAATATTTGTTTCCGACATACAGGAATGCTACAGAATTAGGACCGGAGAAAAGGGAGGAAACACTTTAAAATAATCATCTAAATATTTATTACTATGGAATTATTAACAATAAACAATGTATGGATGATGATCTGTACTGCGCTCGTTTTCTTTATGCACTTAGGATTTGCATTTTTAGAAATTGGATTGACGAGACAAAAGAATACAATCAACATTTTATTTAAAAATATATTCATTATCACAGTTGGTCTATTATTATATGCCTTAGTGGGCTTTAATTTAATGTATCCTGGAGAATTTAATGGATTTCTAGGATTTGCCGGATTTGGCTTAGAGTCGCCATTAACGGCAGCAGGCGCCTTAGACCTAACATATAGTGAGGGGTACACCTACTGGACCGACTTCCTTTTTCAGGGAATGTTTGCAGCGACGGCAGCAACAATAGTCTCTGGGGCGGTAGCCGAGCGAATTAAAATTTTCCCTTTCATGATTTTCGTAATTATTTATGTGGGTCTCATTTATCCAATAGCTGGCTCATGGAAATGGGGAGGTGGTTTTCTGCAAGAGCTAGAAACTCCTTTTTACGACTTTGCAGGCTCCACGCTAGTGCATTCTGTTGGAGGCTGGGCTGCATTAGTAGCGGTATGTTTGCTAGGTTCTCGTATTGGTAAATTTAAAAATGGTAAAATTCAAGCCATACCGGGTCATAATATTCCCTTAGCAACTGCGGGAGTTTTAATCCTTTGGTTAGGTTGGTTTGGATTTAATGGAGGGTCTGTGTTATCTGCAGATCCTGGGTTAACGTCGTTAACCCTAGTTACAACCTGTCTAGCAGCTGCCGCTGGTGGCGTTATTGCTTCTCTAGTATCTTACCTTAAATACAAAAACCTAGACCTTACTATGTTCTTAAATGGTATTCTTGGTGGTTTGGTTGGTATCACTGCAGGGGCAGATCAAATGAGTCCAACGGACGCTATAATCATAGGAGCCGTAGCCGGTGCTATCATAGTATTTGCTGTTTCTTTAATAGACAGACTAAAATTAGATGATCCGGTAGGTGCTATCGCTGTTCACCTTGTTTGTGGTATTTGGGGAACCTTAGCTGTTGGTCTTTTTGGCGAATTAGCAAGCGGCGCACAATTTGTAAGTCAATTAATTGGTGTTGTCTCCTATGCTGCTATCTGTATAGCTTCCTCCTTTATAATACTATTTACACTTAAGAAAACGGTCGGAATTAGAGTTTCAGAGAAAGAAGAACTTGAAGGTCTCGATGGTTTTGAGCATGGTATGGATGCCTATCCAGACTTTAGGCTAAATGAGCATTAACTGTTGATTTAGCTAAGTAGATTTGTTGTGTTTGTTTGTTAAAAAACCTCGAAGTTTTAGGCTTCGAGGTTTTTTTATTGCGCTAGGTTTAAAATAAATTTATGCTGAATTTCGACTGGCATTGATATTTCCAAATAAAGAGCGCATTACAATCTTTTCGAAAATCTTAATCTGTTCTTCATCCCTAACTTCAGCCTTCTCCAACTCTTGTATCTTTTTTAATGCATATTGCTGAATGGTTAGCAAAGGCAAAACAATAGATTCTCTCATACTAATTGATGCCTTTCCAGAAGGTTCGTTTTCCATTAAGGTCTCATAGCCAGTAAGTTTTAATATGAGCCGTTTCGAAATTTCATACTCTGCATAAATAATATCCCAAAAACTCCCAAACTCTTCGTCTTGAGACATATACTTTGTAAGGTCAAAAAAGGATTTTGACAACGACATCATACTGTTTTCGATCAAGGTTTTAAAGAAACTAGATTCACTATACAGTGCTTTCACTTTGTCAAACTCTCCGCAATCTTCAAAGTGCTTTAAGGCAGAACCAACTCCAAAGAAACCTGGAACATTTTGCTTTAATTGACTCCACGAACCCACAAAAGGGATGGCTCGTAAATCACCAAAAACCAATTTATTTGATTTTCCACGCTTGGACGGTCGACTTCCAATATTTGTTTTTGCATAGTATTTTAATGTACTCATTCGCTCTAAATAAGGCAAGAACATTGGGTGGCTTTTAAATTGAGAATAGGTATCGTAGCTTATTTTAGCCAAGGTGTCCATTATCTCAATACTCGTTTGAGAATGACTTAAATTCGTTTCGTTTAAATGATTGTAAATACCCGAACTTATAAGTTGCTCAAGGTTATATTGAGACGAATCTAATGTCCCAAAATTTGAACTAATGGTTTGCCCTTGAATAGTTAACTGTACTTCTTTATCTTCAATTGTGGGGCCAAGGGAAGCATAAAACTGATGTGTTTTACCGCCACCTCGAGCTGGTGGACCTCCACGCCCATCAAAGAAAATGGCAGTAACATGATACTTTCTTGATATCTCTGTAAGTTGTTCTTTGGCTTTAAAAATAGCCCAATTCGCCATTAAATATCCACCGTCTTTCGTGCCATCGCTAAAGCCAAGCATGATTGTTTGTCTGTTCCCTCTCTCTTCTAAATGTTTTCTATATGCAGGTATATTGTACAACTCTTCCATCACCTGAGGTGCATTTTCTAAATCGGTAATGGTCTCAAACAAAGGACCAATATCAATAGTCAATGCATCTTGGAACGCAACCAATTTAAGCATAGCAAATAACTGCATTACATTTAAAGCCGTTTGATTATTGCTAATAATATATCGATTCGCTGCCCGCTCTCCATTTGTTTGCTGGATTGTCTTTATTGCCTTTATGGTGCGTAATGTGCTTAAAACATCGGCATCCGTGAAAATGGAAAGATCGATAGTCCCATCAACTTCAGATAAAATGACCGACTGTTCTTTTTCGGGAAGACTCAGAAACTGTGGGCTAAATATTTTGCTTCCAGATGTGACAAGACCTTCCACCATACTTGTGAAGACATCATTGTGAACACGGCTATCTTGCCTTATGTCTAAAATCGCAAAATGAAAACCAAAAAGATGCACTTTGTTAATCAAACTTGTGATTTCTGAAACATAAAGTGACTGATGTTCTGTGATAACAATTTCTTTGATTGCTTTTAATTCAGAAATAAATGCCTCAAAACGAATGCAGTCTACTGCGTTGTGATCCAGCACGCTTGCATATAATTTTTTTTCGAGAGCATCCACTCGTTCTTCAACACCATCGAAAGAAAGTTTGCGCTTCAAGTCTCGAATGTCGCGATAATAATTTTTTAGAACCGTTTCTTTAAGCCTACTGGCTACTTTTAGCGTAATTTCGGGAGTGACAAAAGGATTTCCATCCCGGTCGCCTCCTGGCCAAAAACCAATATTTAAGATGTCGTTGTCAATAGGTTTATCTCCAAATATATTTTGCTGAATATAATCGTAAATAGTCCCAAAGGATTTATAAAAAACATTCTCTAAATACCATATTAAACTAACAGCTTCATCGTAAGGCGTTGGCTTTTTATGTTTAAAAAAAGGTGTTTTCCCCAATTGCGCAAGTAGGTTGTTAATAGAAGGCAAATCATCTTTTTTTATTGCTTCTGTTAAATCTGTAATAATCCCTAAGACTGGTCCAGGATAGAACTGTGTTGGATGCGCCGTTAGGACAATACGAACCTTAAATTCTTCAAGATTGGCTCGCAAATCGGGTAATTTATTGTTCAAAGTCGCAGATTCCTTCAAACTCCTCAAGGTTCCAATTCCATCCATATTGTTCACAATTGGAAATGCAGCATCCTCAATAGCGTCGAACAATACTACTTGACGCTCGATATATTGAATAAATCGAAACAACAAATTTATTTGACTCTCTTCTGAGCGCCTCGCCTGATATTTCTTAAAAAAAGAGGTGACTATAGTCGTAGGGTTTTCACCCTTAGAAAATCCCTTTTCACATGTTTCATGAAACAATGGAAGTAAGACCCCTGTTTTTGTAATCGTATCGAAGGGCAACGTCATAAAAATACTGTTGTATATCTGATACTTTGACAGTACATTTTGATTAAATCGAGTAAGCTTAGGCTGTGTAGACATCTTTTCTATTTGTAACTGTTAAAAATACTAAAGACCACTAAATAATACCCCAAAATACCTAGAGTATTTCTTAATAATTCTTCGAAAACGATATCGCATAGGCCGCAGCCCAAAAGCAAAGAATTTATTTTGGATTCCATAATTTAATTTCCTTTGAATTTTATAATTATAATATTATATGTACTTTTAACCCAACAAATGAGGAAAGATTTGACTGATTGCAACCTCCCAAAAAAATGCTAAAGGCAGTGCAAACTCCCTTCCACGCTTTCGTCAAATCACAGGTAGAAACTTAATTAAAAAATAGCATTTTATGGCTTATTTATTTACTTCGGAAAGTGTTTCTGAAGGACACCCAGATAAGGTTGCAGATCAAATTAGTGATGCACTAATAGACAACTTCTTAGCTTTCGATCCAGAATCGAAAGTAGCTTGTGAAACACTAGTTACGACGGGACAAGTTGTACTTGCAGGAGAAGTAAATAGCAGCACTTATTTGGATGTTCAAAAAATTGCAAGAGATGTGATCAATAAAATTGGATACACCAAAAGTGAATACATGTTCGACGGAAGTTCCTGTGGTGTTTTTTCTGCAATCCATGAGCAGTCGCCAGATATCAATCGAGGTGTAGATAAAATTAATAAAGAAGAGCAGGGCGCAGGGGATCAAGGAATGATGTTCGGATACGCAACCGACGAGACAGAAAACTACATGCCTTTAGCATTAGAACTTTCTCATCAACTATTAAGAGAACTTGCAGCATTAAGACGCGAAGAAAACGAAATTCGCTATTTACGTCCAGATTCAAAATCTCAAGTAACCATAGAATATAGCGACGATAATGTACCTCAGCGAATTGACGCAATTGTTGTTTCGACGCAGCACGATGATTTCGATGAAGATGACACTGTCATGCTAGAAAAAATAAAAAAAGACATCATTTCTATCCTAATACCCAGAGTGAAGTCAAAATTTCCAGCAAACATTCAAGCCTTGTTTAACGACGATATCACCTACCACATCAACCCAACAGGAACCTTTGTAATTGGTGGACCTCATGGCGACACTGGACTTACCGGAAGAAAAATTATTGTTGACACCTACGGTGGAAAAGGGGCACATGGTGGTGGCGCCTTTTCAGGAAAAGATCCTTCCAAAGTAGATCGCTCTGGCGCTTATGCAACAAGACATATTGCGAAAAACCTTGTAGCTGCCGGATTATGTAAAGAAATTTTAGTTCAGGTTTCCTATGCTATTGGGGTAGCAGAGCCTACGAGTATCAATGTAGAAACATACAGAACCGCCAATGTAAATATGACCGATGGTGAAATAAGTAAAATTGTAGAGGACATTTTTGATATGCGCCCATACTTTATTGAGCAACGCCTAAAACTAAGAAACCCCATATATTCTGAAACGGCCGCCTATGGGCATATGGGTAGGGATTCAGAAAAGAAAAACGTTACATTTACATCTCCTACAGGAGATATCGTAACAAAAGAAGTTGAAACTTTTACTTGGGAAAAACTAGATTACGTCGATACGGTGAAAAAAGCCTTCAATCTATAAGCTTTCATTTTCTTTTAACATAGAAGGGTCTTTTACTGCCCTCCATTTCTTTCCGGAGAGCGAGGTTCTGGCCAATTTGATTGTTTACCCGTTCTTCTGCTAATTGGCAAAACGCTTTGTTCCCTTGATGTCTGGATTGGATCTTCACAGGCCATATAGGTTAAAATAGCTGCTAAAATCACATTGCTTCTTACATCATCAAAAACAATTTTATCGTAGGTATCTCTATTTGTATGCCAGGTATAATCCCAATAGGACCAATTTAGCGAGCTTAAATTAAATGAGGGCGCTCCAGCAGCCAGAAACGAGGCATTGTCGGAACCACCGCCACTAGGCGAACCCGGAAATGTAGTTTTAATAGGGTCTTTAATATCTTTTGGAACCGCATGCAACCATCTTCCCAAATAGTCATAAGCATGCAAAAAACCTGCTCCTGAAAGGCGCACTACTCGCCCGGTACCATTGTCCTGATTAAAGACGGCCTGAATATTTTTTACAATTTCTGGGTGATCTTCTACAAAAGCTCTTGACCCATTGAGGCCTTGCTCCTCACTTCCCCAATGCCCTACCAAAATGGTTCGCTTCGGATTTGGATACATTTTCTTTAGAATTCGCATTGTTTCCATCATCACCAAGGTTCCTGTTCCATTGTCGGTTGCTCCAGTCCCACCATCCCAAGAATCGAAATGTGCAGATAATATGACATATTCATCCGGTTTTTCAGTCCCTTTTATTTCAGCAATGGTATTGAAATTTGGCACCTTTCCTAATTCCTTCGATTCAGCAACAATTTTAATTCTGGGTTTGTCTCCATATGCGACCATACGATACAACATCGAATAATCTTCAAGCTCCAAATCGACCGTTGGGATGGTCTTGGTTCTCGCACTAAATATTTTATTCACCCCAAAACCTCGTGACCAATTGCTTGCTACTATGCCAACAGCACCTGCATTTTCGAGTGCTAAGGTTAATGTTCTTCTGTTATACCCCGTATTTCTCATATTGCTTCTCCAGCGGGTCGTTTGTGCCTTGCGGTCTTCCTTCATTTTCTCAAAAGACGCTTCAGTAGCAAACTCTTCCCAATTATAATCGGGACGCCCAGTTGGTTGATTCATAGAGATCATAACTAGCTTGCCTTTTACATTTGGGAGCCATGTATCGAAAGCAAGAGAATCTTTAACCATAGGAAGTGTTATCAGCTCTGCTGTAACTCCCTCACTAGACGTACTGGGGTTCCAAGCCAATTGTGTTCCATCGAGTGATTGAAGTCTCGGATACACCATATCAATATGCGTTATACCTCTTTCCCAGCCACGCCATTCGCCCCACTTTTCATTTTTTGCAGTAATTCCCCAAGAACTGTATTTATCCACGGCCCAATCGTTGGCCTGTTTCATTTGCGGTGTCCCTACAAGTCTCGGACCTATCTTGTCCATTAGCTCGTATCCGAGTCGCTCTAGTTGTGAATTTTCTGTAGCTTCCTTAATAATGTTTTCAACAACAGCGTCTTTTTCCTGTGCGTGAAGCGCAAAACTTCCAAGAAATAAAACTACTGCGCTATATGTGATGGTATTTTTCATTTTTAGATGGGTTGATTAAATTGAGGTTGATGATAAAATGAACTCTAAAAATACACTTATTTTAATTAGTACACCTTAGAACCTTACCCCAGGGATTAACAACTGAAGCGCATTTATTCTCTCCTGAAGCTTCTTTAAAAACAATTGATGTGCTTCGCCTTCAGGATTAAATGGACGATGTAATAAGCCGGCTTGTATGCTCGCAATTTCTTTCTGAAGACCCTCAGTTTCGGCAGCTATCCAAACACTTTTGAAACGCTCCCACATGATCGCAATCGCAGTCTTATTGGGGTGAACCATATCCTCCTTATAAAAACGATAGTCCCGCAATTCATCCATCATAATTTCATAAGCAGGGAAGTAATGAACCTTATTTTTAGGCGCTATTTGTTTCTGCAAACCTGCCATTAAATGTGCTTTACTAGTAGCATTTTCAACAAAGCCATCTTTTAAATGACGTACCGGAGAAATCGTATGTACACATATAAGCTGAGGATTGATGTCCTTAATTAAAGTCACCGTATTTTCAATGCTAGCCGCTATTTCTTCTACCGAAAGCAATTCTTTTAAGAATTTTTTCTGCGGAATTTTATGACAATTTGCAACTATGGATTCTGTTTCGATATCACGATACACCCAAGCTGTCCCATAGGTAAAAAAAACATGTGAGGCAGAGAGAAGGTATTCCCGAAGTTCTTTTAGCTTTTTGTTCAATGCGTTTACTACATCGTCTTTTTGAGTATAACTTACACTTGAATGTGCTTCAAAACAATGCCACTGCTCATTTTGAAAAATGAGATCTATCTCTGTATAAAAATCTTCATTTATCGCCCTTGCAATGAGTTTTTCAATGGCTAACGGATGGAATATAATCCCGAATGGATTGACAAACCCTTGAAATTTATAAAAAGAAAGTTGCTCCCCTATATTTTCAGTAAAACAAGAGCCCATCAATAAGACCTTTGACTTATAATCTATCTGATGAAGCTCCGGTTGCAACGGAACACAGGTTTGTAATTTCATGATTCTCTTCGGTTCAGAATTTCTATCTTTTTATAGTGAGTCGACAACGATACCAATCCTCAAAAATGTTGACTTTAGTGTGCTATCGAAACAATTTCTATCTTTGTGAAACGTTTTGGTGTGTAACACATCTAAGCACGAAGCAAAAATATGGATTTTTAGCGTATGTCGAAGGTTAAATATTATTATGATAGTGACACCCTTTCCTATCGAAGAATTGAAAAGAAAAAAGGACGACGCTCCGGAATTATCGCCTTAAGTGTATTGGGAATACTATTGAGTAGTTTTCTACTATTGCTCGTGTACATCAATTTACCTTATATAGAAACTCCAAAAGAAAAAACATTAAAACGGGAACTCAATAATATGAGTTTGCAGTTTAATCTGTTAAACAAAAAAATGGAAGAGGCTTTTGTCGTTTTGGAAGAGGTGGCAGAACGCGATAATAATTTATATCGCATATATTTCGAGGCCAATCCTATAGCCGAAGAACAACGCAAAGCAGGTTTTGGAGGGGTAAATCGATACAAAGATTTAGAAGGCTTTGACAATTCAAAATTAATAATTGCCTCGAGTAAGCGCATAGACATTTTAACCAAACAAATTGTAGTACAATCAAAGTCCTTGGATGAGATTGCAAGGTTGGCTGAAGAAAAGGAAAAATTACTAGAAGCCATCCCGGCCATTCAACCAGTAAGCAATGAAGAACTTACTCGCATGGCCTCTGGATTTGGATACCGTAGAGATCCATTCACTAAGGTTAAAAAATTTCACTTTGGAATGGACTTCACTGCGCCACGTGGCACACCGGTGTATGCCTCAGGTGATGGAAAAGTAGTACGTGCTGATAATTCAGCCTCTGGCTATGGAAGACACATCCGTATTGATCATGGATACGGCTATGAAAGTCTTTATGCCCATTTATACAAATACAATGTTCGTCGTGGCAAACGCGTAAAGAGAGGGGATCTCATCGGTTTTGTGGGAAGCACGGGGAGGTCTGAAGCACCGCATCTTCATTATGAAATTTTTAAAGATGGTAGACGTATTAATCCCATTAATTTTTATTACGGAAACTTGAGTCCAGAAGAATTCGCAGATATGCTGCGAGCTTCGCAACAAGAAAACCAATCGCTCGACTAATGCACATCGATTTACCAGAAAAAAGATACTATGGAATTGGCGAGGTGGCCAAGGCATTTCATGTAAACACCTCCTTAATTCGATTTTGGGAGAAAGAATTTGATGCCCTGAAGCCTAAGAAAAATGCCAAGGGGAATAGAAAGTTTAAGCCCGAGGACATCAAAACGCTCGAACTTATCTTTCATTTGGTAAAAGAACGAGGCTTCACGCTAGAGGGTGCCAAAATTCATCTCAAAGAAAACAAGCAAAAAACCCTTAATCACTTTGAAATAGTTCGCAAATTAGAAACAGTGAAGGCCGAATTACTTAAAATTAAGGAACAGCTTTAAACAAAATATCCTGGCAACTACATCTAAGCTTGAATTCACAAACAACATTCTTTCTCATGTGTTAGATGCTAGGCAGTATGAAGCAGAGAACTGCTAATATGCTGTTATTTCTTGCGAAAATAAACCGTTACTGGAACGCCTTTAAAGTCAAATTTCTCTCGTAATTTATTCTCAACAAAACGCTTGTAAGGTTCCTTCACATATTGCGGAAGGTTACAGAAAAAAGCAAAAGTAGGATGTGGAGTAGGTAACTGAGTACAAAACTTCACCTTAATATACTTTCCTTTATTTGCAGGTGGCGGAAAGGCCTCAATAATAGGAAGCATCGTTTCATTTAAAACACTCGTTTTTATTTTCTTGCTTCTATTTTTATAAATCTCAACTGCAGTCTCAATAGCCTTAAATATTCGTTGCTTTTCAACGACAGATATAAATACAATCGGCACATCTGTAAAAGGCTCACATTGCTCTCGAATATATTTCTCAAATTCTTTTACGGTACCTGTTTCCTTCTCAACCAAATCCCATTTGTTCGCCAAGATCACCACCCCTTTGTTATTGCGATGTGCCAACCAAAAAATGGCCTGTACTTGGCCGTCAAAACCACGGGTAGCATCAAAGACTAGAATCATTACGTCACAATGTTCGATTGCGCGTACACTTCTCATTACGGAATAAAACTCTAGATCTTCTTTTACCTTACTTTTCTTTCTTATTCCAGCGGTATCTACTAAGTTGAATTCAAATCCGAATCGGTTGTACTTGGTATCAATACTATCACGTGTAGTTCCTGCAATATCTGTTACAATGTATCGATCTTCACCGATAAGTGCATTAATAAAGGAAGATTTCCCTGCATTTGGTCTCCCTACAACTGCAAATCGTGGCAAGGTATCTTCTTCTCTCTTTTCTTCATCTGGAAGTATTTTTACCAGGGCGTCTAGCAACTCTCCGGTTCCACTTCCATTAATACTTGAAAGATTAAAATATTCATCAAATCCGAGATTATAAAAAACATAGGCATCATTGGTTCGGGCTGCACTATCTACTTTATTAACGGCTAATAATACGGGCTTCTTAGATTTCCGAAGCAATTTCGCTACGTCTTCATCCATCCCTGTAATGCCACTTTCTACCTCGACCATAAAAATAATTGCATCGGCTTCTTCAATAGCAAGAACAACTTGCTTATCAATTTCAGCCTCAAATATATCATCACTACCAACGGCATAACCTCCGGTATCAATTACCGAGAACTCTTTTCCATTCCAGTCACTTTTACCATAATGACGGTCTCTTGTTACCCCACTTTCTGAATCAACAATAGCCTCCCTCCGCTCTATCAATCTATTGAAAAGCGTCGATTTACCTACATTCGGTCTTCCAACAATGGCAACTATACTCATATTCTTATTATTTGAACCCTGTCTTTTCCGATAGGGGGTGCAAAAATAACTCTTTTTTGCATAAGCCTAACACTTGTCAGTTTTTGTTTTGGGAATTTACACTATTTTAATCCCTTCAAAATGAATTCTATGGCTTTGTCTAACGAAATTGTACTTATACCCTGATGTAAGATTGAGTCATGCCTCTCCATGAAGACAGGAGACAGCTGTAAAAAGTGAGATGAAATTAGAATCTGGACCAAAATGCAACAAACTAATAATGTAGCAATACAATCCGGTCCCTTTAAAACTAATTGTTGTATCCAAAACGTTTTAGTTGTCTCGAATCATTACGCCAGTTTTTATTCACTTTTACATATAATTCGATGTGAATTTGTTTTCCGAAGAATTTCTCCAAATCCTTTCGAGCCTCTATTCCAACCCACTTAATGGCCTGACCTTTATGGCCGATAATAATCCCTTTCTGGGTCTCGCGCTCCACCATAATTACGGATCGAATTCGAATAATATCATCATCTTCAAAAAACTCTTCTGTATCGATTTCGACCGAATACGGAATCTCTTTTTTATACTGCATTAAGATTTTCTCTCGAATAGCTTCATTCACAAAAAAGCGCTCTGGCTTGTCGGTAAGCTGATCCTTAGGGTAAAAAGGAGGTGACTCGGGAAGTAATTCCAGAATACGATTAAAAACCTCGGGCACCCCAAAATTCTCTAAGGCAGAAATAGCGAAAACTTCGGCGTTAGGCACTTTTGTTTGCCATAACTCAAGCGCCTCGGCAAGCAAGGTCTCATCGCCTGTATCTATCTTATTTATTAATAGTAAAACAGGAATGGTTGCATTTGTAATTTTATTGAAAAAAGCCTCGTCCTTTAGTTCCTTCTCTCCCAACTCCACAAGATACAGGAGCACATCGGCATCCTCAAAAGCAGATTTTACAAAATTCATCATACTCTCCTGCAAACCATAGGCTGGTTTTATAATCCCCGGAGTATCACTTAGTACAACTTGAAAATCTTCCCCGTTAACAATTCCCAATATTCGGTGTCTTGTTGTTTGGGCTTTGGAAGTAATAATCGACAAACGCTCTCCAATAAAAGCATTCATTAAGGTGCTTTTACCAACGTTTGGGTTACCAATAATATTTACAAATCCAGCTTTATGAGCCATGTTTTAATTTTTGTAAAGATACAGAATTTGACACGTGAGAACGCTCTTCATAGTTTATAAAACAAGGGAGATATATTAAACTTTCAACCTCTTTACTAATTTCTCAACCGTAAGCCCTTGAACTAAAATTGAAAAGACTACAACCACATAGGTAATTACTAGGAAAAGGTCTCGATGCATTACTTCTGTGAGACCAAGTGCCAATGCTATTGATATTCCACCTCGTAAGCCACCCCAGGTCATAATGAGATTGGTATTTGGTACAAAATCAAGTTTTTTCTTAAAGAAATTTATTGGCAACAGCAGCGATGTATACCTGCAAAGCAAGATAATTGGAATCGCTAGTAATCCGGCTAGGATATAACTTCCTTCAAAACTTAAAACCAGCATTTCCATGCCTATCAACACAAACAAAACCGTGTTTAATAAGATATCGATGAGTTCCCAAAATTTATCCACATAACTCTCGGTAATTTTAGACATTGAACTTTCGCGTATGGTATCCATTCCAACCATTAGTCCTGCCGTAACCATTGCCAATGGTGCAGAAAGATGCAAGGCTTGTGCTATTGCCGTTCCAGCCATAACAGCCGCCAATGTAATAATCACCTCTATATCATAATCATCTATGGATCTCATAAGTCGGAATGTTATAAACCCTAACAATAGTCCTAAAGCGACTCCTCCTATCACTTCCTGACCGAAGAGCGCCAGTATGTCTATTGCCTCAACATTATCACCTCCAAGCGATGCTATTTTGTATATCGTTAAAAATACGACTACTCCCACGCCATCATTAAAAAGTGACTCTCCTACTATTTTTGTCTCTAATTTTTTAGGAACCCCAGCTTGTTTTAAAATTCCCAACACCGCGATAGGATCTGTGGGAGAAATAAGCGCCCCAAAAAGAAGACAGTAAATATAGGCGATATCAAGGCTTAGAAGTTGTAACACAAAAAACATGGCAGAACCCACGAGAAAAGTAGAAAGAACGACTCCCAAGGTGGCAAAGGCGAGAACCGGCCATCGCTGAACCTTTAATTGTTCAAAATTGGTATGCAAAGCACCCGCAAAAAGCAAGAAGCTAAGCATAACATCCATCAATACAGTTCTAAAATCAATGTGTGTAATTATATACCTTTCTGCATCCAATAAGGTATCGTCGAAGTAACTTATTCCAATTACAACCAAGGTAAAAACAATGGTAATAAGCATGAGGCCTATGGTGTTCGGTAACTTTAAAAAGCGAACGTTGAGATAGCCAAAAAGTGCTGCAAGCACAACTATTACTGTAGTTATTGCGAAGTAATCCATAGGTGGGTAAATTAAGGTGCTAAGATATGGATTTATTTTATTGGCACAGGATTTTAAGAATTCGGTTATGGATTTTTAAAGCCCATCCCCTCGGCAGCAGAAGTAAGCAGTCCTAGTTTAAAATACTAAAAATATGAACTTTATTTTGATGCTAAGAACTGCTTTTGAATCACATCATAGGAAATCTCCTGAAAATCTTGAATCTCCATATTGGCTTGAGAATAATCCTGATTTTTAGAATGGATACTGTTATAACCCACGCAGTATATATTGGCCGCTTTGGCTGCAGCAATCCCATTGGTAGAATCTTCTATAACCATACAATATTCTCTAGGATGACCTGAAGCCTCAGCCGCTTTGATAAATATTTCAGGATGTGGCTTGGAGGCTTTTAAATCGGCACCGCTTAGTTTTGCTACAAAATATGTATCCAAATTAAAGCGCTTAAAAATACGATCTATATTTGGCATAGAGGCGGAAGATGCCAATACAAGTACAAGACCACGGCTATAATACTCCTTAATGAGTTCCAACACCCCATCTAAGAGAGATAAATCTGAATGATTCTCAAATAAATCATGAAAATGCTTTCGTTTTAGATCAACTAAGTATTGCGGTGATTCAGAAAGATTAAATTCACGAACCAGCTTCGCACAGATACTGTGAGTAGCTTGCCCGGTAAAACCCTCATAAAGACTCTCAGAAACATTTATTTTTACATCCGCAAACATGAGATGATAGGCCTTTTTATGCAAAGGTTCTGTATCTACTATCACACCATCCATATCGAACAAAACTGCTTTAAGCATTTATTTTTTTCGCGAAGATAGAGAAAGTTAACAAATGGATAATTCGTGGCTAATATTAAAAGTCTCCGCCAAAAAGATTCTAATTTTATGTACCTTTCAGTTTTTTGAATTACCAGAGGACCAAAGAATTAAGCATTAACTACTGCAAAAGGCATCTATAGTCGTGAAAACCTATAAGATTAACCGGCAGAAAAATACATCCCTATGACGAAACAAAAGAACATAGTCCAATTCATATTCAATATGTTCCTCTCGGAAAATACACGTGAAAAAACCGAGAAAATCATTCTCAGAATAGCCATATTTAGCTTTTTCATCCATTTGGTACTAATCTATTTTTTGAAATTAGATTTTATATCTTTTACGTCAAACTCCGAATTGTTGGAAAATCCAATATCGGCGGTATATACACCCTTTTCATTTATTCTTATTTACGAAGTTTATCTCTTAATTTACTACTTACCAAAGTCTTTTACAACCTACATAACAAAACAATACGAAATAATAACACTTATTATTATCCGAAAATTGTTTAAAGATTTATCGGCCCTAGAACTTTCTGCAAATTGGTTTGAAATAAAAGGAGACCTTCAGTTTACCTACGATTTGGTTGCTTCTCTACTGCTATTTTACTTTATATTTCTATTTCAAAAGCAAGGAAACAAAAAGACAATCCAGGCTCCAGGCAACTCTAATATTATCGAGATGTTTGTTAGAAAGAAAAAGTTAATCGCCATAATTTTGGTTCCGTTATTTTTTGTCATGGCTTCCTATACGCTCATCGCTTGGTCTACAGAAATTTCTATTTCCCCGGACAGTTTGCCTACATTTGAAAGTGTCAACAATCTATTTTTTGATCAATTTTTTACCGTATTAATTCTAGTGGATGTTGTACTCCTTTTAATTTCCTTCTTTTATACAGACCAGTTTCATAAAATTATTAGAAACTCTGGTTTTGTCATCTCGACAATTTTAATTCGAATGTCGTTTAGTGTTACTGGATTAGTGAGTACAATTTTAATTGTCGTTGCGATTCTTTTTGGACTAGCAATCATAACAATCCATAATAAATATGAAAAAAACGCGATATCCAACGGCGTGTAAATTAGCTCCAAAATACATCTTACGAACCTTGCATTTATGAAACGCAACTACAGCATTGTCGCTTTAATTCTAATCATATTTTTTGTTATCTCATTTTTATCAAATATTCTTGGGGCATTAAACCCAAGTATTTCCAAAAGTTTTAATTTAAGTGAGACGATGGCTGGGTTTCTGCCCTTTTCATTTTTTATCGCCTATGGCGTTATGTCTATTCCAGCAGGTTTTTTGGTTGAAAAATTTGGAGAAAAAAAGACCATTTTATTTGCTTTCTTGCTAGCCCTATTGGGCTCGTTGCTGTTTTCTCACTTTCCTACATTACCTGTTTTCATTTTTACATTGTTTACTATTGGAACAGGTATGGCTGTATTACAAGTGGCGATTAACCCGTTGCTAAGAGTGGCTGGTGGTGAAGAAAACTATGCATTTACATCGGTAGTCGCGCAATTAATATTTGGTGCTGCATCTTTTGTTAGCCCACATGTTTACTCGTGGTTAGTAACTAATATTGATAAAAAATCGGACATTAAAAATTGGTTTGTTACGCTACTATCTGAAGTTGTACCCGCCAATATGTCTTGGGTTTCCATGTATTGGGTTTTTGCGATTGTAAGTGTACTCATGGTCTTCTTAGTACTGGTAATATCGATTCCTAAAATTGAACTAAATGAAGATGAAAAAGTAGGTTCAAAACAAAATTTTATTGTTTTAATTAAAAACAAAGTAGTTATTCTATACTTCTTTGGAATTTTCGCCTATGTAGGAGCCGAACAAGGCATTTCATATTGGATGTCAAAATTTCTGCAAGTACATCACGGATACGATTTTGAAACTATAGGCGCTAACGCTGTTGGAAACTTTTGGGGTGCAATGACTCTTGGAGGGGTTTTAGGCCTTGTATTATTAAAGATTTTAGATAGTAAATTAGTGTTAAGGGTTTTTACCATTTTGTCTATTATATGCTTGGGCATTGCATTATTTGGGGATAGCGTAAGTTCCTTATACGCATTTCAAGCAAGTGGATTTTTTCTATCGGTGATGTATCCAATCATCATCTCATTGGCGCTCAATTCGGTGAGCAAACACCATGGATCTTTTGCTGGTATTTTAATGACCGGAATCATGGGAGGTGCTGTAGTGCAATTATTAATTGGCATGTTAAGTGATTTCACCTCATTAAAAACAGGAATGCTACTCGTATTTGTAGCATTGGCATATATCCTGAGTTTGAGTTTTTGGGCGAAGCCCATAATAAAAAATAAGATCATCAACTTGAGTAAGAAATAGCAAAATGATCACAGCTGAAGATAAAGTTATTGGGATAGATTTAGGGGGAACAAAGGTACATGTTGGGCTTGTTCAAAACAATGAGGTTATTTCGAGTAAAAAACAAAAACTACCTCAGGATTGCAAAGATGAATGGGACGTTTTACATTTACTCATCAATCTCACTAGAGAAGTGATCCATAATCATAAAATTGTGGGCATAGGAGTTGGCGCCCCTAGTATCTTAGATAGAAAAAATGGTATTGTTCATGAGGTTCAAAAAATACCTTCCTGGCACGAAGTTCATTTAGGAGCTATTTTGGAAAAGGAATTTAATGTCCCTGTTTCTATCGATAACGACGCTAATTGTTTTGCGCTTGGGGAATATCACTTCGGCGCAGTTAAGGGTTGTTCTAATGTTGTTGGGCTCACCCTTGGAACCGGAATGGGCGCAGGAATCATAACCAATGGGAAATTAATAGGCGATGCCAATGGTGGCTCTGGTGAATTTGGAATGATCCCATATTTAGATGGTGTTTTAGAAGATTATTGTAGTGGGAGCTTTTTTAAAAATATTTTAAAAGTGGACGGGGAAGACTTGTCAAAATTAGCTTCTAACGGAAATATTGAAGCCTTAAAAACCTACGAACAATTTGGTGAACACCTTGGCAATGCCCTAAAAATAATCTTATTTGCTGTTGATCCGGAAGTTATTATTATTGGGGGATCTATCGCGCTGTCTTCTGCGTATTTTGATGAAGGTCTTAAAAAAAGTCTATCAACCTTTGCCTATAAAAAGACGTTAGAAAACATTAAAATTATATATTCTTATACACCAAATAGTGCCATTTTAGGTTCGGCTGCCTTAATCTATGCGCTCAAGGAATAAGAAGGTCATACAAGAACAACAAGAAACATAGCGACGCACAACAGACCGAGTTGCTTAGCATCCGGATATCTTTCGGTTTCAGGTTCAAAAATTAAAATCTGATTCTTATATGTTGTTTTTTCTATATTTGATTTGCACAAATTTGAACACTTAAAAAATAGATTATGAAAAAAAGACTTTTATTAGGTATGTTTTGTTTTTTAACAATACTGAGCCTGCAAGCTCAAAGCCAGGAAGGAACAGCGGATGCGGCAAAATTTGAAGTAAAAGTAATTACGAGTGTAGAATCTATTGTGCCAAATGGCCTAGGAAGATCAAGACTTATCTCGACAAATGAGGACAGGGACTATATGGATTATACCACAACGCAAAGCGAAGACGATAATACTAGAAATAAATCAAAACGAAAAGACATTCGCCTAAAAGAGTTTGATGAAACAAAACTCTTAAACTTCTATAACATGGCTGGAATACGTTTTCAAAATATTGCAGCTAATGATGCTCTAATATCCTCAAAGCTAACAACAATGCTTGCTCAAGGATGGGATTTAGTCTTCGTTACAAGTGCTGTTGAAAGTGATGCAGGTAAAGAGGACAAACAGGGTATTTTTATTACTAGATACATCTTCAAACGCAAAATATAAACGCGCTCCAATTTATGGATGATAAAAAATCTGCAAAAAATGATTAAAAAATCAATGAATATATTTTCGACTGTATGAGCTAAGTCAATGTAGTTTGTTATTTTTGCTCAGACCCTATCACAAGAAATAATAAGCATCCCAATATTCTTAATTATGAGGTTACGTCGCATCGCGTATACAAGTAAAGCCAAAGAACCGTTTAGTAAACGTAACTTACTAGACCTAATGCACGAGTCAAGGACCTATAATACCCTGGACGACATAAGCGGTGTACTTATTCATAGACAGCATCACTTTCTTCAGATTATTGAAGGAGAACCGGAGGCCATCAATGACTTACTTTCCCGGCTACTTATTGATCCTCGGCATTCCGAACTTAAAATCATACATAACTGTGCCGCGGATAGCCGCCTATTCCCTAATTGGGCTATGGGCTGCGCAGATTTTGATGATCCCAACTTAAGCCTTATTCCAGGACTTCGCAAAGATATAATGAACCCAAAGGAGGCCGCAGACATTATCGCCCACCTCCCTGAGGTCGCAACTTTCTTAAACAACTACCTGACTGATAATACGATACACGAATCTTAGAGCATTAGCGCACTTTTTCTCCAATCCTTCTGCCTTTACTTCGGGACAGAATTCCTC
>TARA_B110000211_G_scaffold81640_1_pt1 | contig 25371 bp, 26 predicted proteins | sample TARA_B110000211 | Tara Oceans TARA_B110000211 (sample SAMEA4397516) | marine metagenome | biome: Polar Biome; feature: [DCM] deep chlorophyll maximum layer (ENVO:01000326); material: water (ENVO:00002006), including particulate matter (ENVO:01000060) such as... | depth 30 m
AGCCGACCTTAGTGTCCACCGCAGCGAAGGTCGGCTACGAGCCCAACCTGTGAATTGGACTTTCATGCTGCGTGCGCTCGCAGCGCGAATATCGCCGCAGCTACGTAGATCTCGGTGTTGCGCTGCGGCGGGAAAACCGGTCCTTTATACATCGTGCAGCACAACTACAAAAGCGACGGATCAAGTTGCCTTTAACTTGGTCTATGACGGGAAATCTCCATGCTTTGAGCCACTCTTCATTTGACTCAAAACGTTCCGTTGTCCCAACAAAAGCTCCATTCGACCCAAATAAAGTTTGCTCCTTGAAAGAATTTAGATGTTGGAAGGCCTCTTGGCGTTGCCCAAGGCGATGCCCATCAAATTTGCTCTACGATCAAGGCAGCAGGTCCGCCACCGTCAGGCCCTTGATGTTCTGCCCCTCCGGATATGTACAAATCGCATCCTGAGATAAGACCCGCCAAAGCACCCCCAACGAAGGCACGGGCATGACGGGTCGAGGCGATGTCGCTGTCATCTAACATCGTATGACGTTGGTCGCGAATGAGGCCACTGCTGGAAGCTTCAGCCTTGGCAAATACTGCACGGAGCCTTGTCGTTTCTCCAACGCCCAAACGCTCAAGCGTTTGAGCGACGGACGCCGTATCGATGGCATCTGTCATCACCGCATGATCAATACTCAAGGGGCCGGTCCAGCTGTCACTCATCCCGAGGACAACGATCTCGTGCCCCATCAATTCGATCCCAGCTGAAGTGCTTGCCCGACCAGACCAGACAGCGGTATCAATGCCGATCTTTGTGGTCTTAGCCGTTGCGATATTAATCTCGCCCAATGCTAAAGCGACGCCAAGCGCACTTGCCCCGCGCGAAAGCCCCATGGATTTCAAGGTATCTGTTGTGGCGACTGGCCCTACAGAGTCTGCAACGCGTTGAGCGGTCAGCAGCGGGCATTTGACTTGCACGAAATGCACTTCGCCAAGCGTTGCGATCCCGGCAGAATTGATTGCGGCGCTTACAGAGTCAGCGACACATTCGATCTGCGCAAAGGTGCCAAGTTCATGTGCTTCGATGTCACGCGATATCTGTGCCCCTATTGCCATGGCTGGACCGGGACCATTATTTTCCAACACTTCAAAGGTCACGATATGTGGGGATAGCCCACCTTCGGTGCCACCAGACATCACCATGCTCACACCAGCCGCGTTGTCTTTAAGTTCCTGCTGCAAGGCTGAAACGGCAAAGGCGCGCGTGAAATCGTTTACGCAGCCATTGCCTTCTGTTTTGCCGAGGATGGCGACCAATTTGCTGGGGTCCAAGTCGCCCGCATCAATAAGTGCACGCAAGCCTGATGTGTCATTCGGTCCGGATGTTGGTATGCGATGAATGCGTGCTTGAGGCATTGGTTAAGCCTTTGGTCGGTATAGGTCAGACGGCCCGTGGCATCGTTTGATATCGGGCGCGCTTGTGATTGTTTTGGCGGCCTGTAACCCGGCGACGCGAAGCTCTTCCACATCCCATCCGATAGGTTTGCCCTGCGCCATGGTCACTTTGCTGTTTACGACAACCGCATCAACCTGATCGCGGTTATAATAACGCACCAGTTCCCATTCGAAATCATGGCTCGGCAAACATTCAGGGTGCATCATGTCCAGGATTAGAAAATCCGCAGCCATGCCTGGTTCCAATGGACCGTGATTGCCAGCGCCACCCGTCGCGCGCGCACCTTGGGTGGTTGCGGCATCAACCCAAGTCCAAGCCGCCCCACAAGAAAAATCTGCAACGGGCATGGCGTGCTCGATCCGTTGGCATGCCTCCGCGGCCATCAAGTTCTTGAACCCATCCGCAGACGTTGTATCTGAACCGATACCAAAACGGACGCCTCTTTGCGCCATACGCAATGCAGGCGCAACTGCGTTGCCTTTCCAAACACTGGCAAGTGGATTGTAACTGGTCGCCGTATCTGTTTCGACGATCATCTCGATCTCGGGTTCAGCCACCAGCGTTGTATGATGCAAGATCACATGTGGACCAAGAACATCGTTTTTGTATAAAAGTTCAGTCGGGCGCATACCGTGGCGCAGGATACATTCATGCACCTCTGGGAAATGCTCATTGGAATGGATTTGTAGCAGGATGCCTTTCTCTGCGCACAAAGCCGAAAGCTTGGTCAAAGTTTCCGGTGTGTTGCCCATAAAAGAGCTGCAACAAACCGACGGCGCGATCATGTCGTGCGGGGCGCAGTGTTCGATATGGGCGAGGATCACATCTTCAATCTGGGACCACGTATAGTTGCCGTGCCCTGTTCCTATATCGCCAGAGAATTCATCCAACCCGCACGCAGAGACAAGTCGGATCCCTGTTTCCAACGCTGCGCGATGGACCCCTTCATTTTTTTCAATACTGTTAAGACCATAGTTTACGACCTTAGTAAAACCCCCGCGCATGGCTTCCCAGAACGCCCATTTGGCAGACAGGTAGGATTGTTCTTCGTCCATGTCCCGTTCCATTGGATGCCAAATACGCCGCCAGATTTGTGCCGGTTCGCCGCCGATCAGGGCTTTGCCAAATATTTGTCCAACATGCGTGTGGGCATCAACCATACCTGGAATGATGGCGCGACCCGGCAACGGCGTGGCGTCTGGAAATTCCGATGCTGGGCCGACGCCCGTAATTTTCCGTCCATCAAAGCTAAGGGCCCAATCACGTTTGACGCCATCCGAGGTCAACAAAACCTCTGGCGCGAGCGTCGCAGGAGATTGAAGAAGGTTTTCATAATCCATAGGTCATTTCGGGCGAACCAAATTCGGCCCGCCCGCCTTTTCAATTTATTCCAAAGTGATCCGCGCTGCGTCGACAGCTTCGACCGGGCCGGTCGCCAAAAAGCCCTTGATCAGATCGCGGGATGGCTCGGCTTCGACCATGCCTTGTTCGACAACCCAATTGGCTTGGACTTCAAGGATATCCAAGAGACCGTTGTCCAAACCAATCTCGTATTCCGCCTCCGAGAATTTCGCTTGGATGACCTCCATCGAAAGCAGACCCTCTGACGCCGTTTCAAGGGCAGCCATCGCGCCGTCTGGGTTGGCTTTAATGAACTCCTCCGCCTTGACCAAAGCACGCACAAAAGCGGCAAGCTCATCTGGGCGTTCATTCAACATCTCAGGCGTGGCAGAGAGAACAAACCATGCAATGTAGGCATCGCTTCGGAATTCGCGGTAGTCGTCGCCAAGTGCCTTTTCAGCAGCTGGATAAAAATCAGGGAACATGATGCCTGCATCAATGTCACCACGGGCAAGGGCAGGTACGATATCAGGCGGTGATACATTGATAACTTCTGCGTTCACTCCGAATTCGGTGAGCAATGCTTCGGTGAAGAACTGCGTGTTTGAGCCCATCGTGGTGCCGATCTTCATGCCCTCAAGGTCAGATGGATCTTCAAACCCGGCGGAGGCCTTGGAAATCATTCGATTGGCCGTATAGCGCGAAAGCGTTGTGAATGTGCCGAAGGGTTGATCGCGTAGTGCGGCGATAGACACCGGGTATTCGGCCATAAAGGCCACATCTAGCTGACCTCCGATTAATGCTTCGAGCGCACGACGGCCTGAGGTGAAGTTGACCGTCTCAAGCGTGATGTCTTCCTCAGCGAAAAAGCCCTCCGACTGAGCGACGACAATCGGTAAAGTCTGCAAGTTTGGAGCATAGCCGATCGTTATTTCGGCTGCTAAGGCACTGGTCGCCGATAGTGTTAGCGCAGTGGCTGCTCCAAGAAATTTCATAAACATTGTTACTCTCCTATGTTGGTTTTAGTCTTCTTGTTGGTTTCAGTCTTCATGGCTTAGCAGCCCCAAAAGCGTGCTGCGTAAGGTTAAGAATCCATCGCTCATCCGGTCGACCGGGCGGGGTCTTTCAAGATCAACAGGCACCTTTTCGATGATCCGACCGGGGGCAGAGGCCATAACATAGACAACATCTGCAAGGCGCAGCGCTTCATCCACATCATGGGTGACAAACAAAACTGTCTTGCGACGGCGCATCCAGATGCCTGTCAAAAGTTCATGCATCCGCAGCCGTGTCTGCGCGTCTAACGCGCCAAAGGGCTCATCCATCAGCAAGACATCTGGATCGGCAGCGAGGGTGCGCGCAATCGCAACACGTTGTTTCATCCCCCCTGACAACTGGCCGGGAAACTTCGTCGCATGTTCGGACAAACCAACCTCGCCAAGGGCTTCCATGGCCCGTTCACGCCGCTCAGTTTTGGACAAACCAAACCGCTTGAGCGCGAATTCAACATTGCCCCGCGCTGTGAACCACGGAAACAGCGCAAAGTTTTGGAAAATGACTCCAACACTCGGATGTGGGCCCTGTACGTTTCGGCCATCCACCTGAACGGCCCCTTCGGTCGGGGCTGTAAAGCCTGCGACTGCATTCAAAAGTGTAGACTTGCCGCAGCCCGAGGGACCAATCAACGCAGTGAATGTGCCTGCCTCAAGTTCCAGATCTGTCGGGGTAAGTGCAATTGTCTGTGTCGCACCCTCTCCAAAAACCACCGAAAGTCCAGCAATGCGAACCCAGCCCTTGCCGAGTCGCGTAGTTAAAGCTGATTGATGTTGAGTGGTGGCAGTTTGGTTCATTCTTTTGGCAATCCTTGTCCGACATTGTCAAAAGCTTCTTATAAAAAAGTGTTGCGTCATAGTGCTAGATATTTTGCAGGGCGGTGCGTTTTTTGCATCAGTCCTTAAGGAAGCGATCTGTCGCGATCGTAACGATCTAATAACAGGCACGCATAGCGGCGGCCGCCTAAAACTTGGGCGAATTGCCTAGCACGCCACGGTAACGACAACTAATTGACAGAAAGGATTTTGCAAACTTACGCCGCTGATAGAGATTAAAAATGTAGCAATTGGACTGACAAAATGATCGTAAAATTCCTAGCCCATTTCAAACCGCTCTTGTCGATTGTGTTTGTCATTACAATTTGGCAACTCGCACACGGCTTTGGTTTTACCAACCGCAATCTATTTCCCGGCCCTTGGGACGTCGCAGAAGCGGCTGTGAAGCTATTCAATGACGGCGTGATGATGAAAGACCTTAAGGCCTCGGTTTCGCGGGCTGCAGTTGGATTTTCCATTGGTGCAACCCTCGGGGTTTTGGCCGGGATTCTAACCGCCCGGGTCGCCATCATACGATTGGCTGTTTATCCGTTTTTTAACATCTTGCGCCCAATTCCGGCGATTGCATTGGTTCCTATCGCCATCGTTTGGTTCGGTATTGGTGAGGAATCAAAGCATTTCGTCATCGCTTACACAGTGTTTCTAGCGGTTTGGCTGGCCACGCATCATGGGATGGAACATGTGCCCGAGACCTACATCCGCGCGTCCCGCTCGCTTGGTGCGCCATGGTGGCGTGAATTCTTCGAGGTGGTCGTGCCTGCTGCTGCACCGCATATTTTCGCAGGTCTGCGCTTTGGTGCAGCGCTCGCGTTCCTGAGCCTTGTTGCCGCCGAATTGACCGGATCATCAGCTGGTATCGGATATCGGTTGGAAGAGGCCCGACAGTACTTTCAAGTGGACCGCATGTTCGTGGGCCTCATTCAACTTGGCCTTTTGGGTGCTGCCTTAGACGGCTTTTTCGTTTTTACCAGCAAGCGGGTCGTCCACTGGGAAGCGGCTTAGATTTTATCCCTCTACCGCTTTGTTTATCGGCGCAGTGGGCGCGATGACAAAGTAGCCGTTGATGAAAGAAGAACTAATTTCCACTAAGTTTAGCATCGGTTGAGTCAGCCAAGTGCGCAGCGAAAGGGCGGTCTGAATCTGCCCTCTAAAGCCATTTGGCAATGTCCGCATCGGCGACATCGACTGCGACGTGGCAACGAACGTGCCGCAACTGCGAGAAAATGCTGCGTCAGCAATAGCCGCACGTGCATCAGGCCGGTTTGTCCGCACAGCCGACCTCTATGCAAAGTGCAGCGAATGGCAGCTATCCGCCCTTCGTGCCGCTTGTCACTTCCGGCCCTTAGCCGACCTTGGTGGGTCGCGCAGCTAAGGTCGGGTCTGAGCCCACACCGGAAGCGACAATATCTTGCTGCGTCCGTGCGCAGCGCGAAAAATGCTGCGAGTGCGCCACTCACGGTGCTGCTGCACGGCAGTGATATCGGTCATTCACGCGGTCTGCAGCAATTCTTAAACCTTGACCTCACAGACTGCGGACAAAGTTAACGTTCGCTGTAGATGTCATCGGAGACGAGATCCGTGACTTTCCGTCAGACGAGATCACAGCCACGCGACGTGCTGTCGATCGCATGGTTCAACAGCGACAAAATCCGGAGATGTGGTTTTCTGCTTTTCTGTCTGCCTGGTGGACGACATCCAAACCTCGTCTTGTATTGATCTTCTGTCTCCATGACTAACTAAAGGTGCCACATCGGCGAGGTGGTGATGAATATGATTGGAAATCAGTGGTGGAGATATCCCAAAATATTGATTTTGCGCCATTAGAGGACAGCGATTGGTCAGATGAGCTTCGTCGCATGAAGGGAACGTTTGCGAGTAAGCTGAATGTCTATCGCACAGTGGCGCACCATCCTCGCTTGTTATTGGCTTGGGCTGATTTGCGAGATCACATCGTCGTCAATTCGGCCCTTGGGCCGCAACACAGCGAAGTCGTCATCCTTCGGGCGGGTTTTCATCTTGGGTCACACTATGAATGGAGCCACCATGTGTCCCGCGCTCGCGCCTGCGGCATGGACGATCAGCGTATCGTGTCAATCAAAGGCGATAATCAGGATATGGTGGCGGAGGATGCGACACTCGCTAGGGCCGTTGACGAGCTGTTCGCGCAACGGAAATTGTCGGCCGAGACGATCGATGCAGTTCAAGATTTAGTCGGCAAAGAAGGGGTGTTGGATGTGATAGCAACAGTCGGTTTCTATTCAACGCTTGGCTATATCCTGAACTCTTTCGAGACGCCTTTGGATGACAACATTGCGCGTGAAATGGCGGACCAGCCGTTGACCTGATCCTCAGGCGTCCAGCGTCGTTGAAATTTTCGCTGAGATGTCTCGCAAGGGGCCTTCCATGTTGTGTAACGCCTCATCAAGCCGCATCGCACCACGCGTCCAGATGACGGATATACAGGCGACGACCCTGTCCGCAGACCAGACTGGAACCGCGAACGAGGCTGTTTTGGGTTGGAACTCTTCACCTATGCGGGTGGCGCGCGAACATTGTTGGACGTCTCGCAGCATAGGGCGCAGATAGCTGGCATCAAGAAAAGGAACGTCATCGGGGTGCCCGATCCGCCCGAGATGTTCGATGATCAGTTCACGTTCAGCCGTTGGGCAAAGGCCAAGATAACACCGCCCTGCCGAAGTGCGCAGCATTGGGAGACGGAACCCTGTCATGCCGCGATCAATCGAAAGCGGGCTGCGATTATGGGTGGTTTCCTGAACTACCATGGCTGTGTTTTCATAAGTTGTGAGGTCAAGCGGCCAGACAATGGCGGGTGCATATTCTGCAAAGATCGGGCCTGCGACCTGACAAATCTGCGAGGTTACGGCAAAGCCATCGCCAAGAGATGCGGCAAGCCGCGTCACGCGCACGCGGTTCGAGGTCGGGGAAAAGGCGACGTAGCCTTGTTCTTCAAGCGTCTCAAGAAGCCGGTAAACAGTCGGGCGGGGAATACCTGTTGCTATCGCAATTTCACGCGCCCGACAGGCACCAACACGGTTGACGTGGCGCAAGATATCCAGCCCACGCGCGAGCGCGCGGACCGAGTCTGTTTTGCGGGTCTTGTCAACGTTTCGTGGTTCCATAGTGGCATTGTCGCAGGCCGCACCAAATCGACAAGAGCAGATTTTAGCGTTCAGATTTGACTGTGTTGCGCAGCACGCCGATGCCGGAAATTTCAACCTCACACACATCACCTTCTTTCATGAAAACAGGCGGTGTTCGCCGCGCGCCCACGCCACCCGGCGTGCCAGATACGATCACGTCGCCCGGTAAAAGCGGTAGAATGGTCGAGCAATAGGAAATCAGACGCGGGATCGACGCGATCATCAAATCCGTTGTTGTGTCCTGCATCACATCGCCATTCAGCCTCGTTTGCAACCGCAATGTCGTAGGGTCCGGAATTTCATCTGCCGTCACCATCCAAGGCCCGAACGGACCGGTGGCGTAAAATGTCTTGCCCGGCATGAATTGATGCGTGTGCTTTTGCCAGTCCCGCACGGATGCGTCGTTGTAACAGGCATACCCGGCAACGACACTCAGCGCGTCAGCCTCAGACACACGGCGGCATTCCTTGCCGATGATGACAGCCAGCTCGCCTTCGTAATCAAATTTGTCAGATTCCAGCGGCTTCATGAGCGGTTGCTCATGACCGATCTGGCTACCGGAATACCGCGCGAATAGAACCGGGAACGGCGTCTCTTCGCGTCCGGTTTCTCCGATATGATCGTGATAGTTAAGGCCAACGCAGATGATCTTGTCGGGGTTGGGAATGACCGGCGCGTGCTGCACTGCGTCAAAGGCATAATCCGCAGGCGCACTGGCCAGAGCCGCGGCAGGCGACATATCACCAGCGGCCAGATATTCGCGCAGTGTTTTTTGTGGCAAGCGTTTGCCCAGATCAATAATGCCAGCATCCGTGACGATGCCATAAGAGGATTGGTTTTCGACGTGGAAGGAACATAGTTTCATGAGTTAGGTCATTTCTTTTTCTTGGGATTTTTGGGACAGGAGCGGCAGCAAAGCGATCAACTCTTCAAGAGTATTGGCGCTGCCCAGAATGTAGCGATCCGGACGAAGCAGCACTGCAGCGGTGTTAAACGCAGCCAGATGCGTGGCGGCGAAAGTCGTGTCTTGCGTTGTAATCAGGCGCACGCCGTGGGGCGGTTTGAAACCTGCGACCAAGGTATGATCGGCGACGATGACAGGGCAAAATCCGGTCACGTCGTCCATGCGTCTGCCGTCGTTCATACGAGGTTGACCAAACTGGCGACCCGCATTTCTCCCTATCCCGAGGCCGGGACCAAGTGGAGGGTAAATTGACTTTATTTCAGCCCCGCCATCGGGTTTTTGCATGGCAGACCGCAGCGCGCCTTCGCTATCGGCCGCGTTGATCAACCGGCCCAATCGCACCGCAGTATTGATGAATTCTGCGGAATTTGGTTCGCGTTCAGTTTGATAGCTGTCAAGCAACTGATCGCCTGATCGCCTTTGCACCACGTCCGCCAGCTTCCAACTTAGATTGGCGGCGTCGCGGATACCTGCACACATGCCTTGGCCCATGAAGGGCGGTGTTTGGTGGGCTGCGTCACCGGCAATCAATAACCGGCCCCGCCGCCAGTCTTTGGCTATCAAGGAATGGAATGTGTAAACCGCGCTGCGTTCCAGCACCGCCTCATCCGGGGTTAGCCAATCAGACAGCAGCTTCCAGACTTCGGTTTCCGAGGCGATGGTATTGCTATCTTCATCCTGCAGTACGGCAATTTCCCAACGACGGCGATTGCCGGGGCTTCGCACGTAGGTGGCTGGTCTTGCGGGGTTGCAATATTGGATCGAGTGATCGCCGAGTTCCGGTTTTTCGCCGTTCAACAAAACGTCGACGACGAGCCAGCGCTCGTGAAACCCTAAATCCTGCATTTCGGTATTAATGAAACGGCGCACCAAAGACCGGGCACCATCACATCCGACAACGTATTTCGCATGAATGTGATTCACGCGACCCGTCGACATATCCTCGTAGCGCAAGGCGACATGGTCGGGCTTGTCTTCAATCATGAAAACATCGCAGCGGGTACGCATGGTAACACTGTCGCGTTCCGCCAGCCGCGCGCGCAACACCTTTTCCAGATCGGGCTGGTGAAACCGCCAACTTGGATGCCAGCCAAGCGGGCCTTCTTCACTTGGACGCGGCCAGTCCAACAGCAGTTTGCCGTTGGGATCAACAAACCGCATGCCCGGATTGATGCGCAATTGCGGCAACAGCTCGTCAGCGATGCCGATCCACTGGAAAACCCGCATGATCTCATCGTCGAAATGCACGGCGCGCGGCAGATGGTAGGCCACGGGTTCGCGTTCCAGCACAAGCGTTTTCACCCCCAGCACGCCAAGAAGATGTGCGAGTGTGGCACCCACCGGGCCAAGGCCGACAAGGACGACGTCAAAATTTTCAGATGTGTTTTGGATTGCCATGATCAATGCCCCTGCTTGGAAAGTTCGCCGTAAAGCCACGGGCAATCGGCCAGATGTGGTGCACGCTTACCCTCGCGGGCGGCTTGCAAACGCATATCACGCAAGGCTTTGCGCCCGCCCTCTTCAGTCAGATACAACCGCTCGTGCCCCCAGAAACTTGGGCCAACCGTGGTTTCGTGCGGCTCCCATGTCGGTGGGTCAATCTGACGTCCGCCCCAGCCGTTTTCGACAAAGAAACCGGACGGAGAATTGGCGTAATAGGATGTCATAAAATCATTGGTGTGCCGACCCAGGGTATAGGCCACGCGATCCTCTTGCTGTTGTGCAAGGTCAAACCCTTGGCCCACATCATCAAGGTTTTGGAATTCAACCATGAAGTGATGAAACCCCGCCCGCCCAGACCCCACCATGGCAAAGCTGTGGTGGCGCCCGTTGACATGGAAGAAATACAAAGGAAACGGTTGCAGGCCATAATCGGAGACATGGAAATCCAATGTGTCGCGGTAGAACGGGAGCATCTTGTTGATGTCTTTGACGTGTAAAACCGCATGTCCCATACCCATAGGACCTGTCTTAAATCCATCAATGGGCCGGCCGGGCTGGAACGGGTCGGTCGTGATCATGGGGGCAAAAAACAGCTCGATCCGGTTGCCCGCGGGATCATGAAACCAAATCAGATCTTGTACGAACCGCCGGTCAGACAACGCCTTTGATCCCATGGTCACAGGCGTTCCCATCCGTTCCAGACGTGCGGCATAGGTCAGCAGGTCATCCTTGGCGGCGACCTCCCATCCCATGAAGGCAAGGGTTTCGCCCGGTTCATCAGACACAAGCAGGCGCTGCACGCGGTCATCCATGCGAAAGGCCATCGCCTTGCCGCCACGGTCGATCTTTTGCATTCCCAGCAGCTGCCCCGCAAAGTCTGACCAATCGTCCAACCGGTCTGAACGCACGCCAAGATATCCCAATGCGCAAATTGCCATCTTGTGGTCCTTTGTCGCTTCTATTTGTTTCAATGCAAGGGTGAGACCCCGACCGCTTTTTGGTCGAGATCAACGCTTGGTTACTCGCCCGACAATTCCCGAGCGCGGTCGAGGACTGCCACAGCTGCCTCCGGCTTGTCCGACAGCCAAAGATCGCTGGCACCTGCCAGCGCCGCATTCCAGTCCGCTGTGGCCTGATCGTCGAGGCTGATAAAGTTCACCTCGCCTGCTGCGCGCATCTCGGCTTCGATGGTCGCCTCGCCGGTGTCAATCCGTTCGGCAACCCATGCGCTGCGCTGGCTGAGTGACATCGCATCGATCACGGCTTTGTCGGCGTCCGGCAGGCTGTTGTATGTGTTCATGTTCATCAGGAACACCAAGGGGCTTGCGATGAACCGCGTCTCGGTGACGTTCGGCGCAACCTCGTACAGGCGGAACGTGCGATATGCATCCATTGTCCATGCCGCACCGCTCACTACGTTACGCTCAATGTTTTCGTAAACCTGCGGAGCTGGCATCGGCACGCCAGCAGCCCCAAGACTGTCCAGCAGCGCTGATCCAAATGGCGAGGGCGAGCGCATTTTCAACCCGGCAAGATCATCCGCACTGGCAGCTCCTTCGCCGGAGGTAAAAATCCGGTAGCCCGGCGTCGAAAACAGCGCGATGATCTTGTATTCAGAAAACTCGTCGCCCAGCAGCCCTTCGTCCATCAACCCGTTCAACACGGCTGTGCCCGTCGCCGCATCGCTCGCGATGCCGGGGATTTCGACGACAGATGTCATCGGATAAACGCCCGCCGAATAGGTCGGCACCACAAAAGCCACGTCCGCGACGCCAGCGGCCACTAATTCTGCCTGCGCTGGAGGCGACCCAAGGATGCCACCAGGATACAGCTTGAACTGGTTACCGTCAGAAAGTTGGGGGTTCACCTCATCGATCCAGGCTTGCAGCGTTTGCGAGAAGAACCCGGGCGCGGGTTCGAAAGAGGAGACGCGCATCTCGCGCGCCTCGGCACTGCCAAGACTGGCTGCTAGTGCGATAGCCGCCGCAAAGGCCGCGCGGAGCGGTTTGATTTGGAATGTCATGTGTTAGTTCTCCCTGTTTTAATATTCAGAATGCGTTCTGTGGTAGCCACAAAACCAACATTGGAAAGGCGACGATCAGCGCGATGCGCACAATGTCCGCGGCCACGAAGGGCAGCACGCCGCGCCAAAGTGCGGTCATTGGGATGTCGTTGTTGACGGCTTTCAGTACAAAAAGGTTCATGCCGACGGGTGGCGTAATCAGCCCCATTTCGACGACCATCACGGCGTAAATACCGAACCAGATCAGATCGATGCCAGCCGCTTGCGCAATCGGGACGAACAGCGGGACAGTCAGCAGCAACATTGCTAGGCTGTCCATCAGCGTTCCCAGCACCAGATAGATGACGCTCATGAGCAAGATCACCAGCAATGGCGTGCCAAGGATGTTTGCGAACAGGTCGGTCAAGGAAAACGGCAAACCCGACAGCGCCAGAAAGAAGTTGAACAGGTTGGCGGCAATTAACACCAGATAAAGCGCGCCGCAGGTCATCGCAGTGTCGGTAGCCGCGGCTAGAAATCCGGTGAAGGAAAGCCGCCGTGACAACACGCCGTAGGCAAGGACAACGGCGACACCAACCGCAGCAGTCTCGTTTGCGGTGAAAATACCGCTGTAAAGTCCGCCCATGATCAACCCGAAAACCCCAAGCGGTGGCAGCAATTCGACCAGCGCCGCATATCGCTCTGCCGGACTGGCACGGTCACGGCGCGGGGCGTCGGAGCGGCCCAGCAAGATCGGTATCCAGATCGCGCAGCAATAAAGTATGATCGCCAGCAGGATAGGTCCGGCCGTCGCCAGCAGAAGCTTGCGAATGGATTGCTCGGCGAGGAACGCATAGATCACAAGGACTGTTGAAGGTGGGATGAGAATCCCGAGCGTTCCACCCGCCGCGACAGTACCGGAGGCAAGACTGTCGGAATATCCGGCGGCCCGCATCTCCGGCAGCGCGATACGCCCCATTGTAGCGGTGGTGGCCAGCGATGAACCAGAGATCATCCCGAACCCGGCAGATGCGCCAATGGTCGCTAATGCCAGACCGCCCCTGCGATGTCCGAGCAAGGTGCGCATGGCTGAGTACAACCGCGCAGAAAGCCCGCTTTGCGCCGCGAGGTTTCCCATAAGGACGAACAGCGGCAACATGGTCAGCGTATAATTTGTCAGCGCGTCCCATATGGTTGTCGCCCCAATGGTCACGGTCGCAGACACCCCAAGGATCAGCGCGCACCCGGACAACGCAATCAACCCCATGGCCACCGCGACCGGAACCTCAAGCAGAATCAGCGTGATCGCAACCGCAAAGCCGACGCCACCATAAAGCAAACCACTATCCATCTGATAACGCTCCCCGAAAGATTGCAATGATCCGTGCCGCCGCCGCGACCAAGGCCGCGACAAAGGCCAGCGCGGTGACCGCCAGAAGCAGATCCACTGGCAGTTGCATGTCAGGCGATGTTTCAGGCCCGCCCCATTTGCCAATGGCGTAAACCGTCATGATTGCTGCAAGGAGAGCTGCGAAGATGAGTGAGAACAGCGCGCCAAACAATCCCAATGGTCGCGCAAACAAGGCCGGTTTCAATTCGCTCAGCAGTCGGGCAGAGACATGCGTATTTTGCCGATAGCAAACCGGAATCGACAAGAGCGCGCCGAACCCGATCGATAATGTTGTAAGCTCAATCACGCCAGATAGATTGCCTCCGGTGGTCGCCCGCAAGATGACATCAAAGACCGTCGCCGTTGCCCCGACCAGAAAGCTGGCAGCCGCAAACAGAAGCAAGGCCCGAGAAAGCATACTGTCCTTCAAAATCCGAAACTTTCGAAATATGTGGTTCCCACAAGGGCACAAATGTGTGTCGGCATTGATGCTATCCCAATCGTCAAATCTTGATGTTCTATTGTTCTAATAAGGCCAAATGTAACTGCCTTTTCGCGCGAATTAGCAATTGTCCACCTGGTGGACAGTGCGTTCGGCACCGTCACTAATTTTCATGGCAGAGTCCCAGCCAAAAGCTTACCAAATAGTCGGAAACACGGGCATCAGACCTTCGCCAGTAAGCCCGGCTCACTTGATCTGGCCAGGTATCGCTTTAGCTTCTACTCGGGACATCACATAAAACGATCCAAGGCGGCATCGTCCCGCGATGTGTGAACTCGAACATGACGCGGCGAAAGGTCGGTCTGAAATCCACCGAGATTTTAGCTTTGAACGGCCGCTTCCACGACGCAGGCTGCATCGCAGCATAAAAACTGCCGCAACTGCGAAAAAATGCTGCTTGAGCAATAGCTGCGAGTGCATCAGGCCGCTTAGTCCGCATTGTGTCAGTTCAGGCAGAGCGCAGCAAATGTCCAGAAACCGATAACGGTCGTTCGTTCAGCTTGCGTCTAAATAGGATTGGCATGGCTGGATCTCACTATCTCGGCTATGCTAAAAACCCCGGCTTCGTCAAAGCATAAGCTCCGGAAAGAAATGCATTCTTCAAATAAACAGGCAGCTTCTCAGGATAATTATCAAGGTCTTTCTTGGCATAGTGAGAGAGTGCCACTGGACTAACGAACTTGGTTTTGCTTCCTTCGACGAGTTGGATCAAGGTTTCAATTTTGAAGGAAACCGCCCCACCCGCCATACGGCCTTTCTTGGCACGAGTTTTAATCACGAACACATCAATCTCGTTATCTCGGGAAAAATGTTGAAGATCTGCCAATACTGATCGTAGATCGGCCTCGGATGTGTCATCCTCGAGCACTACCCGTGTCTTCTTCAGGCGTAGCATTTCCACACCGCCTTCATCATCTTGGTAGGCAACGGCAAGCCGAACTTCATTCGCCGATATTTCACATCCACAAACTCTCATGTGTAACGCCTCCTTTTGAAAACTTGTCATTACCACATTGCCGACCTGAAAAATTCAAACCTTCGCTGCACTTTGAAAGAACACCATAGCCAGCGGCACAATGGCCGTCATGCTAAATTGAAGCTGCACCAACAAAAGATCAGCGTAGTTACGATAACAGGAAATTATCCACACCATTGCTCGCTATACATCTGCTCAGAATTGTTAGGTTAGACTCAAGCTTTATGGCCGCAGCCATAGTTTGTGCTCCTCTTTTGTTCGCCGGTTTTGGCGTCTCGGAAAGTTTTTCGCTAGCGCGGCCAATCCTCACAGCATCGATGTCAGGTTTTGTACTAAATGACATATACGATGTGGAAAGAGACAGGATAAACCATCCGACGCGTCCGATACCATCAGGACACCTCAGTTCGTCTGCGGCAACCATCTTGTACTTTGCGTTGCTTGGAGGGTCGCTCCTCACAATAAAACTATATGCGCCCATGGATCAGTTGTTTCTGTATCTGACCTTTGTTCTCTTGTTTTCAAACTACAATTTTGTAGTTGAGAAGGTACTGCGGCTCAAAAACCTTTTCGTCGCTGTTGTAACGATTATTCCAGTTTGGATAGTTGCGGACTTGATCGCCTTAGACTCGACCCGGTTTGTCTTAATGGCTTCGCTCTTGCTCTATATTGTTGGTCGCGAGCTTCTTATGGACGTTCAAGACATGGAAGGTGATGGCTAAACCCTCGCCAACTTCTTGGGTGACAAACGCTCGGTTACGGCAGCTTTCGGATTGCAGGCAATGGCCCTAGCTTGCCTCGGCCCAATCGTCCGATCGTCACTGCAAGCGGCTTCGCTTGCAGTAATGCTTGCGGCATTGGTCAGCTTCGCTCTGATGTGGAAGAAGAAAACCCTTCGAATTCTAGTAATACACAGCATGAAGCTTCAAATTGCCTTCGCGTACGCTTTTCTGGTTTCCTAAAGCAGTAAACTCAAGATCATCAGAATAATGGTAATGGCGATAGGCAAGTCACTCAAGGTAACTCTAAGTCTTTGCTTTAATAAATCTTTTGACATCTTATCATACTCAATGAGGTAGGACATTCTCTCAAACTCGCTGAGATCCTTGTCCTTTATTGCTCGCTGAATTTCGTCGGTCTTTGTTCCTATCGACCTGCTATAGAGAGTGCGGAGTACCGTTCGCGGGTAAAAATTGAAAATAACTATGACAGGAACTGCAAGAACTGCCGGCAACAATAAAGCGCTGCGAACCGAGTCTCCGAGTACCGATGTGAACTCAAACGGTGCCCAAAAATATGTATAAACATGGGCGAAGACAAACACCACTGTGAGGGTAGACAGGGAATTTACATAAGTTGAAATTGGCCCAAGCTTATCATCAGTAAAAATATCGCCAGGCGGGCTGAGCCCCTCGATCGCATGGAGCATCTGAGCGATGTAAAACAGCTTTCTACCTATTTATACGCCTAGGCCGTATTGAATGCAGCCAAAAGCCAGCAATGCATAGTATGAGATCCCATCAAGAGGGTGCTCAGCCAAGCTGAAGAGGCCAAACCCAATAACAATGAAACTGGACGCGAACGAGATTGACCTTGCTGTCGAAAGGAACCGTTGCTTTTGTTCCGGATATTCGGTCGATGTAAGCAACTCCTCTCCAAATGTCTCATCCAGCAAGTTTGGTATCCAGTCTTGAGAACGCCAGACTAAGATGGCTGCGCTGAAGATTAGACAACCGACAATTGCCCCCCTAAAGTCGTTAAAGAAAATATTTGTGAAAGTAGCAGCCTCGTTGGCGCCCTCGATTTTCCAAACCAAGAGGGCTGGAATTATCCCGAACATAACGGCCAACCCAAACCCCATGAAAACATGGTTCATCAGAAAGAAAAGGTGCCGGTTTGTGCTCATAATTTCCTGTTATCGTTACTAGCTGAGCCTTTTTGTTGGTGTTGCTCCATCTTTTTTGGTGGGTCATAGCGCGGTTGAGGGCGCGGAGGGGATGCGTACGAAAGAACAGGTTTACCTGGTCGCAGGTCGACAGAACCAAAGCCTCTTGTAACCCTATTGACGATACAAGAGTTCTGGCAAAAACAAGGTGAGCTGCGGAATGAAAGTCAAAAGCAACAAAACCACCAGCAGCGGCACCAGAAATGGAAGTGTTGCTCTTACACATTGCTCAAATGGAACGTTGGAAACCTTGGACAAGACAAACAGGACCATCCCAACGGGCGGTGTTAACAAACCAATCATCAGGTTAAGGATCACGATAATACCAAGATGAACTGGATCGACGCCAATCTGTGTCGTTACAGGAAGCAAGACGGGCACAAGAATGGAAATTGCGGCGATCGTTTCCATGAAAAGCCCAACAACCAAAACCACGAGCATAATCAATAGCAGGATAATCCATTTTTCATCCGTGAACCCCAAAATGGCCTGTGCAAATGATTCAGCGACCTTGTTTGACGTCAATATCCATGCAAATATCGACGCGGAGCCAACAATCATCATTACAGATGATGTCGTTTCAATTGTGTCCATCGACACCGCCACCAGCTTTCGTAAATTGAGTGTTCGATAAACGACAAGACCCAAGAATATCGCGTATGCAGCGGCCCCAATTGCGGCCTCGGTAGGTGTGAATGCACCCGTTACAATTCCCCCTACAATGATCACAGGGGTCATAAGCGGTAGGAACGCCGACTTGAACGAAACGAACACGTTGTGGACAGAAAATGGGGTGTCGCACGGGTAGTTTCGCTTCCGCGATATGTACCAAACCATCACCATCAAGGCCACCGCCATCATCAGCCCAGGGATGATGCCCGCCACAAACAGCTCTCCGATCGAAACTGATGCCATGACCCCGAAAATCACTAAAGGCAGGGATGGTGGAATAATCGGACCAATGGTTGATGACGCTGCTGTCACACCCACAGAAAAGTCGTCGTCGTAGCCTGCGTCTCGCATGGCTTTGATTTCGATCGCACCCAGCCCACCAGCGTCTGCGACGGCCGCGCCAGACATCCCCGCGAAGACGATGCTTGCACCGATGTTTACATGGCCGAGGCCACCGTGCATCCATCCAACGATAGACCTGGCAAACGTGAATATCCGGTTCGTAATCCCGGCCGAATTCATCAATCCGCCCGCCATGATGAAGAAAGGAACAGCAAGAAGCGGAAAGCTGTTCATGCCGTTGATCACGTTGTGCACGAGAACCGCAGGCGGCAGTCCTTCGAGAAGGATATACGCCAAGGAAGACAGACCCAGCGCCACAGCAATTGGCACGCGAAGGCACATTAGGGCAATCAGTGTTAGGAATAATACAGACACGTTCATTTTTGATCTCCAAGCAGACGTTTAAAGAAGAGGCTGAGCTGCACAGCGATTAACGAAACGAGCGCGACAGAAATCAATATGTAGAGATAATATTTAGGAAACGGCAGAGAGACCATGCTTTGGAACGAGGTCGCTTTTGCCAATAGGAACAGAGCATAGGTAAGAAAGCCGTAATAAAACATACTTAGTAATGCTGCCGCCTGTTTCAGCATTTCCAGATGACGTTTTAGCGCTTGATCAATGAATTCAAGACGAATGTGGCTATCTAATAATTCACATTTGATGACGCCGTAGAACACCAAAACAATAAGAAGATACCGCGCTGCCTCTTCGGTCCACGCAAGTGAATCGTTAAGGACGTACCTTGTGAAAAATTGCAGAAACACGACGGAAAACAGCGCTGCAAATACAAGCAAGGCTGGAATATCCGCAAGCCCAATTGGCTTCCCGTGCTGCGCTTCGTCGTCGCTGCGTTCCTGCTCTTCTAGATAGTAACCAATTGACTTTGGATCTTGTGACATGCTTACCCTCCCATGGGAAAGCGCACCCATTTTGCAAACGGGTGCGCCTCGTTTTTACTTCAAGGCTTGCAGACGTTCATAAATGTCAGCAGCCCAAGGAACGCTATCACCTGTCAAAAAGGGTGCAACCGCTGCAATAAATGGCGCGCGATCCACCTCGTTCACGGTAACCCCTTCTGCACGGAACCAATCGACCAACTCAGATTCTGCTGTGTTGATTTCAGCCGAAGCCTGAGCCGCAGCAGCGATTAGCACCGCTTCAAGTGCGGCAGTGTCTTTTTCAGACAGCCGCGACAAAGCAACGGGCGAGATCAAAGTCGTCAATGAGTTTGTGATATGAGCCGTCAGGTTGATGTCTGATTGGACTTCATAGAACCTTTTGAACTGAATCGTTGGCAGTGGGTTTTCTTGTGCGTCGACCACACCTTGTTGGAGAGCAAGATACACTTCAGCAAAGGCCATAGGTGTTGGGTTTGCCCCAGTCGCTTCAGGGAACATCAGGTAGGATGGTGCATTTGGTACGCGAATTTTCAGCCCTTCCATGTCGGATGGCTGTAGAATTGGCTTGTTGGATGTGACGTGGCGCGCGCCATAATAGGTCAGCGCTGGCACAACGTGGTTGCCGGTTATGTTCGCATATTCCGCAGACATTTCCGCAAATAAATCGGACTCACTATAGGCTTGCCAATGGTCGAAGCCCTCCAAGACAAACGGATAGTCGGATATGGCGATTGGTGGGTACGACTGCCCCAAAAATGCCAAACCGGTATAAATAATATCGACTGTGCCAAGCGCGAGACTTTCGTTCAAGGCGACTTCTTTTCCCAGCTGGGATGCTGGAAAGACTTCGATGGTGTAGCGGCCTTGGGTGGCTTCCTCAAATGCCTCGCCCGCTGCAACGGCTGCTGCATGATACGGCGTCGCAGTCTCATAAACATGTCCCCACTTTAGGACCTCTTGCGCGCTGAGTTCTGTTGTCATCGATGTGAAAGCAACTGCTATGCCAAACCCAATGGTTTTGACGTTACCGATATGTGTCATAATTCTCTCCCTTTAACTTCGGACTGATCTCTTTCTAGATCGCATCTAGCAGACACGATTGACACCTTGCATGCAAGATGCAATATTATTATGCAATAGAATAACTGTTTTCTGGGAGGAAATAACATGCGGATTTCTAAGGTATTATTGGGCTCGACGCTTGTAGCGCTGGGTGTTTTGGGGAGCGTGTCAACCGCACTGGCAGAGTACCCAGAGCGACCAATTACATTGATCGTTCCATGGGGCGCGGGCGGCGGAACCGACGCGACAGGCCGAATCATCGCCAATCTTTTGCAAGAGGAATTGGGGCAACCGGTGAATGTCATTAACCGCACAGGCGGCAGCGGTGTCGTGGGCCACACAGCCATCGCAATGGCGGACGCAGATGGGTACACAATTGGTGTTGCAACTGTTGAAATTGGGATGATGCATTGGGCGGGTCTGACCGATCTGACCCACGAAGCATATGAGCCTATTGCACTCTATAATAGCGACCCTGCAGGTATCTTGGTCGCAGCGGACTCTGAGTTGACCTCAGTTGAAGATCTATTTGCGGCCGTTGCCGCAAACCCTGGTGATCTCAAAGGATCCGGCTCTGGCCAGGGTGGCATTTGGCACCTCGCGCTAGCTGGTATGTTGAACGCACAAGGTCTTAATGCAGGCGACGTTCCTTGGGTCCCGTCCAAAGGTTCGGCAGCAGCATTGCAAGAACTTGTCGCCGGCGGCGTTGATGTCGTAACGTCTTCAGTTGTTGAAGCCTCTGGCTTGATGGACGCTGGTCGGGTTAAGGCCTTGGCCGTTATGTCGAACGAACGCATCGATGCATTTGCAGACGTTCCTACATTGGTGGAGTTGGGTGGACCAGATTGGGGAGCCGCCGCATGGCGCGGCATCGTCGCACCGGACGGCATTCCGGAGGACGTAGAAGCACGCCTGAAAGAAGCCATGATAAACGTTTGGAATTCTGATGAGTTTACGGAATTCATGACTGGCCGAGGCTTTGGGCTTACCTACCTTGAAGGAGACGAATTTGGTGAATGGATGGCATCTAGCGATGCAGCATTCGGTGAAGTCATGACAGCAGTTGGTCTGGCCAACTAACCAATTAAACTGCACTGCCCCATTCTATCATTGGCATGGGGCAGGACTCGATTTTATAGGACGGTTACCCTATTGTCACCTTACCAATTCTTGAGGCTCTAAAATGAAATTTAATGATGCCGTTCTTGGCGTATTTTTTGTGATTTTTGCGATCGCTGTAATTTCCTATGCGCAGTTGACGTTCCCGCCCCTACATGGGCAAAATTTTGATTCTCGGGATTTTCCAACAGTGATTGGCATTGGCTTCATAGCTTGTGGTGTTCTTTTAATCTTTAGTGGTCTCAAAAGCCGTGCAACTGGCAGTTTTGTAGGTGCGACTTTCCTGTCGCTCGGCGATTGGATGACGAACCACCGTATCGTTCTGAATTTCGCAAGCGTTGTGCTGGGGGTCCTATTATTTATGATTTTCCTGAACTTTGCCGGCTTTTCCCTGACATCATTCTTTCTTTTGTTGGTTCTGTTCCAGCGCTTTGGAAATTCGCTGTTTATGTCATTGATTTCATCTGCGGTGACGACTGCCGTTGTCTATCTTTTGTTTGGAACGCTACTTCGTGTACCGTTACCAATCGGCGTATTGGGCCTGTAAGGAAAAATGGATATGGATAGTTTTCTACAAGCCCTACCGATCGTTCTGAATTTTGAAGTGTTATCGGTCATCTTTTTGGCTGCAATCTTTGGACTTTTCATCGGCTCGATCCCTGGTTTGACTGCAACGATGGCGACGGCGTTGTTGATTCCAGTCACCTTCTTTATGGACCCCGTCCCTGCCATTGCTGCGATCGTTACAACCGTCGCGACTGCGATCTTTGCAGGTGATATTCCGGGCGCCTTGTTGCGGATGCCTGGCACACCCGCCTCGGCGGCTTATTGCGACGAAGCCTTTGCGATGACGCGCAAAGGGCAAGCGGGACAGGCGCTAGGCGTCGGGTTAACAGCCTCTGTCATTGGCGGACTCATTGGGTCAACAGTCCTTGTGTTTGCCACCTCTACACTGGCAAATTTTGCATTTAGCTTTTCTTCATATGAATATTTTTGGGTCGCATGCCTCGGCCTCAGCTGCGCGGTCGTGATTTCCGTAGGGTCGGCTGTCAAGGGATTGATATCGCTGCTCATCGGCTTGTTCATTTCGACGATTGGTATCGACCTCATGTCGGGCCATGCGCGCTATACATTTGGTGTCACCGAGCTTTTGGGCGGGGTTAGCTTTGTCCCAATGTTGATCGGTATGTTCGCAATTTCTGAAATCATGCGCTACGCTACAACAACGGCCTATGGCATTCGCCGTGCACCGGATCAGTTGATGACGAACCCATTCAAAGAAGTTCCTCAAATACTGGGTAAGTACAAACTCAACCTTCTGCGCGGCAGTGGCCTCGGTGCGATTATCGGGGTTCTTCCGGGCGCTGGTGCCGACATGGCCGCTTGGATTGCATACGGAACCTCAAAGAAGTTCTCGAAAGAACGCGAAAAGTTCGGCAATGGCCACGTCGAAGGGCTCATTGATGCAAGCGCTGCAAATAATGCGGGTCTATCCGGGGCTTGGGTCCCGGCGCTTGTATTCGGCATTCCGGGTGACTCTATCACGGCTATCGCAATCGGTGTGCTTTACATGAAGGGCCTCAATCCAGGCCCGACCATCTTCTATGAAAATGCAGAGCTTTTGAATGCAGTTTTCATAATTTTTTTCGTCGCAAACCTGATACTTTTGCCATTGGGGTTGGTGGCTATCAAGACATCGACGATGCTTCTGCGGGTCCCACAGCGCGTTCTGATGCCGGTCATCTTGATGTTCTGTATCGTCGGCTCATTTGCCATCACGAATTCCATCTTTGGCATTGCCGTGATGCTCTCTGCCGGGCTTCTGGCCTTTATCATGGAAGAGAACGGTTTTCCGGTTGCACCTACAGTCCTGGGGATTGTTCTTGGTTCCATGATTGAAGAAATGTTCCTTGCATCAATGATCAAATCTGACGGCAACTTCTTGGAGTTCTTTAGCAGACCAATTAGCTGTGTCCTTGGTATTATTACGCTTGCAGTTTGGTGCATCCCGCTGGTTAAATATGCTAAATCTGCCTTTGAGGACCGGAACAACGCGAGACCCAAAGGCCCTGTTGTGAAATGAAGAAGTTAGTTCGCGCGAAATCCTTGTCGGAACAAGTAGCTGATGCAGTTGGTGCAGATATTGCCAATGGAACGCTGCAGCTTGGCCAAATGATATCTGAGACGATGATCTCAGAAAATTTGGGAGTGAGCCGTACACCCGTACGAGAGGCATTTACACGATTAGAATACAAAGGTTTGTTAATCACCAAGCCTCGCAGTGGCACCTATGTGTTTGAAGCGGATGAAACAAATCGCAGCGAATTATTTGATGTCAGCGCAGGCCTAGAGCTGCAAGGGCTGCGTCTATCCAGTCAGGTGCAACAGTCAGAGTATTGCGAAGAAATCATTCACGTCTCGGACAAGATGAACGCTACTTTCCAAAAGGACGAAGCATCGTACCATTCGCTGAACGCAGACTTCCATAAGATTTTCGTTGAATATTCTGGCAACAACCTGATGTTAGAAATTTACGACACGGTCCAACACAAAATCAGAGCACTCAGCGCCGCAGGTTTCTTTCGCGAAATGGTGAGCGAATCTTGTCACACCGCCCACATGATGATTGCGCATTGCGTGCAAAAAGAAGAAACGAGCGAAGCGTTCGAATTGTTGTCCAAACACATGAATCCATTGCAAAATAATGCCTAGCTGATCCTGTCACATCAAATGCGCGGACCTGAGCCTCCTACTTTGAAGGGGTGCGGCCTATTATTTGGGAACGGTCCAGAATGAGGACGGTCAAGTTGACCATTTGACCAGCGCGCAAAACACATAGCATTTAGGAGTGGTCAGATGACCCAAAAACTGAATATCGCTTGTATAGGCGAGGCGATGATTGAACTTGTCGCTGACAAAGTTCCAGGAACTGCCAGCGTAAATGTTGCGGGCGACACCCTCAACACTGCAGTATACTTGCGACGCGCATTGTCCGAACACCACCAAGTCTATTTCGTGACTGCTTTGGGGGATGATCTTTTGTCACAACAGATGATTACTTTCATGAGGGCCGAAGGCGTTAGAACTGAAGATGTAGCACGAAACCCTGCACAACTACCTGGTATCTATTCAATTACAACCGATACAAACGGAGAGCGAAGCTTCGATTATTGGCGTCAAAACTCAGCCGCAAAGAACCTCTTTCAAAAAGGCAACAGGCTTGATTTCTCATCTCTCGAGAAATTTGATCTCATTTATGCATCGGCAATTTCGCTGGCAATTTTACCAAATCGCGTTCGCGAAGGTTTTTTAAATTGGGTTGATGCATTTCGCAGGAAAGGGGGCCAATTCGCTTTCGATTCCAATTATCGTCCTGCCTTGTGGGAAAGCAAACAAGTTGCGTGTGACTGCATTGATCGCGCGTGGTCTTTGTGTGACATCGCAATCCCATCCTTGGATGATGAAATGGCGCTTTATGGTGGAACTGAGGCCGATGTCGTTGGTCGTTTTGCGACCTACCCACTACGTCAAGGGGCCCTAAAGCGGGGCGCGTTAGGACCCATCCCACTAAACTCGAATATATCTACTTCCGTTGAATTTCCTCGCGCCCACTTTGTGGTTGATACAACAGCCGCAGGCGACAGTTTTTCTGGAGCATTTTTGGCGTCTATTCTTGATGGTGGGTCTGTAGAAAATGCGATGATCTTGGGTCATGAGTACGCCTCGATAGTTATAGGTTTTCGTGGTGCCATAATCCCAAGGGACACACTCAACGAACAGTTGATGACGCGAACCCGAAGCCTAGTCTAGCAAAAGCCTAACCAATCATTCGGATGATACTTTCTAGAGTTGAGAATTTCGGTTTCTAGACATTATGCAGTAAATCATCAGGTAGATGTCCGTCGTCAGAGTTTTTGGTACCAAGAGCTGCGTAAACTAAGTGAGAGTTTGGCTCATCTGGTTGGTTTGATTGCCCCCGAGGCCACTTTATTCGTGATGAAGAGCTAGCGGATTTGGGTTTTTGGGGCGTTGGTATTGTTTGGGATATCCCCGGAGCGGCCAAGAACATAATTATTTCATTAGCAACGAAAGCCATTATGAACCCGGATCGTTTTCGTTCCATTTATCCGACCGAAAGCGGACATTGGCGCAGGCGCAGCGAAAGCTCACTTGGTCCGCTGAGCCGCCATTCACCCTTCCCAAAATCGGCATATGCAAAACTTA
>TARA_B110000211_G_scaffold16136_1_pt1 | contig 25166 bp, 22 predicted proteins | sample TARA_B110000211 | Tara Oceans TARA_B110000211 (sample SAMEA4397516) | marine metagenome | biome: Polar Biome; feature: [DCM] deep chlorophyll maximum layer (ENVO:01000326); material: water (ENVO:00002006), including particulate matter (ENVO:01000060) such as... | depth 30 m
ACTCTCCTCTATTTTCAATTTCTGTTCCCAGGGCTGAGTCTAATACTAATGGTTTCATAATTATTTCCTATGATATATATTTTGTAAGTTTAATCAAAGTCTTCCATGCCAAGAGTTTCAGCAAGTGGCTGAAGCCATTCTCTATAATTTTCCCATTGCTTCATACCGGACCTGTAAATAGGCTGTCTAACCTGCTCAGAACTTGGCGTCCTAACAGTTCTTTTATTTTTATAGAATTCCAAACAGCCATCTTCAAAGTCAAGATTGCAAAATTTTAGAAGTTGTCTTATTTCATTTTCAGTATTATTAATCATATTTTCATATATAACTCTATGAACTTTACCTGGCAGTACTTTATCCCAATGCCTCATAATAGTTAAATAGTCTAAATAGTAATTTCCAATTCTTTCAAAGCCATAAGTAAAACCCTGGCCTGAGCCAAATAACTGTTTATAACAACTAAAAGAACAATCCATTGGATTTCTTCTTGCATCAATAATCTTTGCATTTGGAAGGATTAATTGAATCAAGCCAATATGAGAAAAATTATTAGGCATTTTATCAATAAAATATGGCTTGTCTGTAATTCTTTGATCTAAGGTATTGTTTAAATAAGACGAGCCCATAATTTCAAAATCTTTTTTATCAATATTTAAAATTTCAGATGGATATTCTGACCTACTTTTTGCATTTTTTTTATTTGCAATCTTTCTTGAAAGTGCAATTATATTTTGCAATTCAGTAGTGCCTTCAACAAGTGAATGTGAGGATAAAATCTGCTCTATTAACGTAGATCCTGATCTAGGAAGTCCAACTATAAAAATAGGGTCAGTATTTTTATCACCAACACCTTTATATTTATCAAAAAAATCTTTAGTAAAAAAATCCATGAGTTCATTACATTCAGATCTAAAATCCTTATAACGCCATGGCACTTGCTTTCCTTTAACACTATTACCTTTTATGTAGGCAGCTATAGAATGTTTAAAATTCTTTCTATCTTCTTCAGCCTTTCCTAGAGCAAAAAGCAAGTGGTAGTAATCATCAATTAGACAGTCCTTATTTATTAAAAGTAAATTGATATTATTTATATCAGCATCTTCAAATTTGTATGTCTTTAGATTTGCCAAACTCCAATAAGCTTCTCCATAACCATAGTTCAAAGAAATTGCTTTTTTGTAAGCAATTATAGCCTCATCAACCCTGCCTACAGCTCTTAAGGTATGCCCATAACTAAGATGCAGTTGATTGTGATTTGGAAAATTCCTATTAATATCTTCAAATAGAACTAAGGCATCTTCATGATTATTTGCCAGAGCTAAATTAACAGCCTTTAAGGTTAGGTAATGTAAATTCTTGGAATCTTTTTCTAGCAATATATTAATTTGCCTTAAAGACTCGAAAGGAAGCTGTCTTTTGTATAAAAGATTTGCGTAGCTAAGTCTCGCAAGATCAAAATCAGGAGCAAGGTCTAAAGCTCTTGTTAATAAGTAACCAGCATCTTTGTATGCTCTAAATCTAATGCCTATATCAGCAAGTAACTTCATAGCATTAACATCTAAAGGGTTATCTATTAGATGCTCTCTAAGAATTGGCTCAGCCTTCTTAAGTTTATTTGCAGCAATAAGTTGAGCGGCATCTAGGAGTTTTTGGGGATGACTCTTGTTCATATTTTAGGCGTATAAAAAAAGGCTGTATTACAAATAATACAGCCTCTCGTTAAAAAATATAACTTCTAGTTAAATTTCCAAGAATACTTTAATCCAATAGTTCTAGGCCTATTGATAGTTACTAATTCTATTTCGTCCTCATTATTAATGTAAAGATCGGCCTTTTCATTAAAAATGTTATCAATAAAAAACTGTACAGACGAATTTTCATTTACAGGTTTAAGATAATAATAATTAGCAATTGCATAAGAATTTTGCATTTTACGATCGTCATAAAAAAGATCATTCCACATCTCATCTACGAAGGCATAGTTGAACTGCATTGAATCACCGTTATCTCGGTCATAGTTAAGATTAAAGTTATATTTGCTATCAGGAGTGAAAGGCAAGTCCTGACCGTTTCTAGCTTCTATCGCTCCTCTAAGAACATAGTCTGCTTTCAACACAGCTTCATTCGTAGATGCGGATAATCCTAATGATAAATTATCATTAACCAAATACTTTAAATCAATCTCACTACCAGTACTCTTAGCCTTACCTATGTTATCAACAAGACCAAGCAAGGAAATTGATGAATCAAACCAGCCTAACTGAATGTCATCCCAATCCATTGAATAAATAGCCGCATTTAATCTTCCTCTACCATCAGCAAAAGTTGTCTTGAAACCCAATTCTTTATTTGTAAGGAAATCGGCTTCATAAGTAGCTCCAAGTTGTGTTGTTCTATTGGCACCACCTGGTCTATATCCTTCTGAGAGAGTTGCATATAGCAAAGTATCTTCGCTAAGGTCGTAAGCGACGTTAATCTTAGTAATGCCATCTTTGCCGTTGTATACAGAATTAACATTGTCAGGTCTTGTTGCACTTCCGTATATAGATGTAGGCCACCATATAGTCCCAACAAAGCCTGTTAAAGTAGTTTCATTATCAAATCTTCTATGACCAAGTGTAAGTTCAGTTTTGTCATTTAGCTGATAATATAACTCACCAAAGAATGCAGATTCTTCTTCTGAACGAAGCTGATCGGTTTGGAAATATAGGTCGGTAGTTGTAGGCACTGCAGCATCAGGACTTATTGGCGGAACGTGCCATTGAGAATTAAATTTAGTTTCATTTTCACTATAAAAAGCACCAATAATCCAATTAAGCTTTGAGTCATTATTTGAAGCAAGTCTTATCTCATGTGTATCAAAATTTTGCGTAGTATCATTTTCAAACTGAATGCTTGGATCAACACAGGCTCCAAAATAAGATGTGTAGCATGTATAGTAGCCTTCAACATAGCCATCAACTGAATAATGAGAATAATCACTTAATACTTCGAAATCTCTCTCAAGACTTGAGGTGGTAAAAGTTAGGTCTGCAAAACCAAGATCTCCGGTTAATGTTCCAGAAAATCTTGTCCAATCATCATCTTGAGAATCTTCAAAGAATCTACCAACGTTATAATTTCCAAGCCTTGTAGGCTCGTGATCCCAAACGCCATCACTTTCTAGTGTTTGACCAATAACTGAAGCGTCAAGAGTCCAATTTTCATTTAAATTTACTCTAAGAGCAGCTCTATAACCAGATTTTACTGAATCATTAAAATCATCTTGGATATAAGCTGTATTATTTCTAGTTATTCCACTGACTGGATAGGTTATTGAGTCAGCAACAGAATCAATATAACCACCATCTCTATCGTTATAACCAACTATACGAATTGCGGCATTATCGCTAAGGGGGATATTTACAAAAGCCTCAACCATTCCACTTCTGGATCCAGCTTTAGTACTTTCTAAACTTACATTAAATCCTGAATCAAATTCAGAATCTGGCTTGTTTGTAATAATTTTTAAATTTCCTGCTTGTGATGCTGCTCCGTATAGCGTTCCTTGAGGACCTGATAAAGCTTCAATTCTTTCAATATCATAAACATGAACATCAAGGTTATCCCCGATCATAGTTACAGGCGATTCATCAAAATAAATTGCTACTGCAGGTCCTTGAAGCGATTGATTAGAATTGCCTCCATCAGAAATTCCTCTCATGAATATTTGACCCATACCAGGTCTTCTTTGAACAGCTGAAACAGAGGGAAGTTGAAGAACATAGTCTGAAAAATCTTTTATATTAAGATTATTTAACTCTTCACTTGAAAGAGTATTTACACTAATTGGAACATCTTGAAGATTCTCTGATTTTTTTTGCGCCGTTACAACAACCTCTTCTATCTGTAGATCACTTTGTGCTAAAGTCGAAGGTACTATTAAAAAAGATGAAGCTAAAATCGTAGCTTTAGTCGATTTAGAAACAGCCTTGTGTATTTTTTCGAAGTGGAATATGTCCATGAATAACCCCTATAAAATTAAATATATTAAAAATATATACTAAAAAATAAAATTAGTATATTAATTTTTTACATATTTTAGAAGAGTCATGTGTTTTGGAAATTACCTTATTATTATATGAAATTACGTTATTTTTATATAATTTATGTTCCGCCCAAACGTTGAATAGTTTTGTATTTGGATTTCCATTTTTAATAAATTCAATCCAGTGGTCTTGGATTATTTTAGTTATCTCAATATCAACCGCTGATGTCGGAAGCCACTCATCATGTGTGTTAAATATATATGGAAGTTCTGCTCCATGATAAGCCCCCATCTCTTTAGATTTTTGACCATCTCTCACTCTATCAAAAGAATATACCCATACTTTATTTTTATTTTTTTTAACAATGGAGTCAGCAATAAAAAAAGAAGGGCATGCATAATTTCTAGATGAAAGAAGCATATCTAACTTTGCTTTTTCATTGTAAGTTTCAGGTAGCATTTCTTCAATTGACTCAATGGAGTCATAAAAGCCCAAATTAAGTCTTTCTTTGTAAAAATCTGATAAAGAGAAATGATCACCTAAATACATAAATTCTTCATTAGCATTTGAGCCAATTATCATGTCCACATTATGGAAGTTCCCTTTTTTAAATGATTCTTTTATAGGCTCTATAATTGAGTAATTATCAACTACTGAGTAATATCCCGTTGATCCATAAATATTTTCAGATATTTCTAGAATATCCTTAGGATCTATTTGCCTTAATTTATTAATACTTTTTCTGTCATTACCATGGCCTAGTAATTCTTGAGATAGCTTATTTGAAAGTATTTTTGGTAACTCGTAATCAATAGTATTTTCTGCGATTGTCCATCCTCCGCTTTGATGAATCGCCTTATTAAATAAATTTTTACTAAGTGGTGAAACTATTAAATGCTCAATATTTGTAGCTCCAGATGACTCGCCAGAGATTGTTATATTATTGGGATCGCCTCCCAGCAAAGATATATTATTTTTAATCCATTTAAGAGATTGGATAATATCCAATAAAGCAAAGTTAGATTTATCAAGTTCCGGATTAGAGTAGAAACCAAAAATGCCCAGTCGATACGAGATAGTTATCACTATTGCACCATTTTGAGCTAATTTTTCTCCTTCGTAGTTTGGCTCGAAGGACCAGCCTGCTCTGTTTGACCCGCCGTGAATAAATACAAGAACGGGAAGATTTTTTATCTTTATATTATTTGGCTTCCAGATATTCAAATACAAACAATCTTCACTTATAGCTGGAAATTTAATATAGTCAGGATTGCCTCCAAAACCTTTAGCTACTTCTTTATACCAGTTAGAAATTCTTGGGCCTTGCATGCAAGCAGCAGGATAGTTAAAAGCATTATATGATTTAGCCTCATATATCTTATCTTGGGGCTCTTGCCATCTTAGCTCGTTAACTGGAGGACTTGCATAAGGAACCCCTAAATATGACTCTACTAATCCATCATTAGAATATATACCATTTATTTTTACATCATCAATCATGAAGTAAGGCACTTCATTAGATGTTAGAGAGTTTGATGATATAAAGATAAAATAAAGTATTGTTTTTTTAAAGTTAGCCATCCAACTAATCTTAATCCAATAATCTAAGTAATTAAATAAATATTTTTATTGTTAAGTGGAATGAAGCCATAAATAATATCCTGGCTTTAGAAATGAAATCTACTGATTATTTTTTAAAATAGAGTGAAATTTTAAAAGCCTTTGCTTCCATAAATTAGTAAGAACTCTAAATTCATTAGGTTTAACAATAAACTCCTGAAAAATTAAATCTCTATCAACCATTAAAATAACAACTTGCTGTATATCTGTTCCAAACATTACGTTATGTGCGTTTGCATATGCACAGCATTGAAGAAAGTAATCCTCTATCCATTCACGTCTCTTAATTTTTTTAGCAGTTTTAAAATCTATGATAGACGGTATTCCATTTATCTCACCGATACAATCAGCTGTCCCTGCATACAGATTATCAAGAATCAAACCAACCTCTAGACCCCACACCTCCGTAATGGCTCCAAGACCATCACTAATAAATTTTTCAGTAATTTTTTTAGCAATAATATTATTTTGATCATTTGTAAAAAGATCCCATTCCTTTTCATTTAAAAAATTTTCAAGGGCCTCATGAACCATACTTCCTATATCTGTACTTTGCTTGACTACCCTATCAGCCTCTTCTTCTCCAACCCTTAATCGCCACTGATTAATAGAATCTGACTTTGTAGACGTCTTGCCTAAGACGGTCGTAACGCTAGGAACCGGATGATTTTTTGAATCTAGATAAAATCTTCCCAGCTCTTGGTCAATTCTTGTTAGATCGGGGTAGTTATATTTATTTTTTATCATATTAATTATAAGGTCGATTTATCTAATGCTCTATATTATGATTTAAGGCAAATCTATCTATTTATATGCTTAATATCAAAATAAACCCAACATGGAATAAAACTGTAATAGCTATAACTATTTTACTTTTAGTTGGATTATCATCATATGTAATTAACAATCCAAAGGGAAGCGCTGAATCTTTAGCTTTTATTTATTCATATTTCTCTTCGACCTTTGAGTCAATTTTTTTATACATTGGTTTTCTAATATTGGTAGTTCTATTAATGGTTGCAATATCGCCTGCTGGAGGGTTTAAGGTAACGCTACCAAATAAAACTACATATTCATTTATTTCCTGGGGGGCAATGTTATTTGCGACCGGGATGGGTGCAGCTTTACTTTATTGGTCAACTATAGAATGGATTTATTATTTTAATAACCCCTTGGAGGGCGTTGCTAGAGAAAGTGAGTTAAATCTATTGAATGCAAGAACTTATCCAATTTTTCATTGGGCATTTACAGGATGGGCCATCTACTGTCTTCCAGCTGTAGCATTTGCCTTTGCTTTGACTCTGAAACCTGAATCACCACTAACCTTCTCCGGCATACTGCTAACTAAAAAAAATGGACCAATAGCTGTACTTCTTGATCTTCTATTTATTGGTGCTATTTTATCAGGAGCTGGTGTTGGTCTTGGACTTTCATTTCCTTTAATATCAGCAGTTTTCTCAAAGGTACTGTCAGTTGAAAAGAATTTTGCATTAGATATAACTACCTTGTTTATATGTCTTGGAATTTTTGGAACAAGTGTTTATTTAGGTATAGAAAAAGGTATTAAAAAGTTAAGTAATTTAAATATTATCCTAGTAATAATATTTTTGACTACAATTTTATTTCTAGGTCCAACGCAATATATCATTAGCAATTCAATAAACACTATTGGCAATGTGGCAGTTAATTTTCTTGATATGAGCTTAACGTCAGGTACAAAATATAGTTTAGATTGGACAGTCTTTTATTGGGCTTGGTACCTAGCCCTTGCTCCAGTAGTGGGAACTTTTATTATTAATATTTCTAATAATAAAACTATTAGGCAAATAATTTTAGGGACAATAATCATTGGTACGGTTGGGTGCATACTTCATATATCAATTCTAACAAATCTATCTATATTTTTTTATGAAAATAATATTTTAAACTCTCCAGAAATCATTGCTAATAATATAATGCAACCAGAGTCATTGATTATTGAAACTATCTCGAGTCTCAATTATGGCAATATTTTATTAGTAATGTTTGGTATTATTTCTATAATTTTTTTATGCACTACTTATGATTCATCATCATATATTTTAGCAAGTGCATCAATGAACAATTCTAGTATTGAATCCTCAAAAAGCTTAAGAATTATTTTTGCAATTCTTCTAGTAGTGCAGCCCTCTTTAATAATGTTTCTAGGTGGAACTGAGTCTTTTAAATGGATTTTAGTAATATTTTCTATACCATTACTTTTTATTAACATTTTATTGCTAATCTCTATACTTAATAATGCATATAAATCTATCCGAACATAAAGCTCATATTTTTAACGTTAATGAGATAGACATCTCTAAGAAATCTATTATTTTCATTCCTGGTGCAGGAATGGATCATAGAACCATTTCAATGCTTAATTTAAGCAACTTAGAGGATTTCTATAACATTATTTCTGTCGATTTGCCCGGACATGGCTTCACAACAGGACCGTTGCTTAAATCAATTGAGAGTTATTCATTATTTTGTGATGAGCTAATAGAAAAGCTCAAGCTAAATGATTTAACATTTATTGGTCATAGTATGGGCGGTTTAGTGGTCTTGGATCTTTTAACAAAGCATAAAGGTAGTTCTGGAATATTGATGAATACAGCCTATCCATTAATTGTTGGTGAACAACTTCTTGATCACGCCAAAGGTAATTTAGATCAAGCTTGTGAATTCCTAACAAAGTACGGAATTTATAATCTTCCTCAGTATAAGATTAAAACTTTAGGATTTGGCTCAATGGGGTCAGGGTCATATAGAAAATCAAAAGGAGTCATACAATCGCCATACGGAACTAAATATATAATAGATGATCCTGAAAGAGAAATTAAACTGTACCCTCTAAAAAGATTATTTAATCAAAGTCAAAAAGAAATACTTTCAATAGATTTAAAGGCCTGCAGCTCATTCAAAATGAAAGAGAAATTAATAGACGGGTTAAATAATATAAAACTTATTTATGGTGATAAAGATAAGCTTGCAAGGTTTAATCCTGATAATGAACTGTTAAACAACCTAGATATTACTTCAGATGTAATCATTCTAGATGAAACAGGTCATTTTCCTTTTTTTGAAAGGCCTGAGTTAACAGCATCAACTTTAAATAAATTATTATTGGATTGTTAAAGCTTTATATATTTTTAATAAGAAAGTCTCTAAGTATTTTGTAAGCCTGATCTTTTTTAAGACCGCTAAACACCTCATGTCTTTCATTCTCAATAAGATGGTAGTTTATATTATCAAATAATTTTAGAAGGAAGTTGTATAGGTCCTTAACGCCCTTACCATTATTACTTACTGGGTCTAGCGAGCCTGATATTAGAACTATTGGAAGTTTATGATTTGAATTCTTATAACTTGCTTTATTAAAAACTTTTAATAACCCATAGGAAAGATCATTCCACAATCCATTTGTAACTTTAAAACCACATAAAGGATCATTTATATATTCCTGAACGTTATTAGGATCTGAAGATATCCAATCACTAGCAGTTTTCTGAGGTTTAATTTTATTATTGTATGTACCTATGGTTATAAAATCTAAAAAGTTACTTACCGAATGACTGCCAAATAATTTGAGCAGGAGAAGGATTAATATTCTTTGAACTCTAATAAGTAAATTAGGTAATTTTGTTGATCCAGTTATTATCAATCCTTTAAGAGGTAGTGGATCCATAATTGAATTGAGGCCTATCCAAGATCCCATACTATGAGCAATTAAGTAATGATTTATGTTTGGGTATTTAACATGGGTATCTAAAATCAAAGAGGATAAATCATTAGAAACCTTATCCCAGCCATTAGTATCAGAGAAAAAACCCTGAGTTTTTCCTTTTTTAATCCAACTGCCATGACCCCTATGATCAATTGATATAACGTGGTATCCATCTAAATTTAGCTTATCAATAAGCCATCTATATCGCCCTATATGCTCAGCCATACCATGACTTATGTAAATAATACCTTTTGGATTATTTTGAGAAGTTAGAAACTCATGCAAAGCGGAATCCTGATTAGTTATATTTGAAGTCATAATTTATAATATATCAAATTTAAAATTTATACATATTATGCATAACATTTCTATAGCTGGAACTGGGCTCTGGCATCCTAAAGATATTATTACGAACGATGAGCTTGTCGAATCATACAATACCTATGTAGCTGATTTTAATATTGCCAATAAGACTCAAATTGAAAATGGTGAACTTGAAGAGATGCAGCTATCGTCATCTGAATTTATAGAAAAAGCATCTGGAATTAAAACAAGATATGTTATTGATAAGGCAGGTATTCTTGATACAAATAGAATGATGCCTTATGTTAGAAATGAGGATAAAGACTCCTTATCCCTTCATGCTGAAATAGGATTAATTGCTGCTAAAAAAGCCATGGACCAAGCTGGTATATCTGTCGGCGATATAGATGCAATAATTGTAGGCACATCGCATGCGCCTAGAAACTATCCTGCTATAGCTATAGAGATTCAAAATGAGCTTGGTGTTAATGGGTATGCTTATGACATACTTGTTGGATGCTCATCAACCACCTTTGCTATTAATAATGCATATAGCGATATAGCTTCAGGGCTTGCAAATACGATATTGGTTATAAATCCTGAAATTTCAACTCCGTTTGTTAATTTTACCCAGAGAGATAAACATTTTATTTTCGGTGATGCTTGTGCAGCAACTATTGTTCAAAAAAATGCTAGCTCTAAAAAAAGTTTTAAGATAATTGACAGAAAACTTCATACCCAATTCTCCAATAATATTCGAAGTGATTTTGGATATTTATTAAGATCTGCAGAGAATCAAAAACCAATGGACGAGCTTTTATTTAATCAAAATGGAAGAGGCGTATTTAAAGACGTATGCCCTCTTGTTGCATCTTTAATTTCTGAGCAGCTTTCAACTAATAATATCTTACCTGAAGATATATCTAAGTTCTGGCTGCACCAAGCCAACGGAAAAATGATTAGATTAATTGCTTCAAAGGTCCTAGGTAGGGATGATTTTGATCACAGTATAATTCCAATGCCAATAGAGAAATATGGCAATCTTGCTTCAGTTGGTTCTCTTGTTGCATTTAATTTAAACAATGACTTAGAGCCTGGAGAGAAAGGAGTAATATGCTCTTTTGGAGCTGGTTATTCTATATGTTCGTTATTGGTAGAAAAAAACTAGATTTAAGTTACATATAAAAATTTAAAACAATTATAATTACAATATTATGGGTGAATACGACGCAGTTTGGGTTTTTTTAATTTCAACAATTTTTGTTAGTTTTTATATTTTTATAGAAGCTAGGCCTAAAGGATCAACACTTCTTTCTGATATTAAATTAACTGTATTAAGGTTTTTTAGAAAAAGATAAGTTTTGTTTTTTAACAAAAAAATAGCAGTATTTCCAATAGTCCTTCTCGCACTATTTTTAGGCGGTCTGGCATCTTCGAATACAGCAACCGATCAATGGTATCAAAGTCTTATAAAATCAGACCTTAACCCCCCTGGTTATGTGTTTGGTATTGTCTGGCCCATTCTTTATGTCCTCATGTCAATATCAGCATTTAGAACATTTGAAATAACTAAAAATACTTTTTTAGCTCAGCTTTTTTTTAATACTATTTGGTCTTGGTTATTTTTTAGCTTTCATATGCCTTTGCTTGCACTGTTAAATATATGGTTCTTAATATTCTTAAATATTAAGTTACTGATTCAAATGATTAATCTTGATAAGCTTTCAGGTATTATCTATATACCTTATGTCGTATGGTTATTTTTTGCATCCTACCTAAATTTATTTATTGTTATAAATAACTAGATAAAACATCCAACAACAAGCCCTGTCATGCAAGATGCAAGGGTTGCGCCAATGAGAGCTTTAAACGAAACATCAATAAGATCACCTTTTCTTTCTGGCGCCATAGCCCCAATTCCAGAAACTAAAATACCAACAGATGAAAAGTTAGCAAAACCACAAAGGCCATATAGAGTAATTAATTTAGATCTGTCAGAAAGCAGGCCTTCCTCGAGATTGGCCATAGCGCCATAGGCAACAAACTCATTCAGAGTAGTTTTTATTCCCAGCAACTCTCCTGAGATAATAGCTTCATTCCAAGGAATGCCCATAAGCCAAGCTATGGGCGCAAAAACATACCCAAGAATACCTTCAATAGAAATGTCTAAGCCGATCTGATTTCCAATTAAACCAAGAAAAGAATTAGCAAAATATACTAAAGCTATAAAAACTATAAGAATGGCTCCAATACTTATAGCAATACTAGTTCCATCTGAGGTTCCTCTTGTTATAGCATCCATTGTACTTTTGTATATCTTAGGAGTTCTACTTCCCTCAAAATCCGTTACCTCATTTGAGGGTATCATTATATTTGCATACATTATGGCTGCAGGAACAGATAGTACAGAGGCAGTTATAAAATGTTGAATTAGATTTATATCTCCAAACTGAACTTGAAGAATTGTTATTAAAGCAATCATTACGGAGCCAGCAACAGTTGCCATCCCTGTTGTCATGAGTATGAGGAGCTCCTTATTTGAGAGCTTGTCCAGATAAGGTCTTATTAGCAGAGGAGCTTCAACCTGACCTAAGAAGACATTAGCTGCCGCACCAAGACCGATTGGACCACCAATATTGAATAGCTTTTGACAGACTTTGGAAAGTATATTTACGATAAAAGGAAGAACGCCCCAATACCACATCATCGCAGACAGACATGACAAAACAATAATATAAGGAAGTATTCCAAATGCAAAAGTTGACAACAAGCCAGGGTAACCCTCAGTTATAGGACCCGGGTAACCAAAAAGAAATTGGGCGCCTCTCTGAGTTCCCTCTTGAAGAACAGTAACACCATCTGCTAAGTACTCAAATGCAGTTGTTATAAGAGGTAGTTTAATTAAAATTAATCCAAGAATAATCTGAGCAAGTATTCCATAAAATATATATTTAAAATTTATTAATTTATAGTTATCAGAGAAGGGTATTGCGATAGCTATAAGACCGAGAAAGCCAACTCCTATTTGGAGAATGTTAAGTATTGTCATGGTTTAGTATAGCTTAATAGCTTTGAGCCTTTCATTTAAAAAATCATCTGCGAGAATGCCCTTATCATCTTTATTAAAGACAGACTTAAGAACAACACTTGGTGATGGGTGAAGGAAAAAAGGAATGCTGTACCTAGGTTTTGAAATTTCACCCTCATACTGCATAACCCTATGCGTAGTGCTTTTTAATTTTTTATCTGTAACAAGCTGCATCATATCTCCAATATTACAGACTATGGAATGAGAGCTTGGTTTTACTTTAATCCAAATACCGTCTTTATTAAGCACTTCCAGCCCTCCCTCTTCTGCACCAACCAATAAAGTAATTAAATTTATGTCCTCATGTGCCCTTGCCCTATGAGGATTCAATGACCCATCAACAGGAGGATAGTAAATAGACCTTAACAGAGAGTTGCCTTTTTCTATCCATGGAAAAAAATAGTCCTTATCTAAGCCTATAGAAAGGGCTATTACGGACATGATTCTAATTCCTATAGCGTGAAGTTCACTGTAAAGATCGTCAAAATTGTCATTAAAGTCCGATACTTCATTTATTTTAATGTTTCCCGGTATTCCTGTGTCATAGGAAGAGTTGATAATGGGTCCGTGATGCCAGAATTCTTTTTGATCAGCAATTTTTTCACCAACAGCAGTTTCAATACCAGGGGGAGTAAAACCTCTGGCTCCCTTTGAGCTTTGACTGTTATATTTAAGCTTGATATTACTCTCTAGATTAAAAAAATCTTTTGAAGATTTGTAACACCTATCAAGCAAGTTTTTAGATAGTCCGTGCTCAGTTATAGAGAAAAAGCCGTGGCCAGCAAGTGCACTGTTAAGAAGTTTAATAGCCTCAGCGTCGCCCTTCTCAATATCTTTGAATGATAGTTCTGGTATTAATAAATTCATACTTTAATTCTAGCAAAAAAAAAGGCAGATAAACTGCCTTTTTTTATAATATTCTATTTTAGAACTTGTAAACAAATCCTAATTGCATTCTATATCTAGAAGCATAGCTATCTAGGCTTGCATCTCTAACATTAGTTCCGGTATAAATAATTCTACCTTGAGAGTCTAAACCGTCAGAAGTAACAATTCCGTAACTACCATAGCTTCTATACTCACTGTGACCTTTTTTATCATCTAATAAATTTAGAACATTTAGAACGTCAAAGTACAGAACTAACTTATGGTTAAGGACTGAAGGAATTTCTTGAGCTATTCTAAGATCTAAGTTTCTTGTCCAAGCAACTTTACCTGTATTAGCAGCAACATGAGATCCTGGAGTTCCAACGCCTTTTAGAGCATTAATTATATCTGCTTCAGTTGTACCTGAATAAACAACATTAGGATCGTTTACAGTTGGAACGTATACCAATGTACTAGCATCGTCATAACCATCATCAAAGCCATCCATTATGTAAGAGAATCTTTTTCCTGAATAAGCTTTGTAGAACAATGAAAATGAAGTTGGAGCGCCAGGAATCCAATTAGCAGTATAGTTTAAACCTGCAACTATTCTGTCCTCAACAGCCCATGGTGTATTACCAACCTGGACATTCATGAGGTCAGTTCTAGGCATATAAGATAGGTTTGATGAAAGCTGAGATGAAGTGCCAATCCAACCAGATTGTGCATCCAGTCCAGTATAACTAGCAAACACGTCAATTCCATTATCAAAAGTTTTATCCATTGAAATAGTGAATGACTCTGAAGATGTTCCTTCTGCATTAGTTATGTAATTTGCATACTTAGAATCATAGGTTTTTACGCCTGTTAAACCAGCTTGATCTACTGTTGCCGAGGCATCTGAGAAACCAATTCCATCTTCTGAATCATCTTTATTAAAAGCTAATTTGACGTTATAGCCATTTGCTGTAGCTAATAATAGCTCTAGATTTAGTTTCCATGTAGAAGGAGTTTCATAATTAGGATCTATTCCTTCAGATGAACTTGTACTCGCAAACTCAGAATAAGGGAAGTCGTTATAAATAGTTTCAGGTGCTCTGAAACAAGTTCTATCTCTTCCGTCAGCAGAAGCTACAAAGCTTGAGTCTGTTGAAGCAGGACATGGAGAATAGTCTCTTGAGCCGTATTGAACTACACCAGAGTTAGCAAACGGACTTGCTATCCAAACATTAGGAACTCTTCCTGCAAATAAACCGTAACCACCTCGTATCTCTGCAGAAACAATTTTATCAAACTTAGAAAAGTATAGGTCAGTAGCATCCAGCTGAAAGCCAAATCTAGGTTGAACAATGCTTGATTTTGCTGGAGTATCATTTCTAAACCCAAGCAAACCAGAACCATAAGCGTTGTAAACAGGGCCGCTGTCCATTTCAAAGCTATCATACCTAAGACCATAGTTAACTGTTAATACATCAGAAACAAAATATTTATCTTGGACATAAAGAGTTTCAAAAGTTCCGCTATATCCAGATGTTGCATAGTAAGGATCGCCTGTTGCAGATTTATTAAACCTGAAGAAGCTAGGAGTACCTGATAAGTAATTATCAACACCCTCGAACTGGTATGCACCGTTTTCTCTAGATATAAATAGATTGCCAAGAGTCTTATCAATAGAATCATAACCAACTGTTATTTCATGGTCACCCATAGAGTAAACAGCTTTTAAGTTAAGGATTTCATCTGAAGCCCAACCCTCATTAGCACTTCTATACTTGTCTGGTCCTAAGAATATATTTTCATAAGAACCACCGGGTGTATATGAGCCATCAGCAGCATCAATTTTAATTCTAACCTCAGGGAAATCTTCTCCACCAAGCGCATCTTGATCATTCGCCCATTCCACTTCTGAGTATTTAACTTGAACATATAAGTTATCAGCGATATCTCCATAGTAAGCATAGGTATCTTTCTCGGTAGTTGCTGGGTAATTATAATAATGCGAGCTGTATCTTATATCGTAGTTATAAGGATTAACGGCATTATCTTGTGAGTAACTGTAGACGTATTCAAGTCTATGATTATCGTTTATGTAGTAATCGAGTTTATATAGCTCTTTTTCAGCTATTTCAGCTGGAGGAGTAAAGTCTGTAGTACCAGGATCGTAACCGTATAAAGCTTTTGTTTGGGCTGCTATTTCTGTGATTAATGCATCAGTAGCAAACTTATATGTGTAAGTGTCAGAAGGTGAGATAGACTCAAACTCTTCAACAGATGCAAAGAAGAATAACTTATCTTTAATAATTGGTCCGCCAATAACAAAGCCTTGAGTGGTATCTTCAAATACGCCTACTTTTCGTCCATTAAGCTTACCTACATCGTCTTGATCAGTATTGTAGTAGTAAACAGATCCTGTAAATTCGTTAGTACCAGACTTAGTAACAGCGTTAATACTTGCACCAGTAAAGTTTCCTTTAGAAACATCAAATGGGCTAATATCAACTTGGATCTGCTCTATAGTTTCTATACTTATAGGGTTTCTAACAGAAGGGAAACCATTGGCATTAAGACCCAGTTGGTCATTTTGCTCGATACCATCAACTGTGAAGTTGTTATATCTATTATTAGTACCAGAAACTGAAATAGTTGCATTTCTTGAAGTTCCTTCAACAAATATTCTAGAATCTTTTTTTACATAGTCTGAGATAGATCTTTCAATACTTGGGATATTTTCAATGTCTTGAGCTGTAACAGCTAAAGAAGTTTGAACTGATGAGGATTTAGTTCCAGTCACAACAACATCGTCCATAGCACCAATTAAACCTAAAACAACAGATACTTTTGCAGTTTCAGAAACAGAAAGAAATACATCTTCTAATGATTCTGGAGCATAGCCTGATTTAGTAATAGTAATTTTATAAGGCCCACCGGGTCTTAAATTACCAACTGAAAAAACACCGTTTACGTCTGATGATGTTGTTTTCGTTATTCCTGTAGGAATATGTGTCACTTCAACAGATGCAGATCCAACGTTAGATTCACCTCTTAAAGATGATGTCGTATCATTTGATGCGAAAGTATTTACAGAAAATAGTGAGATTAAGAAGAACCCTGCAAGAAGGAACCTATTATTATTATTAAACATGAATTATCCTCATAAAAGTTTATGTAAATATTATGAACTTTTTAAATGAATAAACAAGAATTAAATCAATGATTTTTGTATCTATTGTGTGATTTTTTTGTTACAGACTGATCTTTAGGCTATCAAAGTAAGGTTTAAGAGCAATTGGAAGGGTTATTTCATCTCCTCCTTCATACCTATTTTCTATTAAAGCAACCAAAGTTCTTCCCACAGCTAGCGCTGATCCGTTAACAGTATGGGCAAGATGCTTTGACCCACCTTTTGAAATCTTGATATTTGACCTTCTTGCTTGAAAATCACTAAAATTTGAACATGATGAAATTTCTCTGTATTTATTTTGACTAGGTATCCAGACTTCTATGTCATATGTTTTGCATGATGAGAATCCAAGGTCCCCCGTGCAAAGCTCTATAACTTGATATGGCAATTCCAGAAGATCTAATATTTCTCTAGCATTTTTAAGCAAGCCCTCAAGTGCATCTAGAGAGTTCTCAGAATCCACAACCTGGACTAGTTCAATTTTTTCAAATTGATGCTGCCTAATAAGACCCTTTGTATCCCTTCCATAGCTTCCTGCCTCTGATCTAAAGCATGGAGTATGAGAGGTAAGTTTAATTGGGATATCTTTATCGGAGACTACTACGTCTCTGTAAATATTAGTTAATGGGACCTCAGCTGTTGGAATAAGATACAAACTATCAGATGCCTTAAAAAGATCTTCTTCAAATTTTGGTAACTGCCCCGTACCTGTCAATGAATCAACATTAGCCATAAATGGAACATAGTGTTCTTTGTAACCATTCTTAATTGCCACATCAAGCATAAAGCTTATAAGCGCTCTTTGAAGTTTAGCCATATCTCCTTTTAGAACAACAAATCTTGAGCCAGCAAGTTTTGAGGCAAGGTCTGTATCAATGTCTGATGCTATCTCCAAATGATCAAGCGTGTTGGTAGAGGTTATATCTCCAGAAACCTCGATAACTTTATTTTCTGTCTCATCCCTACCTAAGGGGACATCTTTATTAGGAATATTTGGAATATTATAGAGAAAATCATTTAATTGACTTTGAATTAGTTGCAATGCCTCATCTTTGACCTTGAGGTCAGAATTAATAGTATCTATACGAATTTTTAGATCAACAGTATCGCCGCCCTGGGATTTTAATTTTCCATAATCACCAGAAAGATTTTTTCTCTGTGATTGAAGGTGTTCTGTATCTACTTGTAGTAACTTTCTTTTATCATCAAGATCAACAAACAGCTCAACATCTAACTCAAAACCTCTTGAACTAAGCGCACTTGCAACGCCTTCAATATCTTCTCTAAGTTGTTTAATATCAATCATTTTATTGTTTAGAAATTAAGGTTCCAATATAGGTAGCTGCTACCGTGAGTATTATAGTTAGCATTATATATGATGCTGCACTAATAACATTAGTATTAATCATCAGCACTGTCTGATGCGAAAAGGCAGACATGGTAGTAAAAGATCCTAGAAAACCAATAATAAAAAAATAATATGAAGTATCTTTAATTGGCATGGAATTACCTATATATAGCCCAATAAAAAAACAACCAATAACATTAACTGCCAAAGTGCCTAAAGGATAATCTAAAGGGATAAACCTTAAAGAAAGCTCGCTCAGAAGATATCTAGATATGGCACCCAGTCCCCCGCCTATTCCTATAAATAGAATACCCATTAAATTGCTGCCTTAAAATCAACCAAGTTAGTAATATTCATATTATCTTTGAATTTTATAAAAAAACTATCACTATCTTTTATTTCTATATAAATCTCTCTATCTAATTTATCAACAATCTTAAAAGAGTTAGTAGAAATATCTACAATATTAGTAATATTTAAATCAATGCCTTTTTTAATGATGTCAATAAAGATTTTGTTATCAATATCTTTGAAGGAAAGTACTCTTGTTTGATCGAAGTCAAAGTCATATATTTCAATATTTGAATCATTAATAATATATCTTTCTTTATAGGGAGTATCGATATTAATCACTAGAGATATTTCACTTCTAACAATATTACCGCTAGATAGTTCTGACTTACCCGTTTCAATGTTAAGTGTTTTTTGTGTAAATATTAAATTCTTAGCAATTAAACTATTAAAGTCTTCAACAGCTGAGCTGGCGAATATATCAAGAGATATTATTGATAATAAGAAAAGGAATATTAACTTCAATTTAATTTCTTTTTGGAACAAGGACTTCCCTAGATCCATTTGAGCTCATTTCTGAAATTAACCCAGCCTCTTCCATCGTCTCAATCAATCTTGCAGCTCTGTTATAGCCAATCCTTAATTTTCTTTGCACTGCTGAGATTGAAGCTCGTCTAGACTCTAATACAAAATTTACGGCTTCGTCATAAAGCTCATCATCATCCTCTGAAGATGAGGAGGTTTCTGAACCTGACCAACCGGCTATAGGGCCTGTTTCTTGTGATGAGGAAACAATTTCATCAACATAATTTGGCTCAGCTCTATTCTTCCAGTCACTAGCCACTCTGTGAACCTCATCGTCTCCAACAAAAGCACCATGTACACGAATTGGAACCCCTACTCCTGGAGGTAAATAGAGCATATCGCCCGAGCCTAATAGCTGCTCAGCTCCACCTTGATCAAGTATGGTTCTAGAGTCAATTTTAGTTGAAACTTGAAAGCCTATTCTAGTAGGAATATTTGCTTTAATTAATCCTGTTATTACATCAACTGAAGGTCTTTGGGTTGCCAGAATTAAATGAATCCCAGCGGCTCTAGCTTTTGCTGATATCCTTGCGATCAGGTGTTCAACTTTCTTACCAACCAACATCATCATGTCGGCAAATTCATCAACCACCACAACTATTGAAGGAAGTTTTTCTAAATACTCCTCATCTTCTGGGTTTGTTGGGTCTATTATTTGCCTTCCATTAGCTGCTGCATCTGCTATTTTCTTATTAAAGCCAGCTAAGTTTTTAACGCCCATTGAGGCCATGATTTTATATCTTCTATCCATCTCAACAACACACCACCTAAGTGCATTAGATGCGTCAGTCATATCCACTATAACGGGTGTTAGAAGGTGGGGAATTCCATCATAGACAGAAAGCTCCAACATTTTTGGGTCTATCAATATCAACCTTACGTCTTCAGGACCTGATTTAAATAGAAGACTAAGCAACATAGCATTAACTCCCACAGACTTACCGGAGCCTGTGGTTCCAGCAACAAGTAAATGTGGCATTTTTGCAAGATCAACAACTACAGCATTTCCAGAAATATCATGCCCTAAAGCAAGAGTTAAGCTTGAAGGTGAATTCTTGAATGCTTGTGAAGATAAAATTTCAGTCAGCCTAACCATTTTACGATTTGTGTTAGGTATCTCAATACCAACGTAGGACTTACCCTCAATGACCTCGACAACCCTTACGCTGCTTACAGAAAGTGATCTGGCAATATCCTGAGCAATACCTGTTATTTTACTTGCTTTTGTTCCAGGGGCAGGTTGAATTTCAAACCTAGTAACAACAGGGCCAGGTATTACTGATTCAACGCTAGCATCAATACCGAATTCCTCTAACTTCATTTCTAGAAGCGAGGCTATTTCATTTAACTCTTCCTCAGTAAGTGAAGATCCATCATCCAATGCCCTATCCAAGAGTTCAGTACTTGGCATTTTTGTTTTTGTTTGAGGTAAGGCGCTCTTCGAAAAAGATATTTCAACTTCTTTTAAGACAGTATCACTGGTATTTGGAAGGTCGAGCTGAGTAACTTCCTCAGGCAATGACTTATTAGAAAAGGATTCCTTTTCTATGATCATTGTTTTAAAAGATTCTTTAACAACCTTAGATTGCTTCAAAGAATCTTTTTTTAATTTTTGAGATTCTTTAAATTCAGTAATTTTATTTGAAAGAGAGTTCAATATAGATTTTATAAAATCTATTAATTTTTGTGACACACTCTTAGACGCAGAAAGAGTTAAATTAAAAATTTTAAGAATTAAAGCGCCAAGTACCTCTAATCTCTTTATCCAAGAAAAATTAAATGAAAGAGATGCGGCAGGAATAAGAAAGATAACAAGAAATATTAAACTACCTATAAATCCAATAATATTTGAAAGGTTTGTAAAAATAAGTTTACCTAAAGATCCACCTGCATTATTTTCAAAATAATATTCAAGAACTGCACAAAAACTAACTAATAAAATAAAGGAGCTTAGAAGCCTGACAATGGTTTTGGTTTTAGATGCATAAATATCTTTAAAAAAAATAGTTTGAAGAGCCCAAACACAACCAATGACCAATAAAAGAAAAGAACCAAGGCCTATTAGAGTAAATAAAAAATCAGATATATTTGCTCCCAGAGGCCCTCCTAAATTATTTATAAGAACAGATGAGGATTTATTAAAAAAAGCTGGATCGGTAGGATCGTATGAAACTAAAGTAATAAAAATATATAACGAGAAAGCAATAAGAAAAAAACTAAAGAAATTTAATAGGGTATTTTTGATGTATAGAGATTTCATAGCTAAATTTTACTATATATATAAAATATTAAATAATTAATTAACAATGTCACTAATACTGTGATCATAAGATTAAAATAAATAACATTTATGGTGAATTATAAGTTGAATCAAATATAATTTATTTTATTATTCAACTATAATCTTGCACATGTCCACTACTCATAAAAAATTAATCATACTAGGCTCAGGTCCTGCTGGATATTCGGCGAGTATTTATGCCGCTAGAGCTGGTCTTGATCCAATAATTATTGCTGGATCTCAAGAAGGGGGCCAACTTACAACCACTACTGATGTTGAAAACTGGCCTGGTGATAGCGATGGTCTTCAAGGTCCTGATTTAATGGATAGAATGAAAAAGCATGCTCAGCAGTTCGATGTAGAAATTATTAACGACCATATCAATAAAGTTGATTTATCAAACAGGCCCTTCACATTAACTGGATCAAACAACTATACATGTGATTCTTTGATAATATCAACAGGTGCAAGCGCAATGTATCTAGGGATTCCTTCGGAACAAGAGTTTCTTGGAAAAGGGGTTTCAGCATGTGCTACATGCGATGGTTTCTTCTATAAAGATCAAGAGGTTATTGTTGTCGGCGGAGGTAATACTGCGGTTGAAGAAGCATTATATTTATCAAGAATATGCTCAAAAGTTTACCTTGTTCATAGAAGAGATGAATTGCGAGCAGAAAAAATACTTCAAGATAGAATTTTTAAAGAAGAAAAAAATGGGAAGATTGAAGTTCTTTGGAACAGTCATCTTGTGGAGGTTTTAGGTGACAATATGGGCGTTAACGGAGCTCTGATTAATCAAGACGGTGAAGATAAAAAAATTGATGTCATGGGGGTATTTATCGCTATTGGGCATAAGCCAAACACAGATATATTCGAAGGCCAATTAGATATGGATCATGGATATATACAAATTAAATCTGGAACAAAAGGATCGGTAACTGCAACTTCAATAGATGGTGTTTTTGCAGCAGGCGATGTCTCGGATCAAATATACAGACAAGCTGTCACATCAGCTGGTTTTGGTTGTATGGCAGCGCTGGATGCTGAAAAGTTTCTATCTGAATAAAAATAGTAATAATTAAGAGATAAAATAATGAAATATAAAGCTTATTTAGTAGAAGAAAGTGATGGAGTATTTAAAGGCTCAGTCAAAGAGTTAGATAAGCCTGAAATTGAAGAAGGTAAAGTTATTATTAAAGTTCACTACTCGTCACTTAACTATAAAGATGCATTGGCAGCGACTGGAGTTAAAGGGGTCGTTAGATCATACCCATTTGTTCCAGGAATTGATGTGGCTGGAGAGATACTAGAATCAACTGATAATAATTTTTCTAAAGGGGATTTGGTAGTTGCTACTGGTTATAAGATAGGAATGGCTGAATTTGGAGGCTTTGGAGAGATAGTTCACCTCAACTCTAATTGGGTTGTAAAACTTCCAGATGGTCTTTCACTTAATGAAGCTATGAATATAGGGACGGCTGGAATAACTGCAGCTGCATCTGTAAAGAAAATTATAGATTCAGGGATTTCAAAACAACTTCCTGTTCTTGTATCAGGTGCTTCGGGTGGAGTTGGGTCTGTTGCTGTGAATCTACTATCAAACCTTGGATACGAAGTTCATGCCATAACTGGAAAGCCAGAACAGGATAAAATCTTAAAAAATATGGGGGCCACTCAAATTATAGATAGAAAAGAGTTCATGGCTGATCCTGTAAAAGCACTTGATAAAGCTGCTTATGGAGGCGGGGTTGATACAGTTGGCGGTGATATATTGTCAAAAATGCTATCAATGATTGCAAACGAAGGTGCTGTTTCTTGTTGTGGTAATGTTGCTGGTATGAAATTTACCTCATCTGTTTTCCCTTTTATATTGAGAGGAGTTTCATTAATAGGAATTGACTCAGCTGAATCTCCATTAGAATTTAAGAAAGAGTTATGGAATCTTCTAGCAAATGATTGGTTGCTTAATTTAGAAAAATACTCAAAGCTAATTTCTTTAGAAGATATTGATAAAGAGATTGATAAAATACTTAACGGACAGCAAATTGGAAGAGTTGTCATAAAACACGGAGTTTAATTATGAATGATGATGAATCTAAAAAATACTATGAATCTGAGGAAGCTAATCAAGATAGCAAATCAGATGCAAACGTAATATTAATCCTAATAGTTATTGGCGTTATTGCCATGACTTACTGGGCATCTATTCAGTAAAACTTATAGTTACTTGGCTCCCATTCTCATCGCTGAATCTAATCTAATAGTTTCTCCATTAAGATAAGTATTATTAATAATATGTTCAGCCAGTTGAGCAAACTCCTTAACGTTCCCAAATCTGTGAGGGAACTGAGTAGCCTCTAGAAGCGTCTCTTTACTTTCATCTGCAGCAAGGCTCATTAAAGGGGTATCGAATATTCCTGGAGCAATTGTACATACTCTAATGTTATGTCTAGCAAGATCTCTTGCAGCTGTTAAGGTTAACCCAATAACACCAGCCTTTGATGCGCTATAAGCTGCTTGACCAATCTGACCTTCATAACCAGCAATTGAAGCAGTATTTATAATTACGCCTCTTTCGTCCTTTTCATCAGGTTCATTTTTATCAATCAATTCAGCCCCTAATCGCATTACATTAAAAGTACCAACAAGATTTAAATCAATTATAAATTTAAATATATCTAATGGATGGGGTCCTTTTCTTCCTAAAATTCTAGCTCCATAACCAGTGCCTGCACAATTAACAACAAAGTTAAGTTTTCCAAAAGTTTCTTTTATTCCTGTTATTGCATTTTGAACAGATTCTTCTTCCATGACATTTGTATTGAAGTAGGAAACATTTTCTTCACCTAAAAGGTCAACAACCTCTTTAGCCTTATCGTCGTTGATATCCAATATGGCAACCTTAGCTCCATTCTTAACAAAATGTTCAACAGCACCCCTTCCCAATCCAGAGGCACCACCGGTAACCAAAGCAACATTATTATTTAAGTCCATTATTAGAATTCCATAAATTTAATTTCTTAAATTATATATCTATATATATAGATAATCATAAAAATCATAATTGGCACGACAATTGCATTATGTATAAGTGAACTTAATCTATTTTTATAAATAAAAGGAGAAAAAATGAAAAAGTTATTTTTAATGTTGGGTGTTTTAATTTCACTGCCTTCGTTCGCTGGTGTAAGTGCAAACGTAAGTTTCGCTTCTGACTACATATGGAGAGGAATGACTCAAACTGATGGACCTGCAATGTCAGGTGGTTTTGATTATGAAGATGAGAGCGGATTTTATGCTGGGATTTGGGGTTCAAATGTGAACTTTAATGACGGAGCAGGTAGTGAGTTAGATTACTATTTTGGTTATGGTTTTGAAGTTGGTGGAATTGGTGTGGATTTAGGGTATGTAGCTTTTGACTATCCTGAAAATGCAACAGGTCTAGATTTTGAAGAAGTGGTAGTTGGTTTGAGCTATGCAGACTTAGGTCTAACATTTGCTTTAGGTCAAGATTCTGCTCCTGACTATACAGAAATCTCATATGCTTTTGGAGCTATTGGTGTTTCATACGGTGAATATGATAATTATGGCGATAACTTCGGTATTTCTTATGGATTTACATGTGGTTCATTTGACTGTGGTTTATCTTATTCAGACTTTTCTGATGGTGGATATGGTGCAGATGAAGATGCACTTGTATTCTCAATATCAGCAAGTCTATAAAGGTCACTGTTAAATAACAATGAAACTTGTTACAGCAATAATCAAGCCATTTAAGCTTCAAGAAGTTAGAGAAGCTTTAGTGGCTGCTGGTATCGAAGGTCTTACT
>TARA_B110000211_G_scaffold35875_1_pt1 | contig 25075 bp, 7 predicted proteins | sample TARA_B110000211 | Tara Oceans TARA_B110000211 (sample SAMEA4397516) | marine metagenome | biome: Polar Biome; feature: [DCM] deep chlorophyll maximum layer (ENVO:01000326); material: water (ENVO:00002006), including particulate matter (ENVO:01000060) such as... | depth 30 m
GTTTCACGCTCGCAAGCTTCTCTCTTTTGTACGGCTACTTGACTTATCGCATGACGCAGCACAGGAATTCGGTTTGACCGCACACCCCAGTAAGGCATGTCCAAGGCTTGGGCTAGAGTCGGGTCATTAATATTTTCCGCATTTATTTCCCCGAGATATAAGATATCACCCTGACCGGTTAAAGCGCTCAAGGCAAAGTCGTGAATCTCTCGGGGGAAGTTAATAGAAAGTCCGCTGTTTTCAACAAAGTATGGTTTTTCTTGTGGGTTACCAAATTGTTCAGAGTAGTCGTCACCTTCCATGGAGTACAGCCACTCATTTAGTTGCGTTAAGTTTGGCGGGTTGTATTCTTTAAGTGGGGTGCCTGGGATGTCCCTTCCAAAACCTCCCAAGGACCACTGAACTACAAACTTATTAGGATCTTCGGGATCAGCCTCAACCCTTACTTGCGGCATCAGGTCGATGTTTCCGCTCTCGGTGCCTAAAATAGAGTTATAATATCTAAAGATAGGATCCCATTGAGTTTTTGGGGTATAAAACGATATATTTCGTGGATTGAATAAGTCTGCCATTTCTATTACCGCCTATCGCCACTGTCACTATAAGAGCCCATTGCTCCCCCCAGGGTGAGAGGTGGGGACTTTGGTGGATTCTCTTTTGGTGGAGATTTAGTTACCTCACCCGACTGCAAGAAAAAGTATCGATTGTAGGTAGAAAGAGTTATCATAGGTTTTTGACCAAAGAATTCTTCGGTGATAGTATTCCCTTCTAACTGCTGAGCCGTCTTTGGATCTATTAAAGAGTTCATCTCTTGAGAAGAGTTTAACCTAACTCTGCATAAAAGTTTAGTTATATTATTTTCTTCTTGTCCCTCAATCTGGGAGATGATATTATCGGTCAGTGGCTGCCAAATAGGAATACGAGTCTTACTCTCTAAATTCAAGTCTTTAACTGCGTCTCTCTCGAATCCATTATAAATTTGTTTCACTACGCCAGGATTAGTATTTAAATCTCCATAACCGCTAAGATACTCAACAATAGCAATATTTTTATAGTTCATCCAAAAAGCTAAAAACTTTGCATAAACTTTTGCTGGATCCCTGGTCACAGGATAAGTATCATTATCCAGACCTTGTTGTACCTTATAATAAGAAATAAGGTCCTGGACATCACCAGAATCTTGGTCTTCTAACTGGGGTCTTACGGCGTCAAAAATAACCGGTTCGCCGCCAAGCTGGTTTACCGTATCGGAGGCAGCCAGTACTAAAGCACTTTTAGTTTGGTTCGGGAATCCACTAAATAGATTCTCTATCGACGACGCTACATTTTGGGAATTGATTCCCAGAACACTTGTAAGTCTAGTCAAAGAGTTAAACATCTTGTCTTGATAATTTGTATTGAATATAGGAGCAGAATCAACAAATATTTCCCCGAAGATAGCAAAAGGAAGCTTTATGGGCATGCTGCTTTGGTTTCTGCGTGAATTAATATTTCTCTGTTTTTCGGCATCAATTTTTGTCCTGTCAAAGCCTGCCTCAATAGTATTTCCAATTTCGGTTCTGTATATGCTTTCATCCGGAGCTTCAAACCCAGTGAGGAGAGGTCCTCCTACGATAGAAGGGATAATAGGAGGTGTCTCTGGTCTATAACGAAAGGTTCCCTCATCAGAAGAAGTCCAGGTATAATCTCTTCGAGGGATAGTAAGGGGAAACTCCCCAATCTGGACCAAGGGAGCCTGATAAACCTTTGTTTCCCCGACTTGAATGTCCGTAGCGTAATAACTAGATAGATTATCAAAGACAGAAGTGAACAAGTTCACATTAGGAGAGGAGTGAGGGTCATTATCGTCGATTGTGTTAAAAAGCCTATTTAGGTATTTATTTTGAAAATTAAGTTTCCCAATGTCAGCAAACATTGTAGCGTACCGATTGATGTTGTAAGTGACTCTGTTGCCTGTTCTCGACACATAATCCGGCTGGTTTACATTTTCTCTCTCTGGGGGTTTTGGAGTTTGGATTAAGGTGGGGGTTAGGTACTTCACTGCTGGACTAAGATATGGTTCTGGTATTTCGTTATAATCTAATGTTCCCCTAGTTAGGCTCTGGAAATACTTCTTAAACTCGTCCTGGACCCTAGTCTTATAGTCAGCAGTTGAGATAGAGTTGAGCCCAGACTTCTTTTCCATCTGTTCATCTCGGAAGATAAAATCATTTCCATAATGATAGGTTTGCCCTCGGCTAAAAGTGTTAGAAAACCAATGCTCCGCTCTCTTGATGGGGATTGCGCTGGCAGTATACCCAGAACTTCTGAAAAGATTAGGTTGATAGTTAACTAAGTCTCCGTAGGGATCATTTGGAAATATTTCTGTTAACCTGCCCTTGAAGAACCCTATCAACAACCCTATCATATTATCAAGGTCCAATAAGTAACGAGGGTCTACTTTTGGAACTTCAAACTGACGCTGGAAATATGGGGCTATAGAACCTTCTTGGATACCCAACTCTCGTAGGTTAACTAATGCTTGAACTTCGGTATTTACACTGGCTAGGATTCTGTTTAAAACATCGGAAACAAATTGCCTTTCGCTGCCGATAAAGGTTTCAATATCATTTAGACTGACGTTTATTAGGCTAGAAGCGTAGTCAAATAAGTTTCGGTCGTTAGTGACGATTCCCCCACGATAGCCCTCGGGTGTCGGCACAGATAAAGTTATAGTATCATATATTTGATTTATTTCAAACCGATGTTGACGTAGGAGATTTACCAAACGGCGAACATATTCAGGGGCATTATCAAAAACGACCAGATCCGCACCATACTGGAATTCACCATTTAGTTGGTTCTCTCCATTAGGAATATTATAAGTTTCCCCCTTGGGTCCCCTAATAACTTTAGTTTCCCCAAAAATGTCCTCACCCTCATAGAAAATTATCTTTTTGGTACTCATCTCTGGCACAAAGGGAGTACCAGCAGAACTTTTTTGAAAAACTTTAACTGTTCGTGGAGAGTCTAGAATATCGATAGGAAAGGTATTGCTAGGACCGATTACCCTGGTCCTTGAGTCAGTTCCCAGGTTATTCCCTAGGTTCTGAGATATTTTATCGACTCTTCTCCTTTTCATAGTCGCTGTCAGGACCCGTGAACGGGGTGCCATGTCTAAAAGCCCGGTGCCTTCTATTAACTGGTCCGAAGAGTGCCGGTTTAAATACAAATAAGGAAAATAGCTATTCTTGGCTAAAAAGCTTCTAATGTCAAAAGCAAAGGTATAGCGGGCATTATCAGAAAGGTCCCTAGACAAGTAAAAGTCACTAAAATAGTTATTATCTTTTATGACATTCTTTGCGCCCTTTCCCCCGAATAAACTTGTAGCGAAGATATCCCCATAGAATAAGTCATAGATTTTTGAAAAAGAAGTATTTATTTCTTGCTCAAGTCCAATATTGAATGTTTGAAAAATATCACCTTCTTGCTCTCGGGTCTCCGGATTAAATATCCCAGCGTTTGCCATAAAATCTGGTATGAATAAAAACTTAGGAGATAAAGGATTACGATTAGCCAGACGTTCTGGAGCTTCTTCACCAGCCCCGGCAAAAGCTTCACCTAGCATTGGGTAATCCCCAAGAGTTATAGGGGGGAAGAGGGTACGTGTTCCTCTGACATTTGCTACTTCTATTTGGGACATTCCAGTGTTCAGTGTCTGGATAGATTCAAACCGAGGGACGTCTAGTCCGGGAACATCGGGTATAGAAGGAGAATATATAAATGCATAGAAAGTCATTTGATTTAAATTAATTTCATTAGGAACAACGATATTGGGTAAAACCGAGTTTAAGGATATTGGGATTGGAGTTAAAACAGTTTCCTCTAGGTCTGTGATAGATCCTCGCACATATCTTGGTCTAGGCACCTCGTTCGTTTGTGGGTCCCTAGGTAATAAACGGTCTAGCTCAATATCATACATGATGGTGTTTAGGGGAACTTGTATTTCTCGGGAAGCCATACTCATAGTAGGTGCATTAATCTGCGGGGCTTGTGGGGAAAATAACCCATTTACAGTCTGATCATATGAAACATAAGGCCCTAGTGGGTTAATGTCAAAAAAATTAATAAATAGTTTTTCTTGAAGATCGGTATTCATTTTCCGAATATATCTCTCTTCCGATATGAACACGGGAGAACCACCTAGACTAAGATATTCATTAAATCTCTGAGATACAAAATCGTTGATCTGTGCCGAACGAGTACTGGTAGCCACCAAGATTCTCATACGTAAACCCTGAAGAGCAGTGAGCGGATCTTCTCCTCTTCGAGCCGTTTGCTCAAAAGAAGTCTGAAGAGTTACTATCCTGTCGTCATTAAGGTTATCTCTATTTTGATTTAAAATAGCAGAGTTGATAGATATTTTCTTTATGAATGATAAACGTGACATTGAGTTTATTCCCTACCACCCTGAGGAGCATCCATGCCGGAGCCAAACGAAGCTACAGCACAGATATCACCGCCAAGAGTTGTTGTTTTTTGCTTGTAATAAGTAGAGTTTGGAATAATGGAATCTGATTGTATCTCTAAATCAACTGCTAAGTCAAAATAAAACTCAACGTATTCATTTGTTAAGCGAGGAAAATTAAAATCTATTTCCCTGTTGGTCCCCGCCAAGGTATTCAAAAGATTATAGCGGTTACGCTGGCTCTGTAAGATGGAGTAGTTAAGTGAATTTTTATTAATAAATTTCAGTCGGTGAAGGCGTTCCTCAATACAATTTCCGTTTTCATCGGTTTCAACGCACTCTACCTTAAAAACTTCTACATCATAATTCCCATTAGCCTTAAAAATGGTATTCAGTTCCTGAACATCTATCAAAAGGTTTTGATTTTTAGTAAGACGGTGTATCGGCGGATTTCGCTCTTGACCGAGTTCGGGCGGTTCGGATACGTCTTCGTATTCTATTTCTAAAGTTCCCGAAACGGCAGGGATTGTTCCTTGCATTTGGTATATGACTGGTCCCCCTATTCCTGTTTGACTACCTTGTAAAACAGAAATGCTCCAAGCAGGTGCGTTATTTGACCAGGGAGAGTTACTCCCCAGAAACCTCATATAGGCCGAGTTAGAGTCAGTAGTTTGGTCAAAAGGATTATAAACGTCAAAGCCAGCCTGAGGTCCTGTTTTTATCTGTTCCTTGTTTGTAAATAGCCCCAGTCTGGGTGTACGATTTTTTATCCTATCTACAATTTTATTTTGATTTTCAACGATATTACCATATTTCCCATCATAGAGAATTCCATCGTCAAAAAAAGTATAATACTGAGGCTTGAACTTGCCCTCAGCAAATCTTTGCTTTCCATAGCTAGTCAATTCTACTTCTAGAACCTGCTCTTTTTGATTTAAAAATTTAACCATTATATTTTAATTACTCCGGGTCTCGGTTTTCTGGACCAAAACCAGCATTTGAATATCCTGCTTCTCTCAACTCGGACTCCAGTTCAGGTCTAAACCCAACCTCAACATCTAGTTTTGCTAGTTCTACCAATGAGAAATAATCGTAAGGCCAGTTATAAGTAGGGTCGTTTGTAGACATCTCTATCTCGTATAATCCCTGAGAGTACGAATCTTTAACCTGCTGAGGCAATGCTGCCATAAGCTCTTCCCCAATAACGTTCTCTAGCGTCGCATAGTCCCTTCCAAATACCTCTCTTAATATCATCTGGTCATAATCTGGAATACCTCGCTTCTTAACCTTAAATACAAACCATTTAATTTCTGGGATGAACCCGTCCTGGTTGCCTTCGACCGGAACGTCCAAGAGGTCCCATCGTGGGTGCCCGTCTCTTTTTTCGATAGGCAAATCAAGCTCAATTTGTTTTTGGAGTATCTCCGGAAACTTAGTGAGTGGCTGGGATACCTTATCTCCCGGCATGTAATGGTCCACAGAAGAAACACTTAGTTTCATATCTTTCGTCAGACTGGGCATAATTCCTTGCCAGATATCTGTTAGATCTTGGCGGCTTACTCCTACTTTGTGTTCCAGGAGATAGACTACGGGTGAACGAACATTTTTACCCTGGTCGTTACCCAAAAGACGGTCTAAGTCATCATCTCCAAAGGGATTTAACACCTCGGGGACATTTGGATAATGAGGTGGAACTAAGCTTAACAACTGCTTACTTAGACTTGGCGGCATAGAGAAGTCGATAAACTGCTTTCTAAATTGCTTTATTTTAGGTCCAAGTAATGTTGCTGGTGCTTGGATTGTCATAACCCGAGGCACACCTTTTTGGTCTAGGTAAAATGGCATAGCCAACACAGCTTCAGATAAAGTCTTTTCTCCATCTTTCGCTATCTCTCCTAGCCTTTTGGCTTTTTTGTGGTCAAATACTTCGCCCATAATATCTTCATCGGCAAAACCACAGAGGCGAGCCAAGGAGCCAAGACGCATAGAAGGCTTAACTCCTGTAATATTTTCATAGACAAATGGCGGAACCTTTCGTACATTGACGATGCTTCCCGTTATATCTCCGGTGCCGTTATCACCGCCCAACGTAATACGGTCAGTCTCTTTGAGACCGATATCCTTCACATACATATAGACCCCCTTGCCATACTGGGGGTATGCGCCGTACTGATGCCACATTCCAGAAGTTGAGGTATTGAAACTACCGGGGCGGGCTGAGGCTGCTGTGAAATCATATCCAAGGTCCGTTGAGGCTGGCGACGCCGGCTGAGCCGGTATAGCGGTTACGCCGCCGGCAAAAGCAACTGGCACCACACCGCCATCACTTACAGATGTGCCGGCTATAGTTTTAGCGTTCATGCCCGTGCCGGTTACGGTAGCAGTAAGAGGAACTGCGCTAGCTACTACTGTTCCGGCGGTAATATTAATAGCTGTTGCAGCATTAGATAGATTAATGGTTTGGGCAATGGCACCGGCCACATCGGCTGCCGAGGCTCCAAGCGTGCCAATAATCCCAGCAGTAGAAGCGGCTGGGAGAGTGGCGGCATCGAAGATATAACTCACTACTCCGTGAGCCACGTCTTCAAGGTCCAGGGTCTTGCTGTTAAAGGTATAATTAGTACCGCCCGCCCAAGAGGTTACATCAATCTGACCGGATGCACTGCCGTCATTAGTATAAGATAATACTTCTGCATTCATGGCGGTGCCCAGAACGGTAGCTTGTAAATTAATTTGATAGGACCCCGCCGTGCTCACGGTGGCAGCCAAAGCGACGGGAGCCGAGGTTCCCCCAATAGCGTCAGCAATAGCATCATATAGTGCATCTCTCACTTCAGTAGTAGTAAGGGTACCGAGGGCATCGTCTGTTCCGACTTCATAAGAAGCCGGGGAAGTAAAGGTTGTACCTATAACTCCTGATTTAAATTCGAAGAAAAAATTAGTGACTAAATCACTTACAAGGATTATCTCTCCGTTGGTTTGGGCATCATTTGCTGAAGCGTCAAACAAAAAGCTTCCGGCAGCCGAACTGATGCCGGTGCCTTCGCCCTCGCTAACAGTAAGTGTAGCAGTAGCGGCGGCTCCCGGAGTTGGTGGTACTGCGGGTGATGCGGCGTTCCTTGTTATGTTTGGAAAATCCAAGATGGGGCACTCCCACTTCGGCATTACGGTCCAACTATTAGGATCGCCCTGGATTCTGTTAGCGCCAGCCTGTTGTGTGGGAAATCTATTGTCTACTACAATAGACGCATCGAGGTCCATCCGATTCTGCCAAGCTCGGTTCCACTGATATTCCGGAGTGGAACCTACTTTAGTTCTTCCGTCGTCTAATAAGAAAGTTCCATCGGCAAAATCATAGTAGCTCGAACTGGTGTTTAGAAATTGAACGTATGTTTCATTACGAGTATTATAAATAATCTCGTCCAAGGTATACTCAGCTTTGTCACCATTCGGAAGGAATAAATATCGAGCCACAGAGGGTCCATAATAATATGGAGGACTAAAGGGCGCATGCTCTCCTCTATCCATAGGCCAGCTATTAGTAGCGGGATGTTTTGTAGATCCAAGCACATCCCAGTTTAACGACCCTGTTGCGGTTGGAGTTCCATATGCAAAAGGATTACTGTATAAGTTAAACTTATCTGTCTTAATAATACCAATTTCCATTAGGTAAGCAGTATTAGCTTCGGGTCGGACAACATTTAGAGCGCCGCCGCTTTTTAAAGTCTCGTCTCCAAATTTAGAAACAAATTTAGTCATATGCCCAGGTTTTCCGTTGCGAGGGGTTTTTTCTGTTAAGAAAAATTCAGGAACATTGGCGAGGAAATTAGAAATAGATTTTCTATAAAGCGTATCGTCTAGTCCCTTAGGGCTAACATTACCCGAAGCCGGTAGTCTAAGGAAAGTGTTTATATCCGAGTTCACCAAATAATCATTTTGGGTGTTATCGAGCTTAACCATAGGATTCATAACTGTTTCGAACGGAAGACGATCGCCCCAGAAAAACTTATCAACTTCGGTTTCAGCAGAAAAGTTAAAGGGTGCGTCTTGCTCCCAATGACGGCGGTTTCCAGGGAGTTCCCCGTCGGGAGTAAGGGAGGTAAGAGTTCCAGTCAGAGGTCCGTAAAGGGGCTCCAATGCAAGGGTGTCCCTTTTAATAAACTGTTCAGTATTTCTACTGCTAACTCTTATCGGGTGATCTACTGCTACGCCTGATTTAATAGCATTCAACATTATTCCGGGCGCATAGAATGGCTTTAATATACTCCTCCAGCGGGGGGTTGTACTTCCGGATGCTCCAACATATTGAGAGTTAGCGCCATATGAAGAGGAAAATAGAGTTGCCATCTGCATAATTCTATTGACCGGGTAAAAGCCATTATATGGCAATAGTTGTAATACTGCCTTAGAAGAAACTCCAAAATGTCTTGGATAATCGAGTGCCTTAAAATCAGGGGAGTTTGCGTCATAGGTAAAGAAGTTAGGCAAAAACTCTATTCCATCAGTAACTGCAAACCTATTATAGAAATCAGTTGTATTCCCGTTAAAGATATTTCTATTGGCACCCGTTATCTCAAGAGTTTCCTTAATGAGAGAGAATGGGTTTCCTGCGTTTTTGTATTCCTCAACAAGCGCCGAAACTCTAAACTCGGGTAAAATAGTGTGGTCCTTAGCTTTTGCCTTAGCATCCGAAATAAAGTCTTCGTAGTTATTATAAAAAGGATATTGAGGAGTTGTAAGAGCATACTTCTCAACTCCATCGGCAAATATTCGGGCTGATCCTGCTGTCCAAGCTGGGCGGCTCCACGGGCCACCGGGGGATAATGGCTGGGCGTATAGCTGGCTATCCACAGTGTCAGTTTTCTGAGTAGGAACAGAATATACATATTGTACGGAGTTGATATTGGAGCGTAAATAAGTTGCTCCTGCTCCACCATAAGATGGATAGGTAGCTTGGTCATCGATAGATCCATAGTGAGTCATCATTAACTCGCCGCAAGCCATCGTGGCAGCGTCCGCAAAAAGGACTGGGGTTTCTCCTTTGATTATCTCGGAAAGAGTACTGTCGGAGTCTGAATATAAATAAGAATCTAATGGCCAGATAGATCCTGAGCCTAGTTCATCAGAGGCGGGGTAATCTGGATCAGTGGTAGACATAGGCTTCTGGTCTACCTTTTTAACATTATATCCCTGACTTGTTACGAAGGAACTGCTGATTCTTCCAGACTGCCGGTTAAAATTATAGATATTATCGGTGTTGTTAAGATCAACATAAGAAGCAAAGGCCGAAACATCCGTTGAGGATATAGCGTGATCAGAGGTCCAGAAATCGTTGACAAAAGCTAAACGAGAACGAGAAGCGGATAAATAGGTATATACTTCTTGAGGGTGTATAGTTTCGTAATAGAACATTGATTTGAAAATGGTTATGCCAGCAACATCTGTTCTAAGGTTTTGGTCTCCTTGGTTAAACCTGTCTCTAATAATCTCGTAAGGTCTTTTAATATGGTTATAATTAAACTTATAGTTCCCCTGAAGGTGGTAGTTTAAATCTCGATTGGCATACCCCATCAAGACATTTCCATAGCTATTATAAATGGAAGTAGTTACATAATCTCGACGAGAGTCTTTTAGAGTTTTACTAGGAGTTCCAGTAGGAGTCATTATCTGATGTAATAGAGGCTTATATCTAGAAGTGATTGGAGCCTCTCTATACGATTTGTAATAATAGTGTGGGATAGAAGCCGGTGGCTGAGTGGAGGACCCGAGATAAGGGATGGCAGATAAACGAGTGTTTGTGCCCGGTGCTTTTGATTTAGTTGTGACACCACCAGGGTTTCCTAAAGAGGTGTAGCGTGGGGATAACTCATATGTATTATTTTTCCAGTAGTAACTTCCTTCCGGAGTTTCTCCGGCAGAAATCTGGTTCCATGGGACAAAGTTCCTATTGTTCCACCATAGAAAACGCTTGGCGCTGTTTAAATACATCCCCTGACTTAGTGGAGCCGAGGCGATGGGTTGAGATCCGGCAGTGTCGGGAGTAAGAATATTTATATTTTCAGGAAAACGACCTTGTCTTGCAACATAGGAGTCATAGAGAGCTTGATTGTCAGCACCCGACAAGTAGGTATACCACTGCGGTCTATCTGCCGAAGGTACCGGACGCTCAACAAAATAGTTGTCATTGAATGCCCCAGTAACCATCGTGGTAGTAGTTCCGACTATAGTGCCTATTTCTATTCTTCTAGTCATATTTCTCAATGTCTTATGAATAGACGCAATAGTTGTACTATCCTGCTCGTACCCTCCAAAGCCGGTATATTTCTTAAGTCGGTTATAAAAAGTCGGTCGCACATCCATATTTCTATATGGTAGCGGACTATTTGGAGATAGCTGGTCAGAAGAAACATCACGGTACTGTTGTTTAGAACTATAGCGATCCCCAGGAGCGCCGAACTGATTTACGATGATTGTCTTGTTGGTTCTTCGCCCCTCACGTTGACGAGGCGCTGCATAGTCAGCAGATCCAGTAGGTCCTAGGAATCCAGGCAAAGATACTGCCGGATAGGTTCGATTTACGGGGGTTACAAACGCAGTAGGAGCGGTGCTAGTATAATAAGTAGGATTAAAGGCGTGGTCCATATTAGTGAGCAACCTATCGCTGCCCTGAACCACTTCATAATTAATTACGTAATTTCCGGCGGGGGCAACACCGTTGGCAGTAGGATGAGAACCTGTAGCAGTTCTAATATTCTGGATATTTATTGGTGATTTTGAAGCTAGTCCCCTAAGATATTGTCCCTTAGGAATATCCTCAGTGACTAAGGTGCTTAATGAGCCAGTGCCCGACACAATAGACATTTTATACTGTTCTGCTCTATTTTTCTTTTTAGTATTCATTGGGGCGGCGTGGCGGCTAAGAAACCCGCCTACATGTGTTTTACCAAAGGGACCCTGGAGGGGTACACTCTGACGGTAGGGGGAAACACTGTCCTCGTGTAGGTTATTTAGCGAGATTCCCCTCAGAGCCGGACCAGCAGCATCATTTAAGAAAGCATTGTAGCCCCCCTCTATCACACTTCCGCTAATAGCTGTGAATGGTGCCATCTGGTCACCGATATAAGTTTTCCCATTGCTCGTCGTGACTCGGAAAGCTACTTTTCTCTTTGCGTTAGTATCTATAACGTCGGTGCAGTCTTCAAGGGGCTCAAAACGGTCGAAAGTTATATTAGCTATATTTCTTTTCTTATTTACGCCCTGATTGATTCCTCCCACATAAGGCATAGACAACTTGCCGTCAATGCATACAACTTTCATTGCACTATGTACGGTGGTCTCGTTGGACCCGTCTACTGTCACTTTGTAAGTACGGAATATTTCGCCCTTCAACGCTTTTAGAACGGCAGTTCGAGTTGGTAAAAGACCAGCAGGGGTACTGAAGGAGGAGTTGTCCCTCTTCGCCATTGTTTTCCACCAATTACAATTAACATTTTGTTTTTGGGAGATAGGAGCATGAGTGTACTTCCATTGTCCAGTCCCACAAATAGTTCCCCTCACGGATGTCTTAGAAATGATTCCTGGAGTGCCAGGAGGATCGTTAGGCGGGTCCACAAGACGGTTACGAATAAGGGGAAACTTATATTGTATTTTAGGTCTTTCTAAGACATGGCTCTCAATTAGCTTTCGAACATTTGGAGAAAATTTAGCAGAAAAAGGGAAAAGCTGCTGGATTATTTCATTCATCGAGGCGTCAAGCCATTTGTAATAATCTACATACTTTTCAAAATCTATAGTACTGTTGTGTACTCGACGGAAGTATACTTCTCTCAGCTTCTCCATTCTTTTATATTCTAGCCTATATTTGTTGACTGGTTCGCCGATTAAATTATTAAATTCATTTATTGAGGCAAAAAGTTCAAGTATCTGGGATGATATGCCATTATAAAGACTTTTTTCTACTGCAAAATAATAACTTTGCGGTCTTATAGAATATCCAAAAATAGTGTCGTCTGTGGTGGGCACCTTGACCATATCGTTAGAATCGACATATTCAGGCTTTTGTAAGGCGGAGGTATACACATATTGTTTTCTTGCTGGTTTATCGGCCGAAGTGAATCCCGCCCCTCTTCCGGTATGTTGTCTTAAGTTTAGATTGCTGAATAGCTCTCCCTGATAGGTGGAAGGATAATCTCCATTATTAGAGCCCGAGGAATAGTCATAAACTTGGATTAAACCTGTGGAGTTTGCTGTGATATCTGTCTCGAAGTCCCAGTTTAAAGATAGAGTCTGTATTTTAGGTATAAATACTTTAGGACCGCTCTCTTGGTATTCATAGGTATTTTGGTATGGATTCTTTCTACCAAAGGATTCGGCACTCTCGGCGTGAGAATCTATTTCTTCTCCGCTTAAGTAATCAGTCCAGTATTGGATGCGACCAATCCTAACATCCGATTTTTGAAGCGTTATGCCTGTATAATCTGTTTTGTGAGCGCCAGCATAGATTCTTTTTGCACTATTAATAGTGGCTGGACCTGCGGTGAAAGAAGACGAGACATGAAAATGATTTCTCTTAATCCCTGAATCAAAGTTGACACCATATAAATCTACTACATATTCGAGGGTTGCTGGCGGGGATGGTCCTACTCCGCCCTTTGTGAGGGGATAGTGGCGAGGCTTGACACTCAAGGCTAGGTTCCACTTCTGATTATCGTAGACCTCCGCATAGATACTACTAGTTAATAAAGTTTGACCTATCCTATCCTTGACAACAAAATATGCATCGCTAACTTGGTCTAGTGGCGAGGTCTTCTTGGAATAAGGAGCGGGGGATTTTACTGCGAAGACCTGAAGTCCAAAGTCTGTAGTAGAAGATGCCCAAGTTAAATCAGTAGAAGTGGGGCTTACATTGTTTGGTGTGTGGAACCCCATAATAGAGGACGAAACTACCAGAGGCAGATCATATTCAAGAAGACCTACCTCTTCCTTGTCGGGAAAATATACTTGAGAAGAAAGGGTAAAAGCATATTCATCTAATTCTATTCCTGTGGTGGAAGGAACTATGAGACCATAGGAGTTGGGAGTGGAACCACTATAATACTGGTAGACAGAAGCTTCAGCGTCGTCATAATGACGAAGACCGGAAAAATCTAAGAACTTCTTAGGACTTGAGTGGGCATAGAAGCTATCCTGAAGTTTATAATCTAAATTATTTGAGTATGTGTTTAGCGCAATAACGCTATTATCGACGCCGAGACAACGAATTAAATTTCTAATTGATTTGGCATTACCCTTACTCTTCAGTATGCCATTAAGATTGTTATAAATATTTTTATATAACATGTTCTTGATAGAGACAAGGCGCTGTTGAATATCTATTTGTTCATCACGTTGTAAAAACTGTGCCAATGTTCCAATATTTTCAAATATTTCTGGAGCCTCAATGCCGAAGTTTTCCAATAGTTTATAGTTATAGGGAAATTCCTTTATATCATCGGTAATCGATCCTGAAACATAATTATTTTGTTTGAGGGCTGGAATTGCAGCTAGTTGATTGTGTAAGGTGTCAAAGTAACTTCCTAAAATTTGAGTCAAGCTTTGTAGTTCTTGGTTCGTATTTTGGTCCTCTTCCCTAATCCAGTGGGGGACCGAGTTTAGAAGGCGGGAGTTATTAGTTTGATCATATATGCTGCCACTCAAGGTCATTACATATTTTGAGTTAATGTAACGACTATTGTCTACCCTTACAATAGGGTTTCCCTCTTCTCTTATAGAGGTGAGTGCGAGCGAATTAATTGCTGACCCCGTAGAACGACAACTATTTTGATAACCTACGAAAGAGCCATTAGATAATCTTCCAGAATAATCTAAGACGACGCTGTCTATGCTAGCGGTTAGTGTAATACCCTCGTTGAATGGCATGTAGACGCCCAAGCCTACATTCGCAGGATATTTATCGGTGCCGCCATTTATGTCAGTAAACCAATTCCGTCCAATCTGTTCTGGATTTCTTTTTGTTTTCCAAAATCGAAACTCGTCTACAGAACCAGATAGTTTACCATAACCCTCTTTTAGTTTTGCTATTCCATCAGTAAACCTCAGCGCTCCAAGATTAGCTACCATGGTCCCGGTAACTTCGTTGATATGACCGAAACCAGAAATCTCTAGCCCTGTCTCGATGCAAGTGCCATCTACATAAAAATCAACGGTGGGATTTCCGGTGAGGGGGGCAGTATCGAAAGCAAAAGAATAATTCCTCCATTTCCCGTCGCATATAGTGAGACCACCCGCTGATGGGACTGCAAGTTTAGCACAACCAACTGAAGATGACAGGAGGGTTACAAAAAACCTATCTTCTTGTCCGTCATCGATCTGTATCCGTAGTTGCCCCGCTTGGGCGGTTACATTATCTCCATTATGAAGATCTATGATTATTTGATTCTCGGATTCAACGCTAGAATCGATGAGAGCATCTTTTTTGAAAAAGAATTCTACCGTCGTGCCAGAAGCACCGCCGAACTCTAAGTTGGAAGTTCGTTTATCTGTTGTTGAATATTGAGTGTTTAAGTGAGGACCACCCTTAATTTGAACATATTGTGGCAAGGAAGAAGAATAGAATCCTGGACCTACCCCGGCGGGATTACTAATAGTGCCATAGTTTGTTCCCAGATTAATGAACCCGGTACTTGTGGGATATTTTTCATTAAGAACATATTGTTCTAGGGGATTTAGGCTGTTATAAAAATCAGTTTTTTCTAACTTAGAACCATCATAAGGATAATATCCTGCTATATAGTCGAATGCATTGTCATAGTATTTTTCTGCGGATCCGAAGCGTACAAATTGTTCAGGATTACCATAGTTTACGTTAGGTAGAAATTCATCTCTTTTTACAAGGGCTGATTTAAGGTGAGCTTCAGATTCTATCCCTCCCCCTAGGCTATCGGGAGAAGAGTTTTTTAAATATTTGCTGATAACTGTAGCTTGTTTATTATTTTTAAATAAGTCGCCGTATTTTGCCATTTTTATTTTTCTTCTTGGGTGATTCTAAAAATAAAATCGTAAGGTTGTTCTATGTATTTATTATTAAGCAAATATGCAAATTTAACACCATAAGAATAACCTTGCTCTAGGCACGAAGTGTTAAACTTGAAATAGCTACCGCTGACGTCATAAGAGAGGAGGGTACCGTTCTTGTTTGTACTCCCAGTCTGATAACTTACCACATCTAAGCTATCTATTACTCTATAAATACGATAATAAATATTATTAATAATAGTAGGCTTAATGAATGTAGTTGCTTTTGTATAGATGGTAGGCTCCCAAAACTGGGACCGTGTAAATATTCTAAAGGTAGGTTCTTCCCCTTGTCTATACTCTGGTTTCAAATTAGTAATATTAGTATTATATTCGTTCTCATATAAATTTGTAGAAGTGTCAAATGTCAATGGTTCAAATGATCCAGTAAAAAACTCAATTTTAGAGCCACCGGATCCGGTAGACCAAATATCAAATAAGACGGGGTTAGAACTAGAACATGCAAAAGAGGCGGTATAAATACCCGTAACTGCTGAGTTATTTTCTATTAATAGACCCGCTTTTGCAAAGAGACCACTCCCCAATGTTTTGTCCTGCACCTGAAGGGGTAAATCAACAGGTATGGATGAGCCTGTATGTATTTCTACCGAGAGTGTATTATTGTCAAGCCCTGGAATGTTTTTTAGCTCTCCTCGAATATTGTTGTATAAATAAAGAGTGTTTAAGTTATCGGCGGGCGTAGCCATGCTACTAGAAACATAGAAGTTACCTCGGTTATCTTTTCGAGAGGAATTCCATATAGCCTCAATTGTGGGTCGTTTGTGGAAAAACTCAGAAGTACGAGCAAAGAATCTCTTGGTGTACATCGAATCCGAACCTGATACAACAGAAGGCTGCATTCTTACCAGGAGTCCATAATTAGGAATACTGTCTAGCCATTTATAAACTATCTGGGAGATGTCTAGGGTTAAATCTTCCATCCCCGTATCGAAGTAGAAACTAGCTTTAGAGTTAGCGTCATTTCTAATAGCCGATCCCGTTGTGGTCCATAAAACTCCAGAAGATGCGCTTAACCAGTTAGATGCCCCCAGGTCAGTGTAGTTATCCATGTCTAGGCCACGACCCTCGTTCCAGGGTTCATTGAGCATACAAATGTCTAAACTATAACTTAAGGGCGTGGATTCTCCGTGGGCGGCGTTATACACATTTAGCATATATTTAATGCTTGAGGTGTCCTCAGGAAGAAGACTGGCTGTGATATCTGATTGGATAGAACTTACGGGGAATTGTATAATAAACCTGGTCTGTTCGGCGTTTACCGCATTGGTTGAAGATGGAGTTACTGTATTAAGTGATGCAGATGTCTGCCCATGGATTACAAAAGTCTCAAGAATATCGGAGGCTCCCATGTTGGCCTTTGTTCCCCGAGTTGTCAGATTACCTTTAAACGCATTTGTAATTGTATTATCTTTAGTAGCGAAGTATTTTTTGATTGCCATATTATCTTACCACCCCAGAAACGTCAATGTTGGGGTACAGGACCTCTGCCACAGCGTCTTCAGGTATCTTTAAGAATCTTCCATCGTCAGACATATTCTCTAAAATATCAAACTGGTATTCACTATACCCTGTTGTAGTCTTGTTTGTTATTTCAACGTTCATCGTATCAACCACTCCAGGTACATCGTTCAATAGCTTGTATACCTCTGATATGTATATTGCTTCGCCGATGCCGAACTTAACATTAAGATACTCATTTTTAAGTTTCTCCACGCAACTCTGCAAAACTTCATATCTGTTAGCACTCAATTCCGGCAATACTTCAAAGTTAATCCCAATGTTAATGATCCTACCATCTAGAATATCAAGAGTATCATTTATCATTCTATACTGAGTTAGCCATTGTTTTAAGTTTTCTTTCAATATCGTGTTGGGAATAGTAAAATCACCAGCATGATTCTCAGATAGCGTATAAATATTTAAGTTTCTTTTTACTGAGTCTTGGTCCCTGACCACATTGACTCTTTTTATTTTTCCAAATTTGGCGGGCATCCGATAGGATAGGTTGATATAATCATTACGAGTAACTGCACGATTTTGGGCGGCATGACTGCCGAACGCTTGGGTCCTTATCTCTTCCGGAGTGAGAGGACTTGTATCGCCGAGAATTGGTGATTCATTCTCTACTTCAAGGGATGCAATAACTTCTGTCACCAAAGCTTGGGAAAGGGATGCCTGATTCTGAAATCTGTAAGTGGGATTAACCACAGAGGTTATTGCACCCACAGGAGCATTAACCGTAGCTGTGCTATTTGAAGTGTACTCTACGGATAATACGGTGTTCACTGGAACAACTCCAAATTTATCGGATTCTATCAGTTTGGTAGGATCAAAGGTTCTATCAGATATATAGTTTCTTCCGCTTACATTAAGAGTAACACTAGCTGGGTCAGCTATTATATTAGTTGTAATGTTATTTTCTGATCCGTAACCAAACTGAATATAGGTATTCCCCGCAACATCTCTATCAATCACAAATCTCCGAGGAGCAGGTACTGTTCTCATAACATACGGTACAGCAGTTCGAGTGCTGTCGGTATTAACAAGTTCCTTGAATATAATATCCTGGCTTAGGTGAGCGACCTCATAATATTCGCTCCCTTGGCTATCTACAATTGATATAATATCAGTTATATTTGATTTGTCTAGTTTTAATCTTAAAAAGCGTTGGTAATCTCCTACGGTTATAATCTGCTTATAGCGCTGACCAGAGACAACTTGTCCAAAAGCTTTTACGGCAAAATAGGTTGGATTTCCTGATGTACTGTCCACTCGGGCAACTGTTATTTTGTTATTTGGGTTTGTAAAGTCAACATTCTCTACTAAAGTAAAGGTTCCGCCGCCGGCTGATCCCAAGAGTGTTCCCGCCTCCATTATTGGAAGATAATTTAAATCGGGTCCTCTAGTGTTAGTATTTGCAGGGACTATAACATAAAATGAACACTGACCAGTAGATTGAGGGGAACCTGGGTATTTATAACCCATACTTTCTGCTAATCTTACGATATTCCCAAACTCAATTGCGCTATCCAAGAATGATTCATTGGTTTGGTAGTCTGCGTAAAATGATAGTTGATCACCCACATAGGCTACTAAATCCATCATAAGCGCACCGAAAGAAGCCTCATTGAAATCCTTAAAAGTAGTAGGGTAATATCTTTTAGCGTAATTTACTAAATCGCCCTTGATAGATTCAAAGTCACGACTTGTGTAATTTATTGGTTTTTTTGCCATATTCTTACCACCCTCTTAAATAGTGTTCGACACAGTTATTTTTAATTCGTCAGAACCATTGTATGGAAGGATGTTATATTTTATTACTACACCGACTTCATTCCCCCCAATTGTAGGGTCTTCGTCACTAGTGGTAAAGTCAACTGATTCTAAGTTTATTACAGGCAAGTATATACTTGTCTGTTCTGCTATTTTTTCTGCTACCCTATTAAATGTTTCGTCATTTATATTTTCAAAAAGGAACGCATAAATACCAACCCCAAATTCAGGTAACATAACTCGTTCGCCGGGAGATGTCAATATCAAATTTTTAAAGTTTTGTTTTATTGCTTCCAAAATTGTCTTGTTTAGCTTATAGGGACCATCCTGGTTACTATAAGCTAAAGGGAGACCAACTGATATGCCTTCTAGTTTACTCATATTATATGTACCTGCTAAGAATATTTATTTCACCTTGAATTCGTGCTATGTTTATAAAAATTCTGTCTATTTCTGTATCAACTACTTCTTCAGATCTCCATGCCAGAGCAGCGTCTGCAAGAGTTTCGGCGTTAATAAAGGTACAAACTTTTTGCATAATTCTAGCTTGATGGTCTTCCATTGTTCTGGTGGACGCTGCGATGGATTCGTGACCTCGGGTGCCTCGCCCAAGACTGTCACTGTCCTCGTCCCAAAAATGCTCGGCTATAGAGGTGGAAGTATAGCCTACTTGAGCAGAAATGAACTCCTCTAAGCCCCCCCCGAGGTCACAGATATCACAAAGAGACATTTGTATTGTTCTTTGGTCGTATGCGTCAGATAAGGAACGTCTAAACCTGTTGTTTGCAGCTACGGCTATCTTGTCCGAGAGGTACCGGACAGCTTGCTCTTCGGTTACATCCAGAATATAGGAGGCACCTAATCCTCCATGGTTAGGATGTTGCCCCGCCCAGGTCATAAGATTTTTCATGAAAGTAAAATATTCATCGGGGGCACCCGCAGGGTCCATTTCACAATAACCCTCTCTTTGAGCCTCAAACCACCAGTCCTCCTTTTCTTCCATACCAAAATCTGGTGCCGCTGGGTCTCTAAGCGCTGCTATACTTCTTTTGAGGAATTCTACCCTACTATTCGTTTCGTCCCGTGTATAATATGTTCGAGGTAGATTTTCGTAGTCCACTATTGTCACTGGGAAACCAGTATATAGCTGACCAAATTGAGTGGTTAAGGACCCGTTTATAGCCGTCAAAATTGAATCATCAGCTTGAGCAGCCTGAGTATTTAACTGCAAGTCTAGAGTTTTAACTGCGTGTGAAACATTGGCGATATCCCAGGTTATGATATAAGCAGCGTAGAGTTGAGCTAGGGGGAAAAAGTATGCGCCAGCTTGGAAATATTGAGCCTCATCTGCATCGGGCCCAAACCCTAAAAGAAGAAGTGCCTCAAATTTTGCTGCTTCTTCAGGTTGTGGATCCTCAGTGGTATAGTAAGCCATCATCCTATTGAAGTAGCTACGGATAAGAAGCCTAAACTTATTTTCTCCTTCTCCTTCAAATATAGATTTATTTATTTGAGTATATTCTGTATTCTCGGCAATATTATCGAACATTTTATACAATATGCAGCGGATTAAAACCCGAAAGTTTTCTCTCGGTATGCGGTCCTTAAAGAACCTAAAATCTCTATTTAAATTTTCTTCCGGGTCCGAATAAGCCTTCTCTACGATATCGAAGTTGTCATATATCGCCCCCATTAACTTATTAGAAGAGTAGTCTATTTCCAGTTTCCTCAGTAAGTAATCGCTCAGAAGATATAAAGTCCCATCACTTCCCCATCGGGGGTATGGTGATAGTAGTGGTCCAGCATTGAACATTAAGCGAGCTATCCTAGCCTGGATTGAAGAGATAATAGAAGATGCTATCTCTTCCTCTCGGGGGGTGACACATTCATCGCTGACTAAATCAAAAGGGAATTTATTAACTGCACGCACAAAAGGAGGTAGGCGTCTTTGAGCTAGAGTACTTGTATAAAAAGTTTCAACATTTCTTTCGTTAAGAAGGCGGGGGTTTCCAAACATTAATAAATTTGGATTTTGTTTAGTGTCGGGAGTGCGGTCTGGACCGCCGAGGTCGTTGCCGGCACCCCAAGCATCCACATTCATAGCGAATTGGTTACGGGTGTTTATAGTAGCCGAGTTGCCAGAGGATATTTTAAAGTCGCCTACTCTTCTGTAAGATAGGTTATCCATAAACAACTGAGTAAGCATAGAATAATTTAAACCTGGCAATTGAGATTCAAATGTCCCAAATAAGTCGCCACTTGATTCTCTCCCTCCGACGAGGGGATCAGAGGCGAGCAAAGGACCACGAAGGTTCGAGGTTTTGACACCAGGTCGCATGATTTTTTCGAGATTCTCCCGGAAGGTTTCTGGTTCTGTGTTATCACTTATGTCAACGATGCTGAACCCGGTTCCTGCATTTGGTATTTTTCGATTTTCAAGTTGAGTGGGGGTTACGTTAGAGCCTCTTAAGACCAAGGCAACTTTTGGTAATGGGAGGCGGAGGTCTTGTGAATCCCAATAAGTAGAGAAATTCGATACCCCGTCTCGCTGGCGAGACAAGTAAATTTGTACCGGAGTACCGAAGGTTTGAGAAAACCGGCTCGTGCGGTAATTGTTAACATCGATGACTGTGTCTATTTTAGTGAAATCCTTATAAGCCGGAAGGAACAGTTTGTCCCATCGACCAATTCTAGTCAGATTAAATTTTTGTCCCCAGTTGTATTCTGGGAGGCCCAGATTGAAGCGGGCTTTGTTGGCCTTGAAAGAAAAAGTATCTCTTGGTTTTATGCTAGTTTCAATCCATAATCCGTCGAAGTCGGTATCCTGATCGAGGTCGTCTGACTGAGGATGTACATCTGCCGTTGTGTTCTGGTACAAAAATTGATAACGTGTACCCCAAAATGTCTGGGTTCCAAATTGGGTGGTATAGAAGTTTGATTGAGGAGAAGTAGGATAAGGGTCTTCAGGAGACGACAGTCCCGAAAGCATCTCGGCGAAGCTGTCGGCGAGGCTATTAGAAAACTCTGCAATATCTGATAATAAATCATCATACCAGCCCATAGACGGAATGAGGTCCATCAATTCGTCTAACTGAGCTTGGAAGTCTAAAGCATTTCTCAAAAAATCGCAAAAGAAAGATATCTTAAGCATTTTACTTTTCATAGATTCATCAAGCTGAATAATCAATTGTTCCTCGGGAAGAAAGTCTATACCTAAATCCGAATTCCCAGCCTCTTGGTTTAAACAATAAGCTTCTATAGGGCTTAAAGAAGAATAAGCTTCTGTAGTGGGGTTGCCATTTCCCAGGAGTTCAAAATAAACATTCAGATTGTCGGAATCGAAGTTTACAGTACTATAACTATTAGTTTCTATTTCGGTTCCGAGTCTAATCGGGATTGGGTCAGTACGAGAAGACATTTCGAGTATTACATCATAGAGATAAGCAGGGGCGTCTCCCCGGAGGAGGGCGGTTGCCTCTGATGCTGTTACAATTTTAGATACATCGTCTAAGAAGGTTGACATTTGAGTGAAGGTCACCGGACGAACGCCGGTCGGATTGTCTTGTGTAATAGGGGTGTCTTGTACAATATTAGCTTCTGCTGCCTTCTCTACAATATCAACATCGGATAAAAATTCTCTTATTTGGACTCCACCATAAACAGTTTGAGAATATGAGTTCCTTAGTTGCCCTTCATCCTCCCGAGTAGTGTTTGGTCCACACCCCAAGAAGGCGTTAACTAGATCTCTAATAATCCCGGCCAACAGGGCATTCAAAAAGTTTTCAACAATACCGTTTACAATTTTTTCATAAGATTTTCTTTTGGTGTCTACTATAGAAAAGGCAGGTTTCTCTTTAAACTCAAATTTTATGGGTTGGTCCAAAGTAGCTCGAACTAACTCACTGGCTACCGGCGGAGCGCCTAATGGATCAAGGAAGGACTCCTCAATAAAGTCTCCAATAGCGTCTAAAGAACAAAAGATCTCTTCATTGACAAATCTTTCGATATCCCTACGAATTAATTCCGGATTGTCCGAATATCGGAACCCTAAGTTTTCAGCATCCTGAAGTCCTACTTCTTGCCCATCGATACTAATTTTTGCCCTCTTTACAGCATCGCTAATTACTTCGTTTTTCAAAATAAGAATAACTTGTCGGGTCACTGATTTTATTTTTGTCTGGGTGGTAAACGCTTTAGCAATACCTAGGGCGTATTTTGTATAGCGTGCCTGGGCAGTGCTGCATTGAATATTACTTTCTATATTTTCTAGTTTATACCGTAGCGGGCGCTTTAAATACATTTCTTCAAAAGATTGCGCAGGCACCTTAGAGATTTCTGATACCTTTTGAAAGACATTTTGCTTTCTTTTTTGGTTAAGAGAAGAAGCATCTTTTTTCTTATTAGCCTCTATTTGGGTAGAAATAGCAGTCATATCCAATGGAGGATACATATAAGTACTTAAAAAGTCAACCCAAGAACGGCCAGAGGAATTCGCTTTTTCTAAATATTCTTTAAAGATGTAGGGACTATAGAACAAGAAACTGAAGGAAGTAGGACTCATAAGCCCAAATGCGTCCAATATAGTAGGTTCTGAATCATTCTCTGTATTTACAAAATCAAGATTTCCGATACCCCGTGTTATTAAGTTACCATTAATACACATATGCATTAGCGCAAATGAATCAGAAAAGTAAAATTCAATTATATCGTCATCGTTTAGAGATAACTTATTATAATTGTAAAGAAGCTGAAGGTAACTAATAAAGTTATGGAGGTTGTCAATCTCTTTTTCTAAGTTCACGTTTTTAAGAAGACTTTTAGATACTCCTTCTTCAATAAGGTCTCGCATGTAGCTTTTCAGAACCTTGCGGGTAGCTGCTAATTTCCCCGTCAGGCTCCCTACTTGGATAGGAAGACGATAGGTTACCATCGAAGAGCGTGCTTTATCAGCAATAACTCTTGCTTTTTCTAGTGGGGTTAACTCAAACTCCTCATAGGACACAGAATATCCACCAGGGATTTTATCTATTAAAAGGCGTGGTATTCTGACGCACCCTATCCAAGGAGAGGAGGGTCTTTCATCCATATAGGTAGATAAAGAGGCCCCCTCATCGAGGTTGGACCTGTTCCCCCGGAGGCTAGCGGCGATTACCTCTTCACCAGTAATGGGCGAGCTAATAAAAGACGAGAGATTAGGTTCTGAATACTTTTGAGTAAACTTTAAAATCTCGCTAATCCCACTTCGCAGGAGACCTTTCAGGTTAGAGATAGTGCCCTCATTTAAACGAATGTCCATCATTCCTATAGTATTAACATAGTCTAGAGGCTGGGTGTTAGTAGTCCGGACCACATAATAATAGTTTGAATCGATAGGGTTATAATAAACTTTAGAATTTTCTGTACCTGGGTCTACGTTGTTTCGCCAATCGTATAAATCTACATTAGTATTTTGGGAAGTATAAGGGATAAGACCCGCATTATTAAACAAGTATAGAGTGTCATCTATTTCGTAAGCAGCGTCAGGCATGCCCAAACTCTCTCGTAAAGAATTTGTGTATTTAGAAGATTGTGCGGAGGGGATAGCTATGAGTCGGGCAACAGTTTGTTTTTTTGCCGCATTGTGTTCATCTTGTGCGCTACGGTATGGAATATTTCCTTCGCCCGAGTTGGAAGGCATAATAGTTTGATTTTCGATAAACTGGGCTTCGGAGGTGGTAGCGGTTTCATAGGATTTGGCTACACCCTCGGAAAGCAATATATTTGCTAGCTTCTCAAGTTCACTAAATATTTCATTATCCGATAATAATTTAAATTTGTCCGCTACTACCTTTGCGTTCTGAGGGTATAAGGCGCAATAGGCTTGGGCGTCAACTACAGTTATTCGTCGTTGTGCGTCGCTAAGGTTTTGTAACGGCCCAATAGCACCTACTATAATTCCTACATCAGGAAAAATTCCAAAGTTCTTAAAACTATCGTGGATAGCATCGATTACAAACTTATTGCGTGAATCAGAATAAGAATAACCCACTCCTCGACGTTCAGAAGAGTTATATCTTTCTGCGTCTTGAGCGTAGGGGTTTACTATATCTTTCTGTCGCTGTTTAATTGCCATATTAATTCGTATTATTGTACCAACTATTAAAGTGGTATTTTCCAAACCAGTATTTATAGTTATATTTATGTACGATCAGATTAAATGATTGATCTGATAAGGCCTTACCCTCTACCTTCATGACTAGTGTCGCAACGTTTAGAGCAGCG
>TARA_B110000211_G_scaffold64808_1_pt1 | contig 25044 bp, 22 predicted proteins | sample TARA_B110000211 | Tara Oceans TARA_B110000211 (sample SAMEA4397516) | marine metagenome | biome: Polar Biome; feature: [DCM] deep chlorophyll maximum layer (ENVO:01000326); material: water (ENVO:00002006), including particulate matter (ENVO:01000060) such as... | depth 30 m
TGCGGTAAATAAATCTGCAACAAGTCCATAGTCAGCAACTTGAAATATTGGAGCATCTTCATCTTTATTTATAGCTACTATAACTTTAGAATCCTTCATTCCAGCTAAATGCTGAATAGCTCCAGAAATACCAACGGCAATATATAAATCAGGAGCTACAATCTTACCTGTTTGCCCAACTTGATAGTCATTAGGTACAAAGCCAGCATCAACTGCTGCTCTTGAAGCCCCGACTGCAGCGCCTAGCTTGTCTGCAATAGAATCTAATAAATGAAAATTATCACCAGACTGCATCCCTCTTCCACCGGAAATTACAATACTAGCTGCAGTTAGCTCAGGTCTATCACTTTTAGCAATCTCCTCTGAGACAAATTCAGATATATTCATAGATGTAGCAGCTGGAATGTTTTCAACCTCTGTTCCAGAGCTAGATGCTCCAACTGGATCAAAAGCAGTCGCTCTAACAGTTAAAACTTTAATTGCATCTAAAGACTTTACCGTAGCTATACAGCTACCGGCATATATTGGCCTTTTAAAAGTATCATCAGATTCAACTGAGATAATGTCTGAGATTTGTTGGGAATCAACCCTAGCAGAAACTCTAGGTAATAAGTTTTTACCAAAAGTGGTTGCCGGAGCAAGAATATATGAGTAGCTTGATGAGATAGATACAACAAGCTCTGCTAAATCTTCTGCTATAAAGTTTTTATATATAACATCGTCGCAAGAAATTATTTTTGATATTCCGTCAATGGTTTGAGCCTCTGATACTACCGAAGAACATTCAGAGCCAGCAACAAGCAAGGAGATATCTCCACTTATTTTAGTTGCAGCGGCTATCGTATTTAAAGTAGCCCCTTTTAAATTAACATTATTGTGTTCAGCTATTACTAAGATACTCATGAAATCACCTTTGCTTCATTTTTAAGTTTTTCTACCAATTCATCAACAGATTCCACTATTACACCAGCTGACCTTGAAGCTGGAGACTCAACTGATAAAAGTTCAGTTCGCGGTGAAACATCTATACCCAAGTCTGCAATTGGCATTATTGATAATTCTTTCTTCTTTGCTTTCATAATATTGGGTAAAGAGGCATATCTTGGCTCATTCAATCTAAGATCAGTTGTGACGATTGCAGGCAAAGTTAATTTTAATGTTTGAAGACCACCATCAATTTCTCTAGTCACATTAACGCTAGAACCGTCTAAAATAACCTCTGAAGCATTAGTAGCTTGAGGGTAGTTTAGAAGAGCGCCTAACATTTGGCCTGTTTGATTGTTATCGCCATCAATAGTTTGCTTACCAAGTATTATCAAATCAGGCTTTTCTGTTTCAATAATCTTTGCTATAGACTTGGCAATTGATAAAGGCTCAAGCAAAGTTTCAGATTCAACAAGGATTGCCCTATCTGCTCCAAGAGCAAGAGCAGTTCTTAATTGTTCTTGTGATTCTATTTTTCCAATAGTTATCGCAATAATCTCATCAGCGTTACCGGCTTCTTTAATTCTTACAGCTTCTTCAAGTGCAATCTCACAAAATGGATTGACTGACATCTTTACATTGTTTAAGTCAACGTTTGAATTGTCAGCAAGTGGTCTTACTTTAACGTTGTAATCTACAACTCGCTTAAGTGGTACTAGTATTTTCATAATTTTTGTTATATAAATTTATTATCTTTTTTATCTATGATAATAAATGATAGTTATAATAGGATATACACTATAATTGTATTAGGTTTCACGTATTTTACAATACAAATCACAGAAGAGGTAATCTCATGGAAAGAGAAGTAATGGAATATGATGTTGTTGTTGTTGGCGGCGGCCCGTCAGGACTAGCTACTGCAATAAAATTCGCGCAAGAAAATAAAGCTAACGGAACTGATTACAGTATATGTCTTTTAGAAAAAGGTTCTGAAATTGGAGCGCATATCCTCTCAGGAAATGTATTTGAGCCAACTGCATTAGATGAGCTAATACCAAACTGGAAAGAGCTAAATGCACCACTTAATACACCGGTTAAAAAAGATAAATTATTATTTTTATTAGAGAAAATATCATTTAGTATTCCTGCTTTTTTTATACCTACAATGCATAATCATGGAAATTATGTCATCAGTTTAGGTAATTTATGTAGATGGCTCGCTGAACAAGCTGAAGGCTTAGGTGTTGAAATATTTCCTGGATTCCCAGCAAGTAAGCTTATTTATGAAAATGATAAAGTTGTTGGTGTTCAGACTGGTGATATGGGTATATCCGCAAATGGTGAATTAAAAGCTTCCAATGAACCGGGTATTGAAATAAGAGCAAAGCATACAATTTTAGGCGAGGGTTGCAGAGGTCATTTAGGTAAAGAGCTTATAGATAAATTTAATCTATCTGAAGACAAGGATCCTCAACACTATGGAATAGGCTTTAAAGAAGTTTGGAAATTAAAGCCCGAACTTCATGAAGAAGGCTTGGTTATTCATACAAATGGCTGGCCAACAGCTTTAGATACTCCATCTGGTTCATATTTTTATCATGGAGAAAATGGGGAAGCTTATGTAGGTTACGTGGTTCCATTGGATTATAAAAATCCTCACTTAAGTCCCTTTGATGAATTTCAAAAATGGAAAACTCATCCTTCAATTAAAAAATATCTTGAGGATGGCGAAAGAATTTCGTATGGAGCTAGAGCTCTAATTAAGGGCGGCCTCCAATCTCTTCCTAAAATGTCATTTCCTGGTGGTCTATTAATTGGAGATAATGCTGGGACTTTAAACTTTTCAAAAATAAAAGGATCTCATACCGCAATGAAGTCTGGAATTATTGCTGGAGAACATGTTTATGAATTATTGAATTCAGAGCTAGAATCTGGATTATCCTATGATGATAAAATTGCAAACTCATGGATCCATAAAGAATTATTTAAATCTAGAAACTGGGGTCCTCTGTTTCATAAATTTGGTGGCTTAGTTGGTGCTGCTCTTAATGTTATTGATCAGTTTATATTTAGGGGAAATCTTCCATTTACAATGAATCACCCTACCCCCGATTATGCTTGTATGAAAAAGGCAGATGAAATGCCAAAAATCGAATATCCAAAACCTGATGGAATATACTCATTTGATAAACTATCTTCGGTATATCTATCAAATACAAACCATGAAGAAGACCAGCCATGTCACCTTCAGTTAAAAGATGTATCTATACCAATAGCAGTAAACCTACCTATGTACGATGAGCCAGCTCAAAGATATTGCCCAGCCGGGGTCTATGAAGTAGTAGAAAAAGATGGTGAGAAGAAATTTATTATAAATGCTCAAAACTGTGTCCACTGCAAAACTTGTGACATAAAAGACCCTTCTCAAAATATTAACTGGGTAACACCTGAGGGGCCAGGAGGTCCTAATTATCCAAACATGTAACTATGATTAAAAAAGATCAAGCAAGAAACTTAATACTAATGCTAAGCCTTGCAGCTCTTTCATCATGCCAGATTAATGTTGTGGCTTCAGCTGATATTACAGACGATATTGATGAAAATGATAGGTTTGAATTATTTCTTGATGAGTTATGGGAAAACAATCTAAAAAATAGCCCGGTATTTGCATCAAAATTGGGAGATAAAAGATTTAATGATCAAATTACCCTAAATACAATTGAAGATATTCAAAAAAATAATGAACAAAGATATCTAGATCTTAAAAACCTTAATTCTTTTAGTTTTGATACCTTATCACAAGAAAACCAGCTCAATTATCGACTAAAAAAGATAAGCCTTGATATGTCAATAGAGCTGTCTAAATATCCCTCTTACTTTATGAGCTTGAATCAAAGAGGTGGCGTTCAAAGTTACTATGAAACAGGTGACAGATTAAATTTTACATCGAAGAAGGACTACCAAGATTGGTTAGCTAGACTATATCTGTACTCAAAGAATATATCTAATTCCTATAATAATAATAAAGCTGCTATAGAAGCTGGCTATTCACAACCTAAGCTGGTAACGAGGGCAGTAATTTCTCAAATTAGCGCAATTCTAAATTCAAATATAGAAGAACATCCATACCTTCAGGTTTTTTTAAACGCAGATGAATCCATTATAAGTATTGAGGAAAAAAATATTCTTATTGGTGATGCAAAAATTTTAATTAGCGAAGAGATAAATCCAGCATATAAAAGACTGCATACATTTTTAGTTAATGAGTATCTTCCAAATTCAAGAGACTCTATTGGCATTAAAGATGTTCCCAATGGAAAAGAATGGTACGAAGATTTAGCCTCATATCACACAACAACAAAACTAAGCCCAAACGATATTCATAATATTGGCTTAAAAGAAATAAAAAGAATTAGAGATGAGATGGAAGAAATAATCTTAGAGTTGGAATGGGATGGAGACTTTCAATCATTTCTTAACTACCTAAGAACGAGTCCAAGATTCTACTACGATAATCCTGAAGACCTATTTAATGCTTATTTGATAATGGCAAAAACAATTGATCCCCTCCTTCCTAAAATTTTTAAAGTATTTCCTAGAGCGCCCTATGGAGTTATTCCAATACCTGAGGAAAGTGCGCCCTATACAACAACAGCTTATTACGTTTCTGCCTCAGAAGGAAAACCAGGCTATTTTTATGCAAACCTTTACAAGCCTGAATCTCGTCCAAAATATGAAATTCCTGTCTTGACTGTTCACGAAGCGGTGCCAGGTCATCATTTTCAAATATCGATTGCGCAAGAGCTTCAAGATGTTTCAACTTTTAGAAAATATCAAAGCTTTACTGCTTTTGTAGAGGGCTGGGGTTTATACAGTGAAGAGCTTGGTGATTATATCGGTTTATATGATGATCCATATGATAAATTTGGCCAACTAACATATGACATGTGGAGAGCAATTAGGCTAGTTGTTGACACAGGTATGCACTATAAGAATTGGACGCGAGATGATGCGATAAATTTATTTCTAGAAAATACCGCCAAATCACAGCTTGATATTGAAAATGAAGTTGATAGATATATAGCATGGCCGGGACAGGCACTTGCCTATAAAATTGGTCAATTAAAGATATTAGAACTTAGAACCAAGGCTGAAAATGAACTCGGTACAAAGTTTGATATAAAAGACTTTCATCACGAAGTATTAAAGAGGGGCTCATTACCTTTAAGTATTCTTGAGTCTTATATTAATGAGTGGATTTCTGAGGTAAAGAGGTCTTAGTCTTTTTACACTTAGAGCTGCAATAGGTAATATTTTTCCAATCCCTCTCCCATTTCTTTCTCCAAAAAAAATTTCTCCCACAGACAGGACAGTTCTTTGAATCTAAAGATAATTTTTTATGCAATTTTACCTATCACATGTTCGTGCTTGCCGCTGGGAACAAATAATGTATTTCCTTTAATAAAATTACTATTAATAGCGAAATCTACAAGCTTGTAGTAAGTACTTCTGTTAAAAAAGCCCTCGATGGAGTTTCTTACGTGGACTAGCGGAATTTGGGTGTTGTTATATTTAATAAGTCGTGTTGTGTTGATTTTGTCTAAATAAAAAGAGTAGTTAAGGTTGGTATCTAATTTAATAACATCATCTTCAAGGCAATCAAAATTAATTATTACATAGGGTGCAAGCTCAACAATTACAGGAACTTTCTCTGAAGGGGTTACTAAAAAATAATTATTGCCTTCTTTTTTGATGACCGAAGAGAATAGCTGAATAAGTCTTTGGTTTTTAATTTCAGAATTGTTATAGAACCATTCGCCCTCTCTATTTATCCTAATATCCTGTCCTTCACAAAGATCCGGGTTCCAAAGATGAACTGGAGGAAATTTCTTCGAAGAATTGTTAACTATATTTTTTTCAAGATCAGAAATATTCATAAAAAGATTTTATAAGAATTGATAGACCAATTAAACATAAAAGAATAGCGGTTATTTTTGTTACAAGTTTATTTGATGAAATATTAAATTTTTTAAAGGATTTATTAGTTAATAAATACGATAGCAAGATAAACCAAAGAGAAGAGGTAAAGGCAAAATATAAAGGGTAGATATAAAAATACAGGCCGTTGATGCTATCTACTAGTATTGAAAATAAAGAGACAAAGAAGATAAATGCTTTAATGTTAAATAGGTTTGTAATAAGTCCATTGATAAAACTACTTGAGGCTTTATTTTTACTGCTGAGTTCATTCTTTTCATTTGGTATTGGTATAAGCATTTTTATACCAAGATAGAAAATATAAGCACTTCCAATAACGCTGATTATAAATTTATAAAAAACATTTGAGATTATTAAAAGCGACAGTCCATTAATTGCTAGCAAGCAATGAATATAAATCCCTACTCCAATACCTAAAGCGGCTAGAACTCCAGCTCTTCTGCCGTATAAAGAAACTTGCCTAATTATAATTGCAGTATCAGGACCTGGGCTTGTTAACGCTATAATGTGAGCCAAGGAAGACCATATAAACATAATCTAAGAAACAACCGTAGGTTCTATCTGAAGGTCAATATTAAAAGTATCTTTTACAAGAGCTTGAATATTAGATGCATAATCTAAGACTTCACTTTGTGAGCTATTGCCATTAGTAATTATTACCAATGAATGATTTTTGTATAAATTAACATTATCAAAAGGGGTAAGTTTATTTTTAACAAGCTCGATGAGTCTTGCAGCTCCAACCTTCACGTGAGTAGAGTTATGATCCCAGATAATTAAATCTTTTAACTTAAAATATTTTGTACTTATAGATTCTAGTTCGACAATTGGGTTTTTAAAAAAACTTCCAGCGTTTGGTGTATCTCTTGGGTTTGGAAGAAGTGAAGTCCTTAATTTGCAAACAATATCAGACATCTTACTTAATGAGATCTTATCAGGATTGATATTATTTTCTTTTATAAACAGATCAATAGATTTGTATTTAAGGTTTAATATATTGGGAAGGTTAGAATAGAAGTTAACTTTTAATACTATTAGCGAGGATTTTTTAAGAGCTGAATTCCTATAAGAAAAATTGCATTCACTTAAGGTTAATTTTAATAATTTATTAACATCAAAATCATAACAATCAACACTCTCGATTAAATTTGATACATCTTGCCCATAGGCTCCTATATTCTGAATCGGCGAGGCTCCTACTGAACCCGGTATAAGTGATAAATTTTCAAAACCGTGAATATCATTTTCGATACAAAAATTAACAAAAGAATGCCAATTAACCGATGCACCGGCTGAAACTAATTCATGATCAGGAGAATAGGTAATTGAATTGAATAATGGTTTTAAAATAATTCCATCAAAAAATACAGGAGGGACAAGATTTGTTCCTTCTCCTAAAATTAATACAGGTAATTTTTTTTCATTCAAAAATAGGCTTAATTTATTAAAATCAGTTGTCTCTGAAAGTTCAATAAAAAATCTTGAGTTAGATTTAAGTTTTAAAGAGTTCTGTATTGGATAATTCTCTTTAATTATCATTTTTATTTAGATAAAGAATTGCTGCATCAACATCATCCTGCGTGTCTATGCCTGATTGAATTGAATGAGCGTAAGGACTTACATAGATAGAGTAATTATTATCTAAAAATCTTAACTGCTCTAATTTATAGTCGAGTTCTCTCTTTGAGGGCTCAAGAGCGACAAGTTTTTCTAGAGTCTTAAAACTATAACCATATATTCCTATGTGTCTTCTAAGGAGCTCTAAGGGCTCTTTATTCGGGATTCTTATGAAATCATCTGCATAATTATTATCAGCTAAAACTTTAACGCAGTTAGGGTTGTTTATATCATCCCTTGATTTAATAGGATGAGATGCACTAATAACATCACATTGATTATTATCGAAGTCATCAACCAAAGAAGTAACAAGGTCAACAGGCATAAAAGGCTCATCTCCTTGAAGGTTTATGATCAATTGATCTGGATTAAGTGATAACTTGGAGGCTGCTTCGAAAACTCTATCAGTTCCGGATATATGCGAATCACTGGTCATTACTATATTGTCTGTAAAACTTTTAGCATGATCAAAAATTAATTTTGAATCAGTTGCTATAAAAGATTTAGGAGTTGCTCTAAGAGCTTGCTCAAAGACTCTTTGTATTAACGTCTTACCGCTCAAGTTCACAAGAGGTTTGTTTGGAAGTCTAGTAGACCCAATTCTTGAAGGAATCAAAATTACAAAATCATTAGTCATTTTTAATTAATAGATTTAATTTTAGTGTCGAGGTCTTCTATGAACTTGTCTGATATTTCAGCTTCAATAGTTAAGTACCAAATTTTATTGTTATTAAAATCTTTGCATTTAGATGCATCTTTTTCAGTCATTATTATTGGTAAATGGTCTAAGTAATGTAACTCAGTCGTTAAGAAATTATGATGATCTGGAAAAGGGTGCCTGATAATATCAAACCCAAGTCTAGCTAATAAATCAAAAAACCTTCCAGGATTACCCAGCCCTGCCACAGCATGAACTTGTTTATGCATAGGCCATTTTTCAACAGGATATGATTTACCTGATTTAAGATGGACAAATTTAGCGGGGCTAATATTCATTAAGTGCTCGCCCTCTTCAGTTGGTCCGCTGTTATTGACAATAAAATCAACAGAATTAATTCGTTTTTTAGATTCCCTTAGAGGGCCGGCAGGAAATAGTAAGTTATTGCCAAATCTTCTCTTCCCATCTATAACAAGGACCTCAACATCCCTATTCATACTGTAGTGCTGTAATCCGTCATCAGAAATAATAATGTCACAATCATGGTTTGATACGAGAGTTTTTACGGCCCTTACTCTATTTCTGTCTATATAAAATGGAAGGTTTAGTTTTGATAGTATCTGAGCCTCATCTCCTGTCTGCTTAACTGAGGTACTATCATCAACTTTGAGAGTCTCTTTAAATTTTCCTCCATACCCCCTACTAACCAATCCAGGTTTATAACCGAGTTTTGATAATTCATTTGCAATATATTTAACTAAGGGTGTTTTACCTGTTCCGCCAATTGTAAGATTTCCAACAACTATAATAGGTACTTGTGACTTATATGCTATTTGCTTATTTTTTGTAAATTTTCTATATCTTCTTGAGGTTGCGTAAGAAAATATTAAGGAAATAGGATAGAGAAGATATAGCCATAGACTTTTCTTATACCAGCTGTCGACCACAAAGCTAGAGTTATATTCATTTTCAAACTCAGGCAAGTAAAGCTGTTTAGATTTTGTAGTCGTTTTAACTGATGTAACAGGGTCGTCTTCAAACTTATTTTTATATAGTGATTGATAAATACCCTCTTGATCTATTAAATCAGCATGAGTTCCAAATTCTTTAATCCTGCCCTCATCGAGAACAACAATCTTAGAGGCGTTCTCAATTGTCGATAATCTATGAGCAATAACTATGGTAGTTCTATTGGTAATTAATTTTTCTAATGCCTCTTGAACAATAAGTTCTGATTCGGTATCCAGTGAAGATGTGGCTTCATCTAGAATAATTATTGGTGAATCTTTATAAAAAGCTCGCGCAATGGCAAGTCTTTGTCTTTGACCTCCGGAGAGTAAAACGCCATCATCACCAATTTGCGAATCAAAGCCTTCAGGTAGATTGTCTATAAACTCTATACAACCAGCAAGCATTGCAGATTCTTTGAGCTTAACCATGTCAATAGAGTTATCTCCGTATGCAATATTTTTAGCAATAGAATCATTAAATAAGGATGGTGATTGATTAACAATTGAAATAGAAGATCTGAGATGTTCCAAAGAGAAATCATTAACCGAAATGCCATCAATTAGAATATTTCCAGACGTATGATTATAAAATCTAGGAATGAGATTAGCTATTGTAGACTTACCAGAGCCAGATCTTCCTACAATGGCAATGGTCTCATTTTGAGAAATATCAAAACTTATATTTGATAAAATCTGACCACCGGTATCGTAAGAAAAAGAAACATCTTCAAAGACAATATTTCCCTTTATAGGGTCTGTTATATTTCCTGAGTTACTCTCATTATCTTGATCTAATTGGTCGAATATTTCATTTGCAGCAGCAAGGCCTTTTTGAATAGTAATATTTATATTAGAAAGCTGTCTTATAGGTTTTGCCATTAACCCCGCTGCTGTGAAGAAAGCAACAAAGGTTTCTGGATCTAAGCTTATGCCCATTTTATTTCCCAAGGCAAAATAAGCAATAAGTGATAAAGAAATAGAAACTAATACTTGAATAACCGGAGTTGCAATACTACCGGTAGCTTCTAATTTAAGGTTTTGATTTTTATTTGATGCATTGGCTTCAAGGAATCTTGCATTCTCATAATCTTGAGCATTAAAGCTCTTAATTTCAACATGACCATCGACAGCCTCAGAAGCAATGTGAGTTACATCACCCATAGCCGTTTGAATCGTAGTAGCTAATTTTTTAAGTCTCTTTCCTGCAACATAAACAATAATTGCTATAAGTGGAGCCGTTACAACTAAGAGAAGCGTGAGTTTATAATTTAATATTAATAGGTATGTAAATAGTCCTATAAGTAAAAAACCTTCCTTAACAAAAGTTTTAACTGCACTAGAAGCTGCAGCAGAAACCTGGGTTGTTGTAAAAGTTATTCTATTTATGAGCTGTCCGGACTGACTTGCATCGAAATAGGATTTAGGAAGATCGTGAAGTTTTTGAAATAGATCGGCTCTCAGATCATGAACAATTCCAAAACCTACCCTGGACATAAAATAGTTACCAACAAAGAATCCAATTCCTCTTCCGATAGCGATAAAGATTAATGCCAGTGAAAGCAATGTATTTAAGCTGCTATCACCTGAATCGATATAACTTATTACTCTTCTAATCCAATCTACAGCAGCAATATCAGCTGCAGCAAAGGCTATAAAACCCAATACACTAATAAAAAATGACCATTTAAATTTTAAGGTATATGAAAAAATTCTATGTAAACTACTTTGTTTCATTTCTCTATTGTTCTTATTTGAACCTCATTAAACCCATTTTTATTAAGAATATCCATTATTTTGACCACCCACGCATGAAGAGAAGCGGCATCTGCACTTAAAATTATAGATCCATCGGTATTAATAAGATCAAATATGGCCTGTTCTAATTCATTTGTATTATTGATATTGAAAGATGATCCATTAATATAAACGCTACCATCTGTAATGATAGATATTTCATTTGCTGACTGAGCTGGTGAATACTCGAAAGAATCTGTTTTTGGCAGATCTAAAGTTAAGAATTGTGAGTCACCAACCTTTGAGGTCACAACAAAAAAAATGACCAATAGAAATACAATATCAATTAAGGGTGTTATCTCTATAGCAAAAGATGATTTTGGTTGGTTTATAAACTTCATTTATTGATAATGTCAATGAAGCGTGAGGCCTCTACCTGTAATGTTATTAAAAGATAAGTTACTTTTTGCTCAAAATACTTATGAAGAACAAGGCCTGGAACTGCAATAAATAAGCCAAATGCAGTTGTAATTAAAGCCTGGGATATGCCAGCGGCAAGAAGGTCAGGATCAGCCCCAGAAGACTCTGTTAGTCCAGTAAATGCAGCGATCATACCAACCACAGTCCCAAGTAGACCAAGCAATGGGCTGATAGTGGCAATTGTTCCAAGCATATTAAGATTTCTCTCAAGTGCGTATTTTACTTCTACTGACTTTTCTTCAATTTTTGACTCAAGATTATCTCTTGGTAAATCTTTATAGTTTATACAGCCCATCAATAAAAAGCCCAATGATGATAATTCAGATATTTCTTGGGCTTGTTTTTCATTAATTAAATTCTTATTAAAAAGATTTACAATTTGATTAGTAAGGCCATTAGGTGCAACTAACCTAGTCTGAAGAAACCATAGCCTTTCTATTGAAATAGAAATTATTAAAATACTACATGTAAGTAAAGGCCACATAAAAGGACCACCTGCTAAAATAAATTCTGTCATTTATATCTCTCTTAAAATAGTGTTTTCTAGTTTGTAAGTTCGTTCAAAGCTTTTAATAAAGTTATTATCATGAGTCGCTGTAACTAAAGCAATGCCATACTCTTTCGATACTTCAATTAATAAATCTTGTATAACTTTTGCATTATCAGTATCTAGATTCCCTGTAGGCTCATCAAGAAAAATAATATTAGGATTATTTATAAGAGCTCTTGCTATAGCTACTCTTTGCTTCTCTCCGCCAGATAATTTCCAAGGAAGATGGTTAAGTCTATTAGATAAACCGATGGTATCTATAAGAGCATTAGCTCTTGAATGTAATAGACGATTATCAGTATTAAGAATCTGACCAGGCAGTAAAATATTTTCAAGAACCGTTAAATCTTCTAAAAGATGATGGAATTGATAAACAAAGCCATAGTTAGTTAAACGTAGTTTGCTCAACTCCTTATTGCTGAGAGTTATTGTTTCTTTTTTATTAAAAAGAATACTTCCAGAACAAGGTTTATCAAGCGATGCAAGAAGATGAAGTAGTGTCGATTTACCTGCACCTGATGAGCCAGATATTGCTATTAGATCACCTGGATTTATAGAAATATTAATATCTTTTAAAACCTTAATCTCATCATTACCCATAAAAAAAGATTTATTTAGATTTATGCAATTAAGATTATTCATGCCTAAGTATCTCCACAGGATTGAGCTTTGAAACTCTTAGGGCGGGAAGCAAGGAAGATATAACACTAAAGGTAAAGGAAATTAAGCAGATACCAATAATTTGAGAGGGGTTAATATGATATGGAAAATAGTTTATAAAATAAGCATCTAGAAGATTTCTCTGAAGCATATTTTCAAGAAAAGTAATAAAGTTATTGATATTCAGTGTTAATAATAAGCCCATTATAATTCCAATAAATATACCAATAAGACTAACAAGAAGACCTTGAAAAAAGAAGATCATTACTAAAAGACTATTACTAGCTCCAAGTGTTTTTAGTATTCCTATCTCTCTTTCCTTAGCTTTTACTGTCATTACTATTGTTGATAAAACTAGTATTGATGCAACGCCTACTATTAAAAATAACATTAAACTAATTAGAAGTTTCTCAAATTGAATAGCTTCAAACAAAGTTCCGTGGGTTTGCTTCCATGATGAAGAGAAAAATTTTTGAGTTGGATTTTTAATATGTAAAATAGACTGTCTTGCAATCAAATCAGCATTAAATAGATCTGAGGTTTTTAACCTTATAGATGAAGTCTCATTAGTTAAGCCTTTAATTTTTTGGGCTAGTCCATGAGAAATTAATACCAAGGATTGGTCAATTTCAGCTCTAAGCTCAAATATTCCCACTACTTTTAATGAGACTGATCTAGGATAAGAACCTAGTAAAGAAGACCTTATATCTGACGTTGTTATAGTTATAGTATCGCCAATAAAGGCACCCAAATGAGCAGACAGCCATGAACCTATAATAATAGAATTCTTTTCTTCAAGAGATTCTATAGAGCCATAAACCATGTAATCAGGAAGAATGGACATATCAGACTCTAAATTAATATCTATCCCTGTTATTGAGACGCCTCTAGCAATTGAACCAAAAGATATAAGCCCTTGAGCTGAAATATAAGGAGCTGCTTGAATAATATTTTCATCTTTCTTTAATTCATCAATTATTTGAGTGTAGTTACGAATGGGTTTATTAGATTCAATGAGAGCGTGAGGAACAACCCCTAGAATTCTATCTTGCAATTCCTTCTCAAAACCATTCATTACAGACATAACAATAATTAGACTTGAAACACCAATACTTAAACCTATAACAGCCAGCAACGATGTAAAGGATAATGCTCCGCCTTTACTAGATTTGAAGTACTTAAATGCTAGCTTTAAGGGAAGAGAAAACACAAGATTTTATTTTAAAAGAGATTTTAATAGCTTCTCAATGCTTCCTTTATATGGAGGTCTTACGCCATCAAATAATTTATCAAATTTAAAACCTACATCTTTAAAGATAGCTCTATGATTTGAGAAGTTTTTAAAACCATCATAAGCCTGATACCTACCCATTCCCGATGGCCCTACGCCTCCAAATGGAAGGTCTGTCTGTTGAATATGTCCAATTACATTATTAACAGTAACTCCACCAGATGAGGTATTGTTTAAAACATTTGCTTCTTCGTGCTTATTATTTCCAAAATAATAGAGTCCCAAAGGTCTATCTTTAGAATTAATCATTGATAAAGCATCATCAATATTTTCATAATCTACAACAGGGAGAACTGGTCCGAATATCTCCTCATTCATAATTCTCATATCATCAGTAGTATTGGTGATTATTGTTGGAGGAATTTTATAAAACTCCTGTTGGCTAAAGTCCTCATTGGAAGGGTTGATCTGATGGACATGAGCGCCCTTCTCTTTTGCATCATCAATTAATGAGTTGATTCTATCAAAGTGTCTTTCATTGATTATGGATGTGTAATCAACGTTATTTTTAATTTCAGGATAAAATTCTTTAATGGCATTTTCTGCCTCAGCTATAAACTCATCTCTTTTATCCTTATGGACTAAAACATAATCAGGGGCTAAGCATATTTGTCCTGCATTCATAGTCTTACCAAACATAACTCTTTTAGCAGAAACCTTCATATCAGCGCTATTTCCAATTACAACCGGAGATTTACCACCTAATTCTAGGGTCACTGGAACCAAATTTTGTGCAGCTGACTGCATGACATGTTTTCCAATATTTCCGCTGCCTGTGTAAAGCAAATGATCGAAGTGTAATTTGGTAAACGCCTCACCAACCTCAGGTCCTCCTAGGAATGTTGCAAATTCGTTTTCATCAAATGCTTTATCGCATAATTCTTTTATCAACGATGCGGTTAAGGGAGTTAATTCACTAGGTTTATGCATAACCTGATTTCCCGCTGCAAAAATAGCCGCAAGGGGTCCAAAGGATAAGTTGACTGGAAAATTCCATGGTGAAATCATTCCAACTGTTCCTAGAGGTTCATAACTAACATAAGACTTAGCTCCTAGAAGCCCAAATGGAAAGTTTGATGATCTTTTTTCTTGTTTAGTCCATTTTTTAATATTCTTAATTGCATTGTTTATTTCAGGCACTATGCTGTAAGCATCTGTCATTAAGGAAGCTTGCTTTGATCTGTTACCGTAATCAGAATTAAGGGCATCAATAAACTCATACCTATTATCCATAATTAAAGTCTTTAGCCTATTTAGCCTATCAACTCTTAGTTCAATTGAGGGAGAGCCCTCATCAATAAAATGTTTCTTTTGAGCAGCTAGAACACTGTTCATTGTTTCGTATGTATTGTCCATATTATTACCTGCTTTTACCTATCAGCTTTATCTTTGTTATTAGCTGACCTTATCATGTTTCTCATCTGTTCCCAATCATCATCAGATAATTTTGAGAGGTTCGAAAATGTACCCCCACCTGTTAAATATTGAGCTCCATCAATTGCAATGGTTTGGCCTGTTAAATATTCACAGCCGTCTGCCATTAAAAAAGTAGCTAGATTCTGTAATTCACTCATTTCACCAACCCTACCTAAAGGAATGTCACCCATTAGACTCTCATCATCTCCTTTGGGGTTTAGTCTTTCCCAAGCTCCTTTTGTAGGAAAGGGTCCAGGAGCAATAGCATTAACTCTTATTCCATATTGACCCCATTCTGCAGCTAAGGATTGAGTCATGGCATTGATACCTGATTTGGACATAGCCGATGGAACAACATAAGGGGAACCAGTCCAGACCCAGGTTGTTAAAATTGATATAATTGATCCCTTGTGATTTGATTCAATCCACCTCTTACCTACTGATTGCGTCATGTAAAAGGTTCCGTGAAATACAATATTTGCAATTGCATCAAAACCCTTGTGAGAAAGATCTTTAGTCGGGGAAATAAAATTACCAGCAGCATTATTTACAAGACCGTCCAAGGGACCTTCATCAAATATTCTTTGGATATAGCTGTCTACATCTTGAGATGCTCTTATATCTAATGATTCATAAGAAACCTTAACGTCATATTTATCTTGGATTTCAGCAGCTGTATCCTTGAGAACATTCTCTCTTCTACCGCAAATAAATATATCTGCCCCATGCTCTGCATAATGAGTTGCCATCTCTTTTCCAAGGCCAGTTCCGCCTCCAGTAACAAGTATCCTTTTATTTTTTAATAAATCATTCTTAAACATTTAATACCTCTCAATACTTCTAGTTAATAATATCTACAATTGCTTCAACCCATTTATCGGAGTAATTTAGTGAAGGTACATAGTCAAGAACTTCGCCTCCAGAGTCTACAAATAACTCTTGGTACTCATCCCCTATTTCTATAATTGTTTCCAAGCAATCGGATGTAAACGCTGGTGAAAATACCAGCACCTTCTTTTTACCAGCTTTTGCTAAATCTTCAAGAACCTTGTCAGTAAATGGGTCAAGCCATTTATTTGTGAGCCTTGATTGGAAAGACACTACATATTTAGACTCATCTAAATGAAGTTTTGCTGCAAGAAGTTTTGTCGTTTCGTAGGTTGTTGCCTTGTAACAAAACTTATTTAGCTCAGTAATACCATCTTCACAGTTATTGTCTGAACAAATACTATCCTCATAAACATCATCAACGTGACTATTTGGAACACCATGGTAACTAAATACAATCTTGTCATAATCAGAAAGATCGAAGTTTTTAGCTTTATCAATCCATGCATCTATAAACTTCTCATTATCATAAAATTGGTTAATAAAAGTAACTTTAGGAATAACCCATTTATCTGAAAGACACTTAGTGACTTCCTTAAAAACAGACCCAGTTGTTGCAGCTGCGTAATGAGGAAATAAAGGAAGAATAATTATCTCATCAGGATTTTTTGATAATATTTTTTCAAGCTTTGATTTGATAGACGGTGATTGATATCTCATCGCATATTGAATATCTACATCGGGCAGTTTTTGTGAGGCCGCATCGCATAACATTTTGGTGTTATGAAGTAACGGAGATCCATAATCAGAATGCCAAACTTTTTTATATATCTTTGAAGAGCTGAATGATCTAAAAGGACAAATAATAAAATTGACCAATAAGAATCTTGCTACAGGGTTTATATTAATAACCTTTTCATCAGAGAGAAATTCTCTCAAGTACTTAAAGACATTAAAGTAAGACGGTGAATCTGGGGTCCCTAAATTAACAAGTAAAACTGCTTTTTTCATTTATATCTCTGATTTTTTAAAAATTGGATGTGCCATTATAAAGATTATAGAACCTATGCATAAGAGAGAGCTGAAATAGTATAAAAATGAAGGATTAATTGCATAAATAGGCATAGCTATTAATGGGGTTAGTATATGGCCGATAGGTATAACTGATCCCAAATATCCAGCAGCAGAACCTTGATTTTCAGGAGTTTGGGAAAGAGATAGAGATGATGATATTGCCGGCCTTAACATTCCAGCTCCGAAGCCATTAATAATCATAGAAAGATAATAGACTGATATTTTTGGATAGAAACCCATTGTAAAATAAGAAAATACTAATAATAAAGTACCGAATATCAATAACTTATAGTTACTTAGAGGAAATGAATCAGTGAATAGATATTGGCTGACAATAGATGAAATAGAAAGCAATGCAAAACTTATGCTGGTAATGATTAACAAGTCATCAAGGTAATCAAAACTATCTGATATAAAGAATCCTATTGATTGAAGAAGCGATGCCTGACAAAGACTGGCAACAGAAGCCAAGGCCAAGTATGGCCATACGGAGTCTGAGAACCATGAAATCTTTGAAACAATCTCAACTTTTTGAGGAGCTGTGTCAGTCTCAAGATTAAAATAAATTCCAACTGAGGCAACTAAAGCCATTAAACTAAATACATAAAATGGTGTTTCTTTAGTAATGAGGATTAAAAAACCTCCAATAAGGGGGCCGGCAACAGTACCTAAAAGAAAACTTGATTCAAGCCTGGCAAATTTTAAAGTCCTATTCTCTCTAGATGAAGTATCTGCTGTATATGCAAAAGCAGCAGGCCTGGTTGCAGAACCAAGCAATCCATTTATAGATCTCCCAAGCATTAGAAGAGGAAATAGCCAAATAACATCGAGTAAGTTTCTTTCTACTAAAAATAATGGAGTTATCATTGCTACCAATGAAGCTGCATAACCAACGAGTCCTAGGATTGCTATATTTCTCCTACCATATTTATCACTAGCCCTTCCCCAGGATGAGCTAGTTAAAGCCCAAGCAATAGCTGAAAAGGCAAATACTGATGATGTTTGTACCTCTGTAAGACCAAGCTCTCTTGCCAGAGGTGGAACTAATACAAAAACAAAGGATTGACCTAGCCCAACGGTAAATAGGCCAAATTTAAGCCATGATGCACCATTAGATTTCATTAACTAATAGTAGAAATGCCAATAGAATGCCTAACAGAATCAAGCATCTCTTTAGCAATTTCTCTAACTTTTTTTGAGCCATCACTTAAATAGTCATTAATTAGGTCTGTGTCGTTTGACAAACTAACGTACCTTTCTCTGACAGGTGTAACTTCAGCATTGATAACATCAAATAGCTTTGCCTTAGCATCGCCCCAAGAAATCCCATTTTTGTATTCTTGGTTAAAGTCTTTTATCTCATCTTTAGAAGCAAAGCAGGAATATAAAGAAAAAACTGAGCAATCAGTTGGGTCTTTTGGCACGCCAGGCTCAAGAGAATTGGTTACTATTTTTGCAATTGATTTTTTTAAAATATTCTCAGTAGAAAGTAGCGGAATTATATTTCCGTATGACTTACTCATTTTTCTTCCGTCAATACCTGGAATAATTTTTTGAGATGATTGGATTATAGCCTCTGGTAATTCAAATGTTTTCTTATACTGATGATTAAATCTTCCCGCAATATCTCTTGTCATCTCAATGTGTTGAATTTGATCTGCACCAACGGGCACGTGAGTGGCATTAAATAATAAAATATCTGCAGCCATTAAAACAGGATATGAAAATAATCCCATGGTAATACCCTTATCTTCATCGGAAGTATTTAAGGCTGTGGCAGCTTTGTAGGCATGAGATCTATTCATCAAGCCCTTTGCGGTAACACAATTTAAAATCCAGCTTAATTCTAGTATTTCCGGAACATCTGATTGTCTGTAGAAAAAAGATTTATTAGTATCAAGGCCAGATGCAAGCCAAGCCAAGGCAACATTTTTCACAGACTCTGCAATTTCATTATTATTAGAGTTCTTAATAATGGCGTGATAGTCAGCTAAAAAGAAGAATGACTCGTCAAAATCTTTAGTTAATTCAAGCGCAGGTTTAATTGCGCCTAAATAATTTCCAATATGAGGAGTACCAGTTGTCGTAATACCTGTTAGAATTCTCTTTTTCATTTACCTAATTATAAACATCAAAAGAGATTATTGTGGAAACTACTCAAGATTTATTTAAACAGTTAGAAGAAGCTGAAAAGTTATTTTCTGACGGATCAATTAAAAATGGCCAAAAAAAGGTTAGAGATGTTATGTCTCAAACAAAAAACATGGCCAGAATACCAAACAATCTTAAGCACAAGCTTAATTTTGCAATTGGTCAATCAAGGTACTTTGATGAGATTTCATCTTTTGCTGCAAATCCTAAACGTGAAGAGCTAATAACTGAAATTAAGAAAATTATTGATATACCATTAGCAGAACCAAAAAAACAAGCTCATTTAATACATGATCTTCAGGCAAAATGGCAATTGCTGGATGTTTCAAGTAGGCCTGCATCCAGAGAACAATGGAATAAATTTAATGAATTAACAAATACTGCATGGGAGCCATGTCGCGAGTATTTTGATGAACTAAAAGAAATAAAGATTAATAACGCAAAAGAAAGGGAGTTAATCATTCAGGAAATCTCATCCTTTGTAGAGAAAAATTCAAATAAATGGTCTGATGCTAGAACATTAATACAATTCTTAAGAGGAATGTTTGATAAATGGCAGCAGTTTGCACCTGTTTTAGATAAAGATTTAAATAAACTTAAATCAGCATACTTTGAAGCAAGAAAACCAATAAATGACCAAATCAAAAAACAAGAACAAGTAGTAATAAAAGCCAAGGAAGCCTTAATAGCAAAAGTGGATGCCATCTCTAGTGAAGATAGTGATGTTTGTATAAAACAATTTAATGATCTTAAAAATGACTGGAAAGTAGCTGGGTCAGCGGGAAGGAAGGCTGATAATAAGCTTTGGGATAAATTTAATAAATCTGCTGATAGATTCTTTAATGCCAAGAAAGAAGTTATTGATGCTGAATTATTAAGTGCTAAAAATCTACTTAATGAACTAAAAGATGGTTCTAAGTCTATTAATGATATTGACAGCGAGCTTAGAGAATTAAAAAATATTTTTAAAACTAAAGAGTACATAACTGTTAAAGAATCTATTCGTAAATTTAAAGATCAAGAATCAGTTAAATTAAAAGAATCCAAAATAAAAGCTTATTTAGATATATTTAAAATGTTAAACGATGATAAAGAAGAGATTTCCAACCTTCCAAAATCAATAGAGTCAGCTTTAACTAACTCTAGAGAAAATAAAAAAACAGATAAAGAAGCACTTTTATTTGCATGTATTAAATTAGAAATTCTTTCTGGATTAGAGTCATTAAAGAAAGATGCAGCTAAAAGACAAGCCATCCAACTTCAAATGTTAACTAACAAGTTTAATAAGAGCTCTGACGGACTTGATAATTTAGATGGCCTGTTGGTCAGCTTTATTAGTAACTTCTCTACAAAAGACTCTGGAGCTCCTGAAAAAGCTCTTTGGGTTAGAGTCGCGAAAACAGTTGAGGTCCTAGTTAACAAATAACTATTGTTGCTCAAGAGATTTAATAATCTCTTCATGCCTTTGTTTAGTAAGGCCGTATTTATAAAATATAAAAAACGGTATTAATAATAAAACCGCTCCCACTGGGCCTTGTACAAAAGCCAGTGAATATGTCTGTTCAGCTGATGGGATTCCAGCATTATCTCCATAAGGGTACTCAAGAAAGCTCAAAACCATGCCTGCAAAGAAACTACCAAAACCGCTATTTAGTTTTTGCATAAATGAAACTGCTGAGTAAAGAATTCCTTCTTGTCTTGCAGAGCTCTGAAGTTGAACCTCATCAGCTATATCTCCAACCATAGAGTCTCTTGTCATATTTCCAATAACAGCAAACATTACTAAAAAAACTAAAAAAGAACCAATAAATAGTACAAGAGAGAATGTACCCTTCTCAGGCGTTAATCCTAGATTGAAAAGTATAAAAGCCACAGGAGTGAGTAAGGAAACTCCGAGAATACTAACCATGACTATGGTTCTTTTATCATAAAGGCCTATAAGCCTCGGTGTTATATAAAAGGCAAGCATCGTTGAGATAAAATATATAGGTAAGAAGGACCCAATCATAGCTGCTGATAATTCCCAAAACTGTGTATTTACATACAAAGCGAGAGAATTTGTTAAGCCCCATGAAATTGAAAGCGTAAGGTTTCCAAAAAATAATATAGCAAATGATTTATTTGTTAATGCAATTTTTAATTCAGATACTATATCTTTTAAATTAGAGGAGCCCTTCCATTCTGAAAGGCTATTTATATAGGGCTTAGTTTTAAAGGAAGTAAAAAGAACACTGACGATCATAACAATTCCACCAGTAAGTGCAAAAGGAAGCCATGCATCTGGGTTTTCCAATCCCTGAGGGAACTGCGAGGTAGGTTTAAAGAATACAAAATAAGCTAATGCAGCATTTCCAAGCGACGACACCCACTGCATCATCTCCCTCCAAGTCATAAGCACAGCCCTATCTTGATAATTCTTAGTTACCTCTGCTCCAAAAGATCTATGAGGTATATCAAATAAGGTCATTCCTATTCTTGTTAGGACGGTGAATGAAAGCATCCATATAAATAAACTAGATTGCGATAAGTCCCAGTCTTGTCTAGGAGCAAATAACAGAATATAGCCAATCGCCATTGGTATAAATGATATAAACATATAAGGATGTCTTCTTCCTAACCTAGTATTGGTTCTATCAGAGATAGTCCCCATTAAAGGATCAGTTACTGCATCAATACATAACGCTATTAATATTGCCGTTCCAGCAAGAGCAGGATTTAACCCTACAACGTTGCTATAGAAAAAAAGGAGAAAGAAGGTAAAAGCATCAGTTTTAATTCCATTTGGAATAGCGCCAACTGCATAATTTCGCTTTAAGCTATTAGGTATCATTATTTTGTAGTTTTTAAGTTTTTATATGAATTAGGAGTTCATCTTTAAATTGATTGAAAACCGGAGGCTCAATTAAATGCCTCATATTAGGTATTATTATTAATTTACTATTTTTAATGTATTTATGAGCCTTGTATGCATTCCTAACTTTAATTAAAGGATCTTCATCACCGTGAATAATTAAAGTTTTAGCTTTTATAGATTTAACCTTCTTAATTCTATCCTTGGAGCCCAGAATAGCCATAATCTGCCTACTAAATCCGGTATCATCATCCCCTGCTCTTTCGATAGATTTTTTTGAATTATTGTAAAATTCCTCTGTTTCTAAATCATATCCCTCGAGGCCTATTAGAGAAAAAATAATTTTACTTCTAGCAATCCTTTCATCTATTGAAGAATATGGGTTGTTAGACCTCTTCATAAGGACCTTTCTAACCTCTCTTGAAGGTCCGTTAAAAGGATTAGGAGTAGATGCTGTAGATGATATCAATGTAAAGGTCTTAACGCGATTTGGATGGTTGGAAGCAATTATCTGAGCAATCATACCACCCATTGATATTCCTAATAAATGAGCCTTATCAATATTTAATCCATCTAGGATAGCAATAGAATCATTAGCCATATCATCTAGGTTGTATACCGGGTTTACTGGTAGGCGTAAAAAATATTTAATGTAAGTTCTAGATATGGTTTTCGATGCTCTGTCTTTTGAAAAAAGATCACTCTGTATTCTAGATGAAAGGCCCGTATCTCTATTATCAAAAACAATAGGCCTAAAATTATTTTCAATTAAAAATTCAATAAGGTGCTCTTGCCAATTAATCAGCTGGCCGCCTAGACCTTGAACAAGAAGAATGGGATCGCCGTCTTTTGGTCCATAATCCCTATAAAAGATTGTTACATCACCATTTTTAACTTCCCCTTCCTCGTATGAATGTAATAGTGGTGATACGACCATAATAATAAAAAATAGTTTATAAAAATGCATTAATACGATCCTTAACATTCTGTCTAAAAGATCCCCAAAAAAGCATAACATCAAAGCTGTGTAAGTCGCCCGTAAAGAAAGCCATATTTCGCATTCTTTCTACTATTGGACCTCTTAGTTCAACCAAGCCTGAATCACTATTAAGTGATGCTGAGACAGCTTGAGTTTTTGTAACGGCAATAGTTTTTTGTGTACCTGTATTATGAACTGCGAGCCTATCTGCAAAATCATAACCAGATGCTTTATTTATTATAGATAAATGAGATGCATTATTCTCAACCCAGTTTGAATCATCCGACCAAGAGAATGGGTTTGTAGCAACAATTTTTTGCTTCATGAGCTCAACTGTCCAGCCGGAAGGTCTCCAGAAAACAGTTTTTTCTCTTTCTCTCTTAAAGCCCTCAACAACAGTAGACCAAGAAACAATACAATTTGTATCATCAAAATTCTTAGATGCTGGAATTAATGGAAATAAATCGTTGTAATAGATTTTTGGGATAATGTACCCAATTGCGTAAGTGCAAATCATTCTTTCTTGAAGGGCTGTACCTTGAATTTTATTTACTAAGAGTCTGTGTGCAAGAATAGCGCCCTGGCTATGGCCAGCAATAATAAAAGGCTTATTAAAATTAAGATTTTCTATAAAGTAGGTAAAGGAATTTTCTATGTCCTCATAAGCCAAATCAAGAGCAGCCATTCCGTTTAAATCTTTTGCAAAAAAAGAATAATAAGTAGCTTGTCTATATTCCGGTGCATATATATTACAAGAATCATTAAATACGGTAGCTTGATTTCCAAGCATGATCTCAGTCCTTTCATAAGCTGACAGGGTTTTATCCATATTTGAATTCCATGTCTTTCCAAAAAAACCCGTTGGATGTATATAAAAAACATCAACGTCATTATTAGTCTTATTAACTGTAAATGATTGATCAGGGGTTAGAAATTGATGGCCGTTCTTCTCTGGATAAGCTGCCCAGTTATCCATATTTGAGTAATCTGGAGCCTTGGGGCGCTCATCATTAGCAAATGATTTGGTAGGCTTAATGAACTCTAATGATTTATATAATTTATCTTCTTCCATGAGGAAAATTATATATTAAATCCTTAAAGGTACTAATTTATTAGTTGATGTTGAAGATGCTATTAATTTATTATTTTGAAATATAGAAGCTTCTGTAAAGGCTATTGATTTACCTTGTTTTATAATTTTAGCAATAGCTGTTATTGGGCCTGGTGTGCAAATATTAAAAAACTTAACGTCTATATCAAGTGACAAGGGGGCTTGCGTTCCCTCTGTTCTGTAAATGAGGAATTGGGCCATACATGAATCTAACATCCCAGTAACAAAGCCACCCTGCACTACCATGCCATTAGAATGAGTTAACTCTACCCCACCATCAAATTCACAAGTAAAAGTATCATCCTCGCTGTTATAGTGTGCGCCCTTAAAACCAAAGATCTTTAAAAAGGGTGGTGCATCACCTTCTCTTAAGAACTTTTCAGATTTATTATCAGTTGAAGACATATGAGTACCAAATTGGCGGAGGGAGTGGGATTCGAACCCACGGTGCCGATGAAGGCACGACGGTTTTCAAGACCGTTGCAATAAACCAGACTCTACCATCCCTCCTGATTGCGAACGCTTATTGTATATAGTTTTGGAAGCTTTTCAACAATCATTTGAAAAGGGTGAAAAAGGGTGATGGGTAGAAAATGCGTAGAATATTTGTCATTAATTCCACCCATAAACGATTTAAGAACCTCAGTCTTAACCTTTGCCTTTACTACTTAGGAGAAGATTCCGGTTGATACATATAATATCCTTCAAC
>TARA_B110000211_G_scaffold100455_1_pt1 | contig 24747 bp, 11 predicted proteins | sample TARA_B110000211 | Tara Oceans TARA_B110000211 (sample SAMEA4397516) | marine metagenome | biome: Polar Biome; feature: [DCM] deep chlorophyll maximum layer (ENVO:01000326); material: water (ENVO:00002006), including particulate matter (ENVO:01000060) such as... | depth 30 m
CCAACCGTGACACCAATAGTTTTTATTATAATGATAGAAATCAAAACCCACTACAAATGATTGTAGCGTACTGCTTTGCATTTCATTTCTTTTTCTTTCTGAGTAATCAGCTAATACATTAGGTATTACAACTGCCTCCCAAACCTGAGCGCTATTAGCTACAATACTACCGCTTGGATCATAGTATAGTTGATGAAACACATCAACGTTATAACCCTCTTGTAATGCTAAGTAAGTGTAATGTATATCTCCATTTGCTAACAACCACTCGTCTAGTGGATTATAACCATAAGGTTCTGATAACCTTTGAACGGCTCCAGCATTAACAGAGAACTTTCTATTAAACTTATACCTATATCTTTCCGATGCTTCAAAGTACTTTATATCAGCAAAACCATCTTCTAAGTATTCTGCTTTAATAGCGTAGTGATCGCTAACGTATCTTATAAAATGGTGTTGATCAAGATACTCTTCACCTTCTTGTCTCTTGAAATCCATTTCAAATAAGTATTCAACTCCTCTTAGTTTACCTACAGTGGCCGCATCACTGTAATTTGTCTCGGTTCCGTCATAGAAAGTATTTGCTTTATTTTCGTAACCAAATCTAGCTATTTTACGCAACCCTAATGAGAGGTTATAATCATAAGGAGTTGAAATTGTTTGTGTTGATAGACCATTGTCTACGGAGAAAACCTCCACGTTTGATAGGGAAGTACCACCGTTTACAGCAGCATAGAACGTAGAGAACTTAAACAGCTTCTTAACACTCTCTTTTTTAAACGTTTGCGCTACCGTGGTGTTAGACACAAGTAGTAGTAATATTATTAATCTTTTCACCATCCCTTTATTATCACTTATTTTTTGAATTCTTTACCTAATCGTGGTAGTAGCAATATCCTGATTTATTAGCTGTTTTCATACCACACCTTTTGTTATCATCTTTAACTTTCTTACACTGTGTTTTCACACCACTTTCTTTTTGCTCTACTTTTTCGTGAACAGTGCAGAAACCACCGCTAGACACTTTTTTCTTACACCTTTTACCACCTTTGCTTATACCCGCACAGATACCATCATTTTTCTTTTTGTTTTCCTCTATTACGGTTTCGTTTTCTTTTTCTTGTTCTTTCTTTTTTTCTTCTTTTTTAACCTCTTGCTTTTTCTTAGACTCTACTTTTTTCTCTGTTTTTATTTCTTCCTTAACAGCCTCAATATCTGGATCTTTAATACCAAGGTCCCAAGTATTCCAACCCAATAAAAGAGCTGTTCTTTCCCACCACTTATTACTATCATCAAGAGCATTGTCAATGTTTAATAACTTCTGGGATATCCTACCAAGAGGAACGTTTGTTATACCTTCAATAACGTTACCAATACCTGACCAAATAGGATTATCTAAAGTAAGTCCTCTTTTCTCATACACACCTTCGTTAAACTTTTTGTTTTGTATTGAGCCATATATTTTACGTAGCTTAGATCCTATTGGCGGGGAAAAACCAAGTAGTTGTAGTATGGTGTATGTGTGGTCAGCATTCCACCCTTTACTCTCTTGCTTAGCATATTCTCTTATAGTATTCTTAACAGCACTAATCGCCTTACCACCATAACCAATGCCAGATAAAACAGAGTCAATCATACCGTTTATTATTCTATCTTTCTTCATATCAAATTGCTCTTCTTCGTCTTCGCCCATAGCGGCAAACAAAGCTGATTGCAATGCTCCAAATATTATACTTTGAACAACTCCGTAATAAGCAATTTTTGATAAATGTGTTTTCGTATCACCCCTACCGTTAGCAAGATCTCTAGCCGCTTTGTTCATTATCCTAGCATACTGCATTGGGGTATTTTGAAACGATAGTATCAACCTACCAAGTGGTGAAGCTTGTTGTTGTGATATCATATCAGGTCTTGCTGACTGCTGAGAAACTTCAGTTGATTCTTGAAAATCTAAAAATGCTTGTTTCTCCGCTTGCTCTTGAGTCATACCTTCTTTAACTAAAGCCTTAACTTTATTTCTAAAGAAAGTAGCTCCACCAGAAGCAATAGCAAAACTATCCGCCATTTGGGTTGGTAAGAAACCTTTTTTAAGCAACCAAGCTATAGCTGCTTTTGCTTTGTTATCGCTGTTAGCAACCGCCGCTGAAAGCTCCGCTTCGTTAATACCTCTTTGGTTACCCGCTCTTCTTTGCTTTAGATAAGGAGAGTTAAAAATCATTGAGAAATCTTTCCAATACTGTGGTTGGTTTGCAAATGCTGCTGCTGCTTTAGCTGGGTTGTTAAAGCTCCAGTTAATATAATTTGTAGCAGATATAGTTTGTAGTATTGCAGATCGCATGTTAAAGAACATTATAGCTCCAACAGAGTTATTAACCCAGTTCATATAGCCATTTACTAATCTACTACCGCCAGAAGTTCTGTTTTTACCATTTTGCATTCGGTACAAAGAATCTTCAAGAGCTTCTCTAAACTTACTACCATATATAGACTCAATCTTGTTTAAACCATCTTTATCAAACATCTGATCAACATTGTCTTGCCACTCTTTTAGATGCTCTGCTCTAGCGTCTCCAATTGAACCATCACTAAGAAGATCTGAGGTTAAGTTTTCTGCTAACCAATAATCATTGGGTTGAGACAAACCTGTTTCTTTACCAGACATAACTCCAACCGCTTCAGCGAATGCTTGCATTCCAGAATTATTCATAATAACAGAGTTCAAAGCGTTAGCATCTCTTTGAGACATTCCAGGAATTTCAAAACCAGCCTTTGTCCACAAGTAAGTTCTAACAGCTTGATCGTAAGTATAGTCCATACCTTCGATTTGATCATTTAACGAGCTCTTAACGTTTGGAAAGTTTTTTAATAAGTTTTTATAGTCTATAGCCGTGTTTTGTCTAGCGGTGTTTAAGCCATCAATACCCCTTGCAAAAGGATCTATTAAAGCTTTTTTAAGAAAAGCTAACTGAGCATCACCTTTCTTGCCTTTAGATATAAAGTTATACAATAAGCCTTTGAAATCTTGAGCTGAAGCAGGAATTATACCCTTGTACTTGGTGTCACGTCCTCTTAGCTTGGCTTGAGCGTCTGAAAACTGCTTCTCAGATTCAATGCCAGTGGTTTCCTGTAGTATGTCATTGAACTCTTGCTTGACTTCTTTACTAAACTGTAATTTAGCTTGTTGAACCTTAGACTTTACATCAAATTGATCTAGCATGTCTTTTACAGCCTTTACGTTTTGCATTGCATCATCAGCAAAGTAGAAGTCATTATAACCCTCACCAACTTTATCAGCTATCCAATCAGCTTTTGCCTGTGCTGTAGAATTAGCTAAGCCTGTTATATTTTTTAACGGTATATTTAAACCATTAGCTTTTAAGAAATCAAATATAGATTGAGCAGATTGTTGAGGTCTAGCCGTTAACACAAACATATTTGAATTACCAAACTTACCTTGTAGTTTTAAAGCTTTTTGAAACAACGAAGCAACCTTACCATCTACTACTTTGTTGAACTCTGAAAAATCGTGTGTCCAACCTTGCTCTAGTAAATCAGCTCCTTCTTTAGCAAACTGCTCTGCCGTTAACTCTCTAACCGTACCATCTGTAGATGTTGAAATTACTTTAGAGTTACTGGTGGCTAGTGTATCATCAAAATCTAATACAGATATGCCCTTAGGGTTTTTAGACCAAGAATAAGCACTGGCTTTATTAGCTGCTCTACCTATTTTTTGCAACTTTAAACCATCTAAACTTATATTATTCTTAAAGGCTTTAGCTGTGTCTAACCACCTATCACCAATGATTTCTGTTTCAGTACCCTGTTTAGCTGGATCCATACTTCTTATTGGAGATATGTTATCCAGATTGTACATAGATGGATTCTTAACAACCTCTGTTAACGTTTGTTCGTTAAACAACCTAGTAGAACCATCCAGTGTAGAAAGTGTCTTATAACCAACCCTATTCATTAAGTTGTCAGCCTCAACAGATATAACTTGAACTTGATAGCCATCCCACACACTTGGGTTCAACTTACCACTTTTTATGTATGACGCTATTATCTCAGATGCAACAGCTTCTTTAGACTTCATGTGCTCGTATCGAACAATATCCTTCATTGGCAGACCAGCTCTTATACCTCTTCTGATAACATCTTCGATGCCGTCTTGTATGTATTCTGCGTTAGCGGCTCTTCTCAACGGTGATGACATACCGCTACCTAAACTCATGGTTAATAAACCAAAGTCACCTATATCAAAACTGTCGCTAGGATTGTTTGCTCTCTTCCAAGCGTTATCCATCATTGTCTGAACAATGTCCCTAGCATCTTGTGCTTGCTGTTTTCTAGCATCAAAATCTTTATTCTTAATAAAGGCTTGTGAATCCTCAGGTATTAGAGATGTATTTAAGGGAACCCACTTACCATCAACCATAGCCTTATAAGTAAAGCCCTTCATATTTTTGTCTACGGTTTTATCTATTTTTTGCACCTCAACACCAGATCTATTTATTAAACCAATGAAATCAGGCATACCAGTAGTAACTTGGTTTCTATTTTGATTCGTTTGGGTCTTGTCAAAATCTTTGTTTATTACAACTGGTCCACCTGGAGTATCAACAGTTAAACCACCATCACCTATCTTAGTCATACTAGCATAAGATGGTCCTAATTGGCTTATCACCATTTCCAAGCCTTTTATTGGTCCAAACTCTTTTATGATGCTTCGTGCTTGCTCTATTAAGTGAGCTCTTTGTTTAGTTACTGATACCGAGTCTTTTGCTAGGTTACCAATTACAAGTCCTTTAGGTATAAGCGGTTTAAGCATGTTCTTAATACCTTGCTCTATCTGCCTACCTTCAAAGCGTTCCATCAAGTATTGTACCGTTTCTTTACCCGTTATAGCTTCAAAACCATTTTTCAATACCTTGTTAATACCAATAAATTGACTTACATCGCTTGTTATTAGCTTAGTAATTTTGTTTTTAGTGGATTTGTTTACGTTTTCACCATAAACATTATCTACGGCTGTAGATATCTCCTTAGGTGTTAATGTGCCAGCGGCAACCTCATTTACCAAATCACCCCAACCACTACTAACTATGTCTTGAGTTTCGGGCTGTGTTCTAATATCTTCTTTACTCCAAGCAAATTCCGCTTTACCGTCTCCAAGTTGAGCTACAACAGCCTCTGAATGTGTACCATTCTTAATAGCGTTTTCTCTTAAACTTTGATTACCCGCTAGCTGAGCTATAGAAAGTACCATTTGCCTTAGCGCACCATCTGATGCCGTGCCTGATTGAAAACTTCCATCTGGATTAATACCAACAACATCTAGCATTTCTTCCATTGTAACGTCAGTACGTTTAGTTTGAGTAAATTTACCAGCCGCAGTTGCTCCATCAGCAAAAGAAGCTCTTTCACCTTTGTCATACAATAAACCTAGTTTTGTATTAGCTATACCAGTAGCCTCACCACTTCTGGTCTCTCCCTCAGGCAAAACATTATCAAGTATATCTCTATTAAAAGAACCATCTTCGTTAACTATTTTTGTATACAAAAACTGTTTAACAGCTTTTCGCTGCTTAGCATCTAGATCTTGATTTGCTATTATTCTTTTAGGATCAACACCGATTTGCTTGGCAACAACGTCTAAAACAGAATACAAAACTCCTGTTGGTTTAACATCAGAAGCTTTAGTTGGAGCTTTCATTTTACCTTTCTTATCTACCTTCGCAGCATCCACTAGTAAGCTTTTAACGCCCTTGTATGTTAACCCGTCTAAACTTACTTTATTTTTTCCTTTTTGTATCTTATCGACCTTACTGTCAATTTTATTCTTAGCATCTGTTAACCCTAGTTGATCTAATACTGGTACTGGGCTGTTAACATAAGCATCTCTTCTACCAATACTTAAGTCTTCATTTTCAAAAGCCTCCATCTCAGAAGATTTTTCAGCTTGTAATATATCTCCTAGTGTACCACCTTCACCAATATTCTTATCTAATGATGTGATATCAGCCTGCGCGTCTTTAGTATACTGAACCATTACATCACCTTTAGCTCTATATATAATAGACTTACCTGCTCCACCAGCAACACCTGTTAGCCAACCAAATAAACTATCGTTAGAAACCCTATATCCAGGCGTAACTTCTCCGGTTTTTTTGTTGACGCTAGGTAAAAATCTTTTACCAATACCTTCTTTAACTTTAAGGGTAAACTCTTTCATAGCTTCTTGAGGAACACCCTCAGCTATCATGCCTTGTTGTATTAGTCCATTTAACTTTTTACCCTCAACTATTTCAAGATATGCATCGTAAAAATCAGGCGAGGCCTCAAAGTCTGCTTGAGAAGTATACTTAGGACCACCATCTTCATCTTTAGTAAAAGCATCAAACGTATCCATTAAATCTGGATCTGCCTTTAGGTTGAGTTCTACGGCTTTAGAGAACTGTCTCTCTCTAGCTGCTTCTTTTTTGGTTTTTACATTATCAAGTAACTTACCCTTAGCTCCTCTCGCCGTTAGCTTAGCAATAGCTTTACTAGGTTTGTTGCTCGCAACAGATTTGTGATAATCTATCATAAAGTTTTTAACATCTTGAGGCGTGTCAAACTTTATGTCAACCCCATCAAAATTATTCTGTGCAAACCTTCTAAATATACCCTTAACCTTATCAAGTCCTTTTTCACTAATCTCAATGTCATTATCCAACATTAACTCAGAGCCAATAGCCATAACCTCCTCACCCTGGCCTTCTTGTCTAGTATACTGACTAACTCTACGGTTAAATATATCAAGCCCTTTATCGGTGAAAGAAACACTACCATCATTTTGAAACACATCTATTAAAGCAGCTCCAAATGCTTCTTGCGCAGCTGGATCTTTTTGTAGCGTATTGTAAAACGCAGTGTGTACAAATTCATGCGCAGCTACGTTGAAGTAACCATCTCTAGTTGCCGTTTCTTTATTAACTATTAAGTCGTAACCAAGAACATTGCCCTTAGCATCTAGTTTAGGTAGCATAGCACCATAAGCACCAGCGTTACCTTTAAACATATTTAACTTGTTTCTATGTTTTTTATTATCTACTCTAGAGTCATTAAGCATTTGTTGTAACTCTGGTATATCAGCTGGATCTGTATCTGGATCATTTATAGCTTGGTTAAGAGCAGCTCTTGTAGCATCGTTTTCCATGATGTCATTTGCAGCTCCCTCAGGATCTGTATCTATTTGCTCAGCTAGCAAACCAGCTGAATCAACTTCTTTAATATTTATAATCGCACCTCCTTGATCAGCAACCATTTGCGCTTGACCTCTAAGCCAATCCATTCTTTTTTGATAGCTTTTCTCCACGTCTTTTGGTGGGTACTTTTCTATTACCTCTCTTTTTTTAGTGCTGTTTAAATCAACCTTATCTTTAAGTCTTTTTAACTCACTAGCTTTCTGTGCATCCGTTAAAGAACCATCAGCTTGTATTCTTTCTGCTCTTTGTCTGTAAAAGTGATTTTCTTTTTCAATCTTTATTAAAGACGACTTATCTTCAATTGATAATTCATCCACTCTTTTAATATCTGCCCCTATAAGATTATTACTTTCAATAACTAAATCAGCAATTTCAGCCTCGTAAGCCGCTTTGTTTTCTGGAAGAACATCAGGGTTTTGAGCCATCTTCTCTAGCTTATTTACTCTTGCAGCATTTTCTCCAACTTTTTGATTTGTATCCATTGATCTAAATGGAGCTGTCATAGCCCTATATAGAGCTGGCGTCTTCATCGTACCGCTAATTAGTACCCCACTAGCAAAAGACTCTTTGACCCCATCCCATATATTAACATCTTTACCTGCTATCGTCATGTCTAGGAAGTTTTCACTTATAGTTGCCAACGCCTCAGAACCACCTTCTTCCAAAAAGTCTTTACCTAAATATTTTAGGTTCTCAGGTGTCCATATTTCTTTTTTTAAAAAGTTATTGAAACCGAGTCTAGCAGCAGGATTTCCAAAAGCACCTTTCATGTTTTTCATTTGGCCTAAGGTCACTTTTTCAGATAGTGTTTCAGCAGCACCAGTTAACATTGCTGTTGAATACAACTGAAGCCAATTATAACCTTTACCGTCTTTTCCAGAGGTTTTATCATACAAGTCCATCTCTCTTTTCATACCCCTAAACTTACCACCTGATGAAGAGGCAAAAATAAGGCCTTCTGCAGCGGTAAATGATCTACCTCCAATAGTACCTATAGCGGTACCACCAGTAGCATACATAAGAGCTAAAAGAGGTAGTTGTGCAGCAACCGTAGTCGCAGCCCACATACCAAGATCTCCTAGACTATCTATTTCATCCATCGGTATGGGTTCGGCTATAGAATTCCTCATTTCTTCTTGGAAATCATACAGGCCACTTACCATTTGATCTCTATAGGATCCAGTTTCATTGCCATCACCATCAACACCGTCACCACTAGTTCCTAATTGCGCTTGAGCTGCCATAACCCCTGAAACCGGATTAATCATTGAAACGCCTGTTATAAGTGATTTTACCAGCGGACTAACGTCTTCTTTGTCCATGTAATCATATAGGGCTACGTAAGGATTCAAGGCGTAAGCAAACTCCTCTATGTTCGCGCCTATGTCTATAGCTGCATTAGCAAATGTAACGCCAAGAACTGTTCCGGCTTGATAATTTCTACCAATAGCCTTAAAGTAAATATCTAAGTCTTCTTGTTTAGATTTTAACTCACCTTGCTCTTTCTGCATTAAAACCGCTGATGCAACAAATTGTTTTCTTTGTGTAAGTAAAGTTTCATAAGAACCTTGATCCGCTAAAGCTTGTTCTCTTAAAACAGTCATTCTAGCATTAGCTTTGTCTACACCTTCTTGTGTTGTATATTTTTTATTTCGTAATTTTGATATCTCAGCAAGTCGTTTGTCATTGCGAGTTTTAAAAGTAGATAATTTAGAATCAATATCAGTGACTTTACTAGAAACCATACTAAACTTACCAACGAATTCCTTGTCTTTTGTAGACAGTCTTTCAAGTTCTACCTCCGCTGCTTGCTCTAAGGACTTTTGTTGACCACCCTTTGTAAACAAACCACCCTCAAACTCCTCTAACATATCAGCGACGTTTGAAGATAAAGATCTAGCGTGACTTTCTTCTTTTAAATACTCTAATACTTTTTCTCTAACCCTCGGATCATCTACTTCATAATTGTTAGGATCTTCTTGCGCTTCTGTTAGCTCTTCTAAACTTAAGTCACCAAGTTCTTTTAAAGTTTTAACACCATCACCCATAGCGCTTACTTTAGCCTCTACTTTGTCCATGTGGTTTTCCCTCACCTCGTCAAAACTAAGACTCTCTTCATTCATAACCTCTTGAATAGCTATGCTGTTTTTAGCTTTAGTAGTAAGATCTTTTATATGAGAATCAGCTTTCTCGGTCGTTATTTTACCCCTATCCTCAGTACCAGTTATACCTTTGTCAGTTTCAAGCTCGTTTAATCTGAGAGGATTATCTTCATAATTTTGTAACTCTTCCTGCTGGCTTTTTTCATTGTCCTCGCTCTCATTTTTATTTGCTTGAACATTGAAGTGATAGTTTTCTAATATATTATCATCGTCAATAGCATTTTGAGCTGTTTGATCTTCGGTAACCTCAACGTCAGACATGTTCGCTAGTAAGTTAGTGGTATGGTCTACCTTGGTTCTTTCTTGCATCCAAGCGGTCATAGAAGCAGCACTTTCACTGTCATCTTTACTTGACCAGTTATCTATGCTGAAAGCTGGGCTTTCTTCTCCCTCGGGAAATTCATCTGTTTTTGGACCAACAATAATAACGTTATCCGTCATCCCCTGCTCCTTAAACGTGAAGCCATATCTTCCATATTGGTCAAACAGATCTTTTACTGCTTCCTCTTCTTCTTTATCTGTTGTGTCGGTTGATACTGGAGTTATTTTTATAGGACCAGTCTCAGTCTCTTGTGATTCCGTAGAACTTTCCTCCCCACTGGATGCCGTAACGTTTCCTTCCACAGGGACATCCGCCTGTGATGGATCTCCCTTTACCTCTTCGTCTGCTGGTAATTCTTCTTGGGCTGCGGGTTTGTTTAAAGCGTTATAACGTTTTATTACAGCGGCAATATTGTCTTCAGTCTCTCCAGAGCTAACCATACTCTGAACTATATCTCTTAATTCTGCCATTTATGATGAATGTTTTTTAATTAACGCATCAACATTAGTATCTGCACTAACATTTGCTGTTTTATTTTTCGCTTTGGCTATGTATGTTCTTATTCCTTCTTGTTGGCCTGTATCAGCATTAAGGAAGGTAGAATCTAACGATGGAAAACCAAGCTCTGCCGCAATTTGCTCGTCAGTCATACCGTTATACTGCGCTAAGCTCTCAGGATTACCAAGATTTTTTAGTTTTTCTATTCTCAATTCTTTAGCCTCAGTAGCTTTAGCATCTTGATCTATATTACTACCAAGTATATTGTCGTCTTGTGGATTGTAATTTTTATTGCCTTGAAATATTCCATTATCACCCTCTTCATACTTAACCCCCATTATGTTGTTTATACCACGAGCAGCATATATTTCTGTTATAATTTCATGCGACTTTTCTAAGTCTTTAACTTCCATTACATCATTAATTAAATCATCTTTTATCTTCTGTGGTATCTCGTCAGCTTGTACACCTGGAGTATCATCTGTATCCCACTCAGGATATTCTGATAAGTCTAAACCTAATTTTTCAAAAGTGTTTAAATCTCTAGACATAAGATCAACTAAATAACCATGTACGTCTAATCCATTTTGCTCAGCTGGATTACCATGTAACCAATCACGTATAGCCAATTTGTCCATTGGAATTATATCTGCAATTTTATTTTTAATATCAGAATTAGAAGGTGGATCGCCACCATTCCTAATTTGCTCTTTAAAAGTTTGTTCTAAATCAAGATATTTATTTCCGTTAACTGTCTCTTTAGTAACAATCATATTTTGCAAATCCTCTGGGCTATAACTAGCTTTTTCCATTTTAGGCTGTCCATCTTCACCTATAATTGGTTCACCAGTCTTTTCATCTATAGCTGGTACCTCCCACTCATACATCATTTTATTATCTACATATATAATTTTTTTAGTTGGGTTTGAAGAAAAGTTTGCCATGACATCTTGGTTTTCTTTAGTCATAGCATCTGAGCTAACACTTTCATCACCAAAAGCATCTATTATCCCTTTGTGATTTTCGGAATCAGCAGAGTGTCTTTCTTTTATTTGATTAAGCTCTATATTTATTTCCCCCTGTAACTTAGTATCACCAGAGTCAATAGCTTCAAACATTTTGTTTCTTAAAACCTCAACCTCCTTTTGAGCGTGTTGATACGATTCTTGTCCAAGCTCCTTGTCTTTAGGAGCCATTTCAATCATACTGTTTTGTAGTTTAGTTGCAAAAGCATTTCTATCTTTCTTTTTTGATCTTGCTTCTAATTTTCTATCTGCGTCAATAGCTGCCCCTGTAGTTTTTAACGTGCCAGCTATATTAGTTAGAGTATCTCCAATGCCTGTGGTTTTGGTATCTATACCTCTACCCATTTTATACCAATTTCTTCCCCTTTCAGCCATATCTATATTTTTTTAAATTCTACATCTAACATACTATAATTAACAGCTTCATAATCACCAACGTTAAAAACAGCTTTTACTGGAACTTCATCGGACATAACACCTTGAAATAAGCCTTCGCCAAAAATAGGATTTTTATATTCAAAACTATATATATTTAACCCTCGAGGTGATACGCCTATTTTATTTATATTTTTCTTGGCTTTTCTATCTGAAATACCACCAATAACAGAAGAGGCTATACCACCAATAGCAGCTGATTTATCCGCACTAGCCTGTGCGCCGGCAGCCTTAGCACTATCAACCTGCCCACTCGCCATTTCCAGTAGGTTACCTGTTTTATCATATTGCTTTTCTCTAGCTGCGTCAGCACCAGCAATTTCAGATGTTTGTATTCTAGAGGCTTCGGTAGAAGATGCTTTTTGATTTGCAGCTTCTTGATCACCAATCATGGCGCTTGACTTTTGAGCAGCTTCTTGTCCTGAGTTTGCCATCTGCTGAGCAAGAGCGGCTATACCAGATCCACCGGCTGCACCCTGCATATTCTGCATTATATTTGATCTTTGTTGTTGCCCTTTTTGGTTTTGTAGTTCCATACCTTTTTGATTAATAGTAAGGTCCTCCATTTTGTTTTCTTGGTTGGCAGCTAAGTTAGAAGTGTCTAATGCTTCGTATTCTTTTTTCTTAGCATCCATTTCTTTTTGAGCTTTTTTCTGTTCTTCAGCTGCCTTCTTCTTAGCTTTACTAGCTCCTACTAACTTGCTAATACCACCAACAACACCAACAACCGCTCCTGCCGCCGCTATAAAACTCATATTATTCTTTTTTTAAATTAATTTCTTTTAACATTTCTAAAGCATCGCAACCAGGAGGTAGATCTTCATACTTAGTACAAACAACTTCGTCTTCTATATCCTCTATACTAGTGCTGTCTGTAGCGTGAACCGTTATAAACACACACTCTTCGTGTGTATATATAGCTCTTTTAGTACCTGGTTTTGTAACTCCTTGATATGGGGCTTTTATTCTTTGTATTCCCTCCTCCGTTAATATAGACATATCGCCTTTCATTAAGAAAAACGGATGTTCTTTTTTGTGTATTTTTGTTATTATAAGCTCATTAGCAGGGTTGTATATCTCTCTAACATAACAACCACCCGCAAAAGTATGTTTAACTGGATTAGCGTTATGCATAACCTCGCCAGTGGTGTTTCCCATATTGATGACAGCGTCTTCTAAATCGTTTATTTTTTCTCTAAAATCCTTTCTTTTTCTTATCTCTAAACCAATTTCCCATGCTTCGTCAAAGTTGAAAGAGTGTTTCAACCCTAGTATCTCAGTAACCTCTACGAACTGAGCCTTGCTCTCTTCTTTCGTAAGTGGCTTATCTATAACTTGTTTTGTTATTTTTTCATCCATGATTATATTTAATTAAATTTACTAATATAGTCACAGTTTTAGCAATCTATTTACTACTATCAAAAGCATCGGCACTAACATTGAATATCTCTGCCTCATCTAAAGAGTTGTTTTTTAATTGAACCTTAGCAAAATAGCCAAGCACATTGGATTGGTTTACTTTATTGTCTTTAGTAAAAAATATATAATCAGAACTTGTAGGATATTGTAGTGGTGGTAATGTTGTGCTGGCTGAAAACCCTAAGTTAGATGGAAAAAGCATTGTTATTGGTCCTATCTCTATTATGTCAGTCGAATTCACGTTGAATTGAGCGCTGGAAATTGTAGGCACGTAATAAACTATATCTCCAACCTGAATAGATGTGTTTAACTGTTGTGAAAATGTAAAGTTTAATATTGGCATGGTTTATGTTTTAATTTAATGTTGAAAATATATCAGCAGCTCTTATATTTATAAATGACTTTCTTAAGGATGCTTTACCTAATGTTATAGTTCCCTTAACAGTACCAATGTTATTTTTTATGCTAGCATTCAAATCCATTTTTAGTATCTCAGTACCCTCACCAGCTTCACCAAGGTCAATAAACTCCATACTAAGCTTTCCATTTAATATAGTTTCACCTAGTTGTATTTCTTTTCTAGGGCTAATAGTAAGTTCAACATCGTATTTACCTGCAGTAGCATGACTACTATTTAGTTTAGATCCTGGAGTGTGGTTTATAACTAAATCACCCGCACCAGTACCTAGCTCACTGTACTCAAACATTATAGTTGTTGATGCTTGGGGTAGCTGTGTTATTTTATACATTGGTTTAGTAATATCACCAAATATAGGTAAACCACTATAATTAGTTGATAGTCGTCTTTTGCTAGCGGGGGCAAATCCTAACCTATAAATGTTTTCTGTAGTAGATTCTGGTAGAGAAATACTAACAACATCTCTTCCTTTTTCAGGTATTACACCTTGGTAATAACTAAAACCATGTTGAAAACTTCCATCACCATTAAAGTTATAATATTTCTCACCGGTTTCATCAACTACCACAAGTTCATACTGAGTACCATGCACGCCACTAACAGATACTCTGTATTGTCCACCTCCCACTATGTAATTTTTTAATACATGTTGTACCTCAAGATCACCGGTGTCAATATTTGGACCATAAACAGGTACATCAAACACATTGTTTTCAATAGTAGATAAAGAATATATTTTATTGTTATCGGGTAATGGAATTAATTCTATATTGTAGTTTAAATCAAAGTCTACAATTTTAGTAGCAGAAACAACCTCTCTTTTTTCTAGTATTTTTTTAATATCATTTATAGTCGTACTTTTAGCCGGTTGATATATACCTAGTTTAGTCAAATCCTCTTGTTCAACGCTCCCTTTTGATACAAGTTGTTGTATTGCAAATTCATTTTTATAACTAGTAGTTGCTTTAGCTATATTAACTAGTGCTTTTTTATTTTGTTTCAAAGAAACAGCATCTTTCTTAGTTACAGCATACTTAATCTCAGCTTGCTCAGCAACTATTTCTTTTTCTTTAACTACAACTTGCTCACTAACAATTGCCTTTTTTATAGGTGCTAGTATTGCTTGTTGTTTAAGTGTTAATTTTTTCTTTGTCATTTAATTTCTTTTATAAATATCAAACCTAGTACCCACTATGTCTTCACCGTTTCTTTGTACAACTGAAATACTGTGATAGTTTGGATCACTAAAGCTTAGCGTTGGTGGTGAAGAATATCTATAACCAAATTCAGTAGAAACTATGTAGCTCATTAAAAGTGTACTTGATCCGTTTTTATTAACTCCTACAGGTTGTGATGGTAAAATACCGCGCACTTCATCAACCTCATCGCTTACACTACTAGATATTATGTTTTCACTTAACTCAGGGCTTATCTCAATATCAGTAACAACGTTTGGGTCTAACGGTCTATTAAGCCTGAACGCAACACCTGCGCCAGCTACCATCGCACAGCCCTCTATGTTTACGTTAATGTTAACGTTTGAATCAGGCATAACAAACGCTTGACCAATATTAAAAACTAAACTACCTGGTGGTGGCGATAAGTATAGTGTTATCCTAATAAGTGTTGTTGAGATTTGATCCATAAACGCACCTAAAATAGGACTAGGTAGATCTTTCCAAGCGGTTTGAGTTAAAGGTGTTGGCCCTACTGAAGTTGCGCCTACAAACACAAAGTCAGATATAGATACTGAATAGCCAGGATTAGCACTTAGATCCCACACAACAGTAGAATCTAAAGCCGCGCCATCCGCAGCTATTTGACCAGCCAGTTGATTGGTAGCAAAATCAGTGCAACCATAAACGTGGTTTGATTCAGTATTTCTTGCTATTGTGTAATTTGCCATTTATTTTATTGTGTTAAACCTAACATGGATTCATTTGTTGAGTGGAAGGATAATTTATTACTTTCTGGAAATAACCCTCACTTTGGTGTTGACTTTGTAGCGTAGTAAAATTATCCGAAGACACCATTACAGTCGAGTAAATCCCCAGGGAGTTTATTGCCGCTACCGCTTTGTCCCAAGTTGATAGCTGTGGTCCGAGAGTTTTAGGATAAATACCAGGCATGTACGTGCCACCGTTGGCTACCATATAAGCCTCTAAAGCCGCTAGTTGGTTTGGTGGGTAGTTAGTCTCATATTGATGCCGAATCATCAACTGCCAAAAGACCACCCTATTAAGAGCGCAAGGGTAGTTAGCGTGGAGCTGGTGATGCCAGACGTTGCCTGCATTTGTAGTGATGTCATAATGTGGTGTTATAGGCCCACCAGAACCACTCCATAGATCCAGATCTATAGGTGTTGTAAGAGCGGGAATTGGACCAATAACATTTTTTCCAGCCCAACAAGTATTTAAATCACAACATGTACCTCCACTACCATATACACCCCCACCATCAACCGTTGCTAAAGGATTATAAAATGCGGATGATGAGTCCATGCAACCCTCAATTGAAGGATAAGTACAAGTACCATCATCAGTAGCAAAACCAGTTAGGTACGAAAGCTGCCCATTAATACCGTCAACAGAAGGTGAACTACCCACGAAATCGTAGTTTGATGCTAGTGGATCCGTACACCCAAGCCAAATACAAGAATTATCAGTAACATTTACAGTGGAGTTATAGTTAGTAGCTCCAACAGTCATACAACCATACGTAAATGGAACACACGAACCAACATTACACGTTGCGGTAGGATCATAATTAAATTGAGTTGGATCGCAGCACCCAGGCCTAGTGGTATCAGCGTTAGCATGTGCACAAGGCCAACAGTATTCACAACTACCATCATCTACACTAGCTAAAGCATTATAGTTTGTAGCTAGTGAATCTGTACATCCATTTAAATAAGTACAAGATCCATCATCTACATTAGCTAATGAATCATAGTTAGATGCAGTAGCATCAGTACACCCATAAGTATCATAAATACATGAACCATCATCATTATTTGCTGATGAATTATAGTTGCCGGCTGTAGGATCAGTACACCCACTAATTTGCGGAGTTCCACAATCAATAACCGGGTTAATAGTTAAGCATCTGTCTTGAGAAACCTCATCAGAATCTTCACCTGTTTGTGTCATCGTGGCAAAACTACCAATACCTTGAACGGAAAATTCATTTTCATCTAAATTTAATAGAGTAGTAGTATCTCCCTTTATAAACGTAAACCATTTGTCTTCTTTACCCTTAAACTCTAAGTAGCGTGTGGATTGAAGATTTGTTTCAATGTTACTTACATACCAACCGCTTATATCATTTAAGTTATAGTACTCCGCGTCGGTAAGGTTTTGGTTTATCCTAGCTTGTGACCCCTCATAGTTTAGTGTAGAAAAACTTTTGACTGTACTCGGTTCATCGTTAAATAACAATGTAACGCTAGATTCCGTGTAAGCAGCTTGACCTAGAAAACTTTGATAAAAAGTATTTCTTGTTTGATTTGCGTGATGCTTATACATTTCACCATCTTTAAAAGTGTAGTATTCATTATTTATACTAACACCACTTTCTGGAACAAATGACTTAAATGATATCCAACCTTTTGCTTTTTCACTAAAACTAAGTGTAACTTCAGAGTTATAAAAATTTGCTTTTCCAACGCTAATATCTCCAAGCCCAAGGTTGCCAGCGGTTCTCATTATAACAGTGTTTTCAAAGTTACCCTCATCACCATCATTAGCGGTTTTTTTAATGTCACCATCACCTTCCTCACAACCACACCCACCATCTTCGCCATTTCCACCGTTTCCACCATTTCCACTATCTCCACTTCCAACTGGATACAAACCTTTTATAGTTATATTATACTCTTCTTTCTTCTCGTCAAATGACCCTAGGATTTTATTGGTTAGAGGTCCTAGGTTGTCACCAAACCAATCTTTCATCCCATAGTTAGCTATATTTGTTATACCATCGTTAGATAGCCTTAAAACAGCTCCTCTAGTTCTATCCGCAAAGTATAATCTACCGGCTAAATCAGTTGCACAAGATTCTGGATTTGTAGATATACCATACCTAGTAGAAAACGGAGAGTCCGATCCTAAGAAGTTTGCTGATATAGCCACGTTCTTTTTACCATCAGCATTAAATAAAGCATCTTTATCAGCTAATACTTTCATGCATTTATCCTCGTGTAAAACAACTATGTTAGAATCTCTTGTGTGTAGCTTCTGTATACTACCATAAGAAGGGTTCATATCTTTAGTTATTTTTTCTGCGGCAATAAATTGATTTAATCTATTTATACCACTAGTCGAATTATAAATTCCAGAATGTATTAAACCTGTCTTTCTATGGTCCTCTTTGTATTGCTCTGCTAAAACAGTAGATGCCTTTACACCATTCCTTATAACACTTTGATTATAATCATCTCTAATTCTATTAGATTCTACTCCATTACCAAATTCATAAGCATTAAACCAACTCAATGTATATGGTTGGTTGTGTAGTGGATTATTAAAATTTAAACTTGCTAATGGTAAAGCTTGTTCCCTCCACCCTCTTATGCCAATACGCAATTGATTGGGAGCAACTCCAGGGTAAGGCACTGCAACTCCACCAACAATACCAGCATTACAAATTCCAGTAGCTACCGCACCATCTGGTCTAGTAAATCTAATTCTATCGCCAGATGTAATTGATACACCAGCAAACGTTACATCATCTGGATTATACAACGTGACAGTGTTCTCACTCCAAGAAAGAACCTTTATACCATTTGTTGGTGTAAAATGAGGACTGTAATCTCTATCGACTATACTTCCAAAAGGGGCAAATAATTCATTTGTTTTAAAATTTAAGTCAACAGGTAGAGCGTTAGAAGCTTCGTAGTATATATCCATACCAACATCTTCTTTTGGTTCTGTCTCCCATATAGCTGGGTTAGTAGAAGTAAAATCTTCTCCATCGTCTATTACCTCAACAATTTCTATGTGATGGTATTTGTTTGGGTGTTGCCTCCATCTTCTAGCCTGCTTTATAGCTGTAACATTTTCACTTGGATATGTTACACTTGTATGTGTACCACCACCAGTAGGGCATTTAGCTTTATCAGCTGCGTAGCCCGGAGGAAGTGGCACCACCATAGCTCTACCACCATAACCATCATCTCCACCTCCAAGCAAATCCCACCCCTGACTTGGTCCATATCGCCCAGCCCACCATCCAAGCTCTTTAACACCAGTAACTTTTGTTTTAGGGTTACCTCCAACTATATTGTAACCAGATGGACCACCACCAAGTCCAACACCTGGATTGTCTACTTGCTCAAAGCTTATTCTAAATCTTCTTCTTTGGTTACTATTCTGCCCAACCGTAGTTTTGTGGTAATTATGCATTAACCCAATTTGAGTACCTGTTTGGTTTTTATCTGAACTTGTTATATGATAAATTATTTCATCAGGATCCTCTCTGAATCTAAACGTAGTTCCCGTAGTCGTTATTTGCTTGTAAAATTCTTCATGCTCAGGATGTGAGCTATTTGGCCAATTATATTCATTATCACCACCGTGGTTATAACTTATATCCATAGACAAACCACCATTATATACACCTCTACCCCTCACGCCACCTTCGTTATCTCTAGTACCAACAGCAAAGTTTGCTGCTTTTGTAGCCCTAACCCAAGTAGCACACACATGGAAAAAATAAGAACTACTATCCATCCACCTTTCAACACCTTGAGCAGCAGCTTTATTAGTAACATTATGCGCACGACCTGATTTCCTACCACTTTGTGCTGTGTAGAAAAACATTGTTTTATCAGAAGCTGATGCACCAGGTACTATAAAATCAGTAATACCAAACCCTCCATTTCTAACTTGTAATACACCAAAACTATAATCATCAGCATTAAGCTCGGCTTTACAATTAACAGCAAAAGATTCCCAATTAACATCGTCTCCAGTGCTACTCTCACTAGCTCTTCCACCCCTAGGCATATTCCAATAACCCATCTTAGAAACGTTAGTAACTTTATATTTTTTCTCTGCAGGTGTTAGTAAGTTTTGAAGCAAAACTAAATCCTTAAATATTTTTATAAAAAACCTTCCTTCAAACTCTTTTTTATTTTCAACCTGGTGGTTAGAAAACTGTACTCTTAAATCATTGATTCTTCCGGAGTAAGTTCCATCTGCTGAGGCAAACTCTACATCTTCCTTAAATGTTCCATCAATCGTAAACTTATATCTACCACCCTCCATTACCATTTTAGTAACTTGATAGTAGTCAGATTTAATGTTAGATGTTCTTATACGGGCAAAAAATGTTCCAGCAGCTATTTTATCGTATATAGTACCAATGTGATTACTACTCGTGTTTCCAGTTGAAGTATTACCAGTTGCTCCAGCTTGTCCAAAAACCTCTTGTAACCCTAACGAATTATCTGCTACCCACACTTCGCTATAATCAACAAGCGGAAACCCAAGAGTTGTAGTACCAATACTATTGTTATTTGGCCCTTCATTATATACCTGCCCAAGATCTTTTATGTTTGTCTTTATAAAATCGGGAGCTGAGTTTTCTATAGCTATTATCTTGTATCTAGCAGGGTCGTTAACTGGTTGGTGGCTATCATGCCTTTTCTTCAATATTATAAACGTCTCTTCGTCTACTTTGTTTCTATCTGCACTTGCAAAAGATAGCCATATATTACCATCTTCAGCATTGTACCAACGATCCATAGCTAAGTTGTAGTACTCATTTGAAGTTTCTTTTACAAAAAACTTATAATACTTAGCCCAATCAGGTGGGTTATTAGCCAGTTGAACCCGTAGTTTGTTTACCGTGCTAGAGCGTTCTTTAGGTATAATTATACTACCAGTAGCTCCATCACCAGCTAATACGGGTGTCTCTCTACCATACTCATCTCCATAAACAACTCCAATTTGATACTCACGAAGTGATCTACAAGTTCGGTGTGGCGTTGGAGAACCAAGTGTTTCAAACTCTCCATCTGTATCTGTGTTTATTTCTACCGTAAAACCATCCTCCAAATTTGGATCCTCTTCAAGTGTAGTGGCACCCAGGGCTGACACGCTAGAACTTATTGATACTATAATTTTTGGCTTTATCTCTAAGTCAGCGTATTCGCTAACAAGATTATAATTCTGTAAATAATTACCATAAACTAGTCTATTGCTAGTAACTTCTTGAGCTAAAGCTTTTCTTGGAACGTTGTCCCACTGTCTTAATGTTTGGTTAGAAGGAACTGTTGCGTGTATTAATTCTGATGTAACTCTATAATCACCCCTATGATGTAGTGCTGGGTCAACAAGAAGAACCCCACCCCCATCAACTACTCCATTCCAAAAAACTGCGTCGGGCCAAAGTAATAAATCATCTGTATTTCTACCATCTGTTATTTTAATAGTTTCTACAGTATACACGTTGGGTGAAGACTCTTCTTTATATAGTAGATCTATCTCCACTACATCTTGAGGTCTTAAAGATTCTTCAGCAACATAATTAGTTATTCTAAGACTTCTCAGTCTGTTTGTCATACCTAAATTAAATGCTTTTTTAGGCAGGTAGTCAAAAGAACCAGGTAAAAATGCTGGTTGTGACCAAGGTGAAAACGTAGAGTATTCACCATCTTCATATTTGTATCTATATGCAAATCTAGGAATCTTAAACTCAAACATTGGTTTCTTTTCCTCCAATCTTAAATGCCATATTTTTTGCTCTGCATCTATAGCTTCTTTGTCTATAGACTCAATATCAAATACAAATGGCCCTGTTGAGCCATTTCCAGTACCGTCTGATGGCGAAGAAACAACAGTACATCTAACATCGTGCTCTGTAAAATCTTCAACACTAACATCATCTTCTTGATTTTGATTTAATATTATTGTATCACCTTGTAACCAAAGAACAGAATCTACAACATATACGTTGGATAATTGATCACCAACTCTTTTTAAATAATCAAACCCATTTGCAGCTGTGTAACTAAAAGAATTTTGACTTGCAGCTGGTGGGCCACTAATATCACTTGGGCTACCATCTGTAGATGAAAATGTAGGCACGATTATTCCATTGGTATCAACCCTTTTATCGTCATGTTTGCTCATCTTTAATATTGGAGCCGATAAGGGGTGTTTTTTTATAACAGTTATATTTTCTTCTTCAGCATAATAAGGTGATATTGGGCTTCTAAGCTTTACGGTTAGTGGATTGCTTTTATCTGGCGTAATGCAAAGTCTAGTGTGGAACACATCTGAGTCTCCATTGAATGTGCCTGGCATTAACACTGGTAAATTTGTAAAACCACCTGTACCAGCTATAGATCTTTTTATGTTTATTTTCTTAGGCTCAGAATAATTGTCTGTCCAAAACAACATTCCGTCAACTATGTTTATACCAGTTATATACCTATCTTTGTGAAAGTCTAACACTCTTTTAGCACTAAAATTTAACCACGTACCTGCTGTTATAGCGGTAGTAACAAAGTCTGTGCGAGTACTAAATAATCTTACCTTATCATCAATAACTCCTGGTAAAGCGGTAGTGGCACCTTTTACGTGTTGTGCTATATAGTTTAATCCACTAGCATCAAAAGCATCAACAAGCATATCTTGTCTTATATGTGTAAATGGATTACCTGTAACCGAATACAATTCTATTATACCACTTACCTGTGGGTTAGTGGTTATGGAGAGTATACTTTTAACCTCAAAGTTAGTTCTATATATATCTACAAAAACATACTTAAACGTTTCTGTTTTTATATCGTACTCTATTATATAATCTTTCCACGCACTAGAAGTTTCCCAATCTTGACCTAAGGGTTCTGGTCCAGCGACTAAATAATATATTTTATCATTTTTATTATCAGCTATACTACCAACGCAAGTACTACCTGGCGGTACTAGGTCTTGTGACATTAAAACATTACCCATTAAGGTTTGTGCTGAACCCATATTTGAGCCATCAGACGTTTGCACTTGTAAGTTTAGAGCATCTCTATACTCGCCACTTGGCACGACACGTTCATCCATGTCTTTATTCATCTTTCCTAAACGAAAGCCTTTGTTAAATAGTGCCATATTTTAGTGTTTAATCCATTTTGATTTACCCCTTAGTATCTGGGTAATTTCCGGTAATTTAATACTTGACAAGCGTATCTTAGCGTTTCTAATAGCTGCCGATCTTTCTTTCTTGAAACTAGCCACAATGTTACGATCAACTCCTGACCTAGTGTTTAATATAGAGTGAGCTATATGCTTATACATTGCTTCTTCAGCAAACTTGTGAACCTTCATTTCATCATCAGTACCCAAGTGGTCACTTATGTATTCTAAGATCACAGTTTTTCCCGCTAAATTAGAGCTAAAATGGATTTTACCAGTTCTACAGTTGATCCAATAAGAACCATTCACATTAGCGTCTTTTGGATCAAGCCCGTATCTAGCTCCAGCAAAGTTTCCATTGTAGTCAATATCAGCTCCATTACCGCTATTATAACCTCCTCCACCAGTAGATATGTTTGACCAAGTTGTTGAATCGGTTACTGTAGGATTTTGACTATACTCACCAGGGGTTGTTATAGTTTCGTAAACAGCATCGTACCAAGTAGCCCAGTGTGAAGGATTGTCCGGATTACATATTTCAGGATTACTACAATCTTCAGGTCTTTTTTCATCACAGTTAATACAATCCTCACCATAAGCTTCACTTACTAATCTAGTTTCTTCTTTACCCTTTGTCCATGTACCTACGTTAATCGCTCCGTTCCACTTTCGCTGCTTGTAGGACAGTGGATCTTTAAAGCACTCTCTACAACTATTTATAGGATGGCATTTACCACTAGAATCTGTCCATGTAAGTCTTATATAGTTAACGTAGTCGTGAGGTATAGGAAAAAGTAAGTTAGGCGGAATATATAGCTCTAAACTTTTACATGATTTAAGTACATCAAAACTTAACTCTTGCAAACCTCTCATAGCGTGGAATTTAATATCAGCCCTAGATATTTTAGCAATTATCTTATCTTCACCTACGTATGCAACTCTAAAGTTATTTATAACATCCGTTATAGATATAAATTGATAAGCACCTTGTTCTTCTAAACCACCATAATAATTAGCTAAACTACCCGTGTATAATCCCATGTGTTATTGTTTTTCTTGTGTTTTTTGTGCATTTATTTGTCCATCGGCGTAAGTACCTAAACCTGGTTTTGCTATAACTATTCCAGCTAGTGATAGTATTTTATAAACCAACTCAGTCTCATCGCTTTTGTGCAGCTCAAAATTAATAGATGGTCCGTTGTTATATAAAGCTTTATCATTAACAACAATATAACTCCAATTTACTTTTGCAGGTATTTTTATGTAATTACAACTAATGAAATCAAGTGGTGGTGGTGCTATTGTTACGGATGTTTCTTTAGACCTTACAAAAGCAGGTGTGCCAATGGTTGGTCTTACTAGAGGTGATTGGTGTAAATACATTAACTCTTCTTCCGTTACTTGTTCTACTTCAATTAAAGAATTAGTATAAAATAAACTTCCTAACCTATACATATCATTAGGAAGTGTACCAGTTGTCCCTGTTACTGTTATAATAACCGTCTCTTTAAATACAGATAGCTTTTCATCTATCATTTCATCTACATTTGAGAATTCGGTTGAATTCTTTAGGTTTACATCTTGGCTTTTTTGATCATAAAAATATTGTTCAAATATCTCCATTTGTGCTTGATTAGCTAGTAGATTAAACTCTTGAGGCGTTATGTAACCCCTTTGTTCTTTGTTAGCTAAAGCTAAAACTCTTTGGTAAACCGTATCTACTAGTATCATATATTATTTTTTATAGGGGAACTTAGACGCATAAGGAAACATATTATTTAAAGTGTTTTTTCTCTTATTACAACCACAGTCCTTAACACCTCTTGCCTTGTTTACAGCGTCTACAACATTCTTTATCCCTGTTGCTTTTGTTATTTTTTCTATCGAGTCTCCTAAACCCTTTGATTTTTTTGCCATATAATTTAATTTAATTTAATAAATGATCACCCCGAAGGGTGATCATGTTATTTTGTTATTGGTTTAACCTTTTTTCTATATTAGTAAAGATTTCCATACCTTCATCTGTCTTGAACCAATGTGCCAAAGCAGTATAAGGATGTTCGTCAAATGGTATAACCATTAACTTT
>TARA_B110000211_G_scaffold67439_1_pt1 | contig 24615 bp, 12 predicted proteins | sample TARA_B110000211 | Tara Oceans TARA_B110000211 (sample SAMEA4397516) | marine metagenome | biome: Polar Biome; feature: [DCM] deep chlorophyll maximum layer (ENVO:01000326); material: water (ENVO:00002006), including particulate matter (ENVO:01000060) such as... | depth 30 m
TGATGAATTGAGTCAGGCAATTGGGAAGCCTGTTTATGAAATGGGACATATGGGGCGCTTTTTAATTGAGCAAGATACCGGACTGCTTTGGGTTGCAAACGTCTCGTTTGGCAAGCAGCTATGGGAAAAGAACAATAACTATAATGCGCTAGGCCAAGACAAAACAGCAATGCGCCAAATTAGCCAAGATCAGGCCGCGCAGAACAAAATGGAAAGCCAAATAAAAAGCTATGCAGAAAAAGCCAAAGCAGCGGTCGATGCTCGCTATGCCCAGCAAGACCTTCAGCGAACAGCCAATAACGAGCTACCTGACAAGGGCATGCAAGATAGCGACTTAGAACAAAGTGCATTAATAGCCGCGCAAGACTGGGCGAAAAGCTATCAATGGAAAGAGCAACTGCAATATGTCTATATAACAAGTCGTGATTGGAGCATTCTAAGACATAAAATTACGGGTATCCAAACGGGGCGACGCATACAGGGCATTATCACCATGAAAAGAGATGACGGCCTGTGCAGTTATCAGCAAGCTATCTTTGAGCAGGCCTTCAATGGCACTGATTATCAGACCACTATTATGACAGGCGTTGTCCCTGGGCAAAATAAATTAGACTGTGGAAAAATATAGCTAGTTTTCAATACCTTATAGAGCTTTAATGAATCAACTACACTGAGTAGAAACAATAGTATGTAGCGCTATATTTTAATGCTATTTATACATCACCCTGTGTGCGCTGAGTACTTGAATGAAAACTTTTGAATGTGATTGCCAAGCCCATCAGATATTATTTTTTGAAAGCAGTAGCTGTCTTGCCTGTGGCCGTATTGTTGGTTTAGATGATAATTTTGATAAGGTTGAACCTTATAATTTAGATGAAACCACAGGGCAGTATTTCAAAGCTGAAGAACCTGAGATTCGCTATCAAAAATGCGATAACCATGCCGATTATAAAACCTGTACGGGAATGGTTAACTTAAATACCTTCGTCCCGGTTGAAGGTAAAGATGAAGTCTTGTGTTTTGCTTGTCGTTTTAATGAAACGATCCCTGACTTGAACATCGTTGAACACATTCCTTTGTGGAAGAAGATGGAAGTTGCTAAACGTCGAGCGCTTTATACTTTAAAAGCACTAGACCTGCCATTGAAGAACATTACTCAAGATCCTGAAGGTGGGCTAAGTTTTGATTTTACCGCTGATCGTGATGTGAACGATCATTTTGTTAGTCCACTTGAACATCAGGATGCTGTCTTTACCGGCCATGATTGTGGGCATATCACGATTAACTTAGCGGAAGCTGACGAAGTGGCTCGCTCTCATACTAAGCTTGCTATGGGTGAAAAATATCGAACCTTATTAGGTCATTTTCGTCATGAATTGGGTCATTATTATTTTGATAAGATAATTTCCTGTTCACCGATTAAGTATGCTCTATGCAAAAAATATTTTGGTGATGACGAATTGTCTTATCAAGAGGCATTGGATAAACATTACAAAGATGGCGCTCCTGCCAACTGGCGTGATTCACACATTAGTGAATACGCGACGATGCATCCTTATGAGGATTGGGCTGAAACGTGGTCACATTATATGCATATTATGGATACGCTAGAAACAGCGAAGAATTTTTCGATCACCGGTTCGACAATTGCTAATACAGAAGATACTGAAGACGTGGGTGAGTTAACCTTACCGCAAGATGCTTATTTCTTTTCCGCGCAAACCTCGATTACTAGTATTTTAGATACTTGGATGGATTTTGCCGTAATTCTGAATTCATTGAACCGCAGTATGGGTATGAGTGATGCTTATCCGTTTGTATTAACGCAACCAGTGCGAACCAAGTTAGCGTTTATTCATCATGCAATTCACGATCGATTAAATCGCTTACCTGAATTAGATGAAAATCTGATATTGGTTGAAGAATCAAAACGTGTGAAGGAAGCTCTATTAACCGAATCGCCGTTAACGGATGCTTCTTCTCAAATATAGAATTCGCCTGTAATAGAAATAAAAAGCGATTAAGTTGATATGCATTCGATAAATGCTGATAAAGCATTTATCGAATCAGCGCTTTTAGATCAGTGCTTTACGCGCAACATCTACCGAAACTTCTAAAATCGGACTTTTCCCACCACCAAAAATCACCCCTTTTAACGGCGTTACATCGTAATAGTCACGACCTTCTGCGGTCACTATATGTTGGTTACCTGCACGCACATTATTGGTTGGGTCAAACTCAATCCAACCTTCGTTGGGCGAGAAATAAGCAATCCAAGCATGGGTGGCATCAGCGCCGATTAACTTTTCTTGTCCCGGTGGTGGTAACGTTTCCATATAGCCCGATACATATTTTGCAGGAATGCCCATCGCGCGTAAGCAAGCTATTTGCAGATGCGCAAAATCTTGGCAAACCCCTTTTTTATGGGCGAATACTTCTGATAGCGGTGTAGAAATCGAGGTAAACCCGGGGGTATAAGCAAAATCCTTAAAAATACGCGCAGTCAACTCTTCGACACAGGCATACAACGGGCGTGATAACGAAAACGAAGGGCGAGCATACTCGGCAAGCTCTTGGCTGACTTTAACCATCGGAGAATCTAAACAAAATTCACGTGCCTGAATAATATCGAAGGTAGGCTGATCTTTAAGAGCCCCCAAAGCATCAGCATAGTTCATGCCCAAGTCTAGATTCAAACTTGGTCGAAAATCTTCTATATTGACTAAACTTTCCGCAATAATAATAAGTTCTTTGTGCGGTGTTTGAATTTCAAAATGGTAGCTATGATTACCAAAATAATCCGTGCGTTTATTCGCATGAGTTTCTTTTGGCGAGATAATCATCCGACTTTCTAAGCAGGTTTGTCTTGCGGTATTACGAGGCATAAGATTAGCCAAGTTATAACAATGGGAAACCTTACTGGCGTATTTGTATTTGGTAATATGCCGAACTTGATAACGCATTTTAAAATTCCTGAGCGACTAATACCGTGGATGAATCCGGCTGTTGAATCAATACTATGTTTAATGTTGAATTTAACGTCACTGTTTTTATTCCTCCCAGTAAGTCGTAACAAGTTGCTGAGGGTCAATGCGGTGATCAAAGTATTTGTCGCTTAAAATGTTAGTAAAATCAGATAACAACGAATTGAGACGAATTAACAAGCTAGAAAGCTCTGCTCTCGATCCTTCTTTGTTTTCTGCTAGTGCCGTAATGCGAGACAGTTTTAAACTGGTGACGGCCTCTAATAAAATACGATCCTCTTCTTCAAGCCCCTTTAGATTTGAATCCATCCGTCGTACCGCAGTAAAGTGTGCTTGCAGTCTTTCGAACTGGAAGATTAACGATCTTGGGTTACTATCATCTAAGATCACAAGCTCTAACCCCAGTTCGATTCCATTACGGGTTCTACTATGACGGCGGTAAGTAATAAAAACTTCCATGGATCGCAGCATGGCATCAAGTAAGGTTTTATTATCGCTATCGTCATCCACTTGCGTCACTAACGTGGTGATGGTTTTCATAATCTGAACGCTGCGCTCAACGCGACGGCCCATGTCCATAAAATGCCAGCCTACGCCGCGTACCATGCTTTCTTGCATTAAACCCGATAGCGCAATAAGTGGAATAACCAAGGGGTCTAAATCTTCTTCAGGGGCTGACGATAAGCCTCCAGCAAGGGTTGAATCTAAATCATCCAGCGCATCACGAATATCGTTGATAACGCGTATGGTATCGGAAGACAGCAGCTCTTTTGATTCGTCAGCACAATATAATAATGAATTCAGTGTCGACTTTATACTGCCCGCACGACTGCCATCTTTAATAATTAATAGCAGCTCTTCTTCGGGATTTTCTAATAATTCATCACTGGCATTTGAAAAACCAGGATGAGTGCCTGTCACTTCGGTGATCGAGCGTAATAAAATTCGTTGCGCTGCTTTGCTGATGGCTTGCTCATCATTCAGCATAATAAATACAGTTCTAAGAATGCGCAGCGATGCTTCTGCACGCTCGGCATAACGGCCCATCCAAAATAGATTTTCAATCACGCGGCTTGGTAGGCTCATTAATGAAGCTTCAAGTTCGGTATTGCCAGTGTCATTGCTATTACTATCTGTGACGCGCTCTGGCTCGGTTGCGGTAATCCAAGTGTCTTTACTTGGGCAACCTGCTTGCATACTAATAATCGGACTGCCTACCTCATTCCCCACACGGGTTAAACCACCGGGCATAACGATGTAAGAGTTTTCGGCCGCGACAGCAAAAGTACGCAAAATCGCAGGTCTTGGTTCTAGCTTGTTACCTATGAGAGACGGAATATGAGGTTTCTCAATGCGTTCTTGCGCGACAAACTGAGCAGGTTGTTGCTGAATTTTTTGCAACAGTTCGATGGCTTCCGCTTTGTTTAAGTCCCCGCCAAACACACTTGTTAAACTCTGGCCGCGATAAATAGGCTTAATAATTAATTCTTTAAAATGAGTGAGTACAAATTTTAAATCGTCCGCATCACCACACCAGTATGTTTTAACTGAGTCTAAGCGTAGCTCTCTGCCCAATAGCGTTTTACTAATTGCGGGCAGATACTTTAATAAAATGGGGTTTTCTAATACTCCAGAACCGATGGGGTTTGCCATAATAACTCGACCAGCGCGCACGACGTCGAGCAAGCCGGGTACACCCAGTTGAGAATTGCAACGCAGCTCAACCGGATCGCAAGATACATCATCAACACGTCTTAAAATAACATCGACACGATCAAGGCCGTTTAACGATTTCATCCAGACAAAGCCATTTCTAACCACAAGGTCACCGCTTTGTACTAATGGAAAACCTAAATAGTTGGAAATATAGGAATGGTCAAAGTAAGTTTCATTGTGCGCTCCTGGGGTTAACACCACGACTCGTGCTTGGCCGTCAGAAGGAGATAGAGATATTAATTTATGGCGCAGACGCTGAAAAAAACTGGCGAGTCGATGCACATGACTATCGCGAAACAGGCTTGGAAATACGCGCGACATGACGGTGCGATTTTCGAGTGCATAACCTGCACCACTAGGCGCTTGTGTGCGATCGGATAAAACACACATGCTGCCATCTGGGCGCTGCACCATGTCGACGGAGTGCAGAATAAGCTCGTGTTCGCCAGGAATCTGTATGCCTTGGCAAGAGCGTAAAAAACCGCCATGGCCAAATAAGGCTTCCGGAGGCAGTGCGTGTTGTTTTAACAGAGTTCGCTCGCCATAAAAGTCGCGCAGCATTAAATTAAACAGTTCTGCTCGTTCAAGTAGCCCTGCTTCAATTACCGACCAGGCTTCGCTGCCAATAATGGCGGGTACAATATCCAATTCCCATTGGCTATTGGGGAGAGCCTTTTCAGCGTAAATATTATAGGTAACCCCGTCATCACGAAGAATTCGACGGGCTTTATCTTCACGCTCTTTAAGCGTATTGGAGCCTAGGTTGTTTAGGCTACTGAGTAAATAATCCCATTCGGGCTTGATGGTGCCATCGGGGGTATGAACTTGATCGGGAATATTAGCATCGGGGCGATTATAATTCAGGCTTGGAGTCGATAGTGTCGAATTGTTCGATTGTGTCTGGCCCTGACTCTGAGCTTGCATCTGTAATTGCGGCTGCGGTAAAGGCTGATTCTGGGGGTAGAGAGGTTCTGACACAGTTGCCTACTTGATGACGTTGGACTATCGGCTCAACAAGAAATGCTGAGTGCGGTATTAAGCGGAAATGAATTATATACCCATTTTGAATTTGAGTATCAAAGGAAAGCGGAACTTTCATACAGGTCTTAATCTCTTAGCCTCTCACTTATGTTAAGGGTTAAGGGTTAAGGGTTAAAACCTGCTGAAAGCTCCGTATTCTTACTTTTGTATTGCCTGCTCTATTATTTATTAATATAAGCAGGTCGGCGCAAGTCTAGAGTATAGGGATATTCATTAGTTGGCTCTTCTAAGGGCGGTTCAATTTTTTCACCATGGCTTTGAGTATGGCTCAGTTTCTCAAAGCGATTGATGCGTCTTGCTTCAGCTTCAAAAGAGTTCACCGGGAAAGCATCGTAACTACGACCACCAGGGTGAGAAACATGATAGCTGCAACCGCCCATCGACTTACCATTCCAAGTATCGATGACATCAAAAATCAACGGCACATGAGGGGCAATTAACGGATGCAACGCCGATGGTGGCTGCCATGCGCGATAACGTACAGCACCCACATACTCACCATGACGCTCGGTATTGCGCAGTGGAACACGGCGACCATTGCAGGTTAATACATAACGGCCATCGGTTAACCCAGTGGCTTTAATTTGCAAACGCTCAACCGAAGAATCAACATAGCGAGCGGTACCAAAGCTGCTGCTTTCTTCGCCCAAAACGTGCCAAGGTTCAATCGCCCAGCGCAATTCCAATTCAACATTATCCAGCTTAACGCGGCCATAATGTGGAAAACGGAATTCCTCAAACGGCGCAAGCCAATCCAGCTCGAATGGATAGCCGTGGTCTTGTAAATCATTCACCACGTCTTTCATATCTTGCCAAATATGATGAGGCATCATAAAGCGATCATGCAGAGCCGTGCCCCAGCGAACTAAAGGTTTTTTGTACGGTTCTTTCCAGAAACGCGCTAGCAAGGTTCGGATGAATAACGATTGCACCAATGCCATACGGCTGTGTGGTGGCATTTCAAAACCGCGGAATTCTAGAATCCCTAAGCGCCCACTGGTACTACTAGGCGAGTACAATTTATCAATACAAAATTCAGAGCGATGGGTATTGCCCGTGATGTCGATTAATAAATTGCGCAGCAAGCGATCGACTAACCAAGGTTGTTCGACTTCACCGTCAGACATTTGAGAAAAGGCGATTTCTAGCTCATACAGCATTTCATCTCGGCCTTCGTCTACTCTGGGTGCTTGGCTGGTTGGGCCTAAAAACATGCCAGAGAATAAATACGATAAGCTTGGATGATGCTGCCAGTAAGTAATAAAACTGCGCAATAAATCAGGACGACGCAATAGTGGACTGTCTTCTGGTATCGCGCCACCTAAGGTAATGTGATTACCACCGCCCGTTCCGGTATGACGACCATCGAGCATAAATTTCTCGGTGGATAAGCGCGATAGTCGAGCTTCTTCATAGAGCTTGGTGGTGGTGTCGACCAATTCATCCCAGTTATTAGAAGGGTGAACGTTTACCTCAATAACACCTGGGTCAGGAGTGACCAATAATTTTAATAGACGCGGATCTTTTGGTGGCTCATAACCTTCAATAATCACCGGCAGAGACAGCTTAGTCGCGGCTTCTTCAATGGCTGCGACCAGCACAATGTAGTCTTCTAAATATTCGAGCGGTGGCATGAATATGTGAAGGCGGCCTTCGCGGGCTTCAATACACATGGCGGTACGCACGACTTCTGCTGGCGCTTGTTTTTTGTCATTTTTAAGTGCTTCTTTTTCAAGAGCTTCTTGTTCTAGCTTAAGTGCCTCTGCGATGCGCTTATTACTTAAAATTGCTTCTTCCGCCGCACTGAGTTGGCTATGAGTCGGAATAGGGCCAGCAAAACGAATGTCTGTTCTTTTTACCAAGGGTTCGCGAGCAGCAAAAGGATCACGCTGTATCGGTAATTCTTCTTCCCCTGTTGCCGGTAGTGGCAAACTATTTAGCGGTAAGCGCAGCCCCATCGGTGAGTCGCCAGGAATCAAAACGATGCGTTCGCGCTTCATTGGCCATAGGCTACTTTTCCATTGTTTTTTATCGTCACCGCGACCAATAGGAATTACTAATCCGGTTGGCACACTCACGCCACGATCAATCAGTGCGGCTAAGCGTCGTCGGTCTAAATCAGACTTAACGTTTTGCGCTAATAAATCGATATTATTTGGTAGCGATTGATCCTTCTGAAGATAATGAAAGGCATCTTCATAGGCTGGTTGGCAGTGAATACTTGGGATATCAAGTAAGGAGCACATTGCATGGCTTAAGCGGCAAGCGTCTTTAATGGTATGTCCATAATCAGTATCGATGCGGGCAAGACTCGAAGATTTTTTCCACAACGGTTCACCGTCTTTTCGCCAAAAAACACCTAACGCCCAGCGTGGAATTTCTTCTCCCGGATACCATTTTCCTTGTCCATAATGAATTAAGCCATTAGGTGCAAAACGATCTCGAATGCGCAGTAATAACGTTTTGGCTAACGATAATTTATCATCGCCTAAGGCATCGGTATTCCATTGCGTAGATTCCATATCGTCAATGGAAACAAACGTTGGTTCGCCCCCCATTGTTAATCTGACATCATTTTTTTCAAACTCTTTATCAACACTTTTACCCAAGGCGAGAATATCTTGCCACTGGTCTTCGGTATAAGGTTTGGTGACGCGAGGGTCTTCTAAAACACGGGTAACGGTATTACTGAAATCAAATTCAACTTCACACTTATCTGTAAATCCGGCAATCGGTGCTGCCGATACTGGATGCGGTGTGCAGGCTAAAGGAATATGACCTTCACTGGCAAATAATCCAGACGTAGGATCGAGACCTACCCAACCGGCACCGGGTAAAAATACTTCACACCAAGCGTGCAGGTCGGTGAAATCTTCTGCTGCTCCCGATGGACCATCAAGAGAGGCTTCGTCGGCTTTCAGCTGCACGAGATAGCCCGAAGCAAAGCGCGCGGCTAAGCCCAAATGACGCAGCATTTGTACTAATAACCAAGCAGAATCACGGCAAGAACCTTGTCCACTTTCGAGGGTCTCTTCAGGAGTTTGCACACCTGGTTCAAGGCGGACAAGATAGCCAATTTCTTGTTGTAGCTGCTGGTTAATTTCAACAAGAAAATCGTTAATACGTTGTTTTTTGGTATTAACTTCTTTCATTCGCTTTCTAAAAAGCGTGCCACAGTTTTTACCTTTAGAAGACTCTTTTTCTAGGTAAGGTAACAGTTCTTTTTTTAGTTGCTTAGGATACGAAAATGGAAAATATTCAGCGTATTCTTCCACAAAGAAATCGAACGGGTTAATCACCGTCATGTCGGCAACAACTTCAACGTCGACTTCAAACTCAGTACACTTTTCAGGAAATACTAAGCGCGCTAAATAGTTACCAAACGAATCTTGCTGCCAGTTAATAAAATGCTGATCAGGTTTAATTTTTAAACTGTAGCTATGAATCGGCGTTCTGCTATGAGGAGCAGGACGAAGTCTCACCGTGTGAGGAGATAGGCTCACAGGGCGGTCAAATTTATAACGGGTTCTATGATTAATAGAAACACGGATAGTCATTTATGCTCAGCCTTATTGGTAGGTAAACCAATTTTTAGAAATACTGGAATGAATCTCAGCAACATCTAACTGCATGTCGTTTAAAAAATCTTTCATGGGCTCGCCAAGATCGCTGTAATCGATAGACGTTAAGCGTTCTTTTTGAATTTTTTTCACGGTATTCACTACCGGTTTACTGTGTGGCAGCTTTTCCAAGTATTCTTTTACCGCTGCTAGGCAATAAGTGATTGATCTTGGGAATGCCGTATCTTCAATAATGTAACGGGCAACTTGCTGGCTTTTGACTGACGCACGAACTGTACGACGATAGCTTTGGTCAGCATCAAGCGAGCGTAAAACCTGCCCCCAAATTATTTGTTGGCTATTAATCGCTTCGGCATCATCCATAACCTGCAGCTGTGCTCGAACACCAGCATCTAATAGGCGTGTTGTCATGTCGGCACGCTCGATATTGCGCCCTAGCTTCATAAAACTCCAAACAGCATCGCGAGGCATAGTGCCCGATAATAACCCCTGAATTTGTTGGCAGCTTCTAATAACACCATTCAAAAAGTGAAAGCGCTGACTGCGATTAATACCTTGCTGTAAATTTTCTATAATAAACAGGTTCAGCTCATTAATCATTACCCAACTTTCAGCCGGTACGACGTCGCGGGTTGTACGCAAGTTCTCTCTAGCAAATCTTAAGTTTGAAACAACTGAGCACGGATTGTTTTCTTCACTTAATAAAAATTTAATAACATTGCGTTCGTTTTGTGCGGTATAGCGTTCGTTAAACGCTTCTTCGGCACTATTAATGGTAATGAGGTTGTACCAACCAATACCGACACTGCTGGGCAGGTCAGACATCAGCTTGTCGTAAACACTAATAAGACGAACGGTATTTTCAATGCGTTCTAAATAACGGGCTGCCCAATATGTTCTTTCTGCTACACGAGATAACATCTCTTTCTCCTATGTCTCGATCTGGCTAATCAACGAGCCTGTTATTCAACAATCCAAGTATCTTTACTACCACCGCCTTGGGATGAGTTAACCACCAAGGAACCTTTTTTCATCGCAACGCGAGTCAGTCCACCCATGGTTACGTAAGATTCTTTTCCTTGCAGAACAAAAGGGCGCAAATCAAGATGGCGAGGTTCAAGCAAATTTTTTCCAATAAAGGCAGGAGCCGTTGATAACGCGAGCGTAGGTTGGCCAATATAATTTCTCGGATTTTCGTTAATTAATTTAACGAATTTATCACGTTCTTTTTTCGTCGAGTGCGGGCCAACCAACATGCCATAACCACCGGATTCGTTAGCCGGTTTTATTACCAGTTTCTCTATGTTATCAATAACGTATTCACGTTGTTCTTTGTCGTAACATAAATAGGTTTTGACATTTTTTAGAATGGGTTCTTCTTTTAAGTAGTAACGAATAATGTCGGGCACAAACGCGTAGATAACTTTATCGTCGGCAACCCCTGCCCCCGGTGCATTGGCTAACCCGACATTGCCTGCTTTCCAAGCGCGCATTAAACCGGCAATACCAAGATGAGAGTCTTTATTGAATACTTCGGGGTCGATAAACAAATCATCAATGCGACGATAAATAACATCGACGCGCTCAAGACCCGAAATAGTTTTCATGTAAACGCAGTCATCATCTTTAACAACAAGATCTGCCCCTTCCACTAATTCACAGCCCATGTTTTGTGCTAAAAATGCGTGTTCAAAATACGCTGAGTTATAAATGCCGGGTGTTAATACCACAACAACCGGATTTGGAATGTCTCGGGGTGATAAACAAATTAAGGTTTCAAATAATTGAGTGCAATAATCATCGATCGGGGCAATTTTAACTTCTTCAAAAAGCTCAGGAAGAATACGTTTGGTGATCGAACGGTTTTCTAGCATGTAAGAAACGCCAGAAGGAACACGCAAGTTATCTTCTAAAACATAAAACTCACCATCACTATCACGCACCAAATCAGTGCCACAAATGTGAGCCCACACCCCTAAAGGAGGCGAAAAGCCAACACACTCTTGGCGAAAGTTTTCTGATTGATCAAGTACATACGCTGGCACTATGCCGTCTTTGATAACGTTTTGGTCGTTATAGATGTCATCAATAAATAGGTTAAGCGCTTTTAAACGCTGTTTGAGTCCTTCGGCGGTTTTATCCCAATGAGCTTTGCTGATGGTGCGGGGCACAATATCAAATGGCCAAGCACGGTCGATATTTCCTTGATCGGAATAGACGGTAAAACTAACCCCCATTTCTTTAATGGTCGACTCTGCAGCTTTGCGGTGCAGTTCTATCGTATCTTCAGAGAGGCCTCTAAAATACGATACTAACTTTTTAGCAGGTTTGCGTGCATTACCGGGGCTACTCATGACTTCGTCATAGAAGTCTTCACAAGCATAGGTATTCCATATATCTGTCATTCTATTCAAAGTCCTTTATAAATTGAGAGCAGTAAAAAAAATACGTTAGATCGGATTAGGGTTATGGCGTGCAAACTAATGCTTTAAGCTGGGCTTTAATTGCTGCACTTATAATCAATAGCAATAGTTAGACCAAGAAAATATTAATAGACGGCTTACTCCGTCTTTTTGTTTCTAAGCCTGATTAATTTGTTCTACATTGATCTGTTTAACAATCAAGTTACTAGGCGGGCCAAATTGATTAAAAATAGCAACATCTGCCGCATCTCGGCCATAACCAATGGCCACATAACCGCCTTTTAATTCAGCTTGAGTTGCATCAAAGGTATACCAGCGTCCACCGACATAAGCTTCAAACCATGCATGTAAATCCATCGGAACTAAACCGTGTAAATAACCGACTACCAGTCTAGCTGGAATACTCAGGCTGCGACAAAGTGCAATGCCAAGGTGCGAAAAATCACGACATACTCCAGAGCCACGCTGATTAATTTCGGTGGCAGATAGTTGAATGTCACTGCCTTCCATGTCATATACGATATGAGTTCTAACCCAATGTTCAATCGCCGATACTTGGTCGTAACCGAGTAAGCAACCTGATGTTATTTCAGTGGCTAATTGGGTAAAGCGGTCAGATTCACAAAAGCGACTCGGTAATAAATAGCAGAGTACGGAATCTGGAAGATTTTCAATATCGACAAACGGTGCGCCCGGTGAATAGTCAGAAGTATCGGAAATCATCACCTCAGAAACCGTCTTAATGACAAGGTTTCCTGGAGGTGCGGTTAGGCGTTGGCACAAATTGCCATAGCTATCGGTAAATTCGAAAACAGGTAACCAAGGAGTGTGTCGGTACTCTTCACTCATCACCCATTGTTGAGAGCCACTGCGAGGCCTAAGCATAAAAATGAAGGGCGTATGAACCTCGATATCAAACTCTAGGTAACAGCTTGTGCGCAGTAGCATTATTACAACCAATTACATATAGAAGGAGTCCCAAGGTAGCCTAGAAAAGAGTAACTTGAAAGGAATATCCTTAAAGATTACTTTATATTTTTTTAGCCATCCAGTGGCCAATATTTTTAAGATTTTGAAGGTGCTTTTATTCGAATAATTCCCCCCAAGTTTCATCATCTGCCACTACACTGATACATGCGTATAGGCGGTAAAATTTGCAGATTGAATCGGTAATATGATTTAGGACAAATTAACCTGTTTTAAATCGTGTAATCAATATTCCTCTGTAGTAATGTAGAATAACGCGGTTATTCTGTGGGGTTTTAAATTAATATGAGCGTGCTTGAATAATGATAATGACGATGTTTATTCGACTCAAAACTTTCTTTACCGCTAATCCTAAATTGTTGTTCTTTCCTGCTCTGCTGGCAGGCATTCTGATTTTAGTATTGAGCATTGCCTTAAAGCCTAAAATAGCCGTATCCACAGCGGATAATATGGCGAGAGTGGTTGAAGTGATGCCGCTAGCGCTGACAAATATTGCACCGAAAATTACCGGCTTTGGACAAGTAAGGCCAAAGCAACAATGGAGCGCCGTTGCAGAAGTGAGTGGTGAAATATTATTTAAGTCGCCGCAACTCGCGAAAGGTGAATACATTCTTGCAGGCACTGAATTATTACGCATTGACCCATTGAAATATAAACTGGCATTAGCGCAGGCGGAAGCGGATCTTAATAGTAATCAGTTACAGCTCGAAAAATTAAAACAAGAAAAGATAAACCTCGCGAAAAACTTAGAAATAGAGCAAAGCCGCTTGGCCTTACAGCAACAAGAGAATAAGCGCCTAGCACGATTAACAAAGCAGGGCATGTTGCCGCAATCGGATTTAGATACCCAGCGGGTGAAGTTACTCACTCAAGAAAAAATAGTCCAAGAAATTAACCAGCAACTGGCGCTGTTCGCTAACAAAAAATCTGTCGCGATCGCAAAAATAAATTTATCCACGGCAAAAGTGGAGGAAGCTAGACGCTCTGTGAGTAAAACTGTGATTACTGCACCGCGTAATATTAAAGTAGCCAGTGTCGGGGTGGAAACGAATCAGGTTGTGAATCTGAATCAGATTATGCTGATTGGTCATTCTTTAGAAATTATGGAAGTAGAAGCTCAGGTTGCTATTCACGATATGCACACCTTAATGTCTAGTCTCTTACCGAGCTTACAACAATGCAGTAACTGCATGGTTACTCATGAAGTTCTAAATAAAATAGATGCGAAAATCGAATTAAAAAGTGGTCGTGTCAGCCAAACTTGGCCTGCAAAAGTAAAGCGTATTAGTGAAACTGTCGATCTTAACCAGGCAACCGTTGGAGTGATTTTAGAAATAACTCAAGACCTTACGGCTATGCGCCCGGGGAAGCCGCCTTTACTTAACGGCATGTTTATAAAAGCGAGTTTAATAGGGCAGGCAAGCCCACAGTTTTCAGTTCCAGAAAAAGCCTTGCATACCAATCGTATTTATTTAATGAGCACCGAAAACACATTGAAAATTGTTCCGGTAACGGTTTTGTATCGCAATCAACTTGATACGGTTATTCAAGCTAATGATGCCTCGGCCATTGCAGAGGGAGACTTGTTAGTACTGAACGATTTATTACCTGCGATTGAGGGAATGGGATTATCAGTGAAAAAAGAGCAGTCATTTCCAGAGCAGTCTTTGGAAGGTAACTCATTATGATCGCTTTTTTTACCCGCCATCCAACGGCTGCAAATTTATTAATGATCTCATTGATCATACTGGGTTTAAAAGCCTTGCCGGATATTAAACGCGAAACCTTTCCAGAATTTGTGCCATTGTATGTGGTTGCCAGTATTATCTATCCGGGCGCATCTCCACAAGAGGTTGAAGAAAGTTTATGCGTACGTATGGAGGATGCAGTTGATGGTTTATCAAATATTCTTGAGAAGCGCTGCGAAGCATTAGAAGGTGCGGCGCGATTAACACTAAAGCTGGATGAGAAAGCCGACCTAGGACGAATGACTTTTGATGTGCAAACACAAATCAATGCTATCAATGATTTTCCTGACGAAATTGCATCACCCATTGTTCAAGAGTTGAATCGTAACGATAAAGTGGTGGATATCGCGGTGAGTGCGCCACTGCCATTCCCCGAATTAAAAGCCTATAGCGAATCATTAAAACGTAAGTTACAGCGAGATTATGATGTTGATTTAGTCGAGGTCAGTGGTTTCTCTGCTCACGAATATCGTATTGAATTAGACCTGCATACACTACGCCAAATGGGCTTAAGTGTTAGTGATATTGCTAGTCAGGTGAGTCTGCAAAATATTAAAATGCCTAGCGGTAGTATTGAAACAGAAGAAAAAGAATTTCTAATTCGCTTTGAAGGCCAAAGTAATAGCATTGAATCTTTAGCCAATATGGTCGTGGGTGCGAGTCCTAATGGCGCAACTATTCGACTATCAGACGTTGCAATTATTACCGACCGTTTCAAATTAGACGAACAAAAAATCCTATTTGATGGCAAAACTTCAGCGATTATTAAAATCAGTAAAAATAAACAAGAAGATTCGCTAAGAGTAAAAGAAAAAGTACAGGCCTTTGTTGATGCTGAGCGAAAAATTGCACCGCAAGGGGTTGTTCTTTCGTTGACTAACGATATGTCGTCGATTCTGATTGAACGCATTCAAATGATGTTGAAAAACGGTTGGCAAGGTATGGCACTGGTGTTTTTTACCTTATGGCTGTTTTTTAATATTCGTTATTCATTTTGGGTTGCAGCAGGGCTACCGGTTGCCTTTATGGGCGGTTTATTTTTAATGGCCTCGCTTGGGCTGTCGATCAATATGATGTCGCTGGTGGGCTTGTTGATGGCCATTGGTATTATTATGGATGATGCCATTGTGATTGCTGAATCCATCGCCTCGCACATTGATAGAGGGCAAAAAATTAATGATGCTGTCATAAATGGGGTTAATAAAGTCATGCCTGGGGTAGTGTCTTCCTTTTTAACCACGGTGTGTATTTTTGGCGGCTTGTTATTTTTAACGGGTGAAATGGGAGCTGTGCTTAAAGCAATCCCACAAGTATTATTATTGGTGCTAAGTATTAGCTTAATTGAAGCCTTCTTAATTTTACCCAACCATTTAAGCCATGCTTTACAAAGAGAAGAAGATAAAAAATTAAAGACGCCCGCTCAGGAAAAAACAGGCGAAGAACGGAATACAATTTATAGATTTAAACAAGGCTTTATTGATCGCTTTGAATCATTCCGCAATAATCAGTTGCCGAGAGCGGTTAAATTTTGTGTGCACTATCGCTATGGTTTCATGGGGTCGTTATTGGCACTGATGCTGATCTCGGTATCGTTATTAACCTCGTCATTGGTGCGCTTTACGCCTTTCCCAGACCTGGATGGTGATATTGTTGAAGCGCGTATTATTCTCGCCCCAGGCACCACGCTTAAGCAGACTGAAAAAGTGATGAATACTTTAGTCAGTACAGCAGAGCGAGTGGGCGCTCAATTTTCTGCGGAGTTTGAGGATGGTGAACCATTAATTCAGCACATTACACGACAATATGGCAGTAACGCTGATGCTAATGAATCAGGGCCGCATCTAGCAACCGTTAGACTTGATCTGCAGGGTGCAGAGGAGCGCGAATCGTTAATTGGTGATGTTATTATTGCTTGGAAAAAAGAAGTGGGCACCTTGGCCGAACCAATTTCTTTAGTTTTTAAAGAACCGACTCTTGGGCCTGGTGGTCGTGACATTGAATTACGCATTAAGCATCCAGACCTTACCTCGTTAAAAGAAATCTCGGTTAGCATTCAGCAATACCTTGCGAAGTTTGATGGTATATCAGGCATTATTGATGATATGCGTATGGGCAAAGAAGAAATTTTAGTTTCGATTCGTCCGGGGGCTGAAAGTCATGGCATTAATGCACGTATGATCGCCAGTCAATTACGCTCTGCATTTTTTGGCCAGCGCGCTGATCAAATTCAAGTGGGTGTTGAAAATATTAATGTTGAAGTGCGCTTAAATAAATCTCAAGCCAGTGATTTAGATCAGCTTGCCAACTTTCCAATTGTAACTCCCAGTGGCAGTCAAATTCCATTAGCCAATTTAGCGAAATTTGAATTTACTCGCAGCTATGTGCGTATTAACCGAATCGATGGTTTACGCAGCTTGAGTATTTATGGTGATACAAATAATAGAAAGATTTCATCTTTCGAAATAATTAACGATTTTAAACTGAACCTCATGCCTCAGTTGCTAAAGGACTATCCAGAATTACGTTTTGATTTTGAAGGCCAAGCGAAAGATGCACAAAAAACGGGCCAATCAATGGCGCAAGGTTTTTTAATTGGGCTGTTTGGTGTGTTTGTTATTTTGAGCTTTCAATTCAGAAGTTACTTAGAGCCCATCATTGTAATGATGGCGATTCCGTTAGCCTTTATCGGAGTGGTATGGGGGCATTTTTTATTGGGCTATTCATTAAGTATGCCGAGCATGATGGGCTTTGTTTCGTTAGCGGGTATTGTGGTGAACGATTCGATTTTATTAGTGCAGTACATTCGTCATCACATTGATGAAGGGGATGAAATTCATCAGGCTGTAGTATTGGCCAGCCGAGAGCGGTTTAGAGCGGTATTTATTACTTCGCTGACCACTGCTGTGGGCCTATTACCTTTATTATTAGAGAGCAGCTTGCAGGCGCAAATTATTCAGCCACTTGTTGTTTCTATTGTGTTTGGTATTTTTGCATCAACAGCCTTGGTCTTGTTTATGATTCCTTGTATGTATGTGATTCTCTCGGACTTTGGATTAACTAGGCCTCATGGAAGTAAGGACTGATTCGTTATTATTATCCTACAGAAATTTCCGCTTCTATTTTTTAATTAGATGCGGAGATCTGAATATGTTGAATTATTCTTTAGAGAATATTACTCGGTCGCCCGTTAGAACATCTACTAAAATAATAGCGTTGTAATCTATCATGAACATCCTCTGATGCTTTTCATCAAATGCCAGCTGATAGGGATTACTAATCTGAATTCCAAAACCTGTATCATTGCTCGATAGAATATTAGTTGTTTTATTTATTAAATCTATTTTCTGCAAAGAGCGAGGAGTTCCTGTGGAGCTGATGTATGCTACCTCGGCATTATCTGTAAGTTCGATATCTTCACCTAATATATTGGGCAAATCCATTATTTTTTCACGGAGCCCGCTGGTGAGGTTAACTTTGTATAATTCTTGAGGAGATCGATTTAAAATATAAGCTTCTTCATCTGTGGTTTTGCAGTACAGCGCTGTAATCTGAGTAAAATCGATTCCTGTACCTGTATTCTGATCAGAGATGATTTTGCTATTTCGCGTATCTAAGTCAAAACTTATTACGCTATCCATTAAAAGATTTTGATTTCGAATATAGAGTAAACTGTTGCTTTGCTGGTTAAAGCATATATCTTTTGCCTTTAAGTGTTCCGCATCATCAGGTAAATCATCATTTGTTAACGCTTTGTTAATTTCATTCTCACTCCAAAATACTTTAGTAGCAGAGAATGGGTTTACGGCTTCGATTCCAGTATTCGTTAATACTATTAATTGCTGATATTTCTCGGAATAGCCAATATTCAACGGGCTTAATTCAGGGCCACTAGTATTACTTGTTATGGTTTCAGAACTATTGCTTTCAGTTGAATATTTCCTGATCTTTGAACTTCTACTATAAAGAGCAAACCAGTTCCCTGTGCCATCAGTACCTAAGCCAGTTATACCATTATGACCAAATTTATTATCATTATCACTATCATTTGTGAAAATACGACGATCACCTGTCGTTCGATTCACTGCTATTAACTCAGGGTTACTATCACTAGCAACAATCAGTTGATCGTTATCCTCATCTATTATTAGGCTGTCTAGTGCTCTTAATTCTAGCCCAGTGCCAATATTATTTGCGGATATTGTTGTTCGATTCCCAGTGCTTACATCAATAGAGGTGATTTTATGATCCCAACTCTCAAGAATATAGAGTGAGTTGTTTTCCGTATCATAGGCTAAACCTGAAGGGCAGTTTAACTCGTCACCTTCACCTACAGTCTTAGATGAAATAACTGTTTTAATAAGTGAGTTAGTATCAATGGCTATTATGTTGTTATTAATACAATCACTGACAAACATTCTATGGTTTTCATTGTCGTATTCGATGCCGAGAAATAATTCTCTTCCTCCATCGGCTATTGTTGTTCTATCTCCACTTGTTAGGTCAACAGCAACAAGGCTTGATGGGTTACCCTTCGCTATTAATAGACGGTTATTTTCTATATCCAGAGCCGCTGCCTTGAAATAACCAATTATGGGGCCACTACCGATAGACTTGCTACTAAGAATCGATCGAATCCCATTCGTTAGATTTACTTTTAATACTCGAGAATATTCAATAATATAAGCAATATCTCCAGAGCCTTGATAGACAAAATCCGTTAGGGTCTCTAACTCAGGTGATGTGTTTAAAGTATAATGAATGCTAGCAGTAGGATTTGAATTTTCTAAAATTCTGACTTGTAGTTCTGCTTTGCCTTCAGTGCTCATTATTTCTACGTTGGGAATGCGCCATGTCCCCATTGAGTTTATCGTTGACGATATCCACTCCCCTCCTATTCTTGCTTCAACCGATAATGTGTTGTGGTCTGTGTTGTCGATGTTATAGCTACCGACTACATCGATATTACTTCCAGAGAAAAAACTATTATTGGTTGGAAATGCAACGTTTAAATTAGTAGGACTTTTAATTTCAATAGAAACGGAGTCTGTCGATGAAATACCGTTCTCATCAATAATTATTAATTGAAACTGCAGTACTTCCTCACTATCTGGAGGTGTGAAGGATGCTTTTTCACTATTAGGGTTAATGATCTCAACCCTTGTTCCACTTAGTTGTAACCATTGGTAGGACGTTATATTGGCGGTGCTAGAAGATAGTGAACCGTTCAATATTGCTAGCTGGTTGATATTATAAAACGCGTCGATCCCAGCATGTGCTGACGCAATAGATGCAGGTTCATTAACTTTTACATTAATCATATCGTTAGACGTTTGTTTATCATTATCAGAAACTGTTAGTAAAAAGCTTAACGTTCCAGCTGTAGAGGGGGCGGTAAAATTGGCTATGCTCTCGTTTGCATTATTAAGCGCAACAGTTACGCCGCTAACTTGCTCCCATTTGTATTCGGTAATTGCAAGATCGTCTGTTGAGGATTCTGCATTTAAAGTCACAATGTTATTTGATGTCACTGTTTGATTATTGCCAGCATTGGCAATAGGAGGTGCTGAAAGTTCAGGTTGTTCGGGAGTCACTTCATTAACATTTATCGTCACTATATCGCTATGTGATAGCTCTTCGGCATCCATCACGGTTAGTTGAATCAATAAGGTTCCAGCAGTTGAAGCTGTGAAGCTAGCATTAGCGGAATTACTGTTATCGATAGTAATGGTTGGCCCAGATATTTGCTGCCAGTTGTAGCTTGTAATCTCTCTGTCATCGCTTGATTCACTTGCCGACAGGTGGACAGTATCGTTAGGGATAACGTTTTGGTCTAGGCCGGCATTGGCGATAGGAGGGTGAGGCGTCGTATCTAATATGGTTACAAATACTTCATCGCGCGGTAGGCCATTTCCAAAGCTACTGGGTAAATATCCGGAAACATAAGCCTGTACTCGAAAATACTTCAGGGTATCTTTATCAACATCTGGCAAAGTAACTTTGATCGTTTTACCTTTAGTGAGAATGCTTTGGTCGTTATCACCTAAATAAAGCCATTCGTAGGTGATATCTGGATTACCCCCACTAACTTGACTATTTGCCGTTAAGCTAATCGTACTGTTTTCATCGGCAGAAAAATCACTGGGTGCTGAAACAGTGATAGTAATATTATCTGTAGATTCATTAGGACTCGCTTCTTCTCCACCACAGCTGGCCAATGTTAATGTTGCTGCACAAATGTAAGCTAGTTTTAAGTACTTATTGAAGTTCACTAATAAATTCCTTTGCACCATATATATTAAAAGTTACTCCTAGAATATCATAATAAAACATTTAGTTATTGGCTTGTGCAATGTTAGTTGTCATGGGCGTTAAAGGAATTAATTACTAGGTTATTTTTTAATTTAAGGTGTATTAAATCACGCGTGTTTGCATATGAATGCGAATGAAGAAGTTTTGCAATGGCAGTTAGTTAAAGTGAGTAATCAGGTACGGTTACTTTTTACGTAATCGCGATAATGAAACGGCCGTAATACCTAAGAACGAAGCGATATGGTATTGCGGTAGACGTTCTAATAATTCGGGATATTCTTTGCAAAACCAACGGTATCGCTGTTCGGCGTTACCTAATAAAAGATGCGCTTCGCGGCGGGCACTTTTAATAAAAATCGTTTGCAGCATTTTTATTTCTAAACGCAATAACTCTGGATTATCTTCACCTGATTTAGACAGCGCTGTGTAGCTTGCGACCATTAAACGTGTTGGTTCTAAAGCTTGTATAAAATACTGGCAGGGTTCTTTGCTAACAAGAGCATCGACAGGAGCAATCATTTCATTGGCTTGGTAGAAGTGTTGGTTCACTTCATTACCGGCTTGATCGATGTAATAAATACGGATCAACCCTTCTAAGATAAAACACAGCTCTGTACAAATATCGCCTGCTTGTACCCAATGTTGCTGGGCTTCTAATTCATGTGCAGAAAAATGTTGAGTAAAATTTTCCCAATGACTAAGCGTGATGGCGAGCTTATTCTCACAAATGTTTTGCATCTGCAGTTGGTCTTTGAATAATTGATCTTTTATTAACTGAATTTGTGCAGACGAGTTGTTGGAAGAGGTTGCCATAACGTTGTCCAAAGTATTTGGTTCAGTATAGGGGCAAATGTTCTTATTCGTACACTTTATTCTCCAGCCTTCTCTATTAATGAGGTGGTGAGGTTCATCGATAGAGAAGGCTGGCTGCGAAGGTATGACAAAGTCTTCAAAAAAACCTAGCGCTTAAAAACTCTCTTTAAGAGAGTCATTACCTGAAAGCATCGCAAGTTTATGGCTTAACGCTCTAGGTAGAATACGGTCAAAATAAAATGTGGCATTGGCGATCTTATTTTCTAACAGTTCTTTTGAATATTCGCCCTCCAAAGGCAGCTCGTCCAAAATCTGCTTATCTAAAAGCTGCTTGTTTAAAAGAGTGCGCGCTGTAATCGCCATTTTAGCCCAGAAATATCCTAGTACGATATAACCGGAATACATCATATAATCGAAACTGGCAGCGCCGGCTTCGTCTGGGTTCTTCATCGCTTTGGCACCGATTTGCATAGTGACTTCAGGCCATTCCTTTGAATAGTTTTTTAACGAGGAGAGTAGCGTTCCTATTTCACTATCATCCGCCAGATGTGAATTCTCTTTGCCTAGTACGTGCATCATCTTGGTAAAACTCATTAAGCTTTTGCCTTGAGTGCCTAGCACTTTTCGCCCTAATAAATCTAGCGCCTGGATGCCAGACGTGCCTTCATATAATGTGGCGATACGACCATCGCGATACAGTTGTTCGACTCCGGTTTCTTTTATAAAGCCATGGCCGCCGTGAATCTGAATCGCATGGCTGGCACTTTCTAAACCAACTTCAGTGCAAAAGCCTTTGGCGATGGGGGTGAGCATATCGAGTAGTTGCTGCTTTTCTTTGTTTGTATTCTCTTGATGGGTTTCATCCATTAGTTGTGAACAGAACTGAGCTAATGCGCGGCCACCTTCGGCGAATACTTTCTGGGTTAATAGCATACGTCGGACATCGGGGTGAACAATCAATGGATCGGCTTCGAGTTCTGGATTCTTTATACCGCTAAGGCTGCGCATTTGAGTACGGCTTTGAGCGTAATTTAAGCTCTTTTGAAAACTGCGTTCACTCAAGCCAATGCCTTGAAGTGAAGTGCCTAAACGCATTTCGTTCATCATGGCGAACATGGCATTGATGCCTTTGTTCTCTTCGCCAATTAAAAAGCCCTGTGAATTTTCGAAACTCATTGAGCACGTAGGATTACCGTGCACGCCCATTTTTTCCTCAATGCCGATGCAGCGAACGTTATTATCTTTGCTCCACTGGCCGTCTTCTTCTGATTTATCAGGAACAAGAAACAGCGATAAACCTTTAATGCCTTCTCGGCTATTCGGTGAATCTTTTAGGCGCGCCAAAACAAGATGAATAATGTTGTCGCTGGCGTCGTGTGAGCCCGCTGAAATGAATATCTTACTGCCTTTAACCTGATAGCTGCCATCGGCATTAGCGATCGCTGACGTGCGAATTAATCCTAAATCAGATCCGCAATGCGCTTCGGTCATACACATGGTGCCTGTCCATTGGCCGCAGATCATTTTTTCTAGATAATTTTGTTTTAATTCATCACTGCCATAAGCGATAAGTGCGCGGCAAGCTGACATGGTCAGGGCAGGTGTCATACTAAAAGCATGATTGGCTGAAGTTAATAATTCACCAATAAAAGACCCTAAGCGCGAAGACTGGTTTTGGCCACCCCATTGCTCGGGCAGACATAACCCCATCCAGCCTGCTTGGGCGTATTTCTGAAACGCGGTTTTCATGCTTGGCGGTAAACTAACTTGGCCATCGTTTAATTGGCAGCCTTGACGATCACATTCGCTATTAATAGTGGCGAGTTCTTGTTCAGCAAAGCGGGCGGCTTGTTTTAATACGAATAGTTCTTCTTCAGTATTTTGATCAATCGTTTCTGACTCTGGAGGGGGAAAGACTTCATTCAGTAGAAAAGCCATATCTTGTAATGGGGCCTGGTAGTCAATACCGTTTTCGAGCCCTTTATCTGATGTTTTGTTAGGCATTATCATCACCTTGTTATGTTTAGTAAGTAGTCTTCGTTGTTTCTTACCGCGACTTCTTTTACAGTATTAAGCATAAAAAGCTGACAGCCATTAACAAATGTTAACGACGGCTGGCATTGATCAGCGAATAATGAATTCCATGATGAGAAAGAAGATATAGGCCGTTTTCTTAGAAAAATAGACAACGTTAATATCTAAATTAAATAACCGTGAGTAGACAATAATGACAAATCAACATTTCCCTAAGTTACTTGAGCCATTAGATCTAGGCTTCACTCAATTGAAAAACCGTGTATTGATGGGTTCTATGCACACCGGTTTAGAAGAAATGAAAGATGGCATGGAGCGTATGGCGGCGTTTTTTGCTGAACGTGCTCGTGGTGGTGTTGGTCTTATCGTTACCGGTGGTTTTGGCCCAAGTGCTGAAGCCGCAACTCATCCGCATACGAATATTATTAGCAGCGATGAAGATGCGCTGAAACATAAAACCATTACTGATGCGGTTCACGCTGAAGACAGTAAGATTTGTATGCAGATTTTGCACACAGGTCGTTATGCGTTTAATCCTAATTCGGTTGCACCTTCTGCAATTCAAGCGCCGATCAATCCGTTTGTCCCGAAAGAATTGGATAGCGACGGTATTGAAAAGCAGATTAATGACATCGTTCAGCTAGCTAAGTTCGCTCAAGTCGGCGGTTATGACGGCGTTGAAATTATGGGTTCGGAAGGCTATTTTCTTAACCAATTCTTAGCCAAACGTACTAACCATCGTGACGATGCATGGGGTGGAGAATACGAAAACCGCATGCGTTTAGCGGTAGAAGTTGTTCGTCGTACTCGTGAGGCTGTTGGTGAAAAATTCATTATTATTTACCGTCTATCCATGTTGGATCTAGTTGAAGGTGGCAGTAACTATGAAGAAGTATTGCAGCTAGGTAAGGCGATTGAAAAAGCGGGCGCGACGATTATTAATACGGGTGTTGGTTGGCACGAAGCGCGTATCCCTACC
>TARA_B110000211_G_scaffold50916_1_pt1 | contig 24361 bp, 27 predicted proteins | sample TARA_B110000211 | Tara Oceans TARA_B110000211 (sample SAMEA4397516) | marine metagenome | biome: Polar Biome; feature: [DCM] deep chlorophyll maximum layer (ENVO:01000326); material: water (ENVO:00002006), including particulate matter (ENVO:01000060) such as... | depth 30 m
GTTATTATTGCTGGGTTAGAAAAAGCCAATGTTGCTGATACTATTTGTGATCCAGAGGTAAATGAGCCTATTAGCGCTACTCCAATTGATCCTCCAACAATGTCAATCACTGTTACTGTGAACAGCTCACCTTTGGCGGGAACAGAAGGAAAAAAATTAACTAGCACACAAATAAGAGATAGGTTGATGCTAGAAGCACAAAATAACGTAGGTATTACATTTGGAGAAAATGAAAACAGAGATTCTTTTGTTATTAGCGGCAGAGGTGAACTAATGCTAGAAATTTTATTAACTCAAATGAGAAGAGAAGGATTTGAAATGACTGTAAGTCCTCCAAAAGTACTATTTCAAAAAGACGATTCAGGAAATAAGCTAGAACCAATTGAAGAAATCACAATGGACTTAGATGAAGAATATTCTTCAAAAGTAATAGACTCAATGAACAGAAGAAAAGGTAAACTGATTGATTTAAAGGATACAGGTAAAGATAAAAAACGTTTAATTTTTCACGCACCCACAAGAGGATTGATGGGTTACACAAGTAGATTTTTAACACTCACAAAAGGCAATGGAGTAATTAATAGAATATTTCATGCTTTTGGAAAATATACAGGTGATCTCGAAGGTAGAAGAAATGGTGCTTTAATTTCAATGGCTTCTGGGAAAGCTGTTGCTTTCGCAATTTTTAACCTTCAAGCAAGAGGTGAAATGTTTGTTACTCACAACGATCCTGTTTATGAAGGAATGATTGTAGGGCTTGCTTCTAAAAGTGGAGATTTAGAAATAAATGTTATGAAAGGGAAACAGTTAACAAACATGAGAACTCAAGGGACAGACGAAAATGTTGTCTTGACCCCGGTAAGAAAAATGTCAATAGCTGAACAATTAAGCATGTTGAATACTGATGAAGCTTTAGAAATTACTCCTAAATCACTTAGGTTAAGAAAATCTATGCTGAATCCACATGATAGAAAAAGGAAAGCTAAAGCCTCTTAGATTTTGAATTTAGATTTTTGACTATCTAACAAAAAACCTTTTACAGTCTCTAATGTCATTACTTTAGGATTTTTCCCAAATTTTATTATTTGATCTATTATTTTTGGTGGCATAGTAATAATATTACACTTAATTTGTTTTGCTTGGATGTAATTGTAAGGCTCCCTGGTACTTGCCCACAATATATCTATATTCTTATATTTTTTTGATAAAGATAAACTTTTTTTAAATATTGGAAGAGGATCTATGCCTTTATCTGCCATTCTACCAGCAAAAACTGAAATTATTGATTTACTGTTTTTATTCAAACAGCTTAATATTTTTTTTACCTGTTCAAATGAATAAACCGCAGTTATGTTGAGCTTTATTTTTTTTAAACTTAATTCTTTTATTACTGGACCCATAAAAACTCCTTTGGAATTTACGACTGGTATTTTAACATAAACATTTTTTCCCCATTCTTTAATTTTATATGCCTGATTTAACATTTCTTTTCGATCGTCTGCAAAAACTTCAAAGGATATGGGTTTCTTTTTGCAAATTTTTAATATTTTAAGTGAATAATTTTTATAGTTTTTAGCTCCAGAAAGTCTCATTAAACTTGGATTTGTGGTAAAGCCGTCAACAATTTTATTACTATTAAATAATTTTATAGTTTTATAATCAGCGCTGTCACAGAATATTTTTGTTTTCATAGACTTAATTTTTTTTTATAACATCCCTAACTTTGACATCTTGTAACATGGTGTTATAAAAAAAACTATATTTTTTATTTTTAAGAGCAGTTAAAACTAAATTAAAAAAGTTTTTAATGCAATCATCTTTTTTAACTTTAATTTTTTTAATCATATTTTTTGTTTTTAAAGTAATTTCTAAATTTTTATCATGAGGTAATGCGAAAATTCTTTGAGGTGAGTAAATAATTCTATCTTTTGTGTAAAAGATTATTTGCTGATTGTATTCTCTTTGAACAGCAAAATTTCCAAAATAAGTGCATGTTTTTGTGTTTTTTTTTATGTAAAAATTTTTTACTAATTTGGTATTTTTAAAATAACTTCTATTTACATTTAAATTTTTAAAACTATCACTCATAAATAGTCTAATTATAGCCGCTGCATATGGTGACATGTCATATTCGCAATCTCCATTTATATTTGCAATTTTATTTATAGATCTCGCTAGCGGATGGTTTAGATTAGATTGAATGTGTTCTATTTGGCTAGTTCCATTAGATAGTTTTTTAATTACATCAAAAACTCTATGATAGTTGAAAAGAGTTGCCTCAGCAAAAAGAAGTTTTTTTCTTTTTGCTATTTGTAAAAGCTTTTTAGTTGTTTTTATATTTAATGTAGCTGGTTTATCTACGATTACGTTAAAACCTTTTTCTAAAATTTTTTTTGAATATTTATAGTGTGTTGAGTTAACTGTAGAAATATAAACAATTTCTGGCTTAAATTTTTTTAAAGCATCTTGATAGTTGTTATAAAAAATTTTTTTTGAAAAATCTATCTTATTAGATTTTGAACAGATACAATAACTAAATTTATTATTTCTATTTATTGATGGAATTAATCTCCTTCTAGCAAAAGAAGAATAACCAATAATTAGTAATTTAGTTTTTGCCATGGCTTAGATTCACACTTATATTAAATTAAAAAATTAATTCAAGATTATAATATTTTAATTATTTCAATTTTTTGGAATAAATTTTGATGAACAATTTACTATTGTTGTTGCTTCGTCCTCTGTTCTACCAGAGTTAAATTCCTTAGACGAAGTGAATATTTGTTCTCTTATTTTTTCGTTAAATAAAACTTGATAAATATATTTTGCAAAAATTGAAGTATCGTAGCATGGTACTAAAAAACCATTTTCTCCATGTTTAACGTCATCTTGTGCTACTCCAACATCAAAAGAAATAACTGGAAGTTTATTTTCCACAGCTTCCGAGACTATATGCGGAGCAAAACACTGAATTGAAGGACAGGCTAATAAATCAGCTGCTCGATACAGTAAATTTAAATTTTTGTCAGAATTAATTAATCCGAGATGGGACCACTTTATAATATTCGATTCGTAAGCAAAATTATTTTTTTCACCAATTGTTATAATTCTTGTATCACGAAGAATTTTATGTTGTTCTGATTTAAGGTATTTTGTCTCTAACAATCTTAGTGCATCTATTAAAAGATGCCCACCTTTATGGTGAGCAGATAAATCAAAAGCACCAAATAAAATAATATTTTCGTTTTTTTTTAAATTCAAAATTTCTCTTGCATTATCTTTAGTATAAAAAAATTTTCTTTCTTTTCTCACATCGAGTCTCGCTATATGCATTTCAGCGTCTTTAAAGATTGATGATTTTTCAAAGATTTTTCTTACGTATGTATTTTGTACTAAAACCTTTGGTTTATATTTTTTTACAATCCTCTCTTTTTCAATTAAGTTTTCTCTTGTAATATTGAGGAAATTTAAGAAATTTAATTTGGGACATCTGTCACAGTTATTTATAAAATTCTGACAATTTCCATTAAAATGACAACCTCCTGTCGCCATCTCTATATCAAGAGGTCTTAAAAAAATTACTTTATTGTATTGCATAATTTTTTCAAAAATTTTTTTTGAAATAATTTTATTAAATGTAAAAATAATTATTATATCTGTATCTTTGATATCATTTTTAATTGCATTAAATTTAATTGTAGAATTTCCAAACCAAAATAGCTCTAAAAAGTTTTTTTTAAAATCTTTAATTCTTTTAATTTTTATTAAATTTAATAAAAAAGAGATAATTCTAAGATAAAATGACCTTACAATAATATTTATATTCTCATTTTTTATTTTGGCATGCAGAGTACTAACTTTAACTTGGTGATTTAATCTTTTTAAATTATTTGATAAATTTATTGCAACTTGACCCACTCCATCTGAGTCATTATTAATCAATATTAGAAATTTCATAGATAATTATGATTTAAGAATATATTTTTGTGATGTATTAATTTTTATTTTATAAAAATGATAAAATAAAAAAATTTTCATTGTATATTTGCTTTGATAAATTTTGTAACAGTATCTGTCATATATTTTATTTCGTTATTTTTTAAACCGTGATGACATCCTATTAATAAACCGTTTTCCATAACATCATCGCTATTTATATTAGAATATTTAGTTTTTTTAAAAATCCTTTTTTTCATAATTGGTTGTCTCAATATATTTCCTGAAAATATTGGTCTTGTTTGTATTCCTCGTTCTTCAAGAAAGATCTGAAGTTTAGTTCTGGAGAGACCGCAATTTTTTTTTAGCAAAATGGGGTATGCTAACCATCCTGTTCTGGTAGCTTTATTTTGAATTGGAGTCCTAAAGTAATCAGGATTTTTTATAAAATAACTGTTTAAAAGATTAAAATTTTTAATTCTCTTAGATACTATGTTTTTTAGTTTTTTTAATTGTTCAAGTGCAAAGGCAGCTGATATTTCTGATGGAATAAAATTATAACCCATGTCAGAAAATATATATTTTCCGTCATACGCAATTCCACTAATTTTATTTTTAAATCTATTTTTCACTCCTTCAGATTCATTAAATATTGCGGATGACCTACCATAAGCTCTGAGTCTTTTTGCATTTTCGTATAATTTCTTGTCGTTGAAGCAAACTAATCCACCAAAACCCGCTCCTGTAATTAAATGAGCGCCATAAAAACTAGTTGTTACTGAGTCAGAATATTTGCCTGTTGTACTATTGTTAAGTTTGTATCCTATTGTATCAGCTGAATCTTCTATCAACTTTAAATTATATTTTTTTGCTAACTTATGTATTTTTTTCCAGTCAGCAATATTTCCCAAAAGATTTGGAATCATAATTGCTACTGTTTTTTTATTTATACATTTTTCAATTTGGGATAAATCTGCTGTGTACTTCCTCTCTTCTATATCTATGAAATGAGGTATGCATCCAACTTGATAAATTGGAGCTATAGTTGTAGAAAAAGTTAATGAAGGAGTAATAATTTCTGAGTTTTTTTTAAAATTGAATGCCGCTAAAGCAAGAAGATTAGCCGAGGATCCAGAATTTACCATTAAACCAAATTTTTTTCCAAAAACTTTTGTAGATTTTTTCTCAAATTCTTTAACTCTTGGCCCATCCATTAAGGCAATAGGATTTTTTAGAACTGTATTTACAGCATTGATTTCTTTTTTATCGTAAACGGCTTTTGCGTAGAAAACTTTCATATATTTCTTATATTCATTTTATAATTTATATCAATGATAAGATTGACCGCAGATGTGGGCCCACTAAATATCCCAATTTGATAAATTTATCCAACTCCCATAAAGTTATCCATTTGTATGTTTTGCCTGGTAAATTTAATTTTCCATTATACTGTATTATCCAATGTAAATTTCTTTTTTTAAACAATCTACCGCCATCCTCAGTTACCCAAAATTTTCTTATAGTTTTAAAATTTTTTTTAAAATATATATTTACTACTTTAGGTTTATTGCCCAAATGAACTCTGTTTAAATTTGAATAAGTGGCTTGTAAAGAGGGGCTTAATTGTATTTCATTGTAGTTTCCTGGTTCAAATTTAGCATCAATTAAATAGTGTGGCACGCCATTAATGGTTGATCTTACTAGGCCTATAATACCTCCTTTATAACCAATTTGTTTTATAAAGGGTTGGTCCCAACCTTTTACTTCTCTGTTAGAATTTGTAATTCTTTTTCCTTCAATAGAAAAAAACTCTCCACTTGTGTGTCTTATAATTCCTTTTTTTTTATCGTAATTCCATTTATCCATTTCTTCTAAATGAATATTTTTTACTTTAGTTTTATTTAATTTTCTTATTTTGTTGTACCAATTTAATGTTTTTTTAAAATCTGAGTTAGACCAGTTAGACATTTTTTCAATATTATTTTCGTAAAAAAATATTTTTTTTGATTTATATAGATTATTTTGTTTTAAAAAATCTAAATAGATTTTTTTCGTAAAATTATAACTAGGTTGACGGTTATCGGTTTTCATTTATGTATTTACCAATTAATTTAAAATTGCGACTCTTTTCACAGTTTTTACTTGTAAGATATTTATATTTATACTTTTTATATAAAGTTTTATTTATTTTCATACTTTTATGAATGTTATTTTTATTAACATTATTTCTATTAATTAAGTGTGCTCCAGTAATTTTTGAAGTATATCTTAAATCTGCCATCTCCCTAAGATCTTTTTGATCTTGATCACAATAAGTCAAAAAAATAGGTTTGCGGGATAAAATTGCATAGGAAATAGCTGTAGTCATACCACAAGTTATTATGAACTTAGAAGTGGGAATTAGTTTTTCAGCAGCATCATTTTCATGATTTACTAACTTTTTTTTATAATGTGATTCTTTTGTTCCTTTCACTTTTGGGTGTGGAATAATTATTACTTTAGTTTTGTATAACTTTTCAATCTTATCTAAATAAATATTTAAATCATCATACCACTTTTTCGCATTTGGTTTAATTGTAGTTTTCTTTCCACTCAAACTATGATCGTCAAATACGTCTGGCCCTGGTTTGTCTAGAAATATTATATTATTTTTTTTTGATTTTTTTATTCTACTTTTTAAGCTTTGTTTTAAATATTTAGTATAATCCCAAGAATGAATTTGAAGTATTTTAGATTTTTTTGAAATAATTTTTTTTTTCTCGTTTCCAACTTTCAAATTTATCAAGCTTTCATAATTTATAAATGGTATTAAAAATCTGATCAAAATAAACTTAATTGTAAAAAGGGTATAAACTGGATTTAGCAAAATAGTTTTTAAGTAGCTTGTTAATACTCCATATGTTATTGGAAGTTTTTGATCACCCGATAATTGAGGGTTGCGATTTAATAAAATTGGTATTTTAGATTTACTTAAGAAATAATTTATGAGTAATATTTTAAAAGAAATAGGCTCAAGTTGAGCTATAATAATTGTATTTTTTTTATTAAATTTAGAGAAGAATTTTAACCATTCTTTAATTGTTCTTGAATAAATTACGGTTTTATAAGGTTTCGAAAGTGATTTTTTAAATCTTTCATCTGCAAATGGATCGAACACATTAATTAATACATTCAGATTATACTTTTTTTTTAGTTCCTTTAATTCCCATTTTTGATAATCAAAGTTTGTAAATCTTCCAGAGTGAATAATTAAAAGAAATTTTTTTTTCATTTATAATTAATATTAAATCTGATTACTTGCAGTGATTTATTGCTTTTGTTGTTCATTATTTGAACATTATATCGTTCATTTATTGAACAGTAAAGCAAATAATAAATTTAAAGTATTGGTTCAGTTTGTTAATTTAGAGAGTCTGAATTAATTAATCGTAGTTTTAAAATACCTATATAAGTAAGGATTAATTTTATTTCTTAATTGGCTAATTAAAAAACTTTTGTTTTCAATTTTATAAACTTCTTTAATTTTAGTCGTCATAAGATTATATAATAAGGCTAATCTATTTGATTTGCCATCCCCTTCAAATGAGTGCCATGTATTTCTTTCCTCTCTTGCAAAAAAAACCCCTCTATTAGTTTTCCATTCAATTTCATTTCTCTCTTCGCCTTTTTTATTGGCATAAAATATTGTACCTTTATTGATAAAAGGCTTTAAATAAATCACTCCACTTAATAATTTTTCAGGTCCATCATCATGTATTGGAAAGCTACAATTCTTTCCAGTCTCTATTATATGTAAGTCTAAATATTCATAAAGATCAATTTTTTTAGGATATAGTTCGTTTAATAAATTAATAGCTTTTTTTTCGTAACGATTTTTAAAATGTAGAATTGTTTCTGAATCTATGCAATCTGTTTGCATTATCTTATTTTTTCTATCGACACTATTATGATAAACTTTCACCGCATCATCCGTTATTTTTTTTAAATTAAGAGAAGACAGCATTTCATAATCTTTTTCTTCTAAAAAATTATCAATTATTTTTATTTTCATTTTTATGATTATACAATTTTTTTTATTTCTTTTAAGCTTTCTTTTTTAATATTCCTCTCATGTAACAATTTTGCCCTGTATTATTTACAAACCAATCTAATTTGCTCATATTTCTATTTTTGTTAATTTTAGTATAGTCTTTTAAAATCTGGAAAATTTTTTTTGGTAATAAATTTTTGATTAAATTTTTAAGTTTAAAAATTGAAAAAAAGGACGAATTATTCTTCATAACATTTTTATGATCTTCTGTTTGAAACTTCCGATCATCTTCGAAGGAATGAGCAGAAAAGGAAATATTTATAAATTCCAAACCATGTATTTCTGCAAGCTTCTCCATACTTTTTTTTGTATAATACAATAAATGTATACCGTCGTAAGGTCTACCATCCCAATATTCCTTAGGGCAATAAGGTACCTCAAAAAAAAAATGTCCGCTAGGATTTAGAATGTCATCAAATTTTTTAAACAAGCTATTAACATCTGTTATGTGCTCTAAAGCGTGTGTAGCAATTATTAAATCAAATTTTTGATTTATCTCATTTAGATTTTCAAAATTTTCATAACCTCTTTCATTTAAAATTTTTTTACAGTGTTTATCTGTTTCGGAGCAGAAAAGCTTTAATTGTGAAAATTTAATTTTAAGTGCATGACCTAAATCACCATTACTACAACCAAAATCAAAAATATTTTTGATTTTTTGAAAATCAATTAACGTAGTTAAATAAAGTGCATAACTTAAGTTTTTGTCTTCTAAATAATGAGCTTTTTGATCTTCATAATCTTCTGTCGCCCAGTAAGGAGGTCTAATTTTTGAACTATAAATATTTTTATAAAAATAATCTAGCTTTTCAGCATTTGGCATGGGATTAACAAAAGTAAAATCGCAGTCGTTACAACGATATAATTTTGCACTATTAAAATAATTTTCGTCTTCCTTGAATTGAAATTTATAATCATCAAGAAACTGAACTTTTTCGTCTTTTTTACAGATTAGGCAATTTATCATTTTTTATTAGTTTTTAATTAATATTATAAATTATTTGCTGAAGTTATGTAAATGCTAATGATTCTTCAGTTTCTAATCTAGATTTTTTACTATGTTTTCTGTCATTTTCTTTGCGTCCGCAAATAACATCAAAGTGTTATCTCTATAAAAAAGTTCATTGTCTATTCCGGCATAACCAGGGGATAAACTTCTTTTTACAAATAAAACTGACTTACATTTTTCGACATCTAAAACAGGCATTCCGAATATTGGACTTTTAGGATCAGTCTTAGCAACTGGGTTTGTTACATCGTTTGCACCTATTACAAAAGCAACATCTGTATTGGCGAAATCGTTATTTATGTCTTCTAATTCAAAAACTTCATCATAAGGAACGTTTGCTTCTGCAAGCAATACATTCATGTGCCCAGGCATTCTTCCCGCAACTGGGTGAATGGCGTAAGTAACTTTTACATCATTTTTTTTTAATTTATCTACCATTTCTCTTAACGCATGTTGCGCTTGTGCTACAGCCATTCCATATCCAGGAACAATTATTACTGAGGAAGCATTCTTCATAAGAAATGCAGCATCTTCAGCGTTTCCACTTTTTGTTGGTTTTTGTTCTTTGCTTTTATTTTTATCAGAAGAGGTGTCAGCACCGAATCCTCCCAATATAACATTTAGGAACGATCTGTTCATTGCTTTGCACATAATATAAGAAAGTATTGCACCTGATGAACCAACAAGTGCGCCTGTAATAATTAAAGCAGTATTCTCTAGTGTAAAACCAATTCCTGCGGCAGCCCAACCCGAGTATGAATTTAACATTGATATGACAACTGGCATGTCTGCACCTCCAATTGGAATAATTATTAAAAACCCAATTAAAAAAGAAATTAAAATTAAACTCCAAAATATTTGTTCAGATTGGTTGAACGCTAAGTAAACAATTAAAAAAATAATTAAAGCACCTAGTAAAGCGTTAACGTAATGCTGTCCGAAAAAAGTAATTGGTGAACCAGACATCAACCCTTGTAATTTTAAGAATGCAATTATTGATCCAGTAAAAGTTATTGCGCCTATAGATACTCCAAGACCCATCTCAATAATACTTGCTGTTTTAATATTTTGAAAATCACCTAAACGAAAGGACTCTGGACTGTAGTATGCAGATACAGCAACTAACACTGCTGCTAATCCAACAAGACTATGAAAGCCAGCTACTAATTGAGGCATAGCTGTCATTGGTATTTTGTACGCAATAAAACTTCCAATCAAACCACCAATGGAAAAAGTAATTATAAATAGGATTAAATTTTTTAATAAAATATCGATTGATAAAAAGGTTACAACGACAGCAAGAAGCATCCCGAGAATACCAAAAATATTTCCCATTCGAGAAGTATTGGGAGAGGACAGGCCTCTCAAGGCCATTATAAATAATACTCCAGTAAATAAATATAGTAATGCTGATATATTAGGTGACATTTTTCCTTTTTAACTTCTAATCAGACAGACGCCCCATGACAATCCGCCGCCGAAACCAATTAAAAGAATTTTTTTATTTTTTTGAATTTTATCTAAATATTTACTTAATACAATAGGTATTGAGCTTGAAGAAGTGTTGCCAATACTTGACATATTCATAAGAAGTTTTTCTTTTGGTATTTTCAGCTTTATTTGAAGATTGTTAATTATATATTCATTAGCTTGATGGAAAACAAAATAGTCAATCTTATCTATTGTTAACGAATTTTTTATTAAATATTCTTTCACTACAGGAGGCACTCTTTTTAAAGCAAATTCATAAATACCTGGTCCGTTTAAATCAAGATAGTCTCCTCCTTCAACTTTGTTGTTCCAGTGTCTTGCACCAAAATTTGGAATTACTGCATTTTTAAATCCTGAACCATCTGTGCCATATTGAAAGTTTTCTATTTGAAAGGAGTTTTTTGATTTTTTTTTTGAACTAATTAATGTACTAGAAGATCCATCTCCAAATAATATTCTGGTTTTAATATTTTCTTTCTTAATAAATTTTGAATATGTGTCAGAAGTAATTAATAAAATATTTTTTGCTTGGTTGGAAAGAATTAAGCTTTTTGCTACTGATAAAGAATAAATGTATCCTGAGCATGCTAAAATAATATCGAATGCTCCTACACTTGTTTTTAATTTTAATTTATCTTGAATAATGCAGGCATTAGTAGGCAAAGAATATTCCGGAGTGTTTGAGCAAAAAATTAAATAATCTATTTTATTTTTGTCTATGTGCTTAAGAATTTTTTTTGCTGATTTAATTGCTAAATCGTTACTAAATATATTTTTTCCAGCAATTCTTCTAGATTTTATACCTATCTTTTTTAACATTCTGGCTATCTTTTTTTTGGGTAAGCCAGATGTTTTTAATAAATCTGAATTGTACTCTTTTGTAGTTGGTAAATAATTTTCAACTCTATTTATATAAGCCTTATTCATTGATAATTATTTAATTTTATTGCCATATAATTTGATCAAGTCTTTGATTGTTTTAGATTTTTTGATTTTTTCATAGTCAATTTTTAGATCGGGAAAATATTCATCATTAAAGGTTGTTATATCTAAACCAATTAAAGAATCAAATTCTAGATCCTTCAGTTTATTTTCTTCGTAAATATCTTTTTTTTCAAATATTTTAGAAAGATGTTTTAGAAGTTCATTTTTTTTCATTTAAGCTTTCAAGTATCATATTGCAACTTATTTATAAAGAAATTATATACTATTAACTGTTTTAATTAATAAATATTATTTATATTAGTATACGAATTCTGAATAGAGTGTATTAAATTTAAAATTAGTTGGTAAATTTTTTACAACAACTTGATTCTCTAAATCTTCAAATACTTTTTCATTTTCAGGAATGCAGCACTCGCCTATATTGAAATAATTTTGTGAACAAAAAATAATTTTAAATTTCTTACATATTTGAAAGATAAAATTTTTCCAATTCTCTTTAAGTGCCTCAGTATTAGAAACATAAATAAACTCTAAAACACTAAAGATGATTTTTTTTCTTTTTTTCGATGCTATTACAAAAATATTATTATCTTTATTAGTTTTATCGCAAATTAAAAATTTATAACAATTTATTTTTTTGTGGTCATTATAAATCTTAATATCATTGAGACTGAGTTTTTTTTTAATGGCCTCTTCATCGTCCACAATATAGAATTTTTTATTATGAAATAAGTTTCTTATTTTGGGCAAAAAACTAATTCTATATTTCATGATACAAACTTTCATTTTATAATAACGAAGAAAAAGTCGAATTAGCGCATTAACTGGTTGCGCAAAAATAACTGAATTGTAGGCAAAAATTGGAGTGAGTATATCTCTTCCCTGGGCAAAGAAAGCTAATCTTTTTTTTTCATCAATTATCCAAGTATGTAGGTTACAAAAAATGTATTCTTTATTTTCGTTAGATCTTGAGGAAAACATAGTGCCTAAAAAACCAGAAATTTTATTACTCCTGTCTAAAATAACAAAACCGAAAGGATATTCATTTAAAAAATTATTATTAATAAATTTTTTAACTTGTGCAAATTTTAAATATTTTTGATTTTTCAAATATTCAAAAGTCTTTGTGCTTAAATTTGAATTGAAATAAACTGGCTCTAACTTAATTTCGCTCAATTATTTTTTTTTCTTTTTCTTATACATTTGAAGCATTCTCTGCGTTACTAAAAATCCTCCAAAAATATTTATTGTTGCAAGGAAAATTGCGATTAAACCCAGGATGTTAGAAAAAGAAACTTCTTTACTGAATGAGCTTCCAAATGAAGCGACTATAGCGCCAACTATAATTACTGACGAAATTGCATTAGTAACTGACATTAAAGGTGTGTGCAAAGAAGGTGTAACGCTCCATATTACAAAGTAACCAATAAAAATTGAGAGCACAAATATACTTAATCTAAAAATAAATGGATCTATTTCCATTGGTTTTCCTTTTTAATCAAAGTTTTTTCTATTATCTCATCTTCTAGATTAATAACAAACTGTTTTTTTTCTTTACTATAAAGATTTCTAATAAAACTGAACAAATTTTTAGCATAAAGGCTAGAGGCAGTTAATGGTAGTTTATTCATAAGATTTTTAATACCAATTATTTTTATTCCATTTACGGTGTTTATTTTATCTATTTCGGAAAATGCTGAATTTCCACCTTGTTCAGCAGCAAGATCATAAATTACTGAACCTGGCTTCATTAATTTTACAAGTTCTTCATTTAGTATCCTCGGCGCTGGTCTGCCTGGTATTAAAGCGGTGCATATAACAATATCATTTTTTGTAAGTGCATCCTTTAGTAAATCAGCTTGTTTTTTTTTAAAATCTTCACTTGTTTCTTTTGCATACCCACCTTTTGTTTCTAAATTCTCTGTTTGTTCAACTGTCAAAAACTTTCCACCTAAGCTTTCTACCTGTTCTTTAGAGGCTTGCCTAACATCAGTTGCGGAAACTATAGCTCCTAATCTCTTTGCTGTTGCAATCGCTTGTAATCCTGCAACACCTGCTCCAATCACCAAAACTTTAGCTGCTGGCACTGTGCCTGCTGCAGTCATCATCATCGGTATTGCTTTCTCATATTCATAAATTGATTCTATGACCGACCTATATCCAGCTAAATTTGATTGTGAAGATAAGACATCCATTGATTGAGCTCTAGAAATTCTAGGAAGCAACTCTAAAGAAAATATTTTTATATTTTTTTTTATTATTTCTTCAAGTTTGCTTTGATTTTTAGATGGATTAAATATTCCTATCAAAATAGTTTTTTCTTTTATGTTCTTAATTATTTGATCTGAAGGACATTCTACTTGCATTAATAAATTGCAGTTTTTAATTACTTCTTCAGCGCTGTTAAAAATAGTTACACCAACATTTTCATAATCTTGATTATCAATTCCTATATGCTTGGCATAGTTTGTTTCCAGACACACATTTAAGCCCAATGCAATTATGTTTTTTGCAGACTCAGGTGTAATTGATATTCTTTTTTCTAGTGAAATATTTTCTTTTATTGATCCTACTATCATGTTTATAAAATTAAATTATATTAAAGTAGAGTAAATGCTAATATTACTAAAAGCGCAATCACGGCTATTGTTCCCCACAATACGAGTTTAGTAAATCCATTATAGGTATTTTTATTATCCTGATCGCTCATCGTTAGCCTTGACGTGCCTTAAACCTTGGATTTTTTTTGTTAATTACGTAAAGTTTTCCCCTACGTTTAACTAATTTAGAGTTAAGATCTCTTTTTTTTAATGACTTAAGTGAGCTAGCTATTTTCATAATTTTTTATTAGCCTGGCAATGTCCTACTCTTCCATGTCTTAAGACAAAGTACCATCGGCGCTGAAGGACTTGACTTCCGAGTTCGGAATGGGATCGGGTATGGCCCCTTCGCAATAATTACCAGGCAAAAACTTATAGTATTATTTTTATTTGATGTAAATAGCTTATTATATCAATTTTTAAAGCTTGGTGGGCGTGATAAGAATTGAACTTATGGCCTCTACGATGTCAACGTAGCGTTCTACCACTGAACTACACGCCCTATTTTATCAACATAAGGGATATTGATATTTAAGCTAGTGATATAAATAGTCACATTTAAATATTCTTAATATGTTAAATATATTAATAAGATAGAACTAAATATAAAATTATGCACAAATTTGGAAATTTCACTTTAAGTAAAAAAGCATTAAATATCCTAATTTTCTCGTTTCCTTTGGCATTTATTATTGGAAACTCAGCTTTAAATGCTCTAGTTTTTTTAATCGGACTGCTAGGTTTGATTGTCTATAAAAAACAAGTTTTTCAAATTAAAAAAAATAAGCTTTTAATATCCATTTCTTGTTTTTTTTTATATCTAATTTTAATATCCATTTACGAAGATTTTAAAAATCCTAAAAACGTTGAAGTAATTAAGTCATTTTTATATCTTAGATTTCTAATGTTAACCTTAGTCTTGAGATGCATGATGAATAATGATGAATTTGACTTAAAATATTTTTTAATCATATGTTTGTTTTTTGTTTTATTTGTCTCAATTGATCTAACCATCCAATCAATATTTGGAACAAATGTATTAGGCTTTAAGTCCACCCAATATCACAACTCAGGAATATTTAATTTAGAACGAGTTGCCGGTGGTTATATATCTAGATTTTTATATTTAGGCGTATTTTCTGTTCCATTGATCTTAAATAAAAAAATAAAAATTAATTTGAATTTATTTTTTATTTTTATTTTTTTAATTGGAATAACAGGATTAATACTTTCAGGAAATAGAATGCCTTCAGTAATGCTTTTAGTCTATTTATTGTTAATGATAATATACTTTAAAAACTTAAGGATTGTTTCAACTGCTTTATTAATTTTATCTATTGTAATTTTTTTAATTAGTTTGTCTTTAGATGAAGACTACAAGAGATATTATAGAAGTTTTTATGGTAATGTAGTTAATATGACATGGTCTTTAACAGATTATACCAAACGGTTTGTAAATGAAAAAATAAACAAAAAAACTAGTCAATCATCAATTTATCAAGAAGATGCCAATGTTGCTTGGATAGGTGAACAATATAAGTGGGGTTTCTGGAGTGGTCATAGTATAATTTATTTAACTGCCTTAGATATTTTTAGAGATCGCCCAATTCTTGGAAGTGGAATAAAATCTTTTAGAGTTAGATGTAAATTAAAAATGAATAAATATAGTAGAATTTGTTCTCTACATACACATAATTACTATCTAGAAATACTAACTGACACTGGGCTAATTGGATTTGTTTTATTTGTTGGGCCTATATATTTTTTACTGTTTAAAAATCTTGTTTCACGTTCGAGAGAGAATTTTGAAAAACATCAAATCTTTTTTTATTCTCTCATGTTTATTTTAATTATAGAATTTTTTCCACTAAAGAGTAGTGGAAGTATGTTTTCAACAAATTCTGCTACATATGTGTTTTTAATTTTAGGTCTACTTTTAAACGATAAAATTAAGAATTTTTTTAGGGATTAATAAAATTAATAATAATTTAATTTTTATTTTCAATTTTGGAAATTTTAATATTCTAAAAAAACTTGTTAAAAATCTTTTTTTATTGATTTCATTTCTTGTGTTCAAATACTCTATGTTGTTTTTAAACTCATCTACTTCTGTCACATTATAGTCTTTGTAATTAGTCTTAACCCAACTTTTTAGTTCCTTTATCAATACATCTTGATTCTTCAATGTAAAATTATTTTCATGCATTCTGTAATATGCAAGTGGTTTCTGCACACACAAAATTTTAGATTTTTTACTAATTTTCAAAAATAAATCAAAGTCACCAATTATTTTAAATTTTGAATTAAAATTGAGTTTAAATTTGTTTAAAATTTTTTTATTTATCATTACAGTTAGAAGCCCAATACTATAATTATTAATTATTTTTGATGATATAGACCCTTCTGGTAAATTGCTTTTAGACCACAATTTGTATTTTTTATTTCTATCATTAAATAAATATAAATTTGAATAAACAAGTCCTACATTTTTCTTCTTAAAAAGTTTCACTTGGGAATCTAATTTTTCATTGCTCCACCAGTCATCTACATCTAAGAAAGCTATTAAGTTTCCTCTGCATTTTTTTATAGCTAATTTTCTAGCTTTGTACAAAGGATGATTTTTTTTTGAATAAAAATATCTAAATCTTTTGTCTTTAAATGCTTTAAATATCTTTTTGCTTTTATCTCTTGATTTGTTATCCCAGAATATTAATTCCCAATTTTTATATTTCTGTTTAAGGATGGAATTTAATGATTTAGTTAAGTATCTTTCACCATTATAGCAATTCATAATTATACTAACTAATGGATTATATAAAATTTTTTTTTTAAATGCTGTCATTTAAATAATTTTAATTTTCAATTTGACTCTGTGCTTCTACTGAATATTTATCTTTATAGCAATCACTACATAGATATACAATATCTACAGTACTGCTAACCTGCGTTAGTATTGATTTATTCTCTCCACATTCTGCGCAACTAGATAGAATTTTTTTCATTAGCTTAGCATATACATTCACGCTGTTTTACTCAATGCGTACTCAACAATTTTATTTCAATAAATTAATTTTTTTATAGTTTTATCTAAAAAAACAAGTTATGTATTTTTTTTAAATTTTTTTAAAAAATTTCTTATAAATGAATACTAATGTAAAAACAAAAACTTCAATTTATAAAAAATTGAAAAGAATTTTTTATATATTCAATAGTTCAATAACTCATCCGCTTATAAAAGGGTCTAAAATTTTATACTTTTTTAATTTTTTATTTAAATTTGTAAAACTTCATATAAAACGTAATTTTTTAAAAAAAAAAGATTTGGTAATACCTTGGATTAATGATGCAAAATTTATTTTATATAAATCAGATGTTCCATTACTATATAATGTGTATTGGGGATTAAGTGAATATCCAGATATGATTTTTTTAGCCCATTGTTTAAGAGAAAATAATATTTTTATTGATTGTGGTGCAAATGTTGGGACCTACTCAATTATTGCTTCAAAGGTTGCTGGAGCTAATTCAATAACATTTGAACCCAATCCAAACACAATAATTAAATTAAATCGAAATATCGAATTAAATAATTTAGAAAAAAAAATTGATGTTAGAAAAATAGCTCTAAGTGACAAAATAGGAAATTTATATTTTTCTAATTACGGTGATACCGACGATGTTTTAAATAGAGTTTCGTTAAATCAAAGTAGTTCAAGCGCAAATATATTGATAAAAAGCAGCACACTAGACGATGAAATAAACATTAAAGAAGATTTTATTTTAAAGATGGATGTTGAAGGTTATGAAAGTAAGCTAATTAAAGGAGCAAAAAAACTTTTGGCAAATGAAAATTTGCTTGCCTTGATAATAGAGATAAATCAAATGATAGATGATTATGGAGAAGAAAATAGAGAAGATTTACACAATATAATATTAAGTTACGGTTTAACCCCTATAAATTATGACCCTTTTAATAGAATTGTTAGTAGAAAAATAAAAGATTTAACTAATCTAAATAAAATCAATAATTCACCTAATATTATCTATATAAAAAATTTTGAAAAAGTTAATAATTTAATAAAAGATGCAAAAAAAATAAAAATTCATAATAGTGTTTGTCGTGACCTATAGAATAAATATTTAATGTTAAATTTTATATTAAAATATATCGGCTACTTTGCAGCATTTTGTACAACATTTGCTTTTTTTCCTCAGGCCTTAAAAGTTTGGAAAACTAAAAGTACAAAAGATATCTCTTTATATATGTTTATTATTTTTACTATAGGTGTTTTTTCATGGTTAATTTATGGCATAGTAATTTCAGACCTGCCTATAATACTTGCAAATGTAGCTACATTAATTTTATCAATATTTATATTAATATATAAATTAAAATATAAGTAAAATTACACATTCTTTTACTAAACTACTTTAATTGTTTAGATAAAAATAAATTTTTTTATTAAACTTTTTATCAAAATTATATGTCATTCCAAATATATTTAATTTTTTTTTAAACCACCGTGTCTCATGATCTACTATTTTAAAACTTTTTTTAGGTAAGAGTTTCCAACTATATTTTAAATAAAACTTAACTATATTTTTACTACATATTAAAAATGCAGTTTTTTTTAATTTCTTTATAACCTTATTGTTAAACAAAACTAATGCTTCTCCTGCACCTTGTTTTCTTAAATTCTTGTGAATTAAAAAGGTGTCAAAATATAAATAATTAAATTGTTTGTTGTTTTGATATGCTTTTCTTTTTCTAAGTAATGTATATCCAACTAATTTTTTTTCGTAAATTAACATTACGTTAATATCCATTTTTTTTACATTGCTTTTAAACCATTTTACTTGATTCGAAAGTGTCCACGGCCAATATGAATTTTTTAATTTACAAATAGATAATATATCTTTTTGTTTGAGTTTTTTTGTAGTTAGATTTATTAAATTAAATCTTTTCATGGATTGAGTATACTATAAAGTTATTCTGTGGGTTTGAAAATTAAGCATAGACCATTGTTGCAAAATCTTTTTTGAGTAGAACTTGGTCCATCATCAAAAACATGTCCATGGTGCACTCCACAATTAGCACAATGATACTCTATTCTTTTCATTCCTAATGAATAATCAATTTTAGTTTTAAATGCGCCTGGAAGTGACTCTGTGAAAGATGGCCAGCCAGTACCACTATCAAATTTAGCGTTTGATGCAAAAAGTCTTGCACCACAGTTTGCACAATGAAAAAAGCCTTTCCTTTTCTCTTGATTAAGAGGGCTAGAATATGCTCTTTCAGTAGCTTCTTTAAGCATAATTTCTTTTTGTTCCGATGTAAGATTTGGATTGATAATTCTTTTTGCTGCTGAATATAATAAATTATATGGTAATAGGACTGATGATAAAAATGAAAGACCTAATAATCTTAAAAATTTCCTTCTAAAAATTTTCATTTTTTAATATTCCTATTGAGCCAGAACTTTCCATTGCAAAAACAATTACTTTATCATTTTTAATATACATTAAATCTCTGATTCTCTCACCAACAAAAATTTTTTCTATGTATATTACTTTAGTAAACTTATTATCAAATTTGACCCGCAAAAGATGTCCATAATTCAATGAAGCAATTAAATAATTATTTTGCCATTTTGGAGAAAAGTTATTATCTATTTTTATAATTTCACTTATTCCTATTGATGGAACAAAACTAAATAAAGGCTCTTTAAATCCAAAATCTTCATGGCTACTTTGATAATCTTTTTCATTTAAGTTATTTTTTTTATATTTTTCTCCATACGAGGCTAGATCAAAACCGTAATTTTCATTTTCTTCAATTTTATTTATTTCGTCTCCTCCTCTTGGACCATTTTCAGTAGCTAAAATTTTATTTTTATCAACGTATAATCCTAAAATATTTCTGTGTCCTTTGGAAAAAATTTTATATTTTAAATTATCTTCGTTAATCTGAATTATTTTTCCAAATATAGAGTTGTCATCTTGAGGCTTGCTGTCTTTTTCATCAACTCTTTTTAAATTATCAGCGGCCGTACTTAAATAAATTAAATTTTTACCCTTTTCATTAATTTTTTGAATTCTTCCTGACTGTATCAAACTAACACACTCACTTGAGCTAAAAATATTTTTAAATTTTAGATTTTCTAGATTTATATCTGCTTTGTATAAATTTAATATCTCACAATTATTTTTAATATTGACAGCTGACACGTATATGATTTTATCATTTACGAATATATCTAATATTCGTTTATCTTTTAAATTACTTTTAATTTTATTTAATTTTATTTCTTTTTTTTCTAAATCAGAAATTTTTTTATAAAAGAAATTGGTCCCATATTTTGATTTTAATATTATTTTATTATTGTAACTATCCAAGTAAAAAGTTTTAACATTTTTAACTTTTAAGTTTTTAGCATAGCCGGCTTCATTAATTTTCAAATTTTCAACAGGAATAATTTTATATTTTAAATTTAAAAATTGAGTTTCTGGTAAAAACTTTTCATTGTAGTCATTGTTTAGCCTTTTTGTACTTTTATTGTTATTGTAAACTACGCTTACAACTGAATATAGATTTTTTGGAAGTGATTTATAAATGAAATCAATTAAAAATTGCTTACCAGGAATATATTTAGAAAACGCAATCGAAAGCACAAAAAATAAAACTAACAAGTAAAGGGAGAATTTTAATATTTTCATTTAAGTTTTATAATTGTATTAAAAATAAATAATTTGTATTTATGTTGTGTCGTTTCATGGAGGTTATATTAACACTTTATTGACTTTTTATGCATGTTCTTAAGTTCTGTATAAGCAGAATTTATAATTTAAAAGAGATATTTCGTAATGAGGTAAAATGCCCATCCAATTGCAATACCTGAAATAATCCAAAAATATACTTCTTTCATAAATGATTTTAAATATTAATTAATTTTTTCAAATCTGGTTTAAAGTATTTAGGCCCCTTCATTACCTTGCCTTGTTCGTTATAAATTGGTTTCCCGTCCTCACCTAATTTGCTCATATTTGAATTGTGTACTTCATCAAAACATTTATCTAAATCAATACCAAAAGCTGTTCCAGCACCATATGTAACATAAAGAATGTCAGTAAGAGCGTCCGCGATTTCAATTAAATCTTTTTCCTTAATTGCCTCTTCTAACTCTGCGAGCTCTTCTTTGATCAAATCAGATCTTAATTTAATAACTTTTTCTTCTGGAAACTCAGCCTTATTTTTAACAGATTGGCCAAATGTTCTCATAAAATTTTTAACTTTTTCAAAATTACTCATTAATTCTCCGTTTCCAGTTTTATTTAAAATAAATACGGTATATTATATCTTAGAATCATAAATGAAATATAGAACTGAATTTGATAGTATCGGCAAAATTAAAGTGCCTGGTGATAAGTATTGGGGTGCTTCTACAGAACGATCAAATAAATATTTTAATATTGGAGACTTTTTAGTTAGACCAATAGTTATTCATTCAATTGCCATAGTTAAAAAAGCTGCTGCAATAATTAATCAAAGGAACAAAGATTTAGATCCTAAATTAAGCAAATACATAGTCAAAGCAGCGGACGAAGTAATTGGAGGAAAACATGACTCCCATTTTCCATTAAAAGTTTGGCAAACAGGCTCTGGAACTCAAACAAATATGAATGTAAATGAAGTTATTGCAAATAGAGCTATTCAAATGATGGGAGGAAAATTAGGTACCAAAAAACCAATCCATCCAAATGATCATGTGAATAAATCTCAATCAACAAATGACGTTTTTCCGACTGCAATGCATATTGCTATAGCTATTAAAGCTAAAAAAAAATTAATTCCGTCTTTAAAAATATTAGAAAAAGAATTAAGTAAAAAAGTCAAAGAGTTTAAAAAGATAGTAAAAGTTGGAAGAACTCACTTACAGGATGCCACGCCAATTACGCTGGGTCAAGAATTCTCAGGATATCATGCCCAATTAAAAAAGTGCATTCAAAGAATAGAAATTGCACTAGATGAAATTTATTTTTTAGCTCAAGGCGGCACTGCTGTTGGGACAGGACTAAATACTAGAAAAAATTTTGATAAAAAAATTGTAAAAGAAATTAGTAAAATTACCAAACTTCCTTTTAAAGTTACACCTAATAAATTTGCAGCATTAGCTGCTCATGATGAAATAGTGAATTTTTCTGGTTCATTGAATACAACAGCCGTCTGTTTAATGAAAATTGCAAATGATATAAGGTTTTTAGGATCAGGACCACGAGCTGGTTATGGCGAGTTAATATTACCATCTAACGAACCAGGTTCGTCAATTATGCCTGGCAAAGTTAATCCAACACAATCCGAGGCGGTAACTATGGTATGTGTAAAAGTGATTGGAAATCATAATGGAATAACAATGGCAGGCTCTCATGGACATTTTGAACTAAATGTTTTTAAGCCACTAATAATTCACAATATTTTACAGTCGATAGAAATTATGTCTGACTCTGCTAAAACTTTTGCTCTTTACTGTGTAAAAGGAATTAAAGCTGATAAAAAAAGAATAAAGCTTTTATTGGACAATTCATTAATGCTAGTTACAGCATTAGCTCCTCAAATAGGTTACGATAAAGCGGCGCAACTAGCTAAACAAGCTTATAAAAAAGAAACAACGCTTAAGGAAGAGGTTTTAAAATCAGGGATAATTAGTGAAAAGGAATATGATAAAGTTATGAATCCTATTTTAATGACTAAACCGAAATAATATTATTGAAAAATTATTTGAGCGAAATTTTTTATATTCTTTGTATTAAAAATTCCTACCAAACCATCTTTAATTAAAACTTTCTCAAAATATTTTTTATATATTTTTGTACTTTTAATCTCTCTTTCATTTAAAAATATTTTTTTAAAATTGATCTTATTAGATAAAAGATTTATTTCACCACTTACCTTAATTTCTAATTTTTCTTTTTTTTGGTTTTTTTTAATTCCAAGTGATTTTGCTAATTTTTGTTTATCAAAAAAATTTATTTTAGTATTGAATTCAAACATTTGATATTCATTGATTTCTGTAAATATTCCAGATAACGATACTTTGCCATTATTAAAGTTTAGTAATAAATTCTCAATGTTCAACTCTCCATTTTCTAAATTAATATTAGCAACTCCATTATCAATAAATTTAGATTGATATTTTGTATCTCCATAAATTATTTTAAGTTTTCCATTTAAATTTTTATTTGTTTTTACAAATTCTAGTGCATTTGTTAAGTAGCTTTTTAAAAAAGATTTGGAGGATGTTATATTTCTAATATTAAAGATTAAATCAAAGTTAAAAAATGGCTTTATTTGAACAATGCCTTTTATCGCGCTGTTTAATATTTTATTAGATAAAAACGAGTTAGAAATTTCAATTTTATCTTCTTTATTAAATTCTAGAGTAATTTTATTAGAAAGAATATTTGATTTTAAGTAACCTTGAAAATTTTTAAAAGTACTATTTTTCTTTAATATAACTTTTGTCTTAGAATCTATCGAGGGGATAGACAAAACTAATTTATTAAATTCTTTTTTTCTTAAAAATTTAATTTTTGTTTTTTTATTAAATACCAATCCTTCAAATTTTAAATTATCAATATTTTTGTTGTTAAAGTAAAAATTTGAGACATCGATAATTGAAATATTATTATCTAAAATTGTTATATTGCTATTTCTTATATTAATTTTATCTTTTAAATTTACAACATAACTAATGGCTGACTGTAAGTTCTTTGATTCAATAAATATTTTAGAATTATCTAAAGAAATTTTTGTTGTTTTGAGTTTTTTAAAATTAATTAAATTATTAATTTTTAGATAAATATTAAGATTCTCTCCTTTTCCTGATAAAAACAATAAGTTAGATTTAATACTGTAATTTTTAACAGTCAATTTAGGACTTGGAAAAATAGTATAATTTAGTGTCGAATATTCATTTAAATTAATATTGTATTTATCTATTAACAAGTTTTTTACTAAATCTATTCTTTTGCTTGTATAAAAAAATTTAGGAACTAATAAATATATAGAAAAAAAAACTAAAAAAATTAAAATAATATATTTTAGAAAAGAAACAGAATTAATAAATTTTTTTAAAATTAGTAAATGTTTATAACTTTCAATATTAACTTTTGTAAAAATTAATTTTTTAAATTTATTAATCATTTTTTTTCTAGCCTTGCTGGTGTATAATTAATTATTAAGCTTATTATGAATTCTATAAATAAATTATTAGAAAATTTAAACAAGGAACA
>TARA_B110000211_G_C14093461_1_pt1 | contig 24250 bp, 21 predicted proteins | sample TARA_B110000211 | Tara Oceans TARA_B110000211 (sample SAMEA4397516) | marine metagenome | biome: Polar Biome; feature: [DCM] deep chlorophyll maximum layer (ENVO:01000326); material: water (ENVO:00002006), including particulate matter (ENVO:01000060) such as... | depth 30 m
ACCATGGAATGTTAAAAAGTAAGTGTAGATGCCCAGACGCTTACAGTTAATCTATCAAATGTACTGTAGGTGGCTTAACACTAGGTACGGATTCTATGTGGTAAATTTTGAACTATCTACACAAGATGATACTGACGCACCCTGCAGTGAATACCTTATTGACCACCTATTCCATAGAGTTCAAGGAGATGTTGGGTATAGAAATTCAGGCTCAGACAAATCGATAGGTTTGCTATGGAAAACTTACCGTAAAGAATCTTCAACAATCCACAGTGGTTGCTTTTTAGTGCCTATGAGCGGAGTAGAATTAACTGATAGCCCAAGAGGTGATTCGGCGCACTCTCCCGAAGGCGTCAACGGTATATTTTCACGTATTATAAACAAGCTCAACTTTAACTACGAGATAGGGGTATTTGGAGATGCAGTGATAGACCTAGATTTCACACACCCAAAGAAGGGAGAGGGGAGTGAAGTAATCTTTAACGACTCAAGATTTGAATTACATGAACAAGGCTTTGCTACGCTTTGTGAGGTAGCTCAACTCCCTAAAGATAAACAAGGTGATGACTTCCCATTATTTCGCGCTAGGAGTGGTTACAACCCTAGTCGAAGCTATACTGCTGATTACTACGACCCATTTTAAGTCAGTACTAAGTGCATTGAGCCTTTAGTTGTAACAAAAAAACGACGCCAGCAAAGGGCACTAGGTTAATTCCTAGTGTCGCTTTGGCTCTTACTATCTACCCGTTTGCAAAAACACATAAGTAACTGTTCTGCATAGTTGAAACAAGCTTAAGAATTAATGAACACCATATTTGCAGTCGATGAAATCGAGTAAGCCCTTGCATGCTATGCGCCAAAGGACACCTCAGGGCAATAAAACCTTACACCACCTTTATCTATGAGTTGTATTTTCAATATTTATAAATCAAGGGGGAACACCATGACTACTAGGTTAATTCGCATTAATGAAGTGATATCAAAGACAGGCTTAAGCCGTAGTCGCATATATCAATACATTGGTGAAGGAAGATTTCCCGACAGCGTCTCACTAGGTGGACGGTCGGTTTGTTGGGTGGAAAGTGAGATCGATAAGTGGATAGAAAATGTAATTAGCCAACGAGACAGCAAAATCCTTTACGGCTATTAGTCATTAGGGAGTTACTGAGGGCTTCTGAAATAAGCCTGCAAAATAATATCGAGTCGCCTCTTGTTTTGAATGAGACAAGAGGAATTCAAAATGGCATTAATGAGATTAAAAGAAGTCAAAGAGTACACAGGACTTGGCAGAAGCAGTATTTATAAATATATGAATGAAGGGTTGTTCCCTAAATCAGTATCACTGGGTTGTCGCGCCACAGCTTGGATTGATTCAGAAATTATCGAATGGGTGCAAAACAAAATAGACCAACGAGACGAAAACGAGCACCAATCGCCCCATAAAGAAACAAAACCACTTTCCGAAACCGAAGTTATAGCCTGGATTAAGGATAAATTTAAAAAACATAGTTTAAGCGAGTCAATAGAATGGCTTGTTAAAGCAATATCATAAACCCGATAATACACTTGGCCTTGCTTAGCTCTATGTAGCTAAGCAAGGCCAATTATGCCTGCCAATCTATTTAGTATAAAACTTAATCTCGCCAAAAAATAATTACTCGTCAAATCTTCTGATGGAATTAATTAGGAGAATAGCATGTCAATTTTAGACCATTTCAAGGGGCAAGATTTAACCTCAGACCAACAAGCACTACTCTCGGAGCTTGAGTATTTCTTAGGGAAAGGTCATGCACCAGCCTTTTTACTGAAAGGCTATGCTGGTACTGGTAAGTCCTACATCATGGCAGGCGTTACACGATATTTAAGTTGGTTAGGTAAAGAGTTTGTGATTATTGCTCCGACAGGGAAAGCCGCAAAAGTAATAGCCTCCAAAACAAAATTCAAGGCTACAACCATCCATAGGGTTATCTACAAGTTCTTTGAAAATGATGAAGAGCCAAAGGACGAATACCTCGAGAGGAAGCCAGATACAAGCTCGTACTTAAACGACAATAATGATGAGCCAGACACTATCTATATCGTCGATGAATCTTCAATGATTTCCGATAAGTTCAGTACCTCTACTGATATCGGCAAATTTGGTTCAGGGTACTTGTTACAAGACTTGATGGAATATATCGATTTTAGAAACAACCGTAAAAGAAGAGTAATTTTCATTGGCGATAATGCACAATTACCTCCAATAAATAACGCCTATTCGCCTGCTCTTAGCGAGCATCTATTAGCAGTTGTTTATAAGCTCCAATGTCAGTCTTTTGAGTTGACTGAAGTTGTCAGACAAAAGTCTGACTCGGGTGTAATGAAAAATGCCCAAGCCTTGCGAAATGTAATGGAAACAGAAAAGACCATTGACTTTGAATTTGACGCCTTTTCTCAGGATGTAAACATATTGCCTAGTGGCTCTGTTCTGAATAAGTATTTTGACCTTTGTGAAGGACGTATCGAGAATACAAATAACTTAATCATCATTGCGCGAAATAATAGAATAGTTTACGAGTACGTATGCGACATTAGAGCAAAACTATTTGCCCCTAGCGCCCCTATTCAAATCAATGAAACTGTGATGTGCGCAAAAAACTTCAAAACTACGAACAGTTTTATTTCCAATGGAGAGCTTGGTCGAGTAACTCGAATTCTTTCAGAAGTAGAATGCAGAAAAGTCGATGTTCATGAAAGGTTGCCTAATGGGGTTTTAGTCACCCCTGTAGAGTTGCAATTTTTGGATTTAGAACTCGAATTTAAAGATGATTATGGTAAGCCCTTGCTCATAAGGGAAAAGGTTCTTTTAAACTTAATGTATAGCCCTTTCCCTAAGCTAGAAGGTACTTTGTATCAGGCTCTGCGCGCAGACTTTAATCATAGGTTTTTCGCTCATTACAAACCCAATGGCGAGCCTTATGAAGAAGCAAAAAGGTATGACCCTTATTTGAATTGTTTACACCTTAAATTTGGTTATGCAATCACCTGCCACAAGAGTCAAGGAAGCGAATGGCGGCACGTTTTTGTCGATGCCTATAACTATGGCAAACTAATCAAGGATTATCGCTGGTTATATACTGCTATAACTAGAACATCGGATAAACTATATATCTGTCAATAAACGCTACCCATTTATAATGGCTTTTATAGACCTATAGTTAATTCATTAACCACTGTCATCACACAATCTCAATTCCAAATTATTTCAAATCCATATTACTTAGCTGAGTAGTAACCTAATTAGCCTAAGGAACAGAATATGACATCTCAAATCCAAAACAACATAAGAGCCCAGGCAATTGCCTGGGTTTATTATTTGTACGCTTACTAAATATTAGATTTGGTAAAAATTTCAAATTACTAAATCCATACGGCAAGTAATGCCGCCTCAATCAATAACATCTCACCTTATTTAACTTCATTCATAGCGTTGTCGGCTGATCTCTGATCATAGCCATAAGCTCGCTTTGTCATAAAAGGCAGTAAGTTATGGCAACAAAACCAAACCTGAGTGACCACGTATCACTCCTTTTCGAGCTGTACAATCGTATACCTAGATTAGGCAGGATAACGGCAGTTGAGTTAAAGCAGCAGTTAACAGACATTGGCGTAGTACGTGACATTCGTACAATACAGAGAAATTTAGACATTATGGTTCAGCACCTTAATGTTTATAAAGATACACGTGACAGGCCTTATGGCTATCACAGAACAACCCTACCGATTAAAACATTTGGCTCAAGGGAGAGTATGCTTCTCCATCTTGCTGAAGGGTGGCTAACCAGGAGCTTTCCTATTGAATACAAAGCTATAATCAACTCAATTTTTACAGAAATACATCAAGTAAAAACACAATCAACTTCCATCCAAACAGATGAACTACAGCCATACTCAGACGTTCAAGTACAACCACTCATTAAAAATTACAGCACTAAATTTAATGCGGTATTTGAGCAACTGACACACGGCATCATTCAACAACAAATCGTTAGCATTGTAATTGATGAAAATGAGCTAAGGATTGAACCCTTAAGTTTGTGGATTCATGACAATACACTTTATGTTGTTTTTCGGTGTCCAGATAATGAATACCTGCACATTGAAGTTGAGAAAATTAAAGACGCTAGCTTATCTACGTTTAACTTTAAATACCCTGAAGACTTCAATCTCAGTAAGTATCAAAACAAGCACACCTCAAAACCTAACTTAAATGGCAGCTCTGCCACTTGGACTCACCTTGAGTCATTACGTATCAACAAACCTTTAAGTAATCAAAATAACAAGTAACTTTCACTCTCATACATCTAAAAGGAACCTCGTATGAAAAATTATACCAAAGCAATAACAGCAACCTTTATCAGCGCATCACTTATAGCCTGTGGTGGAGGCAGCTCTAGCTCTGAGTCCGTAACAACCACACCACCTACTCCAGCACCTGTAGAGTTAACTAAAATTAGCGGTATGGCGATTGATGGCTATATTGTCGGTGCAACCATCTTCATGGACTTAAACTTTAACGGTATTCATGATGAGGGTGAGCCATCAACTGAAACAGTTGAACCTACTGAAGATAACCCAGGTTGGGTTATTGAAATCCCTGAGGTACATGAAGACTGTGGTCAATATGTACCGTTAATCACACACGTTCCAGTTGATGCTATTGACCTGGATACACCTGATACGCCAATAGAAGAAGCATATAACCTAGTTATTCCACCTAGCTTTGCGCTTCGTACTAATGAAGACTTACTTAACGTAACTCCATTAACTACTGTTATTTGGAATACTGTTGAACAGGAGCTTTATGCTGGCGGTAATGAATTGTCGTGTGAATCAATTATTGATAACCAGCAGTTGCGTGAAGTTATTGAACAACGCCTGATTGACCAAGAAATACGGGTAGCCCAGCGTTATAACATTACCGTTGATTCACTTTACAGTGATTATATTGCTAACGGTAACTCAAGCTTACACGGATTAGCTCGCTCATTAGTACCTGGACTTGCAAAGTCCTATGCTGAAACCGTTGAGTTAGAAGAAGCTAACCCTAATGCTGATTATGTGTTTGTTGAATATTACCTTGATGGAACTGAGCTTACACCTTTTTACATGTCCTGGTATCGCCGTGAATACATTCTACAAAGCAAAGGTAACTGGGATGAAAGCATTAATGCAATGCGTGGTAGCTTAAATCATATCGATGAACTTCTTGAGCGAAGGCAGCAACGTACAACTCAGGTCGGTAATATCGAAGCTGAAATAGCATTAAGCCTTGTAGATGGTTCATGCACCATTACAGAGTACTTCACTGAAATTAACGATGGCGTTGGATACGGGCTTGCTAATACCGCTTATGCTGAGAATGTAGATTGGAGCATGTGCGGAACGTTAGACCGCGTAGCGTTAAATACAGGACAGTCATTCACCACTAAAACTTTCTACAGTGATAATGAAACAGTCAAGACTGAGTCTAGCCATAGTTACAGCTCTGATAACCCTGCCATTTACAAGGGACTCATTGGCGTTTATTTAGATGAGCTTAGTAGTGACTGGTTAACTCACTCGGTTTCTCATATCTCATTAGACTTCTCTGATGATTATGGATATGACGCAAACGGCTGGACTCGCATTGATAACCGTTATGCCTCTGAGAGCTTCTGGGAAGAAGACCAAGTAGTTCACATGCACAATTCAAACGATGAATACACCGTTACTACTTATCGCCCTGATGGCACGCACAGCAAGCTATGTGGTACGTGGTCTGATGGTGAATCTAGTTTAGTCGATTGTACTGAATAAGACTTACTCACCTTAATACCAAAGGGAGCTAACTGCTCCCAATTTCAAAGGAAAGCTTATGAAATTAATAACAGGTTTTTTAGTAGCTGCATTTGCTGTAGTGCTTGGCCTCTCTGCACTATTCAACGTTAAAAGCTTACCAATCTGGATATTTATTATTGCCATGATTTTGTTTAGCGGCAGTAAACGTAAAAAGTAACTCAACATACAAATAAGGAAAATTAATATGACACTAATAAAGAAAGTAATTATAGGTTGGCTTGGCTTATGTGTAATAGCAGCTTTATGGGCTGTTGCAACAGGCAATACCTCTGAAGAGTCTGCCTTACAAAATGAACTTTCTGATATGTGCGAAGATGCCTTTGAGGAAAATAAAGGTTTAGTTGCTAATAAGCTTTTTGAATTTTCAACGAACCCTAAATTCAAAGCTAGAAAAGCACGTCAACCATTAATACTTAAAGCTGAATATGACGATGATATTAAATCGATTGTAGAAGCTAAGAGAGGCGCTGACCGCCGAGAGCTAAACCTGTCGTGTCAGCAGAAGCTAACCTCTAATTACAAAGATGTAGAGCCCTGGGCTGTTATGATGGTATACAGAGGTAAAAATGGTGATTTCACCTATGAAGTATCTGAAGTCGATATTTACGACATCGAAGAAAAGATATGGTGGTCTGAAATTTAATCGGCAGCATAAAGCGGGGAGTGTATACTCCCCTTAATTCAGCAACTACAAATAAATACACATATATCATCATATAAAAATGCAATTTAAATTAATTTAGTTCAACGATTGCTGTATGAGAAGTTTCTAGCTTTATCTCCGTATTCCTTTGTCTCAAATTTAGCTAAATAGCTTAGCCTACGGAACACCTCATTACACTTGAAAGTATAATTCTCAGAATTACTATTCAATCGATAACAAGGCGAGTCATTAGGAAAGTGTACTAAAGGTATAACCTCGTGTGCTGAACGCTTCAGGGCACTTGCCCATGCCTCATATATCTTACCTGACAGATTCTTATATAAAGCTCTATAATCCCCTAAACCATAATACCTGTCTTTGTTGAGTAACAGCGCGACATGATAATGATGCCCTAATGACTTGTTAATTTCTCGTGCCCATACGTATCTAACGGTACAAGAGTGAGGGTTGTCACCTGCTTTTATTTTTTTGTCATAATCCCATTTAATCTTACTTTCAAACGAACTAAAGAAACGAGTAATAACTTTAGTATCCATCTCTTTTGGATAATCAGGACAATCAATAATTCGTGGTAGGTGTAAATCAAAACGAACTATCAGAGTTCTTGGGTGCTCGCTTAACGCTCGCTCTAATACAGCCTCAATTGACTCAAGATATTCAGTACACAAAGTGAGGCCGGGCAGTATTTGCCAACCGTTGAAGTTCGGCTGGTTAAAAATAGTCAGGTTTTTATTTTCATTAAAAGTTTGCATGATTTATCTTCCATTGGTTGTTGTCTATAGAAGTAATCACTTGTGTAAAAAATAACTTATTAAATATTGATAAGCAGCATTGTACTGCTCAATTGATTAGATATTTAAAAAGGATATTGATTAAAAAAATGAATGGATAGTATTAACATACAGAAAATCTTTATTTATCAATTAGACGCTATACCTACCGTTTTAGAATTCAACATATATGCATTGAGCTAGTTTTAAGTTTTAGAGCTACTCTGATAACAAATTTATGAGTGTTTTTGGGAGAGTAAAATTTTATCGATTTCTTTTATCATAATTAAACTTTCGGCATTTGATTTTTTGTCACTCTCATTTATTGTTACTGACTTTTTATTGTCAATTTGCACATCAGTAATTTTACCTTTTTTTGAATCGCTATAAATAACCTCTATGCACTGAGTAAAGCATCCATACTTACCATGAGGAACTAGAGTGACCTTAATTGGCTTAAAGTCGCCCCCTAAGAAATATAGCATGAGGGACTTATACTTTTGGGCTATCCGAATAGAAAGAGAATTAATTAAAGACTGAAAATCACCATATATTGAATTAGCACCGTCAAAGTTTTCCTTTTTCGTAAACGGTACTATTTTTTGCCAAGCAGAGTCTGTAATAGCTATTGTTTCTTCATCTCCTTCAAGACTCCCCCAATTGTTAGATAGCATTTCTGATGCATTTTCTAGTAGATGAAGTTGCAACTGGTCATGCAAGGCTTTACTTTTAAAAAGTGGGAGTATCTTTTGTATTTCAACTTTTTTAACGTTTTCTGAAACCAGCGGTGAGTAATTGAAACGCTCTAAAGACCCTATGTAGGTATAATTACCACTTAAATCAAATAGGCTTTTATATAATAAATGTAGCGCTGTAACTTCTGTTGAGGTAATACCATCAATGATGATATTGAAATTAAGTCTCAGCAGAGATATCTCTGTTTTTTTACATTCAAACAATTGATGGTTTAAATTTAAATAATACTTCCCTTTAACTTTTCCAAACAACTCCTTTCCAGTAACACCTGAAACATGACATTTAATAACCCCGATATCGTATAAAGTCTTTAGTTGAGATTTGAATCTATCACGGCTTATCCCGCCCATTAATTTAGAAATTTCTATATTGCTCAAACCTGAGACAACTCCAAAGCTGTCAGCATGAAGAATAAAAATCAGTAGAAATAATCGATTTGAACTACGAAGTGATATTTCATTATCAACACCACTTCTTTTTTGGGGTATCACTTTATTTTCAAATAAGATATCAATAGCTGGATTATCATTTTCACAAGCGTTCTTTATAAAAAAATCATTTTCTAATTCATCCCTAAAGGCTTGCGTAAAAGTGTAGATATTCTTACCTCTTCCTCTAGAGTTAAATGCTTCCTCAGTTAAAACATAACCCGATTGTCTGAGTGATTGAAATAGTTTGATGACAGTGTTTTTAGTTGAAAAAAACTTCTCAGCCAAAGATAAAACATCGATTGAGAATGACTCTTCCGAACTATACGTTCTCACAATTCCTATCAATAGTACTATGCACTCAGCACTCAATCCTTTATAAACTGTCACAAAAAAACCTCACAAAGAGCAAACATACAGGGTGTATATAAAGAACTTTAACATGTTTAAATAATAGTTTAAAAACATGTTTAAAAATTATAGCAACTAAACTACACTTGAAATAATTTAATTACTTTGTGACAAATCGAATGCAAGCCGTTATCAATAAAAAAATAGAAAAAAGGCTAAAGTGGTTAGATCCAACAAATTCAGATTTAATCGTTCAAGTTGCAAAATATATATCAGATCACCCTTTTGACTTTGCAGTTAATAGAGGAGCCTCATTAGGCAACTCTAATCATAGCTTTCAAGATATTGTTGATGCATTTATAGAAAGTGCTAAGCATTATGAAGATGATGCTTACCTTCGAGAATATTGTAGAAATATGAAAGCGGCTTGGCTGTCTTGGGATAAGCGAAATAAAAATGCAAAGTACCCAAAATTTCATGAAAGCTCATACTCGATTTCAATAAAAGCAAGAGCCGAACTTGAAAGACTTGCAAAAGGTAGGACAAAGAAAAGTTTAAGCTCAGTTATCGACACTTTACTTCTAAATGCTGTATCAATCAAAGCGCTTCAAAAACGACTTAATAAGATACTAAATGAAACTAACTACGGAATTCGTTTAAACTCTGATTTTCTCTCAACTTTCTTTTCAGACGAAAAAGTTAGAGAACAAACCAAACTGACTGCGCAAACACTTAAGCAAGAATTTGACTTAAAAGAAAAAAAATTAAATAAAAAAAATTGTGAATTAATTAATGAAGTAGCCACACTCAAAGATGAAATAACTCAACTCAAAGAAGAGAATTCAAAGCTAAAAATATCAGAAGAAGCTGCTAGAAAAAAACTTGATATTTAACTTGGTGTTAACAGTATTAGCTGTAAAAGTTTGATGTTTAGTGGCTCAAACTTGATCTGACACATTCAAATATCAAGGCTAACTAGATATAACAGACGACTTTAAGCTCATTGATGCTGTTAGTATTCAACTTATAAAAGGCAACTTATTCTAGGACGGGACAAATGCTTACATTCATTTACAGCTGAAATTTTGTCTAACTTTTTTACGTGCAGTTAGGTCTCAACTCTCAAAAGAAGACATTTGAATCATTCAAGTACCAAACAAATTTAGAATATTAATTCTAAGGCACTAACGCCCCCACAGTGAGATAGAAATTATAAACTTTTGACTAATTATTACTGAACCAACATATCGGAGAAATATCAGACACAAACTCTGCAAATGTCATTGATTTCAATTTCAGTCAATACGAAAATAATGATTGGAATGTTTTAAATCAAAAGTCCTTCGGAACAACTCCAACATTTAGATATTGGGACTTTGCAGATTGTAATATAAATGTTGAAAATCAAACGCCCAATGCTAACGATGACATAATTTATAGTGACCAAAATTAAGTGACCAATGGGGTTATATTATACCTTGATATGATCGCAACTTGTTCTATAAATTAAATTTATAATGACCTTACCATGTTGGTTGTGTTGTTAGTCCACTAACAACACAACCAACTAGCCGAATTAACTTTATAAATCAATCAATTTAATCGTAGCTTGGGCGGCTTTAGTTCCAGAGCCGATAGCTCCACTGATAAAACCTCGCCAACCTTTATCGAAATCAGTACCCGCAAAGTTCACGCGTCCTTCTGGTTTAAAAACATCGGAAGCATACTTTTTAATCCAATTAGGCTTAAAGCTACCGTATGAACCTTTAGAGTAGGGATCATTAACCCAATCATAAGCAACACTGCTTAGTACCTCGATTCCAGGAACAAATTCTCTTAAAGCATCCTGAATAGCTTCATCATCCATATAATCAAGTTCTTCACTAGTAATAAAACCATTGACTATAGTATGCTCTGGCGTTTGTTTATAGACACCAAAATATGGCAATTTTGTACAAGATAACGCCATCCCACTTACGTTACCAATATCACCTTTGACTTCAGCATTAAACATCTGTCCTTTCGATCCTGAATTCCCTTCGTTAAAAATGGCTTGTTTACCTTTATTTAAACTTGGTGCAAATTCAATCGTACCAATAACATTACTCGGTAAAGCTGAAACAACAGCTGCAGAGGTTATTTTCTGCCCGTCTTGCAAGGTAATAATGGCATGATCTTTTTTACTTTCAATACGTTTTACATGGGTAGAAAGCTTGAACTCAAAGCCGCCATCATCAACCATGGCATCAAGTAATTCCTTGGTACCGTTTTTAAGTTTATATTGTCCGATAGCACCTGCAAAACCAGCATAATTCCAGTTACTTAGTGCCCAAATTCGCATCATTTCATTAAAGGATACTTCTTTGGTTTCTCCTGCGCCTAAAATACCAAAGAAGCTGTCTAACCCTGCGCGCTGGATTGGAGTAAGCGACATTTGGTCTAATCTATCAGCAACACTAAGATGATCGACTTTATCAATGGCTTCTTTAGTAAAGTCTGGATCATATGGACGATTCCACACATACAGCGAATCTTTCATGAACTCATTAATTGCCTCTAAAATAGCAATCATGTCCTGTTCACCTGCTTCAATTACCTTCCCATCAGCTGTTTTAATAAAGGTTCTTTCAGCGGCCATTAAAGGAATCTCAAATATTTCTAGTCCATAACGTTGAATTTCAGCCCATACTTCAGGTTGTAGCCAATGCACCAAAGATCCACCAAGTTCAATTTTATGACCTGCAAATTCAGACGTAAAGGTACGGCCACCGAGCCGGTTTCTCGCTTCAAGCACTAATGTTTTTAACCCTGACTTTTGTGTATCTCGGGCAGCGGTGATACCAGCAAAACCACCACCAACAACTATTACATCATAATCATAAGGCGTTTTACCTGTACCCTGCATATTAGTGCTAGCTGAAGCACTAGAACTTAATACCGTACTCGCAGCGACAACAGAGCCAGCACCTAATGTTCCGGCACTCTTTAAAAAAGCTCTTCGGCTGTGTTTTTTGATATCACTCTTACTCATATTATTACTCCGAATTCGTTTTATTTTTTATATAACACAGTACTGCTGCTCTAGACTTTGGGTTTCTTAAACCTGAAAAAGGCATAGTTGTACCTGGCACTTTCTGAGCTGGCTTTAGTAAGAATTCGTCTAAATCGCTTTCGGTCCATTGGATATTACTATTGGCCATGGCTTGCGAAAACTTAAAGCCTTTAAGTGCGCCCGCTTTTCGGTCAAAAACACCATGTAAGCTTGGCCCCATTAAGCTCTTATCAGGCGCTAAAGAATGACATGCCGCACATTTGGTATATATTTTCTCACCTTTTACTAAATCACATTGTGAAGCAACAACTTGACTTGATACTGTCACAGTAAAAAGTGAGTAAGCTAATATTGTTAAATGATTTTTTTTCATAAGCATTTTCACATATAAAAATAGCTAAGCACTGGTGAAGCACTTAGCTATATGTTTATTAAAAGGTAGCTGTAAGTTCTGCACCATAACTGACTGTTTGGCCATAATGCGCCATAATGCCGCCAAAACCACTTAAGTCGAACGCTTTTGTTAAGTACTCTTCATCGGTTAAGTTTTTACCCCAAATAGCAACTTCATACTTATCATCAACAGATGTCCAAGTAATACGAGCATTAACTAATGCATAAGCATCTTGCGCAATCGATTCAGAATTATGAATATCAAAGTAGTGATCATCAGTCCAGTTAGCGTCGATATGCCATTGGATTGAACCTAAATCATTAAGCGTTTGATAATAATCTAATGAAATATTGCCATTATATTCAGGGCTTTGGCTAAGGTTATTACCTGCAACATCAACACCACTAATAACACCACCATCCACTTCAGTATCTAAGTAACCAAATCCTGCTCGTAGCATTAAGTTATCACTAAGGGCAGCAGTCAAATCAAACTCTAAACCTTTAATAGTAGAGCTATCAATATTTTGTAAAGTTTGCGCTGCAGTATTAGGGTCGACGTTAATAAATTGTTGACCTTCATAATCATAATAAAAGGCAGCACCATTTATTCTAAGTTGACGTTGTAAGAAGTCCGCTTTAAAACCGACCTCAAAAGCATCTAAAATTTCAGGTTCAACAGGTGCCGCTTCTGATGGATCGTTAAATGATTGCCCGTTAAATGCTCCTGAGCGATAACCACGGTTGTAGCTTAAGTAAACTAAATCACCAGATTCAAGCATATGATCTATGCTCACTTTACCTGACCATTCATTTTCATCAATTTCATCTTCAGGTAATAGTTCCTGAGTAATGGTCGGCACAACTAATATACCGTCACTGCCATAGTAGCCAGCATTAAAATCAGAAAGTTTAATGACATCATTTGTTGAACGCGCACCAAATCTTAACGTGGTATCTTCAGTAAGGTCATAGCTACCGTCAAAGTAAAGGCCGATACTATTTTTCTCTTGGGTATAATTGTTTTGTAAACTACAACCAAGCCCCGCAAAAAGCCCCAAACTTGCCCCTTCAGATAAGAGAGCATCTTCAACTTGTTGGCCATTAGGTGACATTTCTAAACCAAATGCTGCTGCTAATGGATCATAACAATCTAAGTAATCTAGGCTTCCATCAACATTTAGGTCAAGATCTTGAAATAAATTAAGGCTTGTTGGCGCATCAATTTCTTCTTGTGATATGAATGCACCTAAAATGTAATTAAACTTACCATCGAAATTACTAGTGAGACGTAAATCTTGAGTAAATTGAGTCGTATCCCCTGATATTGTTACGCTATTTACATGAATAGGCGTACCATCACCTTCAGGAATCGTAATATCACCACTGTCAAATGAGGTTATAGAAGTTAAGGTATAGTCTTCATTAACATCCCAAGTGATATTTAAAGAAACAGCGGTATTTTCTATTTCACGTTTAACAACATTATCTTCTTGGATTTCATCAAAGCCTTGACCTTGTGGAACAAAATAAGAGTTTTGTGGTGCACCTGCTGGTGGCGTCACGCCAAACAATGCAGGCAAGCCAACTTCGCTATTATTAAATAATTCATAATAACCGGCGCCATACCCTGCTTCACCAGGAATGTTAGTGTATGCATAGTTGTATGGATTGGCTTTACTCGCAGAGATCTTGAGCATAATATCTACGTCATCACTAGGCAGGTAATTAAAACTTGCTCTCGCTGCCCATTCATCAATGGCATTACTGTCATTACCACCTGGGTAAGCATTTTTCTTCCAACCATCCATTTCGGTGTAAGTACCAGCAACACGAACAGCTAACTGTTCTGATAATGTGGTTTCATATGCCCCTTTAAACTCTTTGCGGCTATTATTGCCAAAGCCTGCGGTTAAATAACCGCCATCGTCCCAAGAAGGTCCTTTGGTAATAAAGTTAACTAAACCACCCGTGGAGTTTTTACCAAACAGTGTCCCTTGAGGTCCTCTTAATACTTCAATACGTTGTAAGTCAAACATTTGGCCACTTTGTACAGAAGGATTGCCCTTGTATACTTCATCAACATAAATAGCAACGGAGCTTGACTGGTTAATACTATAATCATCCATTGAGATGCCACGAATAGAAATTATCGGGTAGCTGTCACCACCTGGTGTCGATATTTGCATATTAGGCACTTGAGCAGATATCTCGGTTGTATCTCTAATTTTTAAATTCTTTAGTTCATCGGCACTAAGAGCTGATACAGAAACTGGAACAGTTTGTGCGTTTTCAACACGTTTCGTTGCAGTGACCTCTATTGTTTCTATTTCCGCAGCTTGTGCTGTCATTGCTGTAGAAACTGCTGCTGCAATCGCTGTCATATAAAATTGTTTATTCATGTTCATTTCCCTTACTCAAATGTGCCTAAATTAAGCGGTTATAATTTTTATTATCCACATTAGAATAAGGGAAAACATCATGATAATTATTGACATTAAACGCCAAAAATTCGACAAACAGCGCCATACACTTGTCTTTTTACGCCAATAAGTTGACATTTGAAGCCATATATTGTGATTTCAATTTCTTTTTGATCTAAAAAAAAGTATATATTTAAAGAGAGATAATTGATAAAAATCACAATGGAGAGGCAATGAGTAACTATCAAAAACCCGTGATAGCGATAGAATGGCTCACTCGCTATATGAAAAAGAAGGGGTATTCTAAGACACAAATTTTAGAAGCCGCGGGGTTAGATGTAAAATCATCAAGGTCTAACTTAAAAATTATGCCATACCCTAACATGTTAATTTTGCTCGATTGGTTATCTGTTGCAGAAAAAAACCCTGATTTAGGTTTTGACTTATCACATTGCGCCCTGCCTGAAGATTTAGGCCCTGTAACCCTACTAGCTTATCAAACCCCTACCCTTAAAGACTTTATTGAAACGTTAATCAAATACCAATCTTTACTGACCACCGCAATAGATATGCAGCTCAATATAGGTGCAATTGAAACAGAGTTTAAATACAACCTATTAGTGCCAAACCGTCCGGGTTCTCGAGTTGATATAGACTACACCTTAAAAATGTTTACCGATATGATTGTCGGTGACGGTCATGAAAACTGGAAACCAATACGAGTTGACCTATCATACCCAGAGCCTATAGATAATAAACGCATACTCAAAGAATATGGCAGTAAAATTCAGTTTGATCAGCCAAGCAATAGTTTATTTTTTGAAACAAAACTTTTAAATAAAGTAATTAACAATACTGCGCCCGAGCTTTTAGAATTAATGCGTTCGGAAATAGACTTCCTCTTTTCAGGTTACAATGAAAACAAGGATCTGTTTAGTAAAGTTAGAGCTTGTATTGCTTCTTCATTAGCTAGCGGGAACTGTAATTCAATGAATGTAGCACGCCAAATGAACATTTCCCAACGTACCATGGTTAGACATTTGACTTCACTAAATACCAGCTTAAGAGAAATTAAAGCAGATATCATCGAAGAGCTAGCTAAAACCGCACTATGTAAAACACATTCAAGTATTTATGAGATTGCAATACAAATGGGGTTCTCAGAAACCAGCTCATTTGATCGAATGTTTAAGAAGAAAACCGGTTATACCCCTATTCAGTTTAGAGAGCAATATTTAGATATGGATTACACTAACAGTAAAAGTCGATACTTTTAATTAAGCTAGGTAGCACCTAAATTTAAAAAATTGAACATTTAGGTGCTAATAATTTATCCCTTAGCCTTACTGCCAACCCAAACAAAACATAATGAAAAAAACATGTAACCAACAATAAATATCCAGCCAGCCAGATTCATATCACCATTCAACGTAGCAATTAAACACGCAAAAGCCGCAATCATTTCACTAAAAGCATATAAAAAAGCTGATTTTTTATCGATATCATCAGGGCCATTAATAAACCAGAAACTTATCCCTAACCCTAAATAAGCGCCACCTAAAATTCTTGCCATCATTTGACCGGATCCATCTAACTCCATACCAAATAAATGCATAACTGAGTTAGCATCGATTAAAAACAGCAATGCAACTACAATAGATAAGATTGCTTTGGGTTTGGTAAAAATGGTTATTGACATTTTATACAACCTAAATTAATAAAAAATTAAATCCTAAGGCATAAAAGTGGTGATGGCATTGACGCTTTACGCCATCCTTTTGACTTAATAAGCCATGCGCAAGTTATTTTTAGCATCCAACAAATGATGGCGTAACAAAATAATTTCTTGGCGTAAAAAGTCAACAACGAGTTGCTTAATTGGCTTATTATTGTGTGCAGTCATTTTTACAACAAACAAACAAACTGAAGCAAGCAAAAATTCATAATATATCCTATGAAGACTGCATTGATTACTATCAAACTGACCTGAAGTTAAAAGGTATTTTCATGACAACAACTAAACAAATTTTATTGATTTTACTCGCGATTTCGGTAATACCATTTAACGCCAAAGCCGAATCAGAAAAGCCCAACATTGTTTTGATTTTTATGGATAATTTTGGTTGGGGTGAACCAGGTTTTAACGGTGGTGGCATTATACGAGGTGCTGCAACACCTCGATTAGATCAAATAGCCAACCAAGGATTGAAACTGACTAATTTTAATGTTGAAGTACAATGTACACCTTCCCGTTCAGCATTAATGACAGGCCGTTATGCGATTCGCAGTGGCAATGGTACCGTGCCTTTAAACAATGATGTCTATGGGTTAGTAAACTGGGAAGTGACCATGGCAGAAATGTTATCAAATTCGGGTTATGCCACCGGAATTTTTGGTAAATGGCATTTAGGCCGCACTAAAGGTAGATTTCCAACAGACCAAGGTTTTGATGAATGGTTTGGCATCCCAAACTCTAGTGATGAATCTGTTTATTCATCACAGGAAGGGTTTAGTGAAAGTGGGGTAAAGGAAACTTATGTCATGTCAAGCACTAAAGGAGAAACTCCGAATAAAATTCGTCCTTTCAGACTCGATTACCGCCCCTTCATTGACAAAGATATCACCGATAAAGCCATCGATTTTATAAAACGAAAAGCTAATAATAAACAGCCATTTTTTACTTTCATTCCCTATACATCAACTCATTTCCCCGCCATACCCCATCCTGACTTTAAAGGTAAATCTGGAAACGGGCAGTGGGCAGATATGTTGATGCAATTAGATTATCATACGGGTCAAATTGTTGATACTATTGACGATTTAGGCATTAGTGAAAACACCATTATTATTTTTACTGCAGATAATGGTCCTGAAGCGGCCAACTTCGGCAGTGCAAGTCTTACCGTAGAAACCACATATCATGGCTCACCGGGCCCATGGCGAGGCACACTCTTCACCAGTTTTGAAGGAGGTTTACGCGTACCATTTGCCATGCGCTGGCCAAATAAGATCAAAGCAGGCAGAGTCAGTGATGAAATTGTCCATGCGATGGATTTATTCCCAACGTTTGCTCGATTAGCTGGCGGGAATGTGCCCGAAGACCGATTGATTGATGGTATTGATGTATCAGACTTTATTTCAGGAAAACGTAAAAAATCAGGAAGAGACGGCTTTATCGTTTATATGGGTAATGATATTTACGGCGTAAAATGGAAGAACTGGAAAATTCATTTAAAAGAACAAGATACCGCTTTTGATGAAGTTAAAAATTATCGATTTCCTCGGGTTTATAATTTGTTAACCGACCCGCAAGAAAGAGACAATGTACTATTATCACAAAGTTGGGTTCCTAAAGTGGCACTAAATCAATATGTCGAACATAAAATTTCACTTAAAAAAGAGCAACCTATTCGACCTGGTACGAAAGACCCTTACATCCCCGAAGCAGTAAAGAACTAGCGTGTTAAAAATATAGAAATGCCGACTTATTGTCGGCACTTTTTAATCTTGAACTTTATACACTGCTTACTTAAAAATCATATCTTTATTTAGAGGCTTAGTGGATTTTTTTTTAAGTTCAAAGCGATTTTCTGCTCCCCAGTATTTTGCTTTTTCTTTAAGCCACTCAAGCATTTCACTACGCTCAAAATAAGGTGAATGTTGTAAGAAATTAGCTATATGACCAGTAACATGGGCACAGCCTACACTCGCACCGACTACCTGTTGATTTGACGACTTAACATAAGCACCGAAATCTACTTGCTGAGTATTAAGCCACGAAAATTCATTTTGTGCACAACGCGCATCACCTGTAACGCTCAGCACTTCTGGGTATGTCGCAGGATAAACCGCTTGTCCGCGAGCAGGTGATGAAGCTACCAGTACAATATTGGCAGTAGCTGCCTTTTGACATGCCAAACGAATAACTTCTCTATCACTAGGTAAGCCAAAGCTCATGTTTATCACGGACACTTTTTCACTGATCAACCAATCAATAGCAGCAGCTATTTGTGCAGGCGTTGTAACAAGCTTTTGGTGAAACACTTGTGCCATCACAATCTTTACTTTGGGTGCATGTAATAAGATTGACTCGACTAAAGCACTCCCATGCCCTAATGCATCTCCAGAAGAGGTTTTTTGATATAAGGTGTTTTTGTCCCAATAAAAACCTCTTTGTGTATATTGGGACGGTTTAAAGGTTCCAGTAACACCAGAGTCGATAATTCCAATTCGTAACTTATTCATTGCCATAGTTATGATTCCAACACTTGGTTAAAAACAATATGACCATTATTTATCGTTAATAAATAATCCGCATTATTTATAGGTTGTTCTCGATGACTAATAACCAAACGGGTTTTATCAAAAAATAATTGATCGATGATAGCCATCAATTTTTGCTCCTGACCACTATCGATAGCCGATGTTGCTTCATCTAAGATTAATAGCGAAGGTTTTTGCAGCAGTGCTCTTGCTAATGCGATGCGTTGTTTTTGTCCACCAGATAACCGAGCACCTCGCTCACCAATAACGGTTTCTAAACCTTGTGGTAATTGAGCAACAAAGTATGAAAGCTGTGACTGTTCTACGGCTAATACCAGCTCTTCATCACTGGTATTTGGGTTTGCATAGCGAATATTATCCTTTAACGTACCGCGAAATAGCACAATATCTTGCGCAACAACCGCCACCTGTTTGCGCCAACAAGCTAGATTAAGCTGTTTTAGATCAATGCCATCAACCTTTACTACCCCACCACTTGGTTCATAGTGTCGAAGTAGTAAATCCACCAAGGTACTTTTACCAACACCAGAAGGGCCATAAATACCGACTTTGGCGCCTGAATGTATCACAAGCGACGATGTTGCGATCACTTGCTGCGAGCAATTTGGATAACTAAAGCTAACTTGCTCTAATTCAATTTCCCCCGACAAGGTGAGTGCAGGATCAATAACGTATTGCTTATTGTCTTGTGGCTGAACATCGGCTTGATAAAGTGTCAAATCTTGTACTCTATCTAGGCTGACCCTAACGCGACGAACAGCAACATATAACCCTAATAAAGTATGAACAGGCCCAACAGCCATTCCTAAATACGCTGAAAAAGCAATTAAAGACCCTAAGGCCATTTGATCTTGAATAACCCAGTAACCGCCAATAATAAAAACTAATGTTCGGCTTAAAGTGGTTAACAACGTAGGTACAGAGTTAGTGGAAAATTCGGTAATTTGCAAACCAAGTAAGGTATGCAAGTAACGAGCATTTAAGCCCGTTAACCGTTTTGCTTCGCGCGCTTCAGCTGAAACGGTTTGAATAAACTTCATCGCAGGAAGCGTTTCAATTAAAAAAGAGGATATATCGGCCGCACGTTCGCGCATTTTCTTTGTTTTGGCTTCGACTTTAGGTCGCATAAATTTAAGCCATGACCACTCTAAGGGCAGTAAAATAAAGGCGACTAAGGCCAATTTAGGATTTAAGTAAAAGAGAAAAGCTATTGCGCCGAATAGCCCTATAATCGCACTTACTAGCGAGAATAAACCATCAAGGGCAAAGCGCTGAATTTCAGCGATATCACCATCTAAACGGGATAAAATATCACCAATACGATGATCACCATAAAAGCTTGGCGATAAGGTTTGTAGGTGACAATACACTTTTTCTCTTAGGTCAAAAAGAATATTGCCAGAAATTTTGGTATGAAAATAACGAGACACCCCGGATAACAATGTAGAAAACACACCTAGGCTTAATAGCATCAAAGAAAACGTGACTAAGGTGTCAAACTGCTTGGCGATCAAGCCTTCATCAATTACTTGTTTGGTTAAAAAAGGCTGCATCAACACTAGTGACGAGGCAATGAGCGATAGCGCAAATAAGCCTAATACGCTTTTCTTATGAGGTAAGACAAAATTAAGTAACCACGTAAAGCCAGCATTGGCTTTATTTCCCTTGCTTACTTGCTCGATTGTCTTTTCTTCAGATAATAATTTTTCAGACATATCTTTCGCCAAACCTCTCGCCAAGTTTAAGACAGATTAACCACGTCAATAGCATTGTCTATCTTTTGCTGTGTTTTAGCATCGGGTTTCATACGCACTTCTGGGTAATAACACATATAACCAGTTTGGCAATGCTCAGGTTGTTCTCGCATACCTCTGGCCACAGATTTTGCTGCATCGGCGCCATCACTAAGTAATGACTCGCGCACCGCATTAACCATTTCCACACTTTTCACTTTTCTTTCAGTTGGCGCATCTCTACCAGCAATTTTTACTGAAGTGACACCACTGGCGACTAACTTAGGTAGTGCACATAGACCACAAGGGCCATACGGCAAACCATTAGGACTGACTGAAAAACCATTACCAAAGCGATACCAAAGCCATTTTTGATAATCATCATCATTGGTTTTAAAGGCTTGTTGCTCTTCGTTAGACAAAGGCTGTCCGTCTATGCGCTGATCATTGGATTGATAGTTATCAATACAAATAGCGCCACCCAGCTTGCCCGGTAAGTGAATGGTATGACATGAGCCTTCCTCATAAACACAACCATCGTTAAGCATAAAAGCTTCGTACTCTAGGCTTGGATTACTATGCACCATGCTATCCATTTCGCTTAGCTTCATGTCGCGTGGAAAGATAATTCGATCCGCCCCTAAACTTTGATGGAAACTTGCTGATTCACTATTACGACAACTGGCAATAGAGCTAACATGAAGTGAAAAATTGAAGTTATGACTACCCAATAATGCCAATAAAGTTTCATCGCCAACAATGACAGAGTCACCAGACATCTCGTCAAATAACTTAGCTAGCGCTAATAAACAGCTTAATTGTTCACCAGTGTAATGCTGTGAATTCATCACTAAGTGCAATTTCTTATCTAAACGATGTGCTTCTTTTACTGCTTTTTCGAGGTCATCGAAAGACGGTAAATTTCCAAATGCGCGGCGACTCACTGCAGACGTTTTGAAAGTACTTGTCCAAGAATCTGGCACGACACTGCAATAAAATTCATCAGCCCCAACCTCTGCCAGTAAAGCAATCTCTTCAACTTGACTAATCGGCGCGGTAATCTTCATGCCAATCTCCTTCAAAAATCATACGGTTTACTTTATTTAAAGCAACAGCTTGGGCAACAATTTCAGTCATCTGTGAAGTATGACGATAAAACATGGTATTACCTTGCTGGAATGTTTTTAGATCGGGCTGCGCCGTTTGTACATTAACCGTTTGCCCTTGCTGTGTTGCTTGATTTTCTGCCTGTGATGAACAATTACGCTGCACTTTTGACGAATAGGTTAAGCATTCTTTATTACAGCCATGACCGGGGCCAAATTTGCGATGGGTATCAATGGACATGGCACCTATTTTACACATCCGCCCTTTCACCGAAAAACCATAAGGTAAATGCACGGACACCGCCTTTTCATCACTTGCAAAATCTCGCAATTTAACAAAAGGAGGAACATCCATTTCTAGGCGCTGAATATCAAAGCGTGCTAATAATTGATGGAATGGACCTGATTGCACACCATGTGGATATAACTGAGTCCATTGCTCAGAGGGTAAGCGTGGATCTTTGATCATTTTACATAGTTGTCGGCCAATAACAGGCACAAGTTTAGGGAAATCTCTTTTTAATAAATTCAATGTGCCCCAGTCATTGACGATAACTTCAACATGGTCAGGTAAAATTGAAAATACTTGCTTTAACCTCGCTAATGCGTGATCAGAAAGTAGGGGTGTTAACAAACTAAGCTGTAAACCCTTTCCGTGAACTAACGCGATAACTCGCGCCATGATTTTTTTATCGGGTAATAAGCGATCACAAAATTCACCACCAAAATAAATATGCGTAAGATGTTGCTCACTGGCAAATAAATGTTTCGGAAACCCTTGCCAATTAAATACTCGAATACAATCGGCAAGCGTTGGCTTTTTTGATTCAGAAAACAATTGCTCTACGCATTCTTCTCGGGTGATAGCTACTGCTATTTCAGTATTCATGGATAAGCAACTCATCTTGTAATTTATAAAAGCTACGTTGAGACGCTATGACAAGTTAGCGTCCCAAAATAACAATGGTACTTTATAGCGACTTAGCTCTATCTCGTAGGATAAATTTTTGAATTTTCCCTGTCGAAGTTTTTGGTAGCGCACCAAAAACAACTGTTTTAGGGCACTTAAAATGAGCAATATTATCTCGACAAAATGCGATAATCTCTTGTTCTGTCGCTATTGCGTCGGGTTTTAACTCAACGAACGCACAAGGTGTTTCACCCCATTTATCATCTGGTTTAGCTACAGCAGCAGCTTCTAATACTGCTGGATGCTGATATATAACACTTTCTAATTCAACCGACGATATATTCTCTCCGCCTGAGATAATAATATCTTTAGAGCGATCTCTAATTTCTAAGTAGCCGTCCGGGTGTTTAACCGCAATATCTCCTGAATGGAACCACCCGCCAGCGAATGCAGCTTCAGTAGTCTCTGAGTTTTTTAAATACCCTTTCATAGTCGCATTACCACGGAACATGATCTCACCCATGGTTTCACCATCGGCAGGCACGCTTTCCATCGTTTCAGGGTTTAGTACATCAACATTTTCTTGAGTTAAATATCTAATCCCCTGACGAGCTTTCAAGCGAGCACGATTGTCTGAAGATTCGCCATTCCACTCTGTTTTCCATTGACAAACCACACTAGGACCATAGACTTCTGTTAAACCATAAACGTGAGTAACTTCAAAACCCAATTTTTCCATACCTTCAATAACAGCTGGTGGTGGTGGCGCCCCCCCGGTTAAGACTTTAATTGAAGCTGGCATTTTGGCCTTAACTTCTTCACATGCATTAACTAAAGCATTTAAAATAATTGCCGCGCCACAGAAATTAGTGACATTATGCTCAGCCATCAAATTAGTAACTGTTGCAACATCAAATTGACGTAAACAAACATGTGTTGCGGCTTGCGCTGCTACTGACCACGGAAAACACCAGCCATTACAGTGAAACATAGGCAATGTCCACAAGTACACTGAATCTATGGTCATAGGCCAAGTCACCATATTTCCCATAGCCGTTAAATATGCGCCTCGATGAGAATAAACAACACCTTTAGGATCACCAGTAGTTCCCGAAGTATAGTTTAATGAAATAGCTTGCCATTCATCATTAATGTGTCGTTCGTTATAGCCTACATCTCCAGTTGATATAAAGTCTTCATATTCGATTTCACCAATTCGTTCACCGCCAGTGGTATTCATTGGGTCGTCAACATCAATCACCATAGGTTGATTTTCAGATAGCTTTAATGCTGATTCAACAATTGGTGAAAAGCAGGTATCTGTTATTAAAATATCGGTTTCTGCATGATCTAAAATAAACGCTAAACCTTCCGCATCTAGTCTTGTATTTAACGAATTTAATGTTGCACCTGTCATAGGTACGCCAAAATGAGCATCTAAAAATGCCGGAATATTGGTGGCCATTATAGAAACGGTCGACCCTTTTTTAATACCTTTAC
>TARA_B110000211_G_scaffold50147_1_pt1 | contig 24129 bp, 21 predicted proteins | sample TARA_B110000211 | Tara Oceans TARA_B110000211 (sample SAMEA4397516) | marine metagenome | biome: Polar Biome; feature: [DCM] deep chlorophyll maximum layer (ENVO:01000326); material: water (ENVO:00002006), including particulate matter (ENVO:01000060) such as... | depth 30 m
ATTGTAAGCGCTTCTTTTGGGGTGGCTTCTTTCGAACTAAACCCAAGAGTCAAGAGGATTGTTAATGGAAGTAGTAAGAGCATTCTAAGCAAAGTGCTTCTTTTTGAAGTTTGGTTTTCCATAATTATCACTTTTTCTTTAGTTCAGAATGAATAATTGACTTAAACTCTTTTAATTCTGCTTTGGTAAAATTCGTCTCCTCTATAAAGAACGATGCAAATTGCAATGGATTGTTATGAAAGAAATTTTTAATAATGCCATGCAGGTGCTTCGAAAAGTAATCCTTCTTTTTTACCAGAGGGAAGTACTCTCTGGACCTGCCATATTGTATGTAGTCTACAAAATTTTTGTCTTGCATTCGTTTCAGCAAGGTTGCGATCGTTGTGGTTGCTGGTTTTGGATCGTCATAGGCTTCAATCAGGTTTTTCAGAAAGGCGCGTTCTTGCTCCCACAAGATTGTCATAAGCAGTTCTTCAGCGTTTGTAAGTTGCATGTAGCTCCAGGTTGTTGAATGTTATTCTACAAATATAGAGTAAATATTATAACTCTACAAATGTAGAGTTATAATATAAGACCGGATTAGCTTGGCTTAAACCGAAAACCGATAATGATATATAAAATGCTACTTTTGTGAGACTAATTAAAAAGACGTTTGCGGGATGAGATACTCGCCTTCGCGAGTAAACTATGAGTTTTGAAAGAGAAGTAAAAAAAAGAGCGGCAGATACATGTGAGTTATGCGGTCATGCAGAGCCTGAAAATTTAGTGGTTTATGAAGTCCCTAAGACTCCTGAATATATAGAAGGTGAAGAAAAATCTATCTGTGCTTGTGCAACTTGTACTTCTCAATTTGACTCGGATGAACGGGACTTAAATCACTGGCGTTGTCTCAATGATAGTATGTGGAGCAGTGTTGCACCCGTTCAGGTTATGGCTTGGAGAATGTTACATCGTTTGAAAAGTGGAGGTTGGTCGCAAGATTTACTTGACATGATGTATATGGAAGATCAGCAATTGGAATGGGCGGCTGCAGCTGGTGATGCCGAAGACAAAAGTGACGCTTTAGTGCATAGAGATGCGAATGGCGTGATTCTTCAAACAGGAGATAATGTAGTGCTAATAAAAGATCTAAAAGTGAAAGGCTCCAGTATGATAGCCAAGCAAGGTACGGCTGTAAGGCGTATTTCGCTGGATCACGAAAATGCCACATTTATAGAAGGCAAAGTAGATGGGGTGCAGATTGTACTTATCACAGAATACGTGAAGAAATTATAAACGCTTTAACAAACCCAGCCTAATCATATAGATAGGCTGGGTTTGATGTTTTCTATTTACTCATCTCTGTAAAGAAATGATAAAACTGAGGAATGGTTTCAATTCCTTTCAAGTAATTCCAAATTCCAAAATGCTCATTTGGAGAATGAATGGCATCACTATCCAGCCCAAAGCCCATTAAAATCGTTTTGCTTTTTAATTCTTTTTCGAAGAGCGCTACTATAGGTATGCTTCCGCCGCTTCGTTGAGGGATTGGTGTTTTTCCGAAGGTTGCTTCGTAGGCTTTTTCTGCCGCTTTATATTCCAAACTATCGATTGGAGTCACGTATGCTTGTCCACCATGGTGCGGAGTTACTTTTACACGAACTCCTTTTGGTGCAATACTTTCAAAATGTTTTGCAAACAAGTCGGTGATTTTTTTCCAATCTTGATCAGGAACTAAACGCATGCTTATCTTAGCAAATGCTTGGCTCGCAATCACTGTTTTGGCTCCTTCGCCAATATAGCCACCCCAGATTCCGTTTACGTCTAGCGTTGGACGAATGGAATTGCGCTCGTTGGTGGTATATCCTTTTTCACCGTAGGTGTCTTCAATGTCAATAGCCTTTAAATAGGCCTCTTTACTAAAAGGTGCTTCTCCCATTTTGGCTCTTTCTTCTAAAGAAAGTTCCTCGACATCATCATAAAATCCGGGGATTGTGATGTGATTGTTCTCATCGTGAAGGGAGGCAATCATTTTAGTTAGCACATTTATAGGATTTGCGACAGCACCTCCATACAGACCGCTATGCAAATCTCGATTTGGCCCTGTTACTTCAACTTCTACATAGCTAAGGCCTCGTAAACCTGTAGTGATAGAAGGTACGTCTGGCGAAATCATTCCAGTGTCACTTATAAGAACAACGTCGTTTGCCAGTTTTTCTCTATTTCTTTCAACAAACCATCCAAGGCTTTCACTTCCAACTTCCTCTTCCCCTTCAATCATAAACTTTACGTTGCAAGGCAATTGACCTGTTGAGGTCATATACTCAAGTGCTTTCACATGCATGTACATTTGTCCTTTATCATCGCAACTTCCGCGTGCAAAAATGGCACCATCGGGATGTATATCCGTTGTTTTTATTACAGGTTCAAACGGAGGGCTATCCCACAAATCTAATGGATCTGGCGGTTGTACGTCATAATGCCCGTACACTAAAATAGTTGGAAGGTTTTTGTCAACTACTATTTCACCATACACAATTGGATAGCCTGGAGTCTCACATATTTCTACGGTTTGGCAACCTGCTTTTTCAAGACTCACTTTTACAGCTTCAGCTGTTTTAATGAGATCCCCTTTATGGGCAGAGTTTGCACTTATGGAAGGTATTTTTAGTAATTCAATGAGTTCGTCTATGAACCGTTGCTTGTGTTCGGTGATATATGTTTTTGCGCTCTTCATGGGAGGTTTTTAAAGTAGATTGGCTAAGGTACAGAAAAGTAATAATTCTTTAAAAGGATAGTTTGTAAATTCTAAATCTTATGTATATTTGCCCTCCCAAAGCGGGCGTGATGGAATTGGTAGACATGCTAGACTTAGGATCTAGTGCTTCACGGCGTGGGAGTTCGAGTCTCCCCGCCCGCACAGAAAAATGAACCTCTTGGAAACAAGAGGTTTTTTTATGCAGTTAAGTTATTTAGTACTTGGGGAGACGACAGACCTTATTTTGCCAGTAACCTTTTTGAAACCCTATACGTAGCTGAATACTGGAGTTCTAGTTTGGTTTTCTTAAATTCAATAAAGGCATTTTTAAACCATCTAGGATCTGTGGCTTTTTTACGATAGGTTTCGTGTTCTTTAAATTCATAGGCCTTTCCTTCGTGCTTGGGTTCAATTTTATAGATTCCAATTCCAAAATGCGCTGCTCGCTCTAATACCTTCGCAAAATCTTCTTCCGAAAAATAGTGCGTTCCCTCCGCATCCGTCTCTTCATTTAAATTTTGAAGCCCGTTAAAAATATGTTTCTCTAAAAACGCCGTTTTTTCCATGGTGGCGAAGGTAGGGAAACTCAATACATTTCGCTTCGTCTTCGCGTATCAGTTTCTGCTAGAATATTATTATTTGAAGGGGTCTAAATTATTGACAGAAATGGAAATAAATTAATTGTTGATTGTTGTTTTTGCTGGATGTTCATGGTTATTATTAGTCTGTGGCGCTTAGAAATACTATATTTGTGTAAATGGATCCAATTACATCTCTTCAACAACTTACTGAAACTTTAGACGAATGTGACCCCCAGGACTATGTCAAGGTTGCCACAAATATGAATATTCCAAAGAAGGAGTTTGACGACTATGTTTTCTGGAATGACGATTGCTACGCCAGGAATTGTATTGAGAGAACAGAGGTTTATGAACTCATATTGATTTGTTGGAAACCCGGTGATGAAACACCTGTTCATGGACATGATGAACAGAAATGTTGGATTTATCAAGTGGATGGAAAAATGCATGAAGAGCGTTTTCAAGACGAAGAGGGAACATTGGTTTCTTGCAATCAAATGTCATTAACGCCAGGAAGATTAAGCTATATGGAGGACAATATGGGCTATCATTCTTTAGAGAATAAATCGAATGAAAAAGCCATGTCTCTTCATTTGTACATTTCTCCAATAGACTATTGTCAAGTATTTGATCCTTTAGAAGAGGGGTTCTGTGAAAAGGAATTAAAATACGATAGTTATAAAGGGGTTTTGACAGAAAATCTAGTTTCTTAAAATTAGCTACAAAACCAACAAGCCTTTTTCCTTCAATTGTTGCATTGGTTTCGAGAACCAAAACAATTCAAAATCTTCAAATTGTGCTTCAAAATCTGTTTTTAAGGCTGAAAAGCTACATGTTTTATCTTGAAGCGGACTCAGTTTCGGAAGGATTGCTATGAGCCACGCTCCCTCGTTTTTGCTTAAAGAAATGGTAAAAGTTTCGGTTTTATCGTGAAAAGTACATTGCAATAGTTCCCAGCTCGCACCTCTTTTCGTTTTTGTAATTTCAGTAGTAGTAGGTGTCGTTCCTAACCACACTATTTTCGCGCTGGGTTTTATTTTAAAGTCAGTTTCAATTACCAGGCATTGCGAAATAAAATCGGGTGTTACCCGTGTCTTTGGAATTTTAAACGTGAACCATTCTTTTAAGGGGAGTTCAAAACCGATCCCGTGCATATAATTGAAAAGGGACTTCCTTAATCCGAAACTGAATTTCGCATGATCTATTCCTGTCGAATCAACAAAGTCTACATCATTGTTTGCGAAGCTAATGTCTTTATAGGCTGGCGTAATGCCATATTCTGAAGGTTCTAAACCTATAGGGCTGTGAGCTGTTAAAGCAAACTGGTGCCAAAAACCGGATTGGATGATACCCATTTCAAAAAGTTGGCGCACCATTTCTAGACTATCTATGGTTTCCTGAACGGTTTGTGTTGGATATCCGTACATTAAATACGAATGCACCATAATGCCAGCATCGGTGAAATTTCGAGTTACTTGGGCTACTTGAGCTACGGTCACGCCTTTGTCTATAAGTTTCAACAATCGGTCTGACGCAACCTCTAAGCCACCAGAAACGGCAATACATCCTGATGCTTTTAGTAAAAGGCAGAGGTCTTTAGTAAAATTCTTTTCAAATCGAATATTCGTCCACCAAGTAACCGTTCGTTTGCGTTTTAGAATTTCCAGTGCCACAGCCTTCATAAGAGCCGGTGGTGCAGCTTCATCAACGAAGTGAAATCCGGTTTCTCCTGTTTGTGTTATAAGCAGCTCCATTCTGTCTACCAGTATTTTCGCAGCAACAGGTTCATAGAGTTTAATATAATCTAGAGAAATATCACAGAAGGTGCATTTTCCCCAATAACACCCGTGCGCCATGGTAAGTTTTAGCCAGCGACCGTCGCTCCAAAGGCTATGCATCGGATTGGCAACTTCAATCACCGAAATATATTCCTTTAATAGCAAATCTGAATAATCGGGAGTACCCACATCCACTTGCTTGTAATCGTTTCTAATAGACCGATTGTTATAGACTACTTGTGCATCTTCCAATAAAAAAGTTCGTTTCAGAAGGCCATAATCGGGATTTTCTGAAGAAGGATTTAAAACGTTTGACGCTAGTAGTTCAATAGGAAGTTCACCGTCATCAAGGGTAATATAGTCAAAGAATTTGAATACACGGGTGTCTGTAATAGACCGTAATTCAGTATTAGGAAAACCGCCACCCATGGCAATTTTAATTTTTGGATACTGCTTCCGAATGTATTTTGCACAGCGAAAAGCACTGTATAAATTACCGGGAAATGGAACTGAAAAGCAAACCAATTTTGGCTGTGTCTCAATCAACTGAGCCTTGAGAATAGCAATACTGATACTATCAATATAGGTCGGTTCTTGCTGAAGCTCCTCATATAGCTCATCAAATGAGTTCGCACTTTGCCCAAGGCGTTCTGCATACCTGCTAAAACCAAAATTTTCGTCGATGCACTCAATAATAAAATCGGATAAATCTTCCAGATAGAGTGTTGCTAAATGCTTGGCCTTGTCTTGCATACCCATTGCGCCAAAAGCCCAATCAAGATCATCAAGTTGATTAAAACGTGACGCCCGCGGTAAGAAATCGGGCATGCAGATTTGGCGTGCAAAAGTTTCGTTTTTCCCTTGCAGAAACAGTATTACTTCGTCTAAGGGATGAAGATAAGCCTCTTTTAGAGCATAGATACGTTCGCAATTTTCGGAAACAATGCGGTTATCTTTAGCAGCAATAGTGAATAATTTCTGAAATGTTTTCTTTGAAAAAAGGGTCAGAATCACCTCGATTCCCAAATCCATTTGAAAGGCATGTATCCCTTTTGTGTTTAAAAAGCCTTTTAAATAGGCTGTTGCCGGATACGGCGTGTTTAGTTGGGTAAAAGGAGGTGTAATTAGTAAAAGGTCTTTCAACATAGTGCTTTAGAAATCGATGGTGTAAAGATAACTGAAATTTGGAGGGGAAAGCCAGAAGTTGAAGGTTGCTCTCTTTCGGATTGGGTTTAGAGAAATGGATAGCGAATATTGCCGCCTTGTACCTTTTATAACTATTTCCTGGTATTGATTCTAAAATAGGTAATTTTACGTCGCTTTCTAAAGGAGAAATAAAAAGGCATTGTACAGGTCTTTTTTTACAATGTCATTGGCGAGAAGTGTACCCATAAAACAATCAGTTTGACGAACACAGATATTATTATTATAGGAGGAGGAGCAGCAGGCTTTTTTACAGCAATCAATGCTGCTGAAAAAAACAGAAAACTTCAAATAGTCCTTTTAGAACGAGGGAAAGAAGTGCTTAATAAAGTGAAGATATCGGGAGGGGGAAGATGTAATGTGACGCATGCCGAATTCGTTCCAAAAGAGTTAACCTTCAATTATCCTAGAGGCGAAAAAGAACTTTTAGGCCCTTTCCATACATTTATGACGGGCGATACCATAGAATGGTTTGAAAACAGAGGTGTTGCGCTTAAAATTGAAGAAGATGGACGGATGTTTCCTGTTAGTGATTCTTCTCAAACGATCATCGACCTGTTTACTTCTGAAACGCAGCGACTTGGGATTGATGTGCTCAAAAATCATTCAGTGAAAGAATTTTCAAAGGAGGATAATAGGTGGTTAGTAACAACCTCTGAAGGTGTATTTACAGCGAAAAAGTTAGTGATTGCATCAGGGAGTAATCCGAAAATATGGAAGCTACTAGAAGCGGTTGGACATTCAATCATTCCGCCAGTTCCATCCCTTTTTACGTTTAATATCAAAGACAGTCGTATTATCGATTTGCCTGGAATTGCAACAGAAGCTGCGGTAAAGGTTGTCGATGCAAACGGAAAGGTGCAATTAGAAAGTGAAGGGCCATTATTGATAACCCACTGGGGAATGAGCGGCCCCGCTATCTTAAAGCTTTCGGCTTGGGGCGCTAGAGTTTTGGAGCCTACAAAGTACCATTTTAGTATAAAAGTAAATTGGTTGCTGGATGTTTCCGAAGAAGAAACCTTGGAAAACCTCTTAGATCTCAAAATGAGCAGTCCGAAACAAACCGTCCTAAAATATACACAGTTCGAATTACCAAAGCGCCTTTGGCAAAGCTTGGTGAAGGCGGCGGGTATACATGAAGTTGAAACCTGGGCAGACATAACCAAGAGAAAGCTACAGAATCTTGCGAACCAAATTTGTGACTCTCACTTTGATGTGAAGGGGAAGAGTACCTTTAAAGAAGAATTTGTAACGGCAGGAGGTGTAAACCTCAAAGAAGTTCATTTTAAAACTTTTGAAAGCAAGTTGCAAACGAATCTTTATTTTGCAGGAGAAGTGCTTAATATTGATGCCATTACTGGCGGATTTAATTTTCAAAATGCATGGACAGGTGGTTATATGGTTGCTCAGGCTATAACCTCAGAATCATAAAATACCAAGACCTATGTTGCACTGCTATTAGCTGTCAATCTTGGCAGAGATAAGAAGTTCTTGATTTTTTAATTTTTTCAGAAGTAATAAAACCTAAAGAACATCAGCGAATAGATGTTTTAGACTATGTCTCTTTTAGCTATATTTGCTACCGAATTATTTCCTTATGAACGAAGCGCACTTTATTCCTTCACAGTATACCCAGACTCTTGAAAAAGGCCAGTTAAGTTGGGAGGCACCTAGTAATATTGCCTTGGTTAAATACTGGGGAAAATATGGAGAACAACTGCCAAAAAACGCTTCTATAAGTTTTACGCTTCAAAACTGTAATACCAAAACAAGTCTGATATTCGAAGAAAAAAATTCGGAAGAATTTGATTTTGAAGTATATCTGGATGGAAAAAGAGAAGCCAGTTTTGAGCCTAAAATTCAGAAATTTTTTGAACGTGTATTTGTGTATCTTCCCTTTTTGAAGGACTATAAGTTTAAAATTGAAACATCCAACAGTTTCCCTCATAGTAGTGGAATTGCATCGTCAGCGAGTGGAATGAGCGCTTTGGCACTCTGTTTGGTTGATTTGGAAAGGGCTCTTAGCGGAGCAGAAGGAAGTGCAGTCGATTTAAAAAAAGCCTCCTTCATTGCAAGGTTAGGTTCAGGAAGTGCTTGTAGAAGTATTGAAGGTGATCTGATTGTTTGGGGAGATCATATTCAAATTCCTGGCAGCTCAAATTTAATTGGCGTGAAATATCCTTTTGAAGTGCACGAAAATTTCAAAAACTATCAGGATACTATTTTATTAGTTGATAAGGGTGAAAAGCAAGTAAGTAGCACTGTTGGTCATGATTTGATGCACGAGCATCCTTTTGCACTAGAACGGTTCAAGCAGGCGAATGAGAATCTTTCTAAATTAATTCCAATTCTAAAAAACGGAGACCTTTCAGAATTTATAAAAATTGTAGAGAACGAAGCTCTTTCATTGCACGCCATGATGCTTACATCGATGCCTTATTTTATTCTAATGAAACCAAATACTTTGGAAATCATTAATAGAATCTGGACGTTTCGAGCCAGAACGAACAGTAACATTTGTTTTACCTTAGATGCAGGAGCGAATGTTCATGTGCTTTACCCATTGTTAGAAAAGGAAACAGTTTCAATATTTATAAAACAAGAACTGATTCAATTTTGCAAAAATGGAGAGTGTATTGAGGACCAGGTTGGCTTTGGTGCTGTGAAAAATTAGTAAAAGCAAAATGTATATCGTCCAAGTTGCCGAAAAACAACGGAATTGCATGTTTGTTCTTTGCAAGATCCTTAGAAAGTAAATGTAATTTTCAAGGATCTTTTAAACGTATTTTTTTATCTTTAAGCCATAAAGCTGTATTTTTGGCGTTTCTATTAAAACCTATGCGCGGACCTCTTTTTTATTCAAAAATCTTACTCTTTGGAGAATACGGTATCATTAAAGACTCAAAAGGCCTGTCAATACCTTATAACTTCTACAACGGAGCGTTAAAAATTGACGAATTTCATACGGTATCGACACAGAAGTCAAATGCAAACCTTAAAAGATTTGTAGTATACTTAGAAGCCCTTCAGTCAAAAAAACCTGAGGTAGTTCATTTCGATTTGGACCACCTGAAGGCTGATGTTGAAAACGGACTGTATTTTGATTCTAGTATACCCCAAGGATATGGAGTAGGGAGTAGTGGTGCGCTAGTAGCCGCTATCTATGATAAATACGCTTCAGATAAAATTACAATACTTGAAAACCTTACACGAGAAAAATTATTAGTTTTGAAGGCGATTTTTGCCGAGATGGAATCTTTTTTTCACGGAAAGTCTTCGGGCTTAGATCCTTTGAATAGCTATTTAAGTTTACCAATCCTAATCAATTCAAAAGACAATATTGAACCAGCTGGGATTCCTTCTCAGACGGGAAGTGGTAAAAGTGCAGTATTTTTGTTAGATAGTGGTATTACCGGTGAAACGGCGCCAATGGTTCAAATATTCATGGAGAATATGAAGCAGGAAGGTTTCCGAAATATGTTAAAAAATCAATTTGTAAAGCATACAGATGCCTGCGTTGATAATTTTCTTCAAGGCGATGCAACAGCTCTTTTTAGTAATATCAAGCAGCTTTCAAAAGTCGTCTTAGAAAATTTTAAACCCATGATTCCAAAGCAATTTCATACGTTGTGGAAAAAGGGACTTGAAACCAATGCCTATTACCTAAAGTTATGTGGTTCAGGTGGTGGAGGTTATATGCTTGGCTTTACGGAGAATATTGATGAAGCTCGTGCTGCTTTGAAAGATTATAAGTTAGAAGTGGTATACAGCTTCTAAGATGCAATCCCAATACAATCAAGATGTTAAGTAGAAGACAAAAACACTTTTTGCTTAAAGTTTTCAGTTTATTTTCTACCGTAAGAGGATATAATATCTTGGTTATTGTAATCGCCCAATACCTAACATCAGTCTATATTCTTGCTCCTCAATTATCCTTGAGAGACGTGCTGTTTGATCCTAATTTATTCATGCTAGTCATGGCGTCGGCAGTGGCAATTGCAGGAGGTTATATCATTAATAGTTTTTATGATAGTGAGAAAGACCTTATCAATCGCCCTCAGAAAACGATGCTAGATAGACTGGTGAGTCAGCGAACTAAATTAACGGGGTATTTTGTACTTAACTTTTTGTCGGCAATTTTCGCCAGTTACGTTTCTTTTAAAGCCGTAGTTTTCTTCGTCCTATATATATTTGGAATATGGTTCTATTCCCATAAGCTAAAGAAGTATCCTTTCGTTGGAAATATTACAGCGGCAACCCTTGCGGTTATTCCTTTTTTTGCAGTTTTTATCTATTACAAAAATTTTGATTTGGTCATTTTTGTGCATGCAACTTTTTTATTCCTAATCATTGCTATGCGAGAACTAGCAAAGGACCTTGAAAATTTGAAAGGTGATTTGGCTCTTAATTATCGTACGATACCAGTTGTATACGGTGAAAAAGTTTCAAAATGGATGCTTACGTTATTAAGTATTTTTGCTTTAATGATAAGCACATTGTTGATAACAGGTTTTGAAATAGGATGTATGTACTTCTTTTTCTACGGAAGTATTCTTTCCTTACTTTTATTCCAAATAATACTCTGGAAATCTGTCGAAAAATCACACTATTTGATGCTACATATTATTTTGAAGCTTATTATTTTGGCAGGTGTTTTTAGTATTGTGCTTATCGATATAGACGTTTTATTAAATCAGATTTCATAAGGCTTTCTTCTTCTTTGGAACACTTTATGACTTTGATACTACATACAAACCACAGCCCTATTTCTTTGCCTATTTAAAAGTATGATTTCATAGTTTGTTCGTTGAATCCCAAGGGGCTTTATGTATCTTTGCAAAAATTTTAACAATGAGTAGCTCGCAAGATAGTAGTGGAAAAGGAAAGACTTCAGGTAGAGGAGGTAACACTCGCAACCGAAGTGGTGCAAGAGGGAATACGTCCTCGAAATCAAAAGACCCTGCTAAAAAGAAAGGAAAACCTACGCCTCCTAGAGTCAGAGAGCTAGGTTGGGATGTAAAACCTCCAGCAGCAAAAAAGCCAAACAAAAAGGAAGGAATCCGCTTAAACAAATACATCGCAAACAGCGGTATTTGCTCACGACGTGAAGCAGACACTTATATTGCTACAGGCTTGGTTACTGTAAACGGTAAGATTGTAAACGAAATGGGGCATAAGGTTGAATTAACCGATGACGTCCGTTTCGATGGTCGCCGTTTGAGTCCCGAACAGAATACCTATGTGTTGCTAAACAAACCAAAAGGATTTGCAACAACAGATAGCGAGAGTAAGGGAAATACGGTAATGGATTTGGTTGCAAATGCTTCTTCAGCGAAGATAAAACCATTTGGCAGGTTGGGTCGTAATTCTACTGGATTGTTGCTTTTTACAAATGATGATGAATTTCGTCAAAAATTTACTAAGAAAGGAATCGCAAGATTATTTCATATCGAACTAGATAAGAATTTGAAAGCGGCTGATCTTAAAAAAATAAAGGACGGATTAAAAATAGACGAGAAATTAATTTCGGTTGAAGAGGTAAGCTACATCAACAATGCCCCTAAAAAGGAAATCGGTTTAAAAATTAAGCATACCGGGAACAGTGTAATTCGTACTATTTTTGAACATTTAGGATATGATACTGTGCGTATCGACTGTGTTACCATTGGACCCCTTACCAAGAAAGACCTTCCGCGTGGAAGATGGAAACACCTAAGTCAACAAGACATCGATATGTTCGCAAGGTTGTAGTTTTTTCATAAGTTGAAATATTTCTTAGAATACAATACAAAGTATGTCTCAGCCACTTCAGTTCTACAGTAAAGAAAAGCAATTATTTATAAACGAATTAGCAGTCGTTCATAGAAAATTGAGGACCTCTGGTGTGATTCGATTGCTGTTTGCCGGACTCTTAATCTTTGGAATTTATTATTTTTTTAATACTACTGAAGTTGTTGTTCCTTTGATTGTTGTCGGGATTATAGGCTTCATCTTTCTTGTTTCTAAGCATTCCAATCTAGATCGAAGGAGAAGTAAACTAACCGCTTTAATTAGGATCAATGAAACCGAAATTAATGTTCTAAACGGAAATTTAGAAAGTTTAGCTACTGGAAGAAAATTTGTAGATCATTCGCATCATTACAGTTATGATATTGACCTCTTCGGAAAGGGTTCTTTTTTTCAGTATTTGAATAGGACGGTTATTGCTTCAGGTAAAAAGGTGCTGGCAAACATACTCGTCTCCAATGATACCGTCAAAATTGTCGATAAGCAAGAGGCCATTAAGGAGCTTTCAGAAAAACCATCATGGAGACAAAATTTTTCAGCAACCGGAAGTTTGGTTCATGTGGATATAAAGTCCAGCCAGATCCTTACTTGGTTGACAAATCACGAGACCTTCGTTCCTAAGAGTATGCGATTATTGCCGCTGCTTTTTTCTGTGGTTTCACTGGTTCTTTTTGTGCTAAACTATCTAGATATGCTGCCACTTTCAGTAACGACATTGTGGTTTTTTGTGGGAGTTGGCGTCACTGGGGTATATATTAAAAAAATAAATGAATTTTATCAAAACGCCAGTAATGCGAAAGAAACATTTAAGCAATACCATCAGTTATTAGGCCTTATAGAATCTGAAGAATTTACCTCCAAATTATTGAAGGCGAAACAGGAAGAAATCAAGAAGCAGGGCAAGAAGGCTTCCGAGATATTCTTACAATTTTCTAAGATGTTGGATGCTTTCGACCAGCGTAATAATATGTTGGTAGGTATTGTTGCCAATGCATTTGCTTTAAGAGATTTACAATTATGCTATAAAATCGAGTCCTGGATTGATACCAACCAAGATCAAGTAGCACACTGGTTTGATGTCATTGCATTTTTTGACGCTCAAAACTCCTTAGGAAACTTTGTTTTTAATCATCCTGACCATTGCTTTCCGGAGATTGTTTCGTCAAAATTTGTTATTGATGCAAAGCAGTTAGGGCATCCTCTTATCTCCAAAGAGAAACGGGTTGACAATGATTTCAGCATGCAAGGGACCAACTTTTTTATTATCACAGGAGCCAATATGGCTGGCAAGAGTACGTTTTTAAGAACGATTTCATTGTCTATTATCATGGCCAATATAGGGTTGCCAGTCTGTGCTAAGAGTTTTGATTATTCTCCAATAAAACTGATAACGAGTATGCGAACTAGTGATTCGCTAACTGATGATGAATCCTATTTCTTTTCAGAATTAAAGCGGTTAAAAATGATTATTGAAAGCGTTCAGCTAACCGAAAAACCTGGCGACTATTTTATTATTTTGGATGAAATTTTAAAAGGAACAAATAGTATAGATAAAGCAATAGGTTCGCGGAAGTTTGTAGAAAGACTAGTTAAATTAGGGGCTATGGGTATTATAGCAACACACGATTTGAGTCTCTGTGAAATATCAAAAGATCTCTCGGAAGTAAAGAATTACTACTTTGACGCCGAGATTATTGACAATGAGTTGCATTTCGATTATACCTTTAAAGAGGGGATATGTAAAAATATGAATGCCTCTTTCTTGCTTAAGAAGATGGAGATTATTTAGCGCTTTATAGCATCTCCTTATTTGAAAAGTGGTGGTTAACTAAACGTAGGTTCCGTTCTTCTCTTTAAAACCTCCCAAACCGCAAAACCAATAACTACGGTATATTCTAAAGCAACGAATCCTAATTTTTCTGAAAACCCGTTTACTCCATAAGCCGAATAGCTCAGAATGACGGCTGCACTCCATACAATTGGAAATGTATATCGTGTAAAGACAGACAGTAGTATAGGAGTACAAACATACCAAGGATGGACCGTAGTGGCTACTAAGAAATAGATAGCTATTCCGAATAGCATCGCCGTAATAAGCTCCTTTGTGGTTCTGTTCTTTCTGAAAAATGTAAGGGTTACTATCGCTGCGATTACTAAAAATGGAGATATGCTTCCATAGGGTTTAATCAGATTAGTATCATAATACTCAAAACCAATCCATTTTACAATATTGTAAATGCTTGCATTGAACTCAAAATTCTGAAACCATAGATTCACCGTGTTTGTAAAGTTCAGGATAAACTCATTGGATAAAAATGGCGCGAATACTACTAATACAACTCCAAGAACCATCAGGCAGAATTTTGTAAAAAGCCAGAATCCTTGCCCAAGTGATTTTTCTTGCCTAAAATATTGAAAAAATAAGGGTAGAAACAACAGTGGTATCAACTTTACACCGACGGAAACGGCCAGTAATAATGCTGCCCAAACCCACCTTCCTCGATGAAGCAGATACAAGGACCAAATTACAAAAAAGAGCATCACCCCTTCAAAGTGAAGGTTGCCTGTGAGTTCAATAATGACAAATGGATTTAGAAAATACCAGAAGATATTGCTAACGGGTAAGTAGAGTTTCTCGAGTAGCTTCGTTCCGAGATACAGAATACCTAGATCTGCCACTATCATGATAACGCGCAGTATAACCAGGGACCCTAAAATACTTTTACCTGCAAATAAGCCAGCGATTGCAAAGAATAATTGGTTGATGGGAGGGTAGTTGCTAAAATGGCTAGCGTTGAGGTTGCCCATGCCATTAAATAATTCTTGCGCTTGCGGCATTGAAAATTTCAATGTGGCTGTTGGATCGTTTAACAGATAATCTGGCGTAAAAAGATAGGGATTGATGCCTTGAATCAGCATTCTACCGTCCCATAGAAAGCGATAGAAATCTTGGGATAAATTTGGAATGGCTGCGATAAAGGCCAATCTAAAGGCAATTCCTATACTAGCTAGCAACCAAAAATTTCCTTTGTAAAGTTGAATGAGCTTATACGTAAGAAAAAAGAGTGCCCCGTAAAGACTAATTAATTTTATAAAATCACTTCGAACTAAATCATATGCGAAACCTAGATATAGAGCAGTGCCAAGCACCGCTATGAGTAAAGCTATTCGGTTCGATTTTATATAATCAAGCATTGTAAATTAAGTTCATGAGGTTCCTGCCCTCGCAGAAATTGCTAGTCCTGCCATTCGGCTATGAAGAGATTTGTGTCGCGACCTCCGCCATTGTATCTGTTTGATGAGAATGCCAAGTGCTTCCCGTCGTTCGAAAATACTGGAAAAGCATCAAATGTTTCTCCATGAGTTACGCGCTCTAAATTCTTTCCGTCAAGGTCAATTAAGTATAAGTTGAAAGGGAAACCACGTTCCGCTTCAAAATTACTTGAAAACAAAACCTTATCTCCCGACGGAAGAAAAAACGGACACCAGTTCGCATTCCCTAAGTTGGTGAGTTGTCTTAAATCACTTCCATCGGCATTGCAAACGAAGAGTTCCATTTCTGTTGGTTCCACTAGGCCTTCTGCTAAAAGATCCTTGTATTTTTTAATTGCTTCTGGTGTTTTTGGTCGAGAGGCGCGAAAAATTAATTTAGTTCCATCGGGAGAAAAGAAGGCGCCACCATCGTATCCTAATTCGTCTGTAATTTGATTGACGTCACTTCCGTCTAGATTCATCGTATAAAGCTCTAAATCACCGCTTCGTGTAGAGGTGAAAACAATTTTGTCACCCATAGGAGAGACAGTTGCTTCGGCATCATACCCTGGTTCATTTGTAAGTTGCTGAGTGATATTTCCTTCTAGATCTGCCACAAAAATATCGAACGAATCGTACACTGGCCAAACGTATGCCCCATTTTTCCGCAAAGGTACTTCCGGACAATTTTCATCTACCAAATGCGTCGACCCATATACAAAATGTTCGTTGTCTGGAAGGAAATAGGCACAGGTTGTTCTTCCTTTTCCAGTACTAATCATGGGTGGTTTGGAGTCTTTAAAACTCTCTGATGCATCCATTAAGAACATTTGGTCACATTCCATGCCCCAGCCTTTGTAGTTCGATTGAAAGACAAGTTGTTTGTCGTCGAAGCTCCAATAAGCCTCTGCATTATCGCCGCCAAAAGTAACTTGCCGTAAAGATTTAAAATGTTTTTCTTCAGGATAAATTAAGGAATCTTTTGCTTTATTAACTATATCTTCAATTGTTTTGGCAGTGACATTGTTTTTTTGCACTCGTTCTTCCGATTTATTTTTACAAGAAAATAAAAGGCTAATGAATAGAATTGTGGCAACGACTCTCATAAATTGTGTAATTTTGCACAAAAATAGTCATATGCGCGCATTAATAATAGTTTTTGTTTCGATCCTTGTTTTTTCTTGCCAAGAGATGAAAATTGAAAAGGTTACGATGAAAGAAGATGTTGTTGCTTTGGCAGACGACTTGCTTGAGGGAAGAGAAACGGGTACTTTAGGAGAGCGTCTTGCTTCCGAATATATAGCCAAGCGATTTAAAGATTTAAATTTAATCTCTAAAGGAACGGATGGCTACTATCAAAGTTTTGTTTTTAAACCAAGCAGCAATCCACACGAAGAGGCAGGTTTTATATATTCTGAGGAAGATAGCACGGTAACCGGGCGTAATGTGGTGGGTTATATCGACAATAAAGCGGAAACCACAGTCGTCATAGGGGCCCATTATGATCACCTAGGTTTTGGAGGTGACGGCTCTTTATACAGAGAAGAAGAAAAGGCGATTCACAATGGAGCTGATGATAATGCGAGTGGCGTGGCTATCCTTCTTGATTTAGCGGAGCGTCTAAGTTTAGATCAACAAACGTCAAGTAATAACTACCTTTTTATTGCTTTTTCGGGAGAAGAAATGGGCCTCTTAGGGTCCAATTATTTTGTAAAGAACCCTACCATAGACACGAAAAAGGTGAGCTATATGTTAAATATGGACATGGTTGGAAGATTAAATGAGGAGAAAACCATAGCCGTTCACGGTGTTGGAACCTCACCAATATTCAAACAAATATTGTTTGCAAATAAAGAGACATTGAATATTGCTGAACACGAATCTGGTATAGGGCCAAGCGATCATACGTCTTTTTATCTAGCCGATATTCCGGTCTTGCACTTTTTTACGGGACAACATTTGGATTACCATAAGCCGAGTGATGATTCTGAAAAGTTGAATTATGAAGGGATGGAATTAATTTCAAATTATATTTATAATATCATTACCGATTTAGATGACAACGGTCAATTGACTTTCAGAAAAACAAAAAATGAAAGTGAAGATGTTCCTGCATTTAAAGTAGCTTTAGGAGTGGTGCCAGATTATCTGTATACAGGAAAAGGAATGAGGATTGACGGTATTAGTGAAGACAAGCCTGCACAAAAAGCGGGTCTTGAAAGAGGTGATGTGGTTGTAAAGTTAGGTCCTCATGAAACCGCCGATATGATGGGTTATATGAAGGCCTTGTCGAAATTTGAAGTCGGCGAAACGACAACAGTAACTGTAGATCGTGGTGGTGCGTTATTAGAAAAGAAGGTTACCTTCTAAGAAGTAACTATACCTTACTCGTTATACTTTTAAGGAATACAAAACCAAACCCGATAAAGAGCATGAAGTGGAATGGGAATAATCCGAAGTCCCCTCCTTGATCACCAACCACAAAGGCACTGTACATTCCGAAGGCGAAATAAAGCATTAAGACTCCTTCGAGAATAACATTTGGAGAAATATTTTTTGCAATGTATTTATTGTCTTTCCAATTGTTTTTTTGTTCGCTAACATTGAATTTAGGAGTTCTAACAAAATCACTTTTTTTGCCAATATGCCCTTCAAGTACGGCGATTGAATTGTGCAGAGCAAAGCCCATTGCAATTGTGAAAAAGGTAAAAAACATCCCAGTAAATTTAATGAACATTTTAAATCCACCACCATAGGTTATCTTATACATGAACCAGTAGCAGATAAAAAAGATGATGGTGCTTAGCACGAAGAAACTCATCACATAGAAGTACATTTTTAAATGTGCGTATTCATTTTTTATATACAACATTGGAATACTCAAAACAGCAACAATGAAAATATTTAAAAACATCGTGCTGTTCAGTAAATGGAGCAAACTATGTATTTTTGTTTTAATCGGAATTGTTTTATTAGACATCACCCGCCTGGCCATTTTCTGAAAATTTTCGGCCCCACCCTTATTCCATCGAAACTGTTGTGAGCGGGCTGCACTAATTACAATTGGTAGTTCAGCAGGAGTTTCTACTTCTTCCAAATACTTGAACTTCCAATTTTTTAATTGAGCCCTATAGCTTAAATCTAAATCTTCGGTGAGGGTGTCTCCTTCCCAATTCCCTGCATCCATGATACATTCACGGCGCCATACACCAGCCGTTCCATTAAAATTAATAAAATGGCCCTTGCTGTTTCTTCCAACTTGTTCTAGGGTAAAGTGGGCGTCTAATGCAAAAGCTTGTACTTTGGTTAAAATGGAATACTCCCTATTTAAATGGCCCCATCGCGTTTGAACAACACCTATTTTTGGGTCTTTAAAATATGGGATCGTTTGCTTAAGCCAGTTTTTCTTCGGAAGGAAATCTGCATCAAAAATAACAATGAACTCCCCTTTGGCAGTTTTTAATCCCTCTTTAAGAGCCCCTGCTTTAAAACCGCTTCTATTCCTTCTAGTGATATGCTGGATATCTAGCCCCGTTTTTTTTAGTGCTGCGATCTGAGACTTAGTTGAAGCGAATGATTCATCGGTAGAGTCGTCTAAAACCTGAATTTCGAGTTTGCTCTGCGGATAATCAAGTGCTGCAATATTACTCAGCAAACGCTCCATAACATAAAGCTCGTTATAGACCGGAAGTTGTATCGTTACAAGAGGAATTTCGTTTGGGTTCGAGAAATCGAAGGTGTCACTTTTGTCAATTAGTTTTTGAGCACTTAGGTAATTGAAAAGCAAGTTTAGCTGCGCCAAAGCATACATAAAAATAAGTATCAAGGCTACCGAATAAACAACAATGATAATCCATTCCAATATCATCTTTTCAAGCTATATTTAAAGATCCAACTTAAGATTTTAATACCTGCAAAGATAGCACCTTTTACCGTGCCTGAAACTTTTGAAACACCTATTCTATTTCGATACTTTACGGGAACCTCTGTATATTTATATTTTCGTTTAAGCACCTTTAACTGCATCTCAACCGTCCATCCATAGGTCTTGTCTTCCATCTGTAAATCGAGTAGTTTTTTATATTTGATGGCGCGAAATGGCCCTAAGTCGGTAAATGTTGAATGAAAAAAGCGCTTCATTAAAAAAGTTGCCAGCCAATTTCCAAATTCCTGTGGTAGGGTCATCGACCCATGGTCTCTTAATTCTTTCGCTCTTGCTCCGACGACAAAGTCAAAATCTTTTTCTACTATCGGGGCTACTATTTTTGAAAGTTCTTCGGGATAATCGCTATAGTCGCCATCTAAAAAAACGACAATATCTGGTTTTTCTGAAAAGGTTTCAAGGTGTTTTATTCCCATTAAACAGGCGTTGCCATAGCCTTTGTTTTTTTCTAAAAGCACGATGGCTCCAGCTTTTTTTGCTACTTCTGAGGTCGCATCTGTGGAGTTATTATTGACCACAATTATATCTGAAACCAAGGCGGGAATAGCAGCAATCACTTGTGCAATTGAACCTGCTTCGTTGTAGGCCGGAATGATGACTTTAATATTGGTCATTTTGAATTGGGCGGTTTGTTGTTTTTTTTAAAGGATTTATCACCTGTCCATCCTTTAATTTTTTGTTCATTTTTAAAACAATTACTTTTTATTCACTAAGTCCATTAAGTCGACATCGTTACCTAAGAGGATTTGATTGCTATCAATACGACCATTCATGGAGGCGTTTTCTAACTTTAGCACACCACGAGGGCATACTGCAGAGCACACACCGCAACCAACACAGCTCGAGCGAACAATGTTTTCGCCTTTTTGCGCATAGGCTCTAACATCAATTCCCATTTCACAGTATGTAGAACAATTACCACAAGAAATACATTGCCCTCCATTGGTCGTAATTCTAAACTTCGAAAACAAACGTTGTTGCATACCGAGTATGGCAGCCATAGGGCAACCCATGCGACACCAAACACGGCTTCCAAAAATTGGATAGAAACCAGTTCCTATAACACCAGAAAAAACAGAGCCAATTAAAAAGCCGTAAAAAGACCTTAGTTTTCCAGCTTCAAAGAGAAAAAGCTCATTCCCCGAAAAATAATGCGTGGCAATGAGACCTAAAATAATCACCAGGTACCCGATTGCACCATATCTCGCATCCTTAGCCAACTCCTCTTTTTTGAAGTACCAGATTACAGCAAATAATACACCAAGAAATACAGCAACTCCGATAAGAAAAACGTCTTTAGTTAGCCAGTACTTCGTGGCGTCATAACCAAGATATGTTGCTATTACAGCGGTTGTAGTCACTACAGAAAAAACCAATACTGAATGCACCACCCAGCGTTCTACTTTCCATGCCGACATGCTTTTGTCTGAAAGCTGTCGAAAAGAGTCTCCTGCGGTTTCTGCAAGCCCTCCACAACCGCACACCCAAGAACAATACCAACGCTTACCATATTTGTAGGTCAAGATCGGAGATACGACAAAAATGGAAAGAATACCAAAAAGTAAAAAAACGAGGCCTATGGTCTCCGCATTTATAAATTGATCGATGCGCCATTGATCAAAAGCATAATAATTTAAAGGCCACATATTCTTCAAATCATTGTATGGCAGTGAAAAATCATCCGAATTTAGCCGTGCCATAAGCTCAGGAATTATAAATGCAAAAGCAGTCTGAAAGAACATGACACTTAGGGTTCGAAGTTGTTCATAACGGTTGCCCTTATACTTCCGAATGAATTTAACGCCAAAGGCTAGAATTGCCACCGTATATAAAGTACCATAAACAAACCATTGACTCGCCGCATTTCCACTTAGAACCCTGCTTAAAGGATCAAATAGCGCTATAACACCTGTATTTGCTGCCCCGTCGATTCCGAGGCCTAATAGTTCTGCGAAAAAATATAAAACAATATAAAAACCAGTTAAGGCGATACCAGCAATCCAAGCGAGGTACCCGCGACTCGATATTGATTTGAACCAAACGCCGTCATTCTTGATGCCCGCCAGTTTATTTTTATAGCTACCGTGGGCAAAAAGAACAATTCCGCCACCTAATGCAGTGAGTGCGATCGTAAGCCAAACTTCTTTATGAGGCATGCTCACATTAAACCCAGCAAGAACAATAATAAATAAACCAAGCATCCCAAAGGCAGTTCCAATTTTTTGAAGGGCATTGATATTCTTAGGTACGTCGCCTGTAAGAGACATGTTTTTTTCTATGGTGCTCATTGTTGCTTCTTATATTCTAGACTGATTTTATTAGTGAATGCCCGAAGAACCTGACCTTCGAATCTTTTATAAAATTCTGGATCAAAGTTAGCTTCAGAAAGGTTGCCCATTACATAATTGATGTCTCTTTTTTCTGAAAGCCATCTATCAAACACCTCATGTTTCATTCTTAGACCGAAAGTATTTATTCCTAAAAAGAGCTGTGATTCTTTATGAAAGGCCACAGTGATACATTTGGTGTCATCATCATGTTTCCAATGAAAATGTTCTTCATATTCTTTCTTATTGGCAAATACCCAACCATAGGTTTGGTATTCTATATCAAAGAATTTTGCACTGTTAAACCAATGTCCAGGCTTATACTCCAAACGATTTTCGCAAATTGTTTGAGCAACAGTCTCGCCCATCATCCTTCCTGTATACCAGACGGCTTCAATGGGTCGGCGATTGCCGATTGGTTCCAGTTGCTCTGCACAATCGCCAATAGCATATATAGCGTCTACACTGGTTTCTAAAAACCTGTTTACTTTTATGCCGCGACCCAAATCAATGCCACTTTCTTTTAAGAAATCGATATTCGGAGAAACACCAGCAGTAAGCCCTACTAAATCGCAGGCTATTTCTTCTCCGGTTTCTTGTATCACAACGGCTCTCACTTTTCCGTTTTCGTCTGAAAGTATTTCTTTGAGATTCGCGCCCAACCTTAAATCAATATGGTGGTTTTTAATGTGTCGACTAAGCATCTTGCTTTCACCTTCAGGTAATACGCCATTCCAAAAGTGCTCTTCACGCACCAAAAAAGTAACGGGAATATTACGGGTGCAAAGCATTTCAGCAAGTTCAATTCCAATTAAGCCTCCTCCAACAATTACCGCTCTCCTGCAGACCTTATTACTAGGCGCAAAGATTTCTAACGAATCTAAATCTTGTTTTGAGTATAGCCCTTGAACACCTTGGAGATCTTGTCCTGGCCATCCAAATTTATTTGGTTTTGAGCCTGCTGCGATAATTAGTTTGTCATAGTGCATTTTATCACCATCTGAAAAATGCAGTTCTTTCTGATTTGGCACAACGGTTTTCACAAAACCTTGTTTCAGTTCAATGCGATTTTTCTTCCAGAAATAATCTTCATAGGGCTTGGTGTGCTCGTATTTCATATGCCCCATATAGACATACATTAGCGCTGTTCTCGAGAAAAAATGTTCTGTTTCTGAGGATATAATCGTAATTTTTTTATCGGAAAGCTTTCGAATATGGCGGGCTGCGGTAACTCCTGAAATGCCATTTCCAATAATAACAATGTGCTCCATAAATTTTGTTCGTTGACGGTTCTGTCGCATTTAAAGTTACTAACATTACATGAAAAGGGCGGTATTATTCTCTTGAAGATTGAATTAATAATTTTTAAACGAGATTCAAACGATGCTAAGAGCTAATTTTTAGGCGGAGCGCCCTAATTGAAAAGAAGGTTTGCAAGTAAGAAGTTCGAGACAGATTAATTTTTATTGTACTTTTCGCCATTCATTTTTATCCGTCTATGAATCATCTGAAACTTCTATTGCTGATTTTTTATTTTTTTAGTAGTTGTGGTAATCTACCTCATAACAGTCCAAAAATAAATGGGGTAAGTTTTGTCGCATCTCGTGATAAAGCAGTTCAACAGCACATTGATCCAGTATTAAGCATGCATGCAAACCATGCTGCCGTTATGCCATTCGGTTTTATAAAGTCATTGGACCATCCCGAAATAATGTATAACACCAATCGGCAGTGGTTTGGTGAGACAAATGATGGGGCAAGGCAGTACATTAAGAAGTTGCAGGAAAATACTATTGAAGTAATGCTAAAACCTCAAATTTGGATTTGGCAAGGCGAGTATACGGGGAAATTGAAGATGAAATCTGAAGAGGATTGGAAAATACTTGAAGACTCGTATCGTGTTTTTATACTTGATTTTGCCAAAATAGCTCAGGAAACGAATACAGCAATGCTTTGTATAGGAACCGAATTGGAGGAGTTTGTAAACCATCGTCCTGCTTATTGGGATGCTCTTATTAAAGAAATTAAGGACATCTATGATGGAAAGTTGACCTATGCAGCCAATTGGGATGAATACAAACGAGTTCCTTTCTGGAAGGAGTTAGATTTTATTGGGGTGGATGCGTATTTCCCTATTTCGGAAAGTAAGACACCTACGATTGAAGAGTCTAAAATGGGGTGGCAAAGATGGAAACAAGAGCTCAAAGAATTGTCGCAAAGGCACAAAAAGCAAATAGTATTTACCGAATTTGGTTATCGAAGCGTCGACTTTGCCGGCAGAGAACCTTGGGATAGCAATCACGAATGGAAAGGTGTTAATTTGGATGCTCAGACGATATTAACAAGGGCCTTGTTTGAGGAACATTGGAATGAAGAATGGTTTGCTGGCGGGTTTGTTTGGAAATGGTTCATTGATCATTCGAAGGTAGGAGGTACAGAAGACAATCAGTTTACACCTCAAAACAAACCTGTTGAAGCTGTTATTAAAGACGTTTTTAGTTTAAAAAAATAGCGCAGTCAA
>TARA_B110000211_G_scaffold213414_2_pt1 | contig 24124 bp, 26 predicted proteins | sample TARA_B110000211 | Tara Oceans TARA_B110000211 (sample SAMEA4397516) | marine metagenome | biome: Polar Biome; feature: [DCM] deep chlorophyll maximum layer (ENVO:01000326); material: water (ENVO:00002006), including particulate matter (ENVO:01000060) such as... | depth 30 m
TACAAGGGTGTACATAAGAACTGGGGAAATCTAGACTGGTAATTATAATAAACTAACTAGAAAGTTAATAATAACAAAAAAATGATACATAATTCTATTAATTTAATAGATTAATTTAATAGAATTATTTAACAACCCACAATGTTTGGATTTTACTCCTTTGTGTGTAATTTGTACTATTGGTACTATCCTTTGATAGATGAATCGGTCGGATTACCGATTGATGATTTGTCAGACAACTCTGATACTTTTGACATACCAACCTTAACAATAAATAAAATACGAAACTCTTTTTAGATCATAACCCCATCATAATTAATATTCATATTTTGTTTCTGTTTTAGAATATCTTGATAATGATTGAAGATAATTGTAAAACTTTCTAATGTAAAAGGTACGGTATCTTTATTATATGTCTCATAAATATGAGAATATAAATCATAATATTGTTTACTTGAATTAAAATATGAACTTACAATAATAGCATTAAAGTTTGTAAAAAAATCTTCTACATTATTAAGACAAATTAAATCCTCGGTAGTTTTATCTGAAATTAAGGTTTTCATATATTTCTCAGTGGTATATGACATTTTTATCACACGGATTATATTAATACTTAATAATTATATATTAAATATTAATTCAATTTTAATATGATGCTATTTAACTTACACATTAAAAGTGATTTATCTATAATTATAAGATTATAAATAACAATAAAATGGCAATGGTTTATATTGGAAATACTCCTCTACATACCTCAACCTTTGATTTTATTAATTATAGTAGTTATAGTAAGTTAGTAGCAGCTGCTTCATTTGATGCAACTACACTACCATTATCAATAACTAACAACCTGAACGATCAAAAAGAGAAACTAGAACAGACCATAGAGTTTAACAAGTTATGTGATGAAATAGACTATTGTTGGACGGAACCAAATTGTACTCAATATTCCACTATCCGTAGTGATTTAGGTGACTTTCGAAAGGACGGTGGTGACCAAGATGAATATTATCACAAGTTCGAAGGATTCTTAATTTCATTTTCGAAATTAGGAATGAAAGAACATCTACAAGAAAAAGCAGTTGATACTATTCTTCGTGAATTATGGAAGGTTAGTAGATATTTTGATGAAGCTGAAGCTGTAAAATTGAAACCACTTTTTGAAACAATTAAACCAATTCCTTTGAGCCAAGTCTTAAAATATGGTTCTGATTGGTTGGAGGGTTTTGAACCAATTAAACAGAAAGATGGCCAATCAGAGGAAGATTATTTATATGAGTTATATTATGCGAATGAAGATATTGTAAATACAATGAATGCTCTATTTTTTTTTAATCAATATTTTATTAATGATGGAGTTGAAGAAGTATTTTTTACATTATACAAGTTTGTAGCTAACAAATTAACAACACAATGATAGTATGATTAAAGAAGGATATAACTGGTAATTATAATATATCCAATTATAATATATGGGTAAGTTTAACAAACAAATCAAAGATTGTGTTAAAAATATTGAATTAATGAATGATGTTAAATTACAAAATAGTTATACATATGAGACACAAAATCAATATAATTCAACACTTAATAGTCAATTAAAAGGAGCTACATTGACTAAAACACAAAAAACAGATATTAATGTTATCTGGTGGAATGAAAGAAATAATGATGGATTATTTTCAGCAACTATTGCTCAAAATTATCTTAAAGAAGAAGGGAAGGGTAATATAGAGTTTATTAGAACCGGTCAGCATAGTGGAACAAATAAACTACCTTATAAGGTATCAGAAAATTCATTAAGAGATAAACATTTATTAGTAGTTGATTTAGTGTTTGATGCTTCTTTATATGAAGTATTATCAAAATTATGTAAATCAATTATTGTAATTGATGATCACGAACAACCATCTGTTAATTTACCAAATGTTACTATTATAACAAGTAACAGTGGTCATGGAAGTTGTGCTTTATGTTGGAAATTATTTTATCCTAAAAAGAAAGTACCAAAAGTATTAATGATGGTTGATTTAAAAGACAGTGTTAAATTTGCTAGATTTTTACCATACAGTGATTTATTATCTAGTGCCTTACAATTTAGATTTTTACAAAATCCTTTATTAAAAAAGAAATGGGATCATCTTGAAACATATGATAAAGTATGGCAAGCAATCGATGACCCACCACATTTTTGGGTTATCATTGGTGAATATATGAAAGAGGTACAAGAAAACATTAAATATCAAATTGCTATTAATGCTCAAATTAGAAACTTTCAAGGTTATAGAGTTGGTGTTTTAAATTATGATGATCCAGTTTTATACAAAAGAGTAGCTAGACAGATTTGCACTAATATGGGAGATAAAATAGATTTTGCAGTTTTATGGGGATGGCAATATACACAAAAAGCATATGTTGTTCATATGCTTGATCATCATCAACCCAAAAATAAAATACACTTAGGTAATTTAGCAAAACAATTAGGTAAGATTGGTGGACATCCTAAAGGTGGAGGTGGTCATTTACATATTGGTAATTTCTATTGGCCAAGAAAAGGGGATAAAGATATTTGGAGTTTGTTTGATAAGAAATATATTTAAATATTTTTAACAGCATAAAACATAATACCAATTTTATCTTCTCTTGAATAATCTTTTAAATTTGATTTTGGAAACTTTAGTTTAAACTCTTCTTTAATTGAATACATTCCTCTTTTATAATTTGAACTATCGCCAAAATTAATATTAAATAAGTCAATTGGATCTGTAAATCTAGATATGAATAATAAAGCTTCATATGTAGACATTTTTAAAGTTTTTTTAAAGGGTGTTAATTTATAATCGTGAAACTCTAAAATAGCTTTTAAATCACACGGAGTTAATCTATCATGAACGGTTAATTCTAAACAAGTTGTTATATTTGATAACATTTTTGATATTTTAAATAGATAATCGTATAAATCTGGATCATTCATAATTGTGTACAAACATTGTAACATTTCTTTATCTGTTTTGGCAGTTACAAATAAAATTAAATATTCCTTTACATTATCATCAATCCTTTTATTATTTTTAAGATATTTATAAATATACATTGCTTGTTTTTGTAAACTATGAAAATTAAAGTTTGAAACATAGTTTGCCATAAACATTTTGGATGTTCTGTTTTGTAACAACTTTACTTTATCATTTATAACTTTTTTATTTTTTTTTATAAAGGTGTGATATTTAACTAAATCGTCGTGATTTTTTATGCAGAACATTATATAATGTTAAAAAGATTTTATTTAAAGAAATTATGATACTTATATATAGTATGAGTGTTACACCTGATTTTATCACTGATGTTAAAAATTATATCGAATTAGACAATCAAATCAAAGAGTTTCAAGATATTGTTAAAAAAATTAAAAAAGATAAAGAAAAGTTAGAAGGGCATATTTTACATTACATGACAAGTAATGGTCTAAATGACAAAGATATCAATCTTAGTGATGGCAAATTAAGATGTTTTACCTCAAAAACCAGTTCATCTGTTAATAAAAAACATATTGAAAGTAGCCTCGCACTATATTTTAAAGGTGATTATACTCGGGCTAAAGAAGTAACTGACTTCATTTTTAGTAAGCGTGAAATTACCCAAAAAGTAAAACTAAAGCGAACTCGAAAGAAACAAAGTTTAGATATTTAAATATTTAAATATATAACGCTTAGAATAGTTATATGAAAGAAACATTATCATTTAATAAATGGTTATTATATTATGGTGATGATATTGAAGATATGTTAGAAAATATACTGAGTCAAGTACAACAACATCAGTTAGAAGATAGATTAATAAATTATAATATATATTACAAGTTAGCAAAACTTATATATAATAATTCATATAAAGGAAGACCAATAAATTATATATAATGGATAAAGATGAAACATTTGATATGAAATATTCCTTAATTATAAATGATATTATTCAAAATATTCAATTTGAATATGAGGATTACCCAGAAAAGTATTCAATTACTGAATTTAAAATAGATAAAATCTATTCTGAACTCTATAATCTAATAAAAGAGAGTTCAAAAGATTATAAAGACATTATTGAAGATGTTTCTAGTGACGATGAAGGATATTACTTAAATCTTTTCAACTAACTCTACACACGAAAGAATCATTCGACGACAACAATATCGTTTAATCTTATATTTTTCAAGCAGGTCAAACTCATTTGAAGTAGCTTTATTAGTTGGACTCTCCTCTTTTAATTCATTTAATTCTTTAATATATTTTGGCCAAACATTAGAAATACATTTACCACACGTGAAACATCGAATTGGTATAATCATGTTATTATATAATAATATTTATTTATATTTTAAATAAATGTTATAATCATTTTTATATTAGTTTAATTATCATTAATAATTTGTTTTAACTAAATATAAATGTCCGAAATCAAAGTTAATGAAATTAAACGTGCTTTAAGTAATACAATTGGATCAGTTAAGCGTCTTAATGTAACTGTTGTGCAGGAGCGAGTAAAAACTCTTGTTATTATTAAAAAGATTGACGAACTTACTAGTAGATTAGAAAATATTGAAAGAATGATTGAAAGTTCAAAAACAACTAAGAAAGAGAAGAAACAAGTTCAAAAAGAGATTACTATTGATAATTAATTTATTTTCTACGTTTTTTTCTCATTACTTTGTTTGTATTTTTAGGGAGTGCTTTATTTAAGGCTCCATATAATTTACTAAAGTTATATTTAATAAGTGATCCAACACCAACAACAACAACACCGACACCAAGACCAAGCATTTTACGTTTCATTGCATTTTTTTGTTCAGTTGATGCATCAACCTCTGCAATATATTCAATCGCAGTTATACCTAAGATCACTAATAATAATCCAGCAATTACAGCAAGGATAATTGCTACAAGATAGTTTAGGTCTTTACCAAATCGAAGAAGTCCGTGAAACCCATATGAGAATAACATAACAACTAACACAGCGAGTAAAACCATACTAATAATTAATTCAAGTGGAACAGTTGAAAACATTTTATTTTATTATATAATTATATTAGATAATTAATAAGAATCATTGAAAATCTTGGACAATGTTGTTTTACTAACTTTAATATTGTGTTTTGTTTTTAATGATTCCAAAATATAATTTTTATTTCTATTATCTTTGTATGTCTTTATAATTTCAATCATTTCCTCTGTATATTTTTTAGTTTTAATTAATGTTTTTTTAGTTTTAATAACTTCTAATCCAGACGAGGTAGATAAAAATCCTTGAATATTAATATTACCATGATGTAACATATTATGGCAATCTTCACATAAAACAATTAAATTACACAAATCATCTTTATGAATGTGGTCAATTTGTCCAAATTCATTCGCATCGGATTGAAATTTAATATGATGTGTATCTAAATTATTTATTTTATTACATATTTGACATTTATCCATATACAATTTAGAATTATAGTTCGATGTTTTTGTAGATAATAATTCAGGTTTTTCTAAAATCTTATTTCTGATTTTATAGGCATCATTAATAAAATCATTATCATCTAATAAATATTTTGCTACTTCAATTCCATATAAAGATGAACCAACTCCACTTTTTAATTTCCTGATATAATTAATTTTATCTTCTGTTACCTCTACATGTAAATGTAAAAATTGAATATTATCGTCGTTCACTAATCCATCTAATGTGTGCAAATGTGTCGCAAAAATAAATGAAGCTTTCCTTTTAGATAAATGTAACACAGAAGAAGTAACAATTGAAAGTGCTGAAACCGTCTCAGTTCCTCTACAAATTTCATCACCTAATACTAAACTATCCTTATTCGCATATTTTAAAATTGATCGTAACTCTTCCATCTCAATCATAAATGAAGATTTTCCTTTAAAAATATTATCTTCACCACTAATTCGAGTAAATATTTTTTTATAAGGAGTATATTCTAAACTATCAGCAGGTACAAACATTCCAGCCTGAGCCATAATAACATTTAATCCAACTGCTTTCATTAAGGAGGATTTACCAACTCCATTTAATCCAAATAATAATACACCAGTTTGTTCATTAAAGGAGATATCATTCTTAATATATTCAATTCCTGTATCTAATCTCTCAATAACTGGATGTCTTAATCCTTCAATTGATAATTTATTATTGAATGTTGGTTTAGAATAATTATATTCTTGTTTGCATTTTGTATTTGATTTAATATAATCAATTTTAGAAATATTAAGAATTGTTTTATCAAATATTTTATTATTACTTTTTAAATAAAATAAACTTTTAATAAAACATTCTTTATTAACACTTTTAATTTTATTTTTCAATGCAATTAATTTATTTGATTGTTTGTTAATTTCAATTGAAAAGATCTTATAACTTGATCCAACTGCTTTTGTTTTATATTTTGAATCTTTAATTTTTTCATATCTTTTTTTAGTTGTTATGTAGTAATACCCATCCTTGTCAGTGTAATCTAATCTAATAACATTGGTTTTTGTTTTATCAATTCTATTATTTAATATATTTAAATCTTTATTTAAATTACTTATAATGTCTGTAATTTGATTTTGAATATCATCTACTTCTGGATAAATACCATTATTAAAAATAGAGGTTTCAATATCATTCAGTAGATATTTAGCCAACTGATCAAAATTATATGTTTTTTCAAAATATTGAATAATATCTGTTACATTAAAATCAATTGAATAAAAAGATTTAATATAATCAAATAATTTAGCAGAATAATTAATAGATAAATAAAAATTATATAATTCGTGTGGATGGATTCTATCTAAATTAATTCTTCTTAATAAACGTTCAATATCTAAAATATTATTTAAAAATGATTCAAGTTGTTCAACTTTATCATCAAACACTTCAATATAATTATAATATTCTTCAATTTTATTTTTATCATAAAAAGGTTTCATAATTTTATCTCGTAAAAATCTTTTTCCCATTGGTGTGGATGTTTTATTTAAGATTGATAATAATCCATTGTCTTCAGTAATATTTAATTGATATAAAGAATTATTACATAACTGTAGATTAGAAGTGTGATCCCAAATGGTTGGTTTATTTAATTTATTAATAATTGTTTCATCATGTTCATAACAGAAGTGTAATAGATAACATAATGATGTTGCTGCATAAATCATTCTATTTAAATCTAAAAACTCTAAAGGAGTTAAGAGACTTTTAATATCAAATATCTTTTTAAAAAAAGTATTAAGATAATTTATTTTTTCTTTTGATTTACTATTTGTAATAATATAATGTTTTCTATGATTAAATAATTTATAATACTTATTTTCAGATTTGTCAATTATAATAATTTCTTTAGGGTTTTTACTTTCAATATATTGATATAAATCTTCTTTAATATTATCATAAATCTCATATACAGTTGATTTACCAGTTGATAAATCAATAGTACTTACGCCACAGACATCAAACTTTTTTCCAGATGTGTGATTAGTAATGGATTCAATAAAAATAGAGGAAATATTATTCTCATCCACTGAGGAAATATTATCAATATCTGTTCCAGGACTATAAATCTTTGTTACATTTCTTTCTGGATTGGGTGGTGGAGTTGTTTGTTCAATTAGAACAACTGTAAAATTATTCTGTAATAAAATAGGAATATACTTTGATAAAACTGGTGATGGAAAACCAGCCATTAGAGGATTCTTTCTACTACTTTCAATAATACTTTTATTTTTTCTTGATAGAGCAATATTTAAGAGGGTAGCAATTTGTTTAACATTGCCAATTTTTGTTTTAGAATTATCTATTCCATACATTTCAAAAAAACTACCAACCTGCATCAATATAACAGTATTATTACCGTACTTTTTTTTATATTTAAGTACGTTGTCAAAATAATAATCAATAATCATATATTTTAATATATCAGTATTTATATATATAGTAAAATGTCACTATTTAACTTTAAAAAACGCCACCTTCGTAAAAAAATATTTTCAAGTAAAAGATCCGTTATTATGGCAAGATTTCTTGTTGACCGTGAAACAAAAAATGGCACCGATACATTAGTAGTGCGTCCCGCAACACATATCAAAACAGGCAATCTTACGGGACAAGGACATAAATATGTTTCTAGATTTATTGTAGTTGTACATGCCAAAAGTCATATATCTGATGCTGATCTTGATGATAACAAATATTATTTTACTGGGACAGCAAATAATATTAAGTATGGGTTAATTCTTGAAGACACTAACCAATTTAAAACAAATCAGAAATCAGTTAAAAACTTATTTACAAGACTTAATAATAAAAAAAAAAAAAATTTTTTTAAAGAATTGGTTCATATACATTTTCCAAATAATTCATCTAAACCTACAACTAAAAAAATTGTATTTTTATTAAATCACACTATTATTGATGGTCTATATGGATTATCAGTTGATTACAATAAAATAATGCCGTTTCATTATTTTAATAAGAAGAATTTATCCGGAGTAAAAACAAAAAGAGAAATACGAACAAAAATAAAAAAAATATTTGAAACAGAAAATCTTGAGTTTTTAATATCCAATTCACAAACTAATAAAAATCATTATGAATGGGCTAAGAAATATAACCCTACCTACACAGGAACTTTCAACCAGGTTATACGTAAGGGTCCAGTAGGTCGCATACAACATGCTTTTAAAACCCACCTTAAAGTACAAGCAGCCGCAGACGCAGCAGACGCTGCAAAAACAGCAAAAAGATTAGCAAACAGATTAGCAAAAGAAGCAATTGCAGCATCAGGAACACCACCAGGAACACCACCACCAGGAACACCACCACCAGGAACACCACCACCAGCAGTACCACCACCAGGAACACCACCACCAGGAACACCACCACCACCAGGAACACCACCAGGAACACCACCACCACCAGGAACACCACCACCAGGAACACCACCACCAGCAGCACCATCAGGAAATATAACAATAACTCAAAAACTTGAGAATCTGATCGATAAATACACAAATAAAAACAAAAAAGATATTATATTAAATACTAGAAAAAGTAGTCGTAAGTTCATTGATGACTTGGAGACTGCTATTTGGGATGAGTTCCATAATAAACTAAATGAGGGACTACATAATACGTCTACCTTAGTCAATCCCTTATTTATTACCTGTCTAAAACTAGATTGTATGGGAAATTTAATAACTTTACTGCAGAATGCGGACGATGAGGATGTATGCATATACGACCGCCCTCAAAAAAAAACACACAAACAAACACAAATTGTACAATTATTAAACCTCATAATACAACTTAGTAAATCAAAAAGTTATAAACAAATATCAAATATATTAGACAAAGAAGTAAAACAATTAAGGGAATCACAGTCTACTGGGGATAATTTTGTAAATTGTATAAATTATATTTTACATCCTTTAAATAATTTCAGTGATTTCATTTATGATCTATCAAAAAATCCAACGGATCTAAAGGATTATATAGATGATTTAAATGATAAATATGCAGACACTTTTATAACCGTTTTTTTTAACGATTATGATTTTAATGGGACTACCTGGAAGCCTATGGGTGCTGCCCAGAGCGGAGGTATTTATAATCAACCCTCCGGAGTAACCCAACAGACTAGTCCTCTTTTTAGAGTCATCCAAAAGATGTTTGTATTTACTAATTCCAGTAAGGTTAAATCAGGACTTCGAGCTACTATTGGGTATTTTCCAGAAGGTTCAAAATATAACAATGATCATATATATGATCCAAAAGATCTATTTGGACAATTGATAGGTGATAATGAAAACACAAAAAATAAAGTATATGTTGTACTAACTGGTGACAACATTCCTCGAAGTTTTGCTTTAATCTCATATTATCTAACTATGGCATTTCAGTATATTAAAGCTCAACCAACAGGGGGTTCTAAAAAGATTAATTATAAACAAGTTGCGGGTGGATTAAAAGAGGTATACAAGAACAATCCAACTGCTGCTAAAGCTAAAGCTAGAAAGATGATTAAATTATTAAAGAATATGCAATCATAAATGAGCAAGTTGTTTTGACCAAGAGATAAGTCTATTTTTGTAATAATTCGAATGGATTTTTAAATCAGTTGTTAAGAACTCTTCAAAATTATCAGTCGCTCGATAACATACTACCAAATCTTCTAAACTATTAATATTTTTTGATTTTAAAATCTTAATAATTGATTTAGATACATTCAGTAACTGAATGGATTGTGTAAAATACGCTGGCGATGAACTATTCATTCGTAAGTTTTTCTTTTTTAGTAAAAACTTTTTGAAATCTTTTTCTGATAAAGTATCAACAACTGTATATAGATACACTTTAGACAACATCTTAATATCAGTTAGTGCATTATGGGGGTTATCTGGAAGAGTTCCATAAAATTGTTTATATAATTTTCCAAGAGCATATGATTTAAATCCGGGACAGATCTCTTTAATCTGTGGATAACTATCAATGTAGTACCAATGTTTTGGTAGTGTAATATTGTGTTTTTTAAAAGCCATCTCTAAAAATTTGGAATCAAAATGAAAATTATTATGTGCCAATAAAAATACAGCATCGGCATCCGCATGTTTATTAATAAACCGTTTAAACTTTTTTAAAATATTTTTACTTGTATCGGTTACATTATCATTAAGATATTTATTTGTAATTTTGTGAATAAATGAGTTTGTAATTTCAAAATCAACATTTAAATATTCATTAAAATAATCTGTATCGTCTCGTGTAGAAACGGCAGCAATCTGGATAATTTCATCTTTAACTGAATCAAAACCAGTTGTTTCAAAATCAAAAATAACAATAGGATATTTATTAAGATATGTCATACTTATTCTATTTTATAATAATAATTAATAATTATTTATTTCACTTTTTTAATGAATTTAATAATATCATACATAACCTTACAATCAATCATATTGTAATGTAACGTATCAGCAACATTACTTTTATCTTGATTAGTTAGATCATACCAACCATATAATGTGGCTGATAATCCATCAATTTCATTGTCAGCCCAATTGGTTTCAATCAGCTGATGATTAAATAATGCTTTTGCAATATTCTTTAACTTGTATGTAAATGATCCATTCACAACAATTTTGTTATCGATAAAATACTTACATAAATCAAAGAAGTTGTTTTCCAATGGGTTATATTTCATACTATGTCGTTCACGAGCTTGTCTGAAAAATGTTTTTTCAGCCGAACACCAATGACATACTAGAAACTCTTTTTTAAATCCATACATGAAATTAATCCACTTAAGAATCATATCTTTTTCTTCTTTTAAATCGTACGTATTTAATTTGAACTGTTTAAACTTCCATTTATTGTTATGGATGTAACCACAACCAATAATATAAATTAAACTATTCGCCTTAAAATTATCAGTTGATAAATTATTGACTGTTTCAAAATCAACAAAGAAATACTTTTTACCTTGTGGTAAACTATTTACAACATTCATATATTTTTTACGAGACTTATTTACTTTAATAATCTGAAATACCTTTGCTGGTACATCTTCTTTTTCAACATCATCCCATCGATAGATACCTTTGTGATGTAACTCTTTTCTTTTATTAATTCCAATATTCCAAATGGTTGTTAATTCGTTCGCATTATCAGCTAACTCTTTCTTGTAAGAATGCCATCCATAATCAGAATGATTACACATATTAGGATATAATTCCCAACGGTCTGGATTTAAAACGTCAAAGTCCTCGCCATCTCGAATAAGTTCAGTTAACCATTCAACACCTCTGGCAATTTTCTCAAGTAATTTAGAGTTGTCATCGGTAATTAATTTACCAATTTTATTCTGCTTATTTAAGAGATAGACTGAGGTATTGGCTTTTTGAACTTTATCACAAATACATTTATCTAAATATGATACAGCAATGACTGCTTTATCCATTTTTTGAATAATATTATTTTTAATAGTAAGTTTCTTAAATGTAATCTGAACAATTGAATAGTTTGTATCTAGCTTATCTGGAACAATATTAAATAATTTTTCAAGAAAATCATTACGAACTAACATATCCGGAATCGAATAATGGTTCGCATGGACGAGAAGTGGTCGAATAATAACAATCACTTTCTGATCGATTGCATCTTTTGTTCGCTTAATACTTTCATAATTTTTTAAATATTTATTCACACAAATAGTGGTTGAATATGAAATACTTTTAAAAATCCGAGTGCGAATCGTTTTAAGACTGTCGCTGATATACTTATTATAGACAGACGCTTCATCTTTTTTCTTTGAATCGCCATATTTTGATAAGTAGTTTAAAATTGGATCGTTCTTAATATAATTTTTTATATCGTGTGAACAAATATAATTTTCCCACTCAACATAACTATAAAATCGTTTTCGTTTAAAGTTTACTTCATTCTTTTTCAAACAATACAGTAAATCTTTTTGGAATGTTTTTAATTCAGGTAATACCTTTACAAACCAGTCACGATCACGTTTAATTATGTCAAGGGTTGAATCAACTAATTTACTATCTTCAAATTTACATTGAAAAAAATCACATACTTCTTTATTACATACTTCCAACTGAATTTGAACTTGAATCCAATAATAGTATGGTACAATATGAATATCACGAGTATACACACATTTAATTTCAAGGAGTTTATCGGTTGATATAATAAAACCATCTGGACTAGCCCCCAACCAAGTATAGGTTGGATGAACAAGTAAGCCAACTTCATCTACCGTACATTTATTCTTTTTTTCATACTCTTTAATAGCAAGGGGTTCATATTTGACACCATGTGCCATAGCAGCGTTTGAAATAGAAACATTGTTTACTTTCTTTTTGAGAATTGAAACTTTTGAATCATATGGATTATACCCTAAGATAGAAGCAACATTACTTGCTGTAATCATTTTTTTACGTAAAGTATACCATTCTGGCGTACGTTGTTTGATTTTATTATTCATCATTTTAATAATATTATTTATAATATTGTTATAATTAATCACTTTTATATATTTATTTCTCATCTATTATATTTTTAGTAAAGATGAATGTATCTTCTTTTTTAACCATATTGTATATAAGCTGACCATCAACCACTTCCTCATATAAAATCAGATACTTATCTTTTCTTCCAAAATGAACATGTGTAGTATTATCTGGTTTATCGAACAATACTAGTATGCCAATTTTGAAAGATAATGTGTATAATAATATATCAACAATAGACCCTTGATAATATGGGTTTTTAATCATAATAATAATATCATTGACATCATTTATATTTTTAAAAACAGTTGGGTTTGTTAATTTATAGGCATCAACAATTGATGGTGTTTTAAATGTAGTTGTAATAATTGATTTATAGTTATGGATATCTTTGGTAATCATAATTTTAATATCGGATATATTATAATCGAGTGTTGGATTTATCTCATTTGTTAAAATAATGAGTGATTCAAATAAAGCACTTTGTATATAAGATTTTATATGTATTTTAAAATCAGTTGATAATCGAGTCGACCAATAATGATTTAATTCTTTTAATTTCGAGGTTTCATTCACTAATAAGGTGGGGTATTTTTCTAATATTTCTGGTTGGCGATAATCAAAATCTCCAACAATTGTGATATCTTCCTTAATGACCTTTGTATATAACGCACTGATCCTTTCTACAATATCAATATTATCTAATACAATTTCATCTTTATAAATATCTAACAGACTTGTATCAATTATCTTTGGTATTTTATTATTAAATATTTCAGAGCGTTTAAATTTGTTGCGACTAATTTCATATGTAAGTTTTATAATTATAAACTCAAAATTATCATGTCCGGTTATCATATTTCTTTTTGAAACAATAATTTTATTATTTTCACAATGTATATCACTTGACTTATTACAGATTTGTCTGTAATTTGGAACTTTATCATATTTACTTAAATCAATCGATGTTTTTATTTTTATCATTTTAGGAATCATTCGTTTCAAAAATAGTTTAACTTTATCTTCTTTTATATTAATTTCTTTTATATTTACTAATTCTTTTAATTCTTTAACCATTGTTTTATTATTTGCAATTGCAAATCTAATTCGTTGAAACGTTTCTTCTTCATAATTAATACGTCTTAGCATCAACGCTCGTTTATCTAATGTTTTAATATCAGTATGAATAACATCATCAATCTCTTGTGAGAATGTTTCAATTCTTGACGGTATCTTTGAACTTTTGTCTGTTTCTTTTGTTACAAAAATTCGTCGTCCACTATTTGTAATTACTCCGATTATATATTTTTCATCATCATATGATTTTATTTTATATCTTATTCCAACTGGTAATTTAGTTTTACTTTCAATCTTATTTAATACTGTTACATATTTGGTAAATGGATGAATAATATATTCATCGTCTATTTCTAATTTAATATCAATTGATGTTGGACGAACGGGAATAAAAATATTTTTAGTTGTTTCATAATCAATTATCACACCAACCATTCGATTATAGTTATCAACAATCTGTTTTTTTGGAACAAAGTGTTCTTTTACATGTGTATATGTATTTTCATTCTCATAGGTGCAATCATATTCAATATCATATAATTTTTTATTTTTCTTTAATATTGGTTGCCAATTTAGTTTTTTATTTGTACACGTGTGATGAATTAAATCGATTATTTGCTCAACTACGGAATGATCGTCGACAGTAAAGGACCAGAATAATTTAAACGTATCGTAATATTTTTCAACCTTGTAAATTGGTTCATATGTTTTGTTAATTTTATTTAAAAAATATGTTTTTCGGTCCTTTTTAAAAAATGTTTTACAATTTTCTGAAACTGGACATAAGATATTTGTTTTATGAAATATTATAATATTTACACCTTCGGTTTCTAATATACCAGGTCGTGATAATAAATCCCATAACAAAACTTCATTTAGAATAGAGTTTTCTGATAATAAAAACTCTTTGAAATTAGTTAATGCTGAGGTATCATTATAATCAAATGTCAACGCCAATAAACCTTTATTCAAACTTTTGAATAATATTTCATCTATTTTTGATATTAAATAATTTTTAAAATCAACGGTTGGTATTATTTTTGATTTATCTTCACTTACTAAATCACACATCGCATCTATAAAAGATTGAGTTTCGTTTACTGGTAATCCTTTTCTGACAAAACATATATTATTCTTCTTAATATATCCTGACGTACAAGTACATTCAAATAATTTATGTAACACTGGATTTAATAACCCAAATCGACCAATTTCATTTATTATACCAGATTTACTGAGAATGTATTCTATTTTATCGGAATTATTATTTATATTATTTATCTCTTCTCCCAAACAAGTTTTAAATGTTTTATAGGCACTATATTTTTTATCCTGTTGATTATTTTTAAAACAACATGGTAAACAATATCCTTCTGGATGTTTCTGTTTAGTATTAAAACCTGGGTATAAATATTTTGTATAACCGTCATCATCTCCTTTTGTACCAACTTTAATTTTATCAGTATCTTCATATCTCAACATAGCATTGTGATTTGGCCAATTTTTATTTATTTGAAATGGACATTTTGCAACCGCACATTGTAAATCCTTAAATGTTTTTCTAATTTTAATATCACTTAGTTTTAATTTATGTACATTAATAGGTAATTGGCAATATGGACACCAACCTTTTGGACAAATATACCAATATTTCTTTTCTGGAACTGACCCATAATTGATTGCATAACTATAAGAATTTGTATCAACATTTGGAAAAATATTTGGATTATATCTTAAAATAACTGGTTGGTATCTACCGGCTGTACTTGTTTGACATATCTTTGAATAACGTTTGAATCCTTTCTGAGAATAACCAAATAAATCAGAATCAAATCGTTGTAATCTTCTTAAATAATACGAACTATCGTTGCAAATATCCTCACAGGTTTCTAATTCATCAATCGCATCTTTGCAAGTCATTTTAACTTCGCTTGATGTTTTACCTTTTGGTATTTTTAATATATCCGGTGATTCTAAATTATCATTCTCTTTATCATTTATCTCGTTAAATGTATTATTATTATTTAACTCATTATTTACATCATCATAATTACTACCATATTCATTATATAAATCATTGTCGTTATCATTATCGTTTATATTTATATCAACATCAAACTTATCATATGTTAATAAGTATTTTTTGAATAATTTATCAGAAGAATGTTTACTATAATTTTTATAAATTGTTAATAAAGTCATCATAAATTTATTTAATATTGTAACTGTTTCAATATTTGGATTTCCTTGAAACTTAACTTTATTATACGATAATATACATTCAATTCCATAATTTTTAATACTTTTACTTCCACTTTTATTTTTATATTCATCATATAAGTCTTTTGCTTGGGATTCAGTTTTATAAAATATATCTTCTATCTTTGAAATAATATTAATTTCAGATTCTTGTAATTTTTCAAGACGTTTTATTTCTTTAAAAATATCTGGCTTATTTTGAAAATCGGTAATTCTTCTGTATTTAAATCTGATATTATTCTCCGTTGAGATTTTATCATCTATTAGAGGACTAATATATGGAATAAACTTCATTATAAAATCTTCTAATTCCGGAGTTATTTCTATATTATCTTTTAATATCGTCATTACATTTATAAACTTAAACTTAAGATTATCAGATAAATATAATCTACCATTCGTAAACTTTATTGAAGGTTTCTTAATTTGAATTCTTAAACTATCATCTATTAAATTCAAAACTTTATTAAATTGTTTAATTACTAAAATTAAATCTTTAATATTTGCTTTATATTCTGTGATAAATGATAACTTTAATTCTACTTTAATATTGCCATCATCGTCATTAAAATTGATTGTAAAAAACTTTTTTTGATCTTTAAACGTATAAAAATAATATTTAATCATTAATCCTTTACTACTTATAAATGGAATCATTTTTTCACCTACATTTTTCCAGGTATATGACCAGTCTGATAAGGTATCCTTTGTAATTATAGTATCAACTGCTGGTTTATAAACTGATATTTTTGGGGATTCCCAATTATAATCTTTATATTTTATAAATACTAAATCATTGCTTAAGTTTTTTCTAAAAATATAATATAATTCTACTAAATCAATCGGCAAATCAATTGTATATTCAAAAATAGTTTGGTTAATATTACAACTACAATAATTCTGACAACTTGTTGATTTTATTAAATCTACTATATATTCTGATTTGTCAAAATAATTAGTAAAACTTTCGATTTTACTTTGACATGTAACTGTTTTAATATTAAGTTTATATTTCGGAAAAAACTTACGTAAATATCCATATTTAACTTTATTATCAATTATAATATTTTCTTTTTTTAAATGTTTAACAACATCGTGAATATTAATTAGATAAATATTAAATTCAGTTTTATCATAAATATTAATTTCATCATATATTAATTTATTTGAAAGATGTTGTAACTCAACTGTTTTTGGAAATCCTTCATCGTCTACAAAAGCATTGTCTATTTTGAATGGAAGTACTTCCTTTGCAGTAACATTAATATAATGATTCCCAATAATTTTTCCGTTTTTTAAATATAATAATTGATTAAATGGTAAAATATATTTTTCCTCAGAATCATCAAAAATAGATACAAAAATCTTTTTTTTTAATGTTTCAATGTTATCATCAATGTATATTTTATATCTAATAAACTCAATATCATGTTCATAGTCGTACCATTTATAACAGTCCCCATATTCTTTATCTATCATTGATTTGTCAGCAGCTGATAGTGGTTTTTTATCTTGTATCTTTTTAATACGTTGGGTATTATAGTTTTTTCCAATAAAAACATATTTTTTTTTATTTTTAATAACACTAAAATATGGGTTATTAATCTTTAAATCACAAAACATATATCTTATTAAGATATATTTTTTATATTATAATCAACTTTAAATTGACTCATCGGTTAATGGTGTATCTGTAACGGTCATACCACAATATTTTTGAGGATTAATTGAATAATCGACCTCTTTATATAGATCTAAGCTGACTGCGATCTTTAATAAATATTTAAAGTTTTTCCAAAACTCTGGTGTATGACCAATACTCTTTGTCATTATATGAGATAATTCATGTAAAGCAACAAACATTACTGTATTTATATCAATTAATTTATCTGTCCCATCCCTTGATCGTAAACAGAAGACAATTTGCTCACCTTTGTTAATAGAATATGAGGTATATTTACTTCCTCCTTTAACCTCTTTTATATTATCTGGATTGAACTTACTTATTAATCGGGTTGTTCGTTCGCTATTATCTTTAATTGATAAATATTCACACAAGGTAACAAGTTTTTCACGTATGGTAGCTAATATATCCGCTGCATCACCCCCATTTGATAAATTACGAACGAGATATTCACGACCATCATATGAAGACATTATTTTTATTAAATCATTTGTTTTATTTTCATAAAATATCAGTCCACTTACTACTAAAATACCAAAGGTTATATATAATACTAATCCCATATACCATTACTTCATATTTTTTTTACATTCTTTGATTTTTTTATCAAGTAGTTTAAATTGATTATGTTGTTTAATAACATCATATACTTTATTAAATAATTTTCTATCAGCAAGTATTTGGTTATATGTAATATCTTGAATTGGATAACTTAATATAAAATTATATTTTAATATTCGTTTATAATTTTTAATATTCATTAATTTATATAATTTGATTAACATACATATAAATATATCAAAATTATAGGGGTTTCTTTGAAGACCTTTATATAATTTATTTAATTTATTTATATTGGATTTAGCTACTGCATAAATAGTATATGTTATATATTTTTTGGAAGGTCCTTTGATTTTGATTTTATTTGTATCGATAAAGGTATTATCTAACATAATTGCATTTATTTTTTTATTTTTATATTGTCTTATATAATTATTTATAATTTTACTAGAATGTAATATATTTTTGATATTTAACTTACCAGATGTTTTATAAAAGTCTGGATAATATTTCAGAGTAGTCATATATTACATTATGATATTTTTTTTATAAATAAAATCGTATCACCAAACTACTACTTTCCTCCGATGGTATACTGCTTTGCTCCGCTGATCCATTTCTTTCCAAATCCCCAATTTAGTCGGTTGACCAAATCAAAGGTTGTATGATCACTGTTACTACTTTTATACATAGTTAGTAGTAAAATAACGTTTATTGGGTGTAATATATAATAATAGTTGATAATAGTTGATAAATTGATTTCGTTTCCTTTTTTATTTTTTCTTATTTTTACGATAATATGAGTTAACATAATCTAATTTATCAAATGGGGTTAAGAAGCCATCACATTTCTGATGTGCTGAGTTGTTTGTCCAGATTTTAATAATACAGTTTGTGATTTTGGGACTAACTGATATACCATTAATATTCTTCATATCCTCTGGGTTAAGTGTAATAGTATTACTACATACGGCGGCCATTAAGGTTTTCCACATATAATTTGAATCAGGTTTTGTTAATTTAAAGGTCCACATACCTCCATTGATATTAGCTTCATTCTCCCACAAAGGTTCAACTCCCTTTCTCATAAAGAAAAACATTCCAGACGTAATATTTGGTAGGGTGTTTATTAACTTACACAGGTCTTCAACTGTTTTAACTATATATAACTTCTTATAACTTCCAATCGAATAATCAGAATCTTCCACTTTATGAAACCACATCGTCCACTCATCGCTAAAAATAATGTTTTCAGGTTCTTCCATTACTATTACTATATAATAAATGATTTAAATATAAATTATACCATTTTAACTTAATACAGTTATTAAAGTTTTAACTTATACAATTTTAACTTTTTATTAATTACCGTTTTTCGACAAATTATACAACTATTCTTCTCTAATGAAGTAATGCTAAGCCCATCATTCCACATATCATAACATTGTTTATGACACATATGGAAACATTTAAATACCGTGATATCTTCTTTTTTTGTTACATTTTCACAACATACATCACATTCAAATGTGGTACTATAGTTAATTGGTGTATGCGACTTACAGAAGTACCCATCTTTAATTCTTGATCTGCATTTTTTACCTTTAAAATTATAACTTATACAGCGATTTGACATTTACCTATATTATAATTGGTTAGTGTTTAAATACATCAATGGTATAGAATCCAAAAAACTCGCATAGTCTGTACCTCTAACGATTTGTTTGCATACTTTTCAAACGCCATTGCCATGGCTGGAAAACAATTTGACGGATTGTCAGTTGGGTTCCAAATGACATCATCTCGTGACGCTTCCCAATAGGTCCGGGCCGTATTGATATCTTCAATAATTTCAGCAATCGGTAGATGGTTGTTGTTATTAGGGTCATTAAAGAATGTCTTACAACGTTCCATATTTTCCGAATGCTGCATTGAATCTGGAATACTTATATGTGGTAAGGATTAATGATTGATCTGTAATTATTTCGTTTTTACTATTTAATTATAATAGCAGTAAGTTAGTATAATTTATATGGCTTGTTTTTGGAACAGTATTATTCAATCATTAAATTCAACGGATTTACATAATTTAAATGTCAAACAATTTAGAACTCCATTAAGTTTAGTGTTATTTTTAAAAGTTAAAAACTGTAAAACAATAGATGTATTATGGAATAAGGAACCCTTGACAGATAAACAACTGGAAGAAAATATACAAGCAGTTAAAAATTATAATCATACAAACATATATAGTGGATATTTTTGCTCTACCTTTGAACCAATGTTGTTCTTGATTTCTCATTTATTTAAAGTAAACATTGAACATGATTATAATGGTGTCCATATTGAGTATGTGAATTATACCGGCGACTATAAATGGATATACTATAAGTCAAATAATGGTCACATTGATTTTATAAAATAAACTATTTAAAACGCAGGTTATAATTAATTTTAAGAATGGCAGCAAAAACAGGATTAAGTATTGGAATTGATTTAGGAACGACATATTCATGTGTTGGATGTTGGCAACATAATACAGTTGAAATTATAGCAAATGAATCTGGTAACCGAACTACACCATCGTATGTATCTATTCGTGGTACAGAAAGATTAGTTGGAACTGCTGCTAAAAACTTAGTTTCAATTAATCCAGAACATACTATTTTTGATGCGAAACGATTAATTGGTCGAAAGTTTACAGATGAACATATTCAACAAGATATTAAAACATGGCCATTTAAAGTTATTAGTGGTCCTATGGACAAACCTTTAATCGAAATTGAGTTTAATAATGAGATACGAACATTTAGTCCGGAGGAGATATCCAGTATGATTCTACGCAAGATGAAAGTTATTTCTGAAAGTTATTTGGGGGAAACAGTCGATAATGCAGTTATTACTGTACCGGCATACTTTAATGATTCTCAACGCTCGTCTACAATGGATGCTGGTAAAATTGCTGGATTAAATGTATTACGCATTATTAATGAGCCTACTGCTGCGGCAATCGCATACGGATTAGAAAATAAATCGGATGAAGAAATTAATGTTCTTATATTTGATTTAGGGGGTGGTACCTTTGATGTATCTATTCTATCACTAGATGAAGGTATTTTTGAAGTCGCGGCAACAGCAGGTGATACTCATCTAGGGGGTGAAGATTTTGATTCAATGATGGTTAAATATTTTATCAAGCAATTTAAACGAAAGTTTAAGGGGAAGGATCTATCTACTAATAAACGAGCCTTACGGCGGCTAAGAACTGCATGTGAAAAGGCAAAACGAACATTGTCAACTAGTATGAATGCATATATTGAGATTGATGCTTTATTTGATGGAATTGATTTTAATTCGAGTATCTCTCGTGCGAAGTTTGAAGAAATGAATATGGCACTCTTTCGAAAGACAATGTTGCCGGTGGAACGTGTATTAAAGGATGCCAAATTATCAAAACCAGAAATAAATGAGGTTGTATTAGTTGGTGGGTCGACTCGTATACCAAAGGTTCAAGAGATGCTTTCAGCATTTTTCAATGGAAAAGAATTAAATAAATCAATTAATCCAGACGAAGCAGTAGCCTATGGTGCTACGGTACAAGCAGCAATTTTATCAGGATCAAAAGATGAAAAACTGGACAATGTAGTATTACTAGATGTTGTTCCATTATCGCTTGGATTAGAAACTGCTGGTGGAGTTATGACTACCATTATTGGACGTAATACAACAAAACCAGTTAAAAAGGAACAGACGTTTTCAACCTATGCAGATAATCAGCCAGGTGTTCATATTAAAGTATTTGAAGGTGAACGAGGAATGACAAAAGATAATAACTGTTTGGGTGAATTTCTATTAGAGGGGATTCCTCCAATGCCTCGTGGTCAACCACAGATTGTAGTTACGTTTGACATTGATTCAGATGGAATTCTCAGTGTTTCAGCAAAGGAAACCTCAACTGGCAAAGATAAGAAAATAGAAATTAAAAATAATGATGGTCGTTTCTCAGCAAGTGATATTGAAAGAATGGTTAAGGAAGCTGAGGTACACAAAGAGGCAGATGAACTATTAAAGAAAGTAATTGATGCCAAAAACAATTTAGAAAATTATATTTATCGAATGAAAAATAGTATTGTGGATGAAAAAATTAAAGACCAACTTAGTGAAACGGATATAACAACAATTACAAGTAAATCAGATGAAATAAATGAATGGCTTATAGCAAACCAATCCGCAACCATTGAAGAATATGTTTCAAAACAGAAAGAGCTTGAGCTAATTTGTATGCCAATTATGGCTACATTGGGTAAAGATGAATCTGTGCCCACAGACGAATCATTCTCAGCAAATCATGAGGTTCCAGAAGAATCAACTGCCCCAACAATTGATGAAATTGATTAATTAAAAACGATATTTAAAACTGTTTATACATTAACTTAAGCCATACCAACTTTTTAATCTCCGGAATGTCTCTTCTACTACATGAAACCGAACTTTTGTCTCTGTGGTCAGGCCGAGAAGGCTATGCACCCGGTAGCCAGAATGCTATAAAACTAACCTTTGCGTTCTACATGATTGCGACAAATCCAAAGGATATGTCTCCTGAATTTTCATTGAAGGATATATTCAACCAAATCATTCCGGGCATTGCCAATATTGATAAAAGCCTCAAAAACTACAATTGTCGGATCGCATACCATTGTCTCCGTTCTGGGTCCGGTGGGTCGGGTCGATGTGGTCGTGCTGGGGATGCCGCTATCAAGATTTTGGCAATCAAAGCTGGTCTCAAGAAAATTGATATTTTCGTTAAAGATGACAGTGGTTTCACGGAATCATTTGAACTTCTTCGTGTTGATCCTGACGCCCAAACCACAGTTGCTCTTTCACAGTTCGATAAATGCTGTTGGGACTGGTAAACGAGACTTATTTTATAAAAATGATACATAAAACTATATATTCATATTGTTTTATTTAATATCCATCATGTCTGGACTACTACGAAAAGTCATCTCCGAGAGAGCTGCAATTAACGGTTACCGGTTCTGGGATGCAGTAATCGCCGAACGCACCATCGCCCTGACCAACTGTGAACGGGTGTATTACGAAACGTGTAATCTCCGAATGAACACCGAACACTACTTCTGCGATGCCCAGCATAAACAGATGATTGAATTCGACGAAATGTTGAAACGTCTCAACGTGTGCACAGAATTGTTGAATGATGCATACATTCAGCGAGGATATGCGAGTGCTGTATGCGACCGAGTAGTTGAGAGAGAACGACTTTTGTTGTATGTTTTTACTGTTACCGACGAAGAGTATCTCTTACTACGAGAGGATATCCTCTTCATTACAAACAGCCTTCCGAATGCTGACAGAAATGCTCCTGTTCCGGGTCGTAAGGAGTAAACCACAATTCCAACTTATAAAAAATATATCTCAATATATTATAGATGAACCAGAATATTTGGGG
>TARA_B110000211_G_scaffold70985_3_pt1 | contig 23966 bp, 27 predicted proteins | sample TARA_B110000211 | Tara Oceans TARA_B110000211 (sample SAMEA4397516) | marine metagenome | biome: Polar Biome; feature: [DCM] deep chlorophyll maximum layer (ENVO:01000326); material: water (ENVO:00002006), including particulate matter (ENVO:01000060) such as... | depth 30 m
AAGTGTTGCATTTTCTGATACCTGAGATGCCATTTGAAGATCAAGTTCTGTTTCTGTGTCAGAAAATCCATCATTGCCTATTGTATGAACAGCTGTAACCGGATTTGCAGTTTCATTGTTATAATACTGTGATGCATTAAGATTTGCTGGATCAAATCCAGAACCATTCTGATATTCAATAAGTCCAATTGAACTCGAAAGATTCATATCAGTTGGAATATTGTAAAGATTCTGAAGAACCTCACGTGAAACAATCCCTGTATCAGGTGTATACTGACTATGATTATATTCTACTTCAAAAATTGGCGGACCTTCAATAAAATCAATCATATTAAGATACATATCTGACTGATTATTGAGATAAAATAGTTCTTTCAGATCGCTGGTAATTTCATAATCAGATACACATCGTAATGCATCGCCATAATCGTGTGTAACTGTAAGACCTGTAAAATTATTTAACCAATAACTAAGACCGACATTCTTCTGTTTTGATGGTGATACAAGAGTATCAATCTGTTCTTGTGACCAATATTTACCATAATTTGGTGATCTAAAATCTGAAACATCTTCTGCATATTCATATAACTTATCAACATTCTGTTGTTTAAGACCCACGGTATACTCAAACATACCACTAACGACTGAAAATAGCGAAAACAAAACTGTAATAAAACTCATACTTATAAATTATAATTTGGTGTTTATTCTTTAAATGTTGATTTTTAAAAATACTTCTTCAATCCTAATACATTAATTAAATAATAATAGATTAAGCCTAACATGAACCATACACCTAAACTAACTAGTAAAACAAATATTATATTATCTCCAAAATGTAAAAAAAGTTTAGACAATGTTAACGTAACTAAAAATAAAATAATTAAGGCAAAGGTTGTTTTTAATAAAAAAGTTGATATGAATGTATTATCCTTACCATTCTTTCTCATATAGAATACTGTGGGTAAAAGTGTAAAGGGATACACCCAAAAAATAGATGCAGCAAGGGGACTAAAATATGTTCCAATATAACTAGTTATAACTGTTACTAGTCCACCTAATATAAAATTTTCAATTAAACCGAGTATTTTCATATATAGTTAACAATTAAAAAAATTGATTATTTTGATTATAATAAGTATAGTATATTATTATAAGAATGGCTTCAATGAACATGGAATGGACTACTGTTACCAGTACCCGTAAGGCTACAATGTACCCTGTTAAGACACTCTCTAAAAAGGAGTTCTCTACATCAGATAATGATGTATCAGAGGACTGTTATGAGCATACCTTAAAAGATTTACATACACGTGGCTATGTTAAGAATCGTCATATGAACCATCTTCGATGGAAAAAAAAGGAGCGTGCCTCCAAAATGAAGACTTCAAAAGTCTCACGTAAAGCATATAAGTAAAATTATTTCTTGCTATTTATAAAATCACTTTGGGATAAAATCTTTAACTGTTGTTTGATATATTCTTTCTTTCTGTCTAAAAAAATTAGTTCGTTTTTTAAAATCATCTTTAAAGGCATAATCCGGCGATTTACCTTCCTCTTTTTGTTTTTCGCAACAATTGCCTAAATAGGTAACTGGTTTCCAATCTGTTGTGGTACAGTTATAACAATATGGGGTTTTATTTGGTTTATAATATCGATACCCAATTCTTTCCATGTTTAAGGGTAATTGACAATATCCATTTGTACACTTACCAAAATCATTATCATACGTCGTATTTGCTTTATAGAATAAACAATCTTCATTCTTTACACATTTTCTGTCCCATATTCCTTGTGGTTTAGGATCACCATAAAACTTAAAACTATTTTCACAGTCAAACTTGTTTTCAGCTTTAATTAAGGTATTAGTCTTAATATCAAAACATCCAAAATTATATTTAGACAATCTTGTAAATAATTTGTTTGATTTGTTTGGTGTTTTTATTTCTTGGGACTCTTGATTAAATAATTGTTGATTAATTAAAGTTTTATCAAACCCTGGATTAAGATTAAACTTATCGGTATAATAGTAACCAATAAACTCATATGAATCAAATACCACTTTTTTATTCTTATTTAATGACCCTCTAAGATATATAGTATAACCATAATAACCATTCAACTCATATAATACAAATATCATTCCATATCTAACATCCATAGCACTTTCAAAATAATTAACAAGTTGATAACTTTGAATAACAAATTGATTTTCAATAATTTTATAAAACTCTTTCACAAATAAATTAAGTAATTTGTTTTTCGTTTTTGGTAACTGAAAGTTAACATAAATATCATCATCAATATCAATATTTTTTCTTTTCATTCCAACATATTTAGTAACATTTTTTTTAGTATATCCATTATCTGGTAAGGTGTATGAATATTTTTTAAAAAACTTTTTAAAATAATCCAATTTTAATATTTGTTTGACATTAACAATTGTTTTTTCATTCATATAATCAATTGTTGGAATATCATAAATATTATTAGAGTTCGCTTCTTTTGGCATTTTCATATATTTATTATTCATAAATCCTTCTATTCGAATGTTGTATATTAAAAATGCAACTATTATAAATAAGATTATATATGTCCACATATAATATAATATTATATTATATTATGTGTTTTACTAATTTTAATAATATATAATTATATATTATGATTTATATATTAGCAACTACTGCTATTACAAAATATTGGCATTTTCCATTTTATCTTTTTGCGAAATGTATATCGGAAGTGTTAACACAACATAATATAGATAATAAAATTGTGAATCGGGTATTAAATAATAATGTAAAAGTTATTACATTTACACCCTGGTTAATGGAAATAATTCATAACAATAGTTTAAAAATATTTTTTATAAATAGTGAATCGGTTACATCATCTAAAAGAATAGATAAATATTTATTAAATAGAAGTCGAAATATTAAAGGTATAGGTGATTATAAAATGTTAAATTATGTTTTTAATAAAAAATATATTAATAAAAAAACTTTCTTTATACCGCCATTATATTCCCCCATAATAGAAGAAACATATAAAAATAATGTTAATACAACAGATCGCACAAAAACAATTGATATATTATTTTATGGTAATCTTAATATTAGACGAAGAAGAATTTTAGATAAATTAAAAACATCCCTTAATATTAAAATAATAATTACTTCAAATTATAAACATCTTTTAAACTGTATTCATAAAAGTAAAATAATTTTAATTCTTCATTATTATGAATTAAGTAAATCAATTGATATGTATCGATTATTTTATCTGCTTTCAAATAAAGCATTTGTTATTCATGAAGATATTTGTAAGATTGAAACCTCGATGAGAATAAAATATCATAAAATTATTTTTTCATCCAAATCTAATTTAAAATCGACCTGCAAAAAATATTTAGCAATGTCTCAGGATCAAAGAGACATTATTACAAATAATATATATAATTGGTATAAAATAACTCATACATTACAGAATAATTTTCCAATCGATTTTATAAATTGTATGTAACATTCGAATAACCATTGCCAGAACTTTCAGTTCCTTGTGGCATCTCACCATAATCATCTCCCATTTCTAAAATCTCATTCGTTTCATGTGGTTGAGTAGTTAAAAACTCATCTTGCATTATAGATTCATCTGTTTTAAGTTCACTGTAATAATCTTCTTTATATGATTCAATCTGGTTATCGGTCGGTATAATACCATGTTCATTCATATATTCTTCTTTATATTGTTTGGTTAATGTTTTATCCATATCATCAGTTGATTCAATATCTAATACGGAAGAATCATCAAATGTTTCAATCATATAAGCATCTTTTTGATATTTAATTTTTTCTTTTATTCTTTCAGCATATCTTTTTTTATTATATACTTCTAATTCAGCATCATTTAATAATATTAATAAATAATAGTTATTAAATTGTTTAATTGATTCGTAAATATATTTTAGAATCGTTATATTTTTAGTTGATACAATTCGATAGAGTTCTGTAAATAATAATTCATGTAATAACTTATATTTTGTTTCTTTAGTAATGGATTCCATATTAATAAAATCAGTCAAATAATCCATTGAAAAGTTGAATCCAATTTTATCAAATACTGTATTATTTTCCATAAATTTATATATATATTGAATGTCCATTGATATATTCTCCTGTAATGCTTTTGAAACATCTAGATCGACTGTTTTTAATCTTTTAATTTCTTTTTTAATTTTGTTTTTAATTAGGTATATGTTTTTTTTAAGATAGATATTAATAAAGAGTACAATTCTTGAAATTGAATTATTTATAATATTTTTAAAATCAGTTTCAACCTTTTTAAGATCCGGAACTTTTAAGAGTTTTAATATATTAAATAATAAATCATTTGATGTATTTTTAATAGTGTTTTTAATTAATTTTTGATAGTTTTTATCATCATCTGTCTCTTTTTTTTTAAATAATAAAACAGATTTTATATCGGTAGCATCATCCCACACAACATTAAAGTTTTCCGGAGTAATACGATCACCAACCATATATGATCGTGTATAGGAACCTAGTTCCGCAGTAGTTTTAACTTCCAACGATTTATCATATGCTTTTTTATAGTCTGGTGTAGTCTCCCGAAATAAAGTGTTATACTTAGTTTTTGGACTTGTTATACAACATGAATATCCCGTATCTTCGATGTCTAAATTACCTAATCGAGGTTTAGTTTTAATAATAGAGGCAATAATCTCTTTTATTTTATTACCATAATAGATACCCTTTGCTAGTTCACTTGGATCTGTCCCTAATTTATATTCTATTTTTTTAATTACTTCTTTAACTTCTTTTTTCTTTGAACTATTATCTATTTCGGATTGATATCGTAATTTATAATTTTCATAATATCTTACAAAATCATTTCTAATTCTTTCTAAATCTTCTTTATATCTCTTCTGACTTAATTCTCCAATTAAACACACCATATAATCGATGCCCTTATCAAAACCTTCAAACATACAACTTGTATTTGATACTCCAATTTTATAAGAGGGGTTTGCTTTTTGATATGAAATTAAGAGTCTGCTACCAATAATTGCATATTCGTTTCTGTCATATATTTCTTGAAATCGTTTTTTAAACCATCCGGATGATTCATATTTATTAATAATTGAATTAGCCGATCTTTTTTGTTTTAACCTCATAATTTGTTTTTTTTTAAATTGAGTATATGGAATTATAGTTTCAATTGAATTATGACATTCGACAATAACATTATAATAATCATTTCTTTTAATTTTAATTCCAACTTTATTATTAAAAGTACCAATTAAGAGTGCAAGTTGGTTAATACTTTTAAACTTTTCAACATCTAATTTCATGTCACGCATATCATTTTTAAATAATTCCGAATTAGGATTAATACTATCAATTAATTGATTTAAATATTTAGTTTTATCTCCTTCTGTTTTAAGTTTCATTAAATCATCCCGTGTTAATGAAGTTGAATGAACAAGAGACGCACTTTTGGTATATCCAATAACATCATCTTCGCTTTCTATTAAAGAAAGTGTTTCACCACAAACGGTACATATATTTAATTCACCTGAGACATCACCGGCGTCACTATAGATACTTAACATTTCGGTTGTTAGTCGACCTTTCTCTTCTTCAACATCAGTATTATCTATTTGTGACATAAATTTAAAATGTCCACACATCATTTTTGATGCATATCGTTTAGAATAAATATAATTATTAATTAAAAGTCCATCCAAATTAATTAGTTTATATAATAAATGATTTCTATTTGATAAAGCCTTCAATGATAAAATTTGTTTAACGTAATTATTTAAGTTTTGAGACTCATTTAAAGCTACTGCGACCGTTTCTTTTTCAGTTATTTCAGTTATTTCAATAACTTTACTTGTATATTGGTATTCTTGTTTTTGAGCAGGGATGATAATATCTGATTTTGCTAATATGGTATCATAAATTGTTTTTTTATTATCATAATTTAAAAACTCTTTTGTGACACATTCATTGTTTAATAAACTCATATCTTTGTCATAACAATTCATATGCCGACTTTGAATATGTGGAGGTAACTCTTTTATAAAGTTCCACGAACTTCCATCATATTGATATTCTTTTGATTCCAGATAATGTATAAACAATGCTTTATCGTCTTTATTAAATACATCATCTGATAATTCCCATTTGTTGGGTTTAGTTGATTTATACACTTTATTATTACATATAATTCTATCTGATGATAGATAAGAGGGTATATGGAATTCATTCTTATCATTTTTAAGGTCTTCTATATTTTTATTAGAAAAAAACAATATTCTTATTTTGTATTCAAGCGGAAAAGTTTTAGGTATTTGTAATTTATTTTTTGCTTTATCAATTTCAGATTTATTACTAATATAGGTTTCTAATTTTAATTGATCTAAAAATAGTTGACCATTATCAGGTTGTCCGTATACCCAAGCGATCCGCTTAATTAAAGTATCTTTTTTATTATTAAGTAATGAATAAACACCATAAAACTCAACTAATTTGGGAGTTTGTATATTTTTATAACTATAAATAGTATCTTTGAATGTATCTTCTACTGATTCTTCCTTAGTCGGAATATAGACTTCTTCTTTTATTTTTTTACTATTTTCATCTAATATTTTATTTACATAGTTTAATTCAGCAACATTGATATTTGTATAATCAATTTTATATGACTCCATTACTTTATTAATTTGGTTTACAAATATAGAATCTTTTAGTTTTTCATATAAATTGCTTAAAATAGTATTATAATCCGGTATAATCTTTTCGAGTATTTCATTTAAATCTTCTTTTGTAACATCAAATGAATCAAATAAATATAATTTATTTTTAGTCATATTTTTGTCAACAACTTTATCAAAATTTAATTTTTTATTTTTAGTAATAATTGTTTGGTCATAATTTAACAGGGCATCTACATATACAACTCCACCACTTTCATTTACTAATCCTTGTGAATTATAATTAATTACTATTTTGTTTTCATCTAACACTTTTACATTATACCGACCAACAATATTTTTTGTGGTTATAAATATTTTTTCATTATTAACTAATTTATGATTATCCATTTCAATAATTGTTTTTTTACCAGTTTTAATATTTAATATTGGTACTTTCCGAAGAGTTTTGTTTAAATTAAAATCCTCTATTTTCAAAATCATAAATCCAACAATATTTATTTCGTCTCCTTCAATTATTTTTTTCTTTATTGGTATATACTCATCATTTTCATCCTTCTCTAATAAATAAATATAAATAGGTTTATTTGCATTATGTACATTCCAATATTTTGTTGATATATCATAATATCTAAGAGTAGTCGTATCACTTGTTGATTTAATTTTATAACCAGTCTTTGAGTAGTCCATTCGATAACATTGTAGTAAATTATATTTCTCCTTATAATACTCTGTTAATGTTATCTTATTGTTATTATATTTCTCTTCAATTACATTTAAATCTTTAAAATATTTTCTAATATCTTTCATTGTTAATCCTTCCTTATTCATAAGTGTTTCTTTTAATAATATTTCATTATTTTCATTGTTATTATCCTGTTCTAAAACATCAATATATAAATCTTTTTTATCTTTCACAACTGGAATAATCCAGGAATAATTAAATTCATTATTTAATATATCAGTTTTAATTTTGTTTTTTCCATTTCTGATAATTTTATCGCCAAGTGCTTTAATTGATAATATATTATCAAGTTCGGCTTTTATTTTATTTTGTATATATTTTGAACCTTGTTTTGTTATCGGATATTGATTTATTAAATAATTTTCAATATCTTTAATATATACACTCGATTCATATATTCTTTCATGTTCAGGTATATTTTCAATATTTTCAATAGTAACTATATTGTTATTATTATTGTTAAAAATATTTATTTCAGTATTTGAATTACTCATATATATATATTGAATATATATATAATATTTATTCATACCTTAATATTTTCTAAAATTATAGTATAGATGTATATTACTACGGTGATAACTTATATAATAAATTATATTAAACAGAAAAAAGATAGTAAAAGACTAACAATATCTATTATTGTTGGAATAATAAGTTGTTATATTTTTTTAAAGTTATTTAATTATTTTTTTAAAATACCTTTTATATTATTAATTGGTACACTATTTGGATTTTATATTTATCGATACGGAACTATTCAGAAAATGGCCGGTAGGACAATTACCACTCCTTAAGCAATGTATCTAAAATTACTACAAGATTATTAATTTCTTTTAGCATTTCTTTATCTGTATCATCTGCCAGAATCCGAACAACAATTAGGTTATCATTTGGATGAGGAATATAATAACCAGCATACGTTACATTAGTATTATTATGTAACTGATATGTTATAATATTTCCAAGTGTATCATCTTCATTTAGGATTTTATAATCAATTGCATCTTTCATGTGTTTTGATTTTAATTTAACAACCTTTGTTGTATTTTCCTCAGTAATATATTCTTTTAATAAAAGTAATTTATTTTTTAATACTTCTAATCCTTTCTCAACAATTTTTTTCGATTCTATGCCACCGATTGTTTCAACTTCATAATGATATCCTTTTGGTTGATCAAATTCATTTTTTTTATAATATCTTTCGGATTCACTCTGTTGAAATTCTAATTTCTTATCCTCGCTATCAAGAGTTGCTAATACTGCTTTAATTTTAACATCATCTTTCTCAAATCGATAAATTGAAACACACGTAGGATTAAATACAGCACCGTCATCTTTTGTAGTACCAATTTTAAGTTTTGCTTCAAAGTGTAATTTATTAGAAAACTTTAATTTTGTAAATAATGCATCCGGATATACAAAAATTTTATCAGCTACTACCTTTGTATCATTTTCATAGACATCAATATCTTTTGCATAAATTTCTTTCATTTCTAATTCAGTATTTTCAACATTTAATTTAAAAGTATAATCAACAAATTTATCGGTATATTTAATAGGTAATAATGATAAGCGTTCTTTAATAAAATCATTGTTAAGAACTGTTTTGTTATTAAAAATATTAATTGAAGTTGCATCAATTCCAATTGTATTAATTTCTGACATTAACACTCGTCGAAGTGCATTCGCAAATGGAATGGGGATAGTATTCTCTGTATTTTTAAGATCAAATGTTAATGTATTATCATCAGAAATAATATTTGAGAAGTATTTTGATGTCATTTATATATTTTATACTATATTAATGTTATTTTAAAATCATTTTTTTTTGTAATTCGTTTATGTTTCAAATTAGTTATAACATATAAAAGAATATAATGGCAACCGAATATATATTATTATTTAGTGATAAATGCACTTTCTGTAATACTTTATTAGGAAAATTAAATAAAAACCCAAAATTAGACGATTCAATTATTAAACAGAATATACATAATAAAGATGTATTTATTCCCTCCGACATTAAGACTGTACCAGCATTAATACACAAAGAGGGAGACAATTATACGACATATCAAGGAAAAGAAGTGTTCAATTGGATAGATTCTCAGATATCTAGGTTAAAACCGGTTAATGATATTGTATCATATGATCCAACAACAATGGGTATGACTATGTCTGATTCGTTTTCAAACTTAGATGATAATTCTCCAATGTCACATTGTTATCAATTTTTAAACAATACAAGTTATAATAATAAGATTGATATGTCTCCACCACAAGCAACATCATCTGATAAAAAACCAATAAATGATAAAAAGTTAGAAGAGTTTATTAAAATGCGAAATCAACAAATTCCGAATGAATTAAATCGAGTATAAGATCTTTGGGATAAAATCGCTTTGGGATAAAATCGCTTTGGGATAAAATATATTTAAAATATTAATATTAATATTATAAATAGCATGAGCAATGTTAAGATGTTTAATAATCAATTACTATCATTAATAACAGAATTAATTAATTATTTCGATGATAGTAAAATGAAAATATTAAAAGAAAAAATATCAATTGTAACGAGTGTAAATTCAACTTTAATTATAACACTTTTTTTAAATAATATATATAAATTTAAAGACAATATTATGAAAAAAGAAGAAAGTTTTTTTTTAAAACATATTACACCAGACAATGTCTCAGATTTGTATAGTAAAAATAAAGAATTGGCAACCGAGAATAATATAAATATAATAGATGTAATTAATTTAAAAGATTATTGGACATCATTACACAACGATGATAAAGAAACTATTTGGAAATATTTTCAGGTATTAATTGTTTTATCTGAAAAATGGGCACTCCAAAATATTAAGACTATATAAAACTTTGACCTTATTTTTTTAGTATAAGAATGAGTTTAGAGGATTTTAACAATATCTATTCCGAATTAATTAACGATCTTAGGACAACGTATTCCTTAAATATTTCATTAAATGAAAATGCATCAGATAAACGTTATATCTCTCATTTTATTAGAAATATTATTCCCTATATGGATGATATCTCGTGCATGAACTTAGATGCTCTTAGATATAAACATAAAAATATTTTTATTGTAAACGGTATCAAACTTACAAAAATATTAAAAACTCCAAAGTTTATGTTAGATTCAAAGGTATTATGGAAATATTTTCATACATTATATGTAATTTGTTATAAAATACCTGAAACACAAATGTTATTAAAAAATTACGAGGATATTGAAAATTATAATATGATAAGTAGAAACTTAGAAGAATATTATTACAATACATTTTTAACTAATTTTGATATTATTTTAACAGAAAAAGAAGTCAGTGACAGTGATACAGAAGAAGAAACTGCTAAATCATCGAACCCCTCTACGCAATCTACTCAATCTAGTTCATCTGGTAAAAACAAATCCGATGCTGAGTTGCCTGGATTTTTACAAAATTCCCTTATTGGAAATCTAGCAAAAGAGATTAGTGCTGAGATTGATACTACGCAATTAGAAAACTTAGAAAATCCAGCTGATTTATTTTCAACACTTCTGGGTGGTGGTATTAGTGGAGGATTAGGAGATTTAATTGGATCTGTTGTTGGGAAACTAACCCAGAAAATGCAGTCTGGTGAATTAGATCAAGCAAGTTTAATGGCAGAGGCCGCAGGACTAATGGGAAATTTTAATCTTTTTGGAAATGATGCAACCGCCCCAGCAGAAACAACCGTTCCAATGGAAACAGCAACCCCCGCAGAAACAACCGTTCCAATGGAAACAGCAACTGCGTCAGTAGAACCATCACAACAACGTAGAACGAAATCTAAAAAGAAGAAAAAAAGAAAGAAGAAAAAAGTAGTAGTAGTAAGTGAAGAATCATAAAAATAAATATAATTAATATATATATGTTCTGGACTAACAACTTATCCATATTATTTAATAATAACAATTATCTTAAGTTTTTCCCAAATGCTGAAATGACAACTATTGAAAAATTAAACTCTATTTTTAGATTATCCGTCTATCTTGGAATTGCATTAGTATTATGTTCAAATAATTATAAATATTTTTTTCTACCAATTGTAATTGGAGTATTAACATTTGTAATTAATAAATATTATTTACCAAAAATAGATACTTTTTTTCAGAAATATAATGAAGAGTGTACTCAACCAACATTTAATAATCCATTTATGAATATTAATTTGATAACAGATAATCGTCAGAAACATAAAGCTTGTAAACCAACAGAAGAAATAAAAGAAGAAATTGAAGACAAATTTAATACTAATTTATATAGAAATGTTGGCGACGTTTTTAATAAATCACATGGACAATTAAACTTTCATACAATGCCATCAACAACCATACCAAATGACCAAACCAAATTTGCGAAATGGTTATACAAGACTGGACCAACGTGTAAAGAAAGAACAATTGATTGTACTACACAATGGTAATCCACCAAATTATAATATTATGATTAATAAAAATATTATATTATATATATATATAATATGATTCCAACACCAACAAGTGATAATTCGGAACGGTTAAAACAATTAAATAAAACGAACGATAAACAATTTAAGTATATGACTTCTCTTGCCAAAACTCCATCTAGACAGGATTACCAGGGTGCAGTAAACTCCGGAATGTATTTAGCATCAAATCTTGTAGGAAACAATGAAACTAAAATAATAAACGAGGGTTCTGAAATGAGAAATGGTATTAAAGGAAATATTTCAACAAATGATAAAGACAAAACGTCAAAATTATTACAGTCCAGACCATTTGCAACAACTGCAAACTTATCAAAAGGGGTTGTTCCAGATGTAGAAAATAATCCCGAAAATAGAATAGGTAAAAATACCAGACAGTTCAAAAAAAATCTTGATTTAGCTGGTATTGAAATAAATAGATTTATTCCATTAGTTCCAGAGGTTCAAAAAAGCATTAATTATCGTGAATCACATATTAATCCTGTTTATTGGACACATGGTGGAACAAGCACAAGAAACTTTGTTCGTAATAGCAATTACAACAAAAGTTGTGGAAATAAATAAATTAATTAAAATCATATATTATAATATAATATATGAGTTGTGATTGTTGCTGTGGAATAATTAAAAAAAGTAACCAGGTTAATAATTATAATAATTGTGATCTAGATGAGTCTAATTATGTAGATCCGAATTTATTACATTTATTACATACAGATGGTGCTGTTGGAGTAATTCATTATTTTCAAGCAACCCATTCAACATATTTATATTCAATTTTAGAATTTTATAATAAAATGGAACAAGCTAAAATTAGAGGAGTAGTTCAAGTAAAAGTTAATTGGGGAACACTAAGTGATGGTGAAATAATTTGTGGTGATTTAGAATGTTTTTGGAAAATGTATAATCAAAAAGGTAATTTTTACAAAACAATTTTAGTAGCAACAAAATATCACCAATGGTTTATTACACAACAAAGACAAAAAAAAATGGGTATTAATAATTGTTGTTTATTCGATGTTCCATCCACAGATAGAGTGTGTGGATGTGAAACAAATGCTAAAGCGGAGGTTTTTGTTCCAGACCAAATATTTCAATCTATCTTACAAGATAGTACTATTACAACAATTAATGTAGATTCTAGTGATTTTGTAAATGATTTAATTCTTAAAAATTTATTAGACGATATTACAACAATTGGAATAAACTCTATTTTTACTGTTGGGGAATTAGAAACATTAACCGGAATTGAATGTATTGAAAACTTAAACTATTTACAAATTAAAGATATGTTTAATAACTTAACAAGTATTAATTTATGTTATAATTTAAACTTAACCCAGTTAATATTAGATAATAATCCATTACTACGGTTATTAATATTACCAAGAAATAATAACTTAAACCATTTAGATTTACAAAATAATTTAACAAATTATGGTCCAAGTAATCCATTAGTATTGGATGGATGTTTAGATAGTCCATGTACTGTTATAACAACCAATGGACCATATGTTAGTTACAATGGTATACTATATCCGCCAACATTACCAACTGGTATTATTATTATATAAATAATATACTAAATTTTATATTATATATATATATATTAATGAGTAATATTAATATAAATGGATTATATTATATATTACAGAGCTACAATAGAGCAAATAATCGTATTCAGTGTATGTGCGCAGAATATAATGGTATAAATATTAATACAAGAGATGTATTAGCTGTTATGCGATTTGATTATCAAACACTAGTAAATATAAATTCTATATTATTAACAAAATCGTCAGTTTTTATATTAGATTTATATTTTTATACAAAAATTGTTATGAATAAAATTTTAGCTACTGCACAATCAGACTCCTGGAATTCATTCAGTTCTTTTAGCAGTAATAATTTTATAATAAATTCAACTGAAAATACAATGATGAGATATACTCCAACACTTAGTTATTGTTGTAGTAATAAAAATAATGAATTTGAACAAGCAGTGATTGATAAAATAATAGATGGCGGTGATGGCGATCGAAGTTTATTATCAGAATTTGTTAGAAATTTTTCATTATCAATATATGAAATCTCTAATTTTAGTTCAACACCTACAGTTCAAGTAGTCCCAAATAATAGTCCTCCGTATATACAAAAATTAATTCCTGGCGTTAGTGCTGAGGCATTTGCTCGTAATGCTTTCTTTCATTACTTATATTATACTTTTAACGACGGTCGTCTACAGCTGTCTAATATTACAGAAAAAATCAGTGATCATCCGCCGACACCGAATTTGTTCTCAGGTCCTTCAAGAAAGTTTGAACTTATTGCATGGACTATTCCTCGATCGAAAAACGGTAACAACCAATATATTTATATATTTTATAGAATAGGACTTATAACATTGCTTAATATTATTAATGGGCATATGACGACAGATCAAATAGTATGTCAAATTACACCGGTTGACTGGATTAAAGATACTACAGATTATACAAAATTTAATAATGATTCTGGTATATATCCTTTTTATCAGCTTCGTTGGGAGCCTGTTGGCAATGACCCTTCAAAAAGTACAATATATATAACCCCTCCTACTTTAACAGATACCGATTTAGAGGCTAAAGGAATATATAAAATTAGTATTCATAATCCATTTGAAAAACCATCAAACCTGCCAGAGCAAACAGCAAATCTTCTATGTGGGTGTAATACTTTTGTTAATCCCATTACGATTGATAATTTTAATAGTCGGGTAATATTTAGTTAATATTTACTACTTTTGAAAAAATATCACTAGGATAATATATGTTATACCAACTGTTAGAAATATCATTGTGGATAACAATAAAAAGTTTAGGAGTAGTGTATAATATTGGTAGTTTTAGTTATAATTTATTTACTAGAAAGAAAATTAAAGACATTACGATAAAATGTGACAAATCTGTGCAGACAGAGTTGGGGGATTTTTGTTCAGTGGAGTTGTAATTTTTTTAAATTTTCCTTTACAAACTTCACATATTTTATAATTTTTCTTATTTTTATGAAGATGATTTATCCATTTTAAATGACAAATTTGATGCGTCCATTGTATTGTTCCTCTACACGAACACATTGAATATAATTCATTGCCAACTTCTCTATTATCACAACAGATTTTACATTCTGCATCAAAAAAAAGAGGATTTCGTAATGATATTATGTTATTTCGTTTTAAAAAAACATCCATTATAATATTTTTTATATTATATATATTTATATAATAAAAATAATGGCAACCTTCGGAACATTATTATCAGAAGCTTTCGGAACAGTAGAAACATTAGAAAATCAAATTAAAGAAACTGTTCAGCCATCAGGAATGGCTGATCTGAACAAAGTATGTAGTAAAAAATGTATGAAGGTGTTCCGTGATGCTGGTGGAAATCCTTCTACAAAAGACACTGACCAATACTGTACCCCAGAATGTGTAACAGCTGCACAGAAATTTATGAAAGACATGGGCCCATCTGGATCCAAACATAACTCAGATGCTCACGCAAGTGAAACACCAATAAAGGAATCATTCTCGTCACTGGAAGGTATGCATCACCGTCAACCTCGACCCGGTCCACCACGCCATGGACCAGGAAGACATCACGGTCACCACGGTAATAGAAACCCCTCGTATATTTTGGTTGGAGAATATCGTGGATTTTTCAAAAATGTTAAGAATAATTTAGACTTACTACTAATTTTAAGTGTTCTTATTATATTACTAGTTGTTGGATTAGTAGTTATGAAAAAATAAATCTAATACTGTATATATATGGCAAATCGAAAAGCAAATAACTTAATATACGATAAGTGTTTTGTAGATGCGAAGGTTAAAGAGCATAGTGATTCATTAAATTATGCATTATATGATGGGAAATATTACAACAGTTCAAAATGTAGAATGGAACTTGGTCTAGTAGGAGGCAATAATGTATCATTATATTCTGGTAATTTAGTTGATTTAGAATCTAATTTATTGGGTATTCAAAATACAGCTACCAAATATGCAACTGAACAAAGTCTGTTAAATGTTAATTTGGTTCCACAAGACTCCTGTCAAATGATTGATTATTCTCAAACAGTGGTTCCAGCAGAGAGATCGATTAATTACTGCGGATTTACTAAACCCAATTAAAATAATATATATATTAATATATATATAGTATTATGAGTTCAACACGAACGATGTATGATAAACGTACAACCGCCAATTTTTTAAAAGCTTCTCGTGGTCCAGGATTTTATCAAATCGATACACCAAAAGATTGTAATGACTGCTTTCAAAGCAATCCATCTGTTAGATTACAAAAGAATGGTGTTAGTATTCAACGTCCCGATGAGGAACGATTTTATGCTGGACCAGTTGACATTGAATCTGATTTATTAGGTGTCGGTCACGGCGAATCAAAAAATTATACTTTATTAGAACAATGTGATAATCCAGATGACCAATATTCTTGTGTATTTGGTGCAGGAAATGGTAACACAAATAAAGAAATGTGTCTTCTTCGAACAGAAGATACCAGATTAAGTAATCCAGCAGCGAATCTTAGAGGTACTTGCACCAATCGATTTGAACCACTTTGTCTTGATCCCCAGAAAGGAGTTATTCCTCAAAATATTTATGATATTTCATCTAGAAATGTTATCAAGGACAATTTTAAACCCTGTGTTGCAACACCAGCCATCAATTCAATGCTTCCACCACAAGTAGATCTCCCAGGTGTCCAAACTATTGCTGGTGCGGTAGGTTCATACACAAGACCATTATATCAATATGATAAATGCGGTTAAATAAAATATTATTATCTTATATTATACGATAATAATGAACAAATACTTGTTAGTTTTCATATTTTTATTATACAATACAATAGTAATTAATTATTTTGACAATAAATCAAACTTTTCACCATATCTAATAGTACCATTAATTAATGCTTTATTAGTTAAATATTATTTTGGTGATTTTGATAAAGGATATATATGGAGTGTATCAGATATTTATTATTGGTTTGGTATTATTCTAATTTCTATTATTATTTTATATGGTTTAAAATGTTTAAAATAAAGATAAATAATAATAATATATCTACTTATTATTCGAAAAATTAGAAATTACAACTGTTTATGCCCCCCATAAAATAATTAATGAGGATTATATCAGAAACATTCAAATCTTACCATGTCCATTATATGCTGTAAATATAGAAGATATTACACGAAATAAAATATTTGAAAATAAAGATTATTTATCAATGGATAGAAAAATACTTTATTCTTTTATTGGTGGTGTACAAGATTGTTATATTTCAGATATTAGAAATAATATTTTTAAAATAAAACATAATAATACCAATACTAGAATAATACATACGGGAGCTTGGCATTTTACACAAAAATGATATTTTTAATATTGTATCAATTTTAAGTAATATACCAGTCGAAAAAGAAATAAAAATGAGAGAAAATTGTATAAAAAATTATAATATGTTGAAAAATAATTATAGAAATATTATATAAAAAAAAATTATTAAATATTATATAAATATTTAATTATGATTATAATAACAACTGCTTACTATAATAAAACTAGAGTAAAAGAATTGTTAAAATGTTTAGAATTGAATAGTAAGCTTTCATGTATAGAAAAGATAATTTATTTTTTAGAAAGAGCACCGAATGATGATAATTTTTATGCTAAAATAATTAAAAATCCCAAAATTGATCTACAAATAATTAATCATCGGCCAATGGTAAAAGAAATGATTGAATATGCTAATAAGAAATATAAAGACCGAGTTTGTATTTTAACAAATTCTGATATTTATTATACAGATAGTCTATTAAGATTAAAAAGAGTTGATTTTAGTAAATGTAATATTGCATTAACAAGATATAATATTTTAGCACATACAATGGCAACAAGTGGAGATAGTTATCCAGGATTTATTGTAGAGTATAATGGTATTAAATTGAAAACTATGTGGGATAATGGATTATCTGCTGATTCTTGGATATTTAAACTACCACTTAATATGGAAAAAATGGATATGGAATTTCCACTCGGTACATTACAATGTGATGGATATATACATACTCAATTATTAAAAGATAAACCATTATTTAATCCAGTACATACTATTATGAGTATTCATTTACATGAATCATGGCACCATAGTAGTTATAATAATATGAAACATTCAAGTAGAACATTTTGGAAAGAAACATATAGACAAAATCAGTCAAGAATAGCATTTTGTAAATTAGAAGACTGTCCATTGAAAAAAAAAAGAGTTAGGGAAAAAAAAAAGAAACAACCCAATGATTCAAATAATTAATTATCTTTCTCATGAACCTCTTTAATTGTAATTGTTGGTGTTCCCTCTATTAATTCTTCTTTTTTCTGATCCCATACCTCTTGATACTTATAAAATGGTACATTTGTGTATAAATGATGAATATTATGATAACAATGATTTTGCATTAGAACTCTTGTAAACCAACTGAAATCATTTTCTTTTACAACACCTGTTATTTTATGAGTTGTTTTAATAATACTATCTCGATCTTTTACATCTCTTTCGGGTAGTTTATGATGATTATAATAATCTAATAGATATGCAGATAGAAACAAGGATATTCTTAAAGGTATCCAATATTTATATATATATTGGAATCCGTAACCATTATAACATAACATACTAAATGATCCAATATAGAATAATTGTGTTAACCCCATGTCAATAACCTCACGTATTGGTCTTTTCTGAATATGTTTACTATAATGATAAATATAATTATAATCAAGAAACCAACCATATTTAATAACATCACTAAAATTACTGTAAAATAGATCAGGATCATTCTCTTGATTTGTATGTAAGTGGTGATATTGGTGAATGAACTTCCAGGCTGGGAAGGAGGTCGAATAAATTAATGCACTTCCTCTACCAACAACGTCATTTAAGTATTTATATTTACCGTCACCAATTAAATTATGAGCACTTTCGTGAAATGGTGTAAAATTAGCGTATAATGACATTGTTATTAAGAATAAGTAAATAGGGTAGTTTACAGCAGTTATAGTAAACCCAAATAATAGATATAAAAATATTATACTATTAGAAAAAAATAAAGATAGGGTAATGTAATGAATTTGGGACATATATATATATTAAAATTATAATTTTTTTAAATATGAATTAGATTCCATAATACGCAAGCGTAGATATACTAAACTGTGAAATAATCTGATCGAGTGGGAAGTTATTCCGATAATGATGTTTGACATTATTATATTCAGTAATAGGAATATGAGGAACCTTCTTTAAAATGGAGTTCACAAGATCAATACTAGAAGGATTCATAGTATATTCCTTATATCCTGCAATAATGCCATTTACATAATCAGTATGTTGTAAAGTATCCAACTCCAGTATATTGTTAATAATCTGATTAGCATCATTCATTGTCATACTTACAAGAGGAACCGCGTCATTATTAGAAAGAATTGGTGAATGATGTGACATTATTTATAAAAGAGATATGTCTTATAGTAGTCTTTAAAATCACTTTTTAATTCACTTTTGTAAATGCTTAAAAGTGTAATACTATAATAAGTTATATGAACAGTGTAGACGAAAATGATATTACAATTAGCGAGGATGTTGCGGCAATTGATAAATTTGAAGATATGGGGTTATCTGAAAATATTCTAAAAGGGTTGTACTCCTTTGGTTTTGAAACACCATCAATGATTCAGCAACGAGCAATTGCTCCAATTATTTCTGGACGCGATATTATTGCTCAATCGCAGTCTGGAACAGGTAAGACGGCTACTTTTCTTATTGGTATTTTACAGAATATTGATACAAGTAAGAAGAAGCTACAATCTATTATTTTGGCACCAACTCGCGAACTAGCAAAACAAATTTCAAGTGTAGCAGAGAAGATTTCAAAATATATGGATGTCAATATTAAAACTGTAATTGGTGGAACAAAACGTAGTAAATATTCATATGACTATGCTGACGTAAATCATATTATCATTGGTACCCCAGGTCGAATCAGTGATTCTTTAACCCGAGGTACGATTGATGTATCTGATTTAAAAATTATGGTGTTAGATGAGGCAGATGAAATGCTTTCACATGGGTTTCGAGATCAACTAATTACTATTTTAAAATATATCCCAACTAATGCTCAAATTGGTCTTTTTAGTGCAACTATTCCTCCGGAAATGATGAAAATTACAAGAAAGTTTATGCAAAAACCCCTAAAAATCTTAGTTAAAAAGAATGATGTTACCTTAGATGGTATTAAACAATATTATGTTGCGATTGAGAATGAACAAGAAAAGTTCGAATGTATTTGTGCATTATATAGTACAATCAATATCACACAATCCATTATTTATGCAAATTATAAAAAAACTGTTGAATGGCTTGCTAAAAATATGCAGGAAAAAGATTTCCCGGTAGATTATATTTGTGGTGGGATGACTAGTGAAGAACGAGCTGATATTATGACAAAGTTTCGGTCGGGTGATATTCGAGTCCTAATTTCAACTGATCTTCTATCACGAGGAATTGATGTTCAGCAAATCTCACTTGTAGTGAATTATGATATTCCTTTTGAGAAAGAAACCTATATTCATCGAATTGGTCGTAGTGGACGTTATGGTCGAAAGGGTGTAGCTATTAATTTAGTTAATCAGAAGGACTTTCAGCGATTCAAAACAATTCAAGATACATATGAAACTACAATTGACGAATTGCCAGAAGATATTGCGAATTTAATTTAATAAATATTATATATATACTATTATATATTATGGAATATGTTGTTGTTGCTTCGATTATATCTTTAGGATATTTGTTAAGTAAAAAAAAAATAAATAATAGAAATATTATAGAACGTAAGAAAATAATTACTAATAAACTACCAAATAGTAATATACAGACTGCTACAATTGAAAAAAACATTTTTAACACAATGAAATCAAATTATAAAAAGGTGTTTGATAATTATAATTCTGATTCAATTAAAAATAAAAATAATATTGTAATGCCCGGTCCACCCAAAGAGTTTGGTATCGTTGAAGAAACAAGATTTAATCAAGTTAATACTAGTACGGTTCCAGTTGAAGCAAATACTTTTGCATCAAATAATTTAATTAATGAAGTTAATACAAAACCCGAAATACCAAAGTTTAAAATATTTAATAAACCAGCAGATGGAAGTGAAACCGGTGGATTTGGTGGTATATCATTAACTGGTGAACCAATTCTTAGAGAAAACTTTAAACATAATAATATGGTTCCATTTTTTGGAAGTACTGTTAAACAAAATGTTGATAGTGGAATGTCACGAACTAAGTTCGAAAACTTTACTGGTTCACAGGAAAATTACATAAATAAAAAAGAGGTTCGACATATGGGAGATGTTGGTACAAATAACTCCTCTCAACCATACGGTTCACAGTCTTCAACGGATTTTAGACAATCACGAATGAATATTTCGTTAAAGCGAAATAATGTTGCACCCATTGAACAAATTCGTGTCGGTCCAGGTTTAAATAAAGGTTATACATCACAACCATCTGGTGGATTTCAACAAGCTGATACACGAGATTATGTCTTACCAAAGACAACAGATGAAACCAGAGTTAAAGCTAATCCAAAAGTTAGTTATAGTGGTAGAATAATTTCAGGAAAGAGAATATCGGTTCCGGGTAAAATCGGAGTTGTTTCAAAACATTTACCAGATTCATTTTATGTTAATAATCCAGATCGTTATTTCACAACAACGGGTGCTGTATTAGGACCAACTGTCCGTTCTAATATATTAGTTAAACCAACCAACCGTAAGAAAACTAGTAAGTATCATGTTGGACCAGCAACAAATGTTCAAGGTTCTCGCTCAAAGAAACGTAATATTAAATATAAGATTGATACTAAACAAACCTTATCTGGGTTTGGGTGGAGAAATATTGAGGAAATGGGTCGATGGGTTGCAGAAAAGTTTGACTATGGTAAAGATACTACTACTATGAAACACACTGTACGGGAAGAGTTGGCAGATAAAAATAGATTAGGCAATGCAGGGGGTTCTACAAAAAGTACACTTCATAATAAAAACTTACGACAAACAAGAAAAACAAATTGTATTGGTAATCCTCGTCCCACGGGCAATGTAGAAAAGTCAGATTATCGTGGGTATGTTAAAGATCCAAATGATGTAGCACGAACAACGATGAAAGAAACATTAATTGACAATGATCGATATGGTGTGGTAGCACCTAGTAAAAATAAGAGCACTGGTTACCAGAATGTAAAACACAATGCATCAGAAACTCATCGGGAAACAACATCCGTTAATTATACTGGTAATGCACATGGTAGTAACGCAGAAGAATCACGTGAAGCGATGTGTAATAGTTCATCAACTAGTTTACGTGATACTGTATCGCGTGGCAGAAAACCAGCTGACAGTGGAGCAAAAAAAGCAATTAGTGGAGACAATATTAAAATGACCACAAAGAAATTAGGCGATCTCAAAAATAAGAGTATTAATAAGAGAGGAATGATGTCAACCAAGACATATAACTCATTACCACAAGTTGAAAAATGTGGAACTACAAAGGGCAAAAATACATTACCGAATGGACCATTACAACAAAGATTAGATCCATCAATGTTAGAGGCATTAAAGAATAATCCTTACAATCATTCCATATAATAAATATAATAAATATAATAAAAAAAATAATAACTATTATTTTTTTTATTTCTTATCCCAATTATCCAAAAGCGATCTTAATTTGTAATTTGTTATTGTTTAGTAGGACCATAATCTAAAAGAACTTTTTTCAATCTAAAATTAAAGTATAGTTTAGATATTTTTATGAAAACATAAAAATAATTATAATTAAAGCGTAAATCATAAACCACCAAATAGAAAACTTTGTGAATTTAAATTCTGATGATATTTTATTTATTTTATTTACAGTATTTGCAATATTTGCCATATTATTAAAGTTGTTGGTGTTGTTGTTGTTCTTGTTGTTCTTGTTATTCTTATTATTCTTATTATTCTTATTATTCTTAGGGGTTTTCTTTTTGTTAATTATATTATTTAGATCATTTAGATCATTTAGATTATTAAGACTATTCAAATTAAAAGTATTATTTGATGCCATATATATTGTATTGCGGTTTTTAATTATAATATTTATCTATTAAATATTTTAAATAGAATGAATATTAATATGGCGATATTAGTAGATGCTAAAAAAGAATATACCATTCAATTAAAAAATATGTTAATACCCTCTATATACAAACACTTTGAAAATATAATTAATGATCTTAGAGGAAAAAATATTCTTAAACAGTTTCAAGAACATTTAATGGAAGTACCTTCGTGGAGTAACAGTGTATTAGAGAAAAAAACATTAGATATTACTGAAAAATATGATTATGAGTTAATTGATGAATTATTAACAGCCATATTTATAAGTAATGTTCGTATATTAACAGCTATTAAAACTCAAAATGTAGCAGATGATATTAATATTAAAATACCAGAACTAAATAATTTCATTCACAAATGTTATCATGAATCTGCAAAAGAAATATATAAAAATCCATATATATTTTTAAAAAATAATCTAAGTAGTAGAAAAATACAAGAAAATATGAGAATTACCTTACACCTAATTGATAGTTCAATTGATAATGCAATTCGATTATTACTACCCTTAAAACAAATATTACATACATATGTTAATAATTCATTAGAGGGAGAGGTTAGTGAGGAGGATGAGGTTGTAGAGGAAACTATTACACCTGTTGAAGAGGACGAGGTTGAAGAGGAAACTGCTACACCTGTTGTAGAGGATGAGGTTGTAGAGGA